>Ga0098035_1000029_pt1 | contig 117827 bp, 114 predicted proteins | sample 3_EtaG_FD_75046 | JGI IMG/M metagenome (GOLD analysis project Ga0098035, IMG submission 75046) | Marine viral communities from the Subarctic Pacific Ocean - 3_ETSP_OMZ_AT15126 metaG | ecosystem: Environmental > Aquatic > Marine > Oceanic | place: Pacific Ocean | collected 2015-01-07
AAGATCATTGGAGTAAGGTCGGGTCATCAGGTGCTGGCCTCCTCTCCAGCCAACATCTTGAATCACAATCCGGCCTCAATGGGAATCCCAAACGATTCCCTCAATCAGTGAAACGCTCTAGCCCGGCGTTTCCCTTGCTCCAGCTACAAAAAAGAATGTCATCCCGGCACCTGTTGCCCAATCCACGCGGCAACGAATATCGAGGCCAATGGATCGCGGGAATGAATCCCGCGATGACATTTCTGTTTTTGACGAGATGAGAACTCCCCCCCCCCCTCACGCAATCGCGCTCTTGTCGATCTCGCTCACCTTGGTGAAGCCCGTCAGCGCCATGGCGACGTTCATTTCTCCGCGCATCGTGGAGAGCATGGCGGAAACGCCCGCTTCCCCGCGCGCCGCCAGCGCAAAGGCCCATGCCCGTCCCAGCAAACAGGCATCCGCGCCGAGCGCCAGCGCCTTCACGATGTCGAGCCCGCTCCTGACGCCGCCATCGAGAAACACCGTTGTGGCGTCGCCCACTTCCTCGCGGATCGCGGGCAGGGCGTCGATGGTCGCGGGCGTCGAGTCGAGCTGACGCCCGCCATGGTTCGACACCACGATCCCGTCAGGCGCGAGCGTCTGCATCGCCATGCGCGCATCCTCGCGGTCCATCACCCCCTTGATGATGATCTTGCCCGGCCAGTTCGCGCGTACCCATTCGAGATCTTTCCAGGTCATTGCCGGGTCGAGGTTCTGCGCCACCCAGGCGCCGAACTCGCCGAAGCCCTTTGCATGCGGCACCGCCTCGCGCAGATTGCCGAAATCGAGCGGCTTGCCGCCGATCGCGACATGCCGGAGCCAGTGCAGGCGCCGTGCGTAGTCGGCGGCGACGCGAAGCCGCTTGCCGAGCGGCATCGACGCGTTCATGCCGTTCCTGATGTCGCGGTAGCGCGCGCCGAGAACGGCAAGGTCCACCGTGAAAACGAGCGCGGTGCAGCCCGCCTCATGCGCGCGCTTCATCAGCGCCGCCGCATAGCCGCGATCCTTGATCACATAAAGCTGGAACCAGAAGGGCTTTGCCGTCGCCTTCGCCACTTCCTCGATGGAGCAGATGCCGACCGTCGACAGCGTATAGGGAACGCCGAACCTCTCCGCCGCCTTCGCCGCCTGCACCTCGCCGCGATGTGCGAACATGCCCGCGAAGCCGACCGGCGCGAGCGCCGCCGGGATCGTCCACCTGTTGCCGAAGATTTCGGTCGTCGTGTCGACCTTGCCCACGTCGCGCAGCACGCGCTGGCGCAGCTTCAGCCGCGAGAAGGCTTCCACATTGTCGCCAAGCGTCCGCTCCGCATAGGAGCCGCCATCGAGATAGTCGAATAGCTGCGTCGGCAGCCGCTTCCTCGCCAGCGCGCGATAATCCGCCACCGACACCGGATTGAGATCGAGGCTCATGATTGCCGCCCTCTGCCCTTCTTTCCACCCTCCCGCAAGGGGAGGGTGATCTTGATGGATGGGCTCGCTTCCGCTCACCCCCGGCCCGCATCCTCCATGAGTTCGTCCACCGCGACCGGACCGGCATTCTCCCGCCGGCTGTCGATGATATAGGCGAGCTCGGAAAACGCATCGAGCATCCGCTCATGATCGCCCTGGTCGAGCAGCGAGGGCAGATAGCGCGCCAGCGCCTCCTCGAATTCACGATGCTTCTTGAGGCCCTTCGGCGTCAGGTTGAGTTTCACGCTCCGCCCGTCATCCTTGTCGGGCTTGCGCGCGATGAGCCCGCGCTTCTCCATGTCGGCGATGAGGCCGGAAGCGGTTGGCTTGCGGATCGCCGCTTCCACGGCCAGTTCGCCCGCCCGCTTCGGCCCGCGCTTCAGGAACAGGAGGAAGCGGTATTGCGGGATGGTGATGTCGAGTTCGCGCGCAATCTTCTCGAACTCGCGGAACAGCACCACGACCGTGCGCGCCATCAGGATGAGGCGCCGATCCATATCGGCGGTCTCGCCACTCGCCGTGCTGTTCCGCTTGTCCGTCATCTGTCCTCAGAAAATGGCGTAGCCGCCGTCGATCACAAACGTATCGCCCGAATGATAGGTCGAGGCGTCAGAGGTGAGATAGACCGCGACGCCGCCGAAATCGGCCGGCTCGCCCCAGCGCCGTGCCGGCACGCGCGGGATCACCTTTTCGGCGAAGGCGGGGGCCGCCTGCGCCTGCGCCGTCATGTCGGTGGCGATCCAGCCCGGCAGGATCGCATTCGCCCGCATGCCGTAGCGCGCATGTTCGACCGCGATGCTCTTGATCATGGAGATCACGCCGCCCTTCGTCGCCGCATAGGCTTCGTTGCGCGCCGCGCCTTCGATGGCGGCAAGGCTTGCGATGCCGACAAGCGAGCCGCCCGCATCGCCGCTCTTTGCGCGCTCCACCATGTGCCGCGCGCTCTCGCGCAGCGTCCAGAACACGCCATCGAGATTGACCGCCAGCGTCTTCTTGTAGACTTCCGTCGACATCTCGATGAAGGAAGGCGCGCCGAAGCCGACGCCCGCATTCGCGAACACCGCGTCGATCCGGCCGAGTTCCTTCACGGTCGCGCCGATCCCGTCGACGACCTGGGCTTCGTCCGAAACGTCCACCTTGCGCGTATAGACCTTCACGCCATGCGCGCGAAGCTGCTCGGCCGCCTTTTTGTTCTTGTCCTCATTGGTGCCCCAGATCGCCACGTCGGCGCCCGACTGCGCGATCGCGTCCGCCATCCCGAGCCCGATGCCGCCATTGCCGCCGGTCACGAGGGCCACCTTTCCCGAAAGGTCGAAAGGCTTGTAGCTCATCTCTTCGTCTCCCTGATCCTGTTTTCGTTTCTTGGGTGCAATACGAGGCGCGCAGCATCGGGGCCGTGCCGCGCCCGGTCAATGCCCCGATTGGGGAGTGTCTTCCCGCCCGTCCGGCTCGCGCGGTTCCTCCGTCAGTTCCGCACAGACGAAATAGGGCTTGAAGTCGAGCTTCTCGGGGTCGGGCGGAATCTGGCAGGAAAAGACCGACGCTCCCTTTTGCAGGATCAGCGCCGTGCCGAGATTGCCCCTGATTTCGTAGCCGTCGCTCACGAGATCGGTGAGCGATTTGTCCGTCGCAACGAAGGGGCCGGTTCGCTTGCCCGTCTTGAACTTGGCGCTTTCCGCAGCGGCTCCCGTCGCGGAAAGGGCCAGGCCAGCGGCCAGCAGGCACGCGAAAAGGGGCAGGGGGCGGGTCATGATGTCGTCGCTCCGTGGCGAAAGGCAGGGTCGCCGCGATCCTAGATCATTTTTCCGTTTATGGGGAAAGCCGCGCCGGAAATCCGCTCCGGAACCCGTCCGTTTCACGCGGTACATCTGGCGCACAGGCCCGAAATCTCGACCACCTTGCGTTCGCCCGCGAAATGCGCCTGCTTCGCCGCCTGGTCGAGCGCCGTCTCGAGCTTGGCATCGACGATCTCCTCCGTCGCGCCGCATTGCCGGCAGATCAGGAATTGTCCCGAATGCGGTGCGCCCGCCTCCACGCAGCCGAGATAGGCATTCAGCGATTCGATCTTGTGGATCAGCCCTTCGCCCATCAGGAAGTCGAGCGCGCGATAGACCGTCGGCGGCCGTGCCGATTTGTGGCTCCGCGCAAGCTCGTCCAGCACGTCATAGGCGCCCACCGGCTTGTGGCTCCGCCAGACGATCTGCAGCACCTTCTCGCGCAGCGGTGTGAGCTGCGCCCCGCGGCCCGCGCAAATCTCGCGCGCCCGCTTCAGCGCATCCTCGATGCACTCGCGGTGATTATGCGTCTGGTGAGCCTGTGCCGCGCCGCGCGCCGCCATGCCGCCTCCTTCGTTTCGGCAATGTTACATCATAACAGCGGGGTTTGTCCTCCCTCCGACTCGCCTTACCCTCGCGCCCATGTGCGGACGCTTTTCCATCACCATGCGCCCCGAGGCGATGCGCGCGTTTTTCGGCTTCATCGACGAGCCGGATTTCCCGCCGCGCTACAACATCGCGCCCTCGCAGCCCGTGCCCATCGTCGTGCGCGAGCAGGGCAGGCGCCGCTTCCTCCTCGTCCGCTGGGGCCTCGTCCCCTCCTGGGCGAAGGAGCTGCCGCAATCCCTCCTCATCAACGCCCGCGCCGAGACGATCGCCGAAAAACCGTCCTTCCGCGGCGCCTTCCGCCATCACCGCGCGCTCATGCCGGCCGACGGCTTTTACGAGTGGCAGGCTGGGGGCCCAAAAAATACAAAGATGGGGCCGAAGCAGCCCTTCTATATCCGCCGCCGCGACCGCAAGCCCTTCGCCATGGCCGCCGTCTGGGACACATGGATGCCGTCCGGCGGCAGCGAACTCGACAGCTGCGCCATCGTGACGGCGGAGGCGAACGAAACGCTGAAACCCGTTCACCATCGCATGCCCGTCATTCTCGACGAGAAGGACTGGGATCTCTGGCTCGACCCCGCCGCCACCGAACGCGAACTCCTCGCGCTGCTCCGCCCCGCGCCCGAAGACCTGATGGAAGCGATACCCGTCAGCACACGGATCAACAGCGCCGCGAATGACGGCCCCGCTCTTCAGGAGCCCGCCCTCGTGGAAGCGGAACCCGAAAAACCCGCCCGCCCGAAAAAGCCCGCCGACACCCGGCAGATGGGACTTTTCTGATTTCGCGGCCTATCCACTGAAGCAAACCAAAAATAGAAATGTCATTCCGGCGAAAGCAGGGACCCATGTGCATCGCCATTCTCGGATTTCTCTATTTGGCCGTCATTGCGAGGAGGCGAAGCCGACGAAGCAATCCAGGAGCCGCCCGCTCCGTGCTTGCCGCCCCTGGATTGCTTCGCTCCCTCGCGGTCGCTCGCAATGACGGAGAAGAGTGAAAGATCGAGAGGGAAGGCCGCCTCCGCGTCTCCCTCAGACAACCTTCCCCGGATTGAGAATCCCCTTCGGGTCCAGCGCCGTCTTCAGCGCCCGCATCAATGCCATCTCGACCGGCGATTTCGTCGCCGCGATCTCGTCGCGCTTCAATTGCCCCACGCCGTGCTCCGCGCTGATCGAGCCGCCCATCTCGCGCACGATCCCGTGCACGATGCCGTTCATCTCGCCCCACAATGCGAGGAACGCCTCCTTGTCCATTTCCACCGGCTGACTGAGATTGAAATGCACGTTCCCGTCGCCGATATGGCCGAAGGGCACGGGCCGCACGCCGGGCAGCCTCGCGCTCACCGCGCGCGTCGCGGCCGCAATGAAATCCGCCATGCGCGACACCGGCACGGAGACGTCATGCTTGATGCTGCCGCCTTCCGCGCGCTGCACATCGGAAAGGCTTTCGCGCAAGCGCCGGAAGTCGCCGCGCTGCGCTTCCGATTGCGCGATGGCGGCGTCGGTCACGAGTTTGGTGTCGAGTCCTTCGGCGAGCGCCATTTCCATCGTTTCGTCGAGCCTCGCCGTCTCCGTTCCCGCCGTCATCTCGATCAGCACATACCAGGGAGAAGGGTCGGGCAGCGGATCGCTCGCGCCTTCGAGATGGCGCGTCACGAATTCGATGCCGATGCGCGGCACGAGTTCGAACGTCGTCACGCCGCCGCCTGAGATGCCGTCGGCGACGCGCAGCAGCTTCACTGCCGCGTCCACGCTGGGCACGGCGGCGAAGGCGGTCGAGACGGCGCGCGGGCGCGGGAAGAGCTTCAGCACCGCGCCTGTGATGATCCCGAGCGTGCCTTCCGACCCCATGAAGAGGTGGCGAAGATCGTAGCCCGTATTGTCTTTCCTGAGACCCGTCAGTCCGTTCCAGATGTCGCCATTCGCCAGCACCACTTCGAGCCCGAGCACGAGGTCGCGCGCGTTGCCGTAGCGCAGCACCTGCGTGCCGCCCGCATTGGTCGCGAGATTGCCACCGATCTGGCACGAACCTTCCGAAGCGAGGCTGAGCGGAAAGAGCCGGTCGGCTTCCGCCGCCGCGTCCTGTGCGGCGGCGAGCGTCACCCCCGCATCCACCGTCAGCGTGTTGTTCTCCGCATCGAGCGCGCGCACGCGGTTCATGCGCGAAAGCGACAGCACGATCTCCTCGCCCGTGCCGTCCGGCATCTGCCCACCGACAAGCCCCGTGTTCCCGCCCTGCGGCACGACATGCAACCCCGCCTCATGCGCGAGCTTCATCACCGCCGAAACTTCTTCCGTCGTCGCCGGCTTCAGCACCGCTGCCGCCTTGCCCTTGTAGAGCTCCCGCCGCTCGACAAGGTAAGGCGCCATGTCGGCTTCATCGGTGACAAAGCCCTTCTCGCCGACGATCTCCTTCAGCCGCTGCAATGTCTCTGATGTGGGTTTCATGGCAGCGCCGAATCCAGAAAATTCAGTGTCATCCCGGCGAAAGCCGGGACCCATTGGCCTATCGATTCAGGGACTCGGTCAGATCGTTCCACTCTGGATTTGCCTTCTCGATCAATTGCACCTTCCAGGCGCGCTTCCATTCCTTGATCGCCTTCTCGCGCTGGATGGCTTCTTCTATATCATCATGAGTTTCCGCATAGACGAGCATACGGACGCGATACTTCTTCGTGAAGCCGGATGCGGTTCCGGCGCGATGTTCCTGTACACGCTTGCCGAGATTGTTGGTGACACCTGTGTAGAGCGTCCCATGTTTGCGGCTCGCGAGGATATAGACGAAATAGCTCATCTGAACGTGTCATGCCGCCACTGGTGAACGGAACTTCAATAAAAACAGAATGTCATCCCGGCGAAAGCCGGGACCCAATCCACCTCAAATCTTGTATTGTTGTCCAGTCGCTGGCGACGGAGGCGGCCGGTGTGCGCAATAGCCCTTTCTGAGGGAACCAATAGGTCCCGGCTTTCGCCGGGATGACATCTCCGTTTTAGATGCCGTTTGCGGCAAACGCGAACTTCCTTTCCGCGCATCCTCACTCCACTCTTCGATGCGCCCTGGCACCCGTGTGCAGGTAAAGCGCGCGGCCTTGGGCATCCGCCTCGAGGAAGTGATAGGTCGCGGGCCGCGTATAGCCCGGCATCGTGCCCACGAACAAAGTCTCGCTCACGGCGCGAAGCGCCACCGCATAGGCCCCCTGCAGCGCCGTGAAGTCCGGGGCAGGACGATGCACTGCGACGAGCATGCCGTCCTTCAGCGTCACCTCCACCGTCCCGCTTGCCTTGCCATAAGTGCCGGTGAGCCGCGACACGTCGGGCATGCCCTGCATCGCGGGCGCGGGCGGTTCCGGCGGCGCAATTCCGGCGGCCTCCGAAAAGATCGCCGCCAGCATCTCGTCGGCAAGTCCCTTGCCATTGCCGCCATTCGTCAGCAGCGCCACCGCCGTCTCGCTCTCCGTGTGATAGCGCAGCCACGCCGCCTGCCCGATGGTTCCGCCGTCATGGCCGAACACCTCGTAATGTCCGTCGTTGTTCCAGTCCCAGAGAAAGCTGCCAAGCCCGATGGCGTCGATATGCATGCCCGCCGGGCAGGTAACGCTGCGCAGATGCATCCGGTGCACGCTGTCGGCGCTCAATACCGGTGTGCCGTTCGCGGCCACGCCGTCATTCATCATCATGCGCGCGAAGGAGATGACGTCGCGGGCCTTTGCCATCGGCATCGAGCCCGCCGGCGCGTTCGACTGCGCGAGATAGGCTATCGGCGTGACCATGAGCGCGCCCGGTTGTCCCACATGGCCGATTGCCGTCTGGTGCCGCATCGCCTGTTCCGGCAGCGTCGAAAAGGCGGGCGTGCCCAAGGGCTTCGCGACCCGCTCGCGGACGGCCTTGTCCCAGCCCTTGCCCGCCGCCACTTCGATCATGCGGCCCGCGACCACGAAGCCCGCATTGCAATAGGAGAACATCGCGCCCAGCGGATGTATCTGTTCCACATCCTTCAGCAGGCGGACATATTTCGCGATCCGGTCCTCGCCGCGCCCCGCATCCTTGAAGAAATCGCCGTCGATACCGCTCGTGTGGTTGAGGAGATGCCGGAGCGTCACCTTCGCCGAAACCTCTCCGTCCGCCACCGCGAAATCGGGCAGCACGTCGCGCACCGGCGCGTCGAGGTCGAGCTTTCCCTCTTCCACAAGCTGCATGCACAAGGCGGTCGTATAGAGCTTGGTGATGGAGCCGATCTGGAACAGCGTCTCCGGCGTCGCGGGCACCTTCGTCTCGATATTGCAGACCCCCGCCGCCGCCTCTTTCATCTCGCCACCCGACCACACGGCAATCGCCGCCCCCGGCACGCCATATTGCCGCGTCAGCGTATCGAGCATGGTGCGAAGGCGGGCAGGGGAGAGGAGCATGACTTCACCGTTTTTTTGTTTGCAGGCGATCCTAACCACGCCCGGCCCCTATTCCCACCCTCCCCTCGGGGCGGGGGGCAGCGAGAAGCCGCCGCAAAACCGGGGACAACCCACCCGGGAATTACTTTCCTCGTTTGCCTCCCCCTCGCGGGGAGGCGCGGATCGCGGAACGCGATCCGGGTGGGGGGAAGGGCCGTCAAGACAGGAAGCGGCAGGAGAGAGGATAATTCCCATTTAATCCGTACACGAACTAAATAGAAACCCCTTCGTGACAGTTCAATGACATTCAGATGACAGTCACCCCCGCTTTATCCCCGCTCCGCGCAAAACGCCTTGCCATTCGGGCATCTGGCGGCCCTCCCGGAATGCTTCTAGAGTGCCGCGCGATTCCGCCTGAAGGACTGTCACAAATGACCGAAGTTACAAGCGTCGACCACATCATCATCGCCGTCCGCGACCTCAAGGAAGCCGAGAAAAACTACACGGCGATCTTTGGCCGCGCGCCCTCCTGGAAGGGTGTCCATCCGGGCGTCGGCACGGGTAACGTCTTGTACCGCCTCGCAAATACCTATGTGGAGCTCTACGCGCCCGTCGCCGAAGGGGCGAATGCGGAGGCGCTGAAGGCTCATCTCGACGCCCATGGCGAAGGGCTCTACGGCATCGTGCTGGGCGTCGGCGACGCGGCCGCCGCCAGTGCCGCCTTCAATGCGCGCGGCCTGAAATCGGGGACACCCGTCGATGGCAAGGGCCGCGACGAGATCACCGGCGCGATCCGCGAATGGCGCACCATCGCCATGCCGAAGGATGAGGTGCGCGGCCTTTTCATGCTGGGAATTCAGCACCTTAGCCCTGCCGACGCGCTGCCGCCCGCGCCTCTGTCAGACGGCGTTTCGGAGACGCAGGCCGTCTCCGCCTGCGATCATGTCGTCGTCATGACCCCCGATGCGGAAGCCTGCAAGGCGCTTTTCGGGGACAAGCTGGGCATCCGCCTCGCCCTCGATCACACGAAGCCCGAATGGGGCGTCCGCCAGCTTTTCTTCCGCGTCGGCGGCGTCACCATCGAGGTGGTCGAGCCGCTCGACAAGGCAAAGGCGCCGAAAGCCGAGCATTTCTGGGGACTTGCCTGGAAAGCGGAGAAGGTTGAGGCCGTCCGCGACCGCCTCGCCGCCGCCGGTCTGGACGTCTCGGAAGTGAAGCCCGGCCGCAAGCAGGGCACGGCTGTCGCCACCATCCGCGCGCCGACGAACGGCGTCCCGACGATCCTGGTCGGGCCTCTCTAACCCTTTGAATCTCTTGGTGCCGCAGCCCTTTTCAGCCGGTCGTTGATCGCCTCGCCGAGCCCCGTCATGGGGATCGGCATGACCGCGATGCGCCTGCCGCCCGCTTCTCCGTCGAGCGCGCGCAGCATCGCGAAGAGGTTCGCCGCCGCTTCCGTCAGGTCGCCGGAAGCCGAGAGATTCATTGAGGTTTTTGCCCCGGGCGCATCGGGCCCGAAGGCGAGCAGCACCTCGTCTTCTGCCACCGCCGTCGCATCGAGCCTGATCGGCGATCCGGGCGCATAGTGGCTTTCGAGCTGGCCCGGCGAGGCGCGGCCCTCCTCGCCGCTCGCGGCGTCGGCATCGGCGAGCGGTCTTCCAAGCACCGCCTCGATCTCGTCGCGCGCCACCGCGCCGGGCCTGAGAAGTGTCGGAATTCCTTGAGGAAATCCGATCACCGTGGATTCAAGCCCGAGCGGGCAGGCGCCCCCGTCGAGCACGAAGGCAAGCTGCGGCGCGTCCCCGAGCCCCTCCATCACGTGGCGGGCCTGGGTCGGACTCACCTTGCCGGACGGGTTTGCAGACGGTGCGGCGAGCGGCCGTTTCGCCTCCGCGATGAGGGCGCGCGCCGTCTCATGCGCGGGCACGCGGACCGCCACAGTGTCGAGCCCCGCGCTCACCAGCAGCGAGAGCGTCGTGTCCTCGCGCCGCGGCAGCACCAGCGTCAGCCCGCCGGGCCAGAACCGCCTCGCGAGCACCTCCGCTTCCCTATTGAAAACACAATGCTTTTCGGCCTCATCAAGGTTCGCCACATGCACGATCAGCGGGTTGAAGCGCGGCCGTCCCTTCGCCTCGAAGATGCTCGCGACGGCTTGGTCGTCCGTCGCATCGGCACCCAATCCGTAGACCGTCTCCGTCGGAAAGGCGACAAGCCGTCCCTCGCGGATTGCCTCGCCCGCCTGTCTGATCGCTTCCGCCGTCGCCTTCAGGCACTGCGCCAAAATACCATTCCTTCACTCGCTACACAGACGCGGGAGAATACAGTAAAAGCCCGCAAACAAGCCCTTCCCCAGTCTCTTTTCGCGTCCCAGGAGCCTACATGACATATCGCCCGCCCGTCCGCGACATGGCCTATTTGCTGAATGAGGTCGCGGGCCTCAAGGACCTCCTGGGAACCGGACCCTTCGCGGATGTCTCCACCGATCTCGTCGAAGCGGTGATGGAGGAGGGTGCCAAGCTCGCCGCCGATGTGCTGGCGCCGCTCAATCGCCCGGGCGATGCCGAAGGAGCGAAGCTGAAAAATGATGGCGTTTCAGTACCTTCGGGCTTCGCGGATGCCTACCGCAAATGGGTCGAGGGTGGCTGGGGCAGCCTCGCCGCGTCTCCCGAATTCGGCGGGCAGGGGCTTCCCGTCGCGCTCTCTGTCGCCATGCAGGAAATGTGGAATGCGGCCTGCATGTCCTTTGGCCTGTGCCCGATCCTCTCTCAAGGCTCCATCGAGGCGTTGACGGCCCACGGCACGGACGAGCAGAAGCAGCTCTATCTCGCAAAGCTCATCTCGGGCGAGTGGACCGGCACCATGAACCTCACCGAGCCGCAGGCAGGCTCGGACCTCAACGCCTTGAAGGCAAAGGCAATTCCGCAAGGTGACGGCACCTACCGCATCACCGGCACCAAGATCTTCATCACCTATGGCGATCACGACATGGCCGAAAACATCGTCCATCTCGTGCTCGCGCGCTTGCCCGACGCACCGGCTGGCACCAGAGGCATATCGCTCTTCCTCGTGCCGAAATTCCTCGTCAATGCGGACGGCACGCTCGGTGCGCGCAACGATGCTTACTGCATCGGTCTTGAAGAGAAACTCGGCATCCATGGCAGCCCCACCTGCGTCATGTCCTATGGCGAAAACGGCGGCGCCGTCGGCTGGCTCATCGGCGAGGAAAATCGTGGCCTTGCCTGCATGTTCACGATGATGAACAACGCCCGCCTCCTTGTCGGCACGCAGGGTGTCGCCATCGCCGAGGCGGCCTATCAGCACGCGCTCGCCTATGCGAAGGACCGCAAACAGGGCCGCCCGCTTGGTTCCGATCTCGCGGCGGGCGAAATGACGCCAATCATCGAGCATCCCGATATCCGCCGCATGCTGCTCACCATGAAGGCGATGACGGATGCCTCACGTGCCATCTGCTACGCGACGGCGGTCGCCATCGACGGCGCGCATGCCGGAGATAAGCGCGAGGAAGCGCAGGCCCGCGCCGATCTGCTGACGCCGATTGCAAAATCCTTCTCCACCGATGCCGGCGTCGAAACCGCCTCCATCGGCGTGCAGATCCATGGCGGCATGGGCTTCATCGAGGAAACGGGTGCCGCCCAGTTCCTCCGCGATGCGCGCATCCTGCCGATCTACGAAGGCACGAACGGCATTCAGGCGATCGACCTCGTGACGCGCAAGCTCCCGCTCGGCAATGGCGACGTCGCATGCGCCTTCATTGCGGAAATGCGCGACACCGCGAAGGAAGCGCGTTCTTCCAACGACAAGGTGATGACGGGCATCGGTGCGGCGCTTGACGATGCGCTCGATACGCTCGACAAGGCCACGGACTACATGCTCGCGAATCTGAAATCGTCGCCGAACGATTGTCTTGCGGGTGCAACGCCTTATCTGCGCCTCTTCGGCACGGCGGCCGGCGGGCACTACCTCACCCGCGCGGCGATGGGGAACGGCGCCGCCGCGCGCCGCGAGATCGCGCAATTCTATGCCGCGAATATCCTGCCGGCGGTGCATGGGTTGCTCGCCCCGGCAACGGCTGGCGCGGAAAGCCTTCTCGAATGCGATTCCGCCGTCTTCGCGGATTGAACGCCTGCCTTTCCGCAGCGTCCGGCTGGCATGGTGAAAGGCCGGTTTGACCTCGCTTCGCCCTGCGCCTATCACGGATGGACGCTGCGCGAACCCCCGCGCGGCCCGGTGCGAGAGTTCTGATGTCCGACATTTCCCAGGCGACCATTGAAAGCGGTGATCTGCGCTATCCCTTCGACAGGGTGCCGGGGCCTGCGGAAATGATCGAAGCCGCGCCCGGCATCTGGTGGGTGCGCATGCCGCTGCCCTTCCAGCTCGACCACATCAACCTGTGGTTGCTGGAGGATGGCGACGGCTGGACGGTGGTGGACACGGGCGTCGCTTCCGACGAGGTCAAGACGCTCTGGCGCGAGATTTTCAAGACCGGCCTTCGCGGCAAGCCCGTGACCGGCCTCGTCGTCACCCATCTCCATCCCGATCATGTCGGCCTCGCGGGCTGGTTCACGCGCAAATGGGGCATCGAGCTGCGCATGTCGCGCACCGATTTCCTGATGTGCAAGACCCTCGTGCTCGACACGGGCCGCGACGCACCGCAGGAGGCCCTCGATTTCTACCGCGCGGCGGGCTTCGGCGATCGCGGCGTCGAAAGCTACAGGAAGCGCTTCGGCGGTTTTGGCGAACGCGTCTCGCGCATGCCTGATATTTTCCGCCGCCTGCGCGAGGACGACGAACTCCAGATCGGCGGGCGCACATGGCGCGTCGTCGTCGGCTCCGGCCATGCGCCCGAGCATGTCTGCCTCTATTGCGAGGAAGCGAAGATACTCATCTCCGGCGACCAGGTGCTGCCGCGGATATCCTCCAATGTCAGCGTCCATCCGACCGAGGCCTACGAGAATCCGCTCGAAGACTGGATCGAGAGCTGCAAGCGCATCCGCGCCGCCCTGCCGAACGATATTCTCGTCCTGCCCGCGCACAACGAGCCCTTCTACGGGTTGCACGAGCGCCTGACGCAGCTGATCGACGGTCACGAGGAGGGGCTTGCTAAGCTGCTTGCCATGCTTGACGAGCCGAAGCGCGCCATCGATGTTTTCCCCGCCCTCTTCAAGCGCAAGATCGGCCCGGAAGTCTTCTTCATGGCGACCGGCGAGAGCCTCGCCCATCTGAACTGCCTGCTCGGCCGCGGCCTCGCGACGGTGAGCCGCGACGAGAAGGGCGTGAACTGGTACCGCCGCGCCTGAAGACCGTTTCGCCCTGTGCTACGCTGAACACATGACCACGCTCCTTGTCACCCATTCCGCCTGTCTCGAGCACGAGATGCCACCCGGCCATCCCGAATGCGTTGACCGGTTGCGCGCGGTGCTGGGTGCGCTGGAAACCGAGGAATTCGCGCTTCTCCAGCGCGCGGAGGCGCCGCGTGCGACGCGCGAGCAGATCGGCCGCGTCCATCCCGAAGGTCATATGGAGTTCATCGAGGGGTCCGCGCCGCAGGAAGGCTTCCGCCGCATCGACGCGGACACCGCCATGTCGCCGGGCTCGCTGGAGGCCGCCTATCGGGCGGCGGGCGCCGTGGTCTACGCAGTGGATGAAGTGATGGGGGGCAGGGCGCGCAACGGCTTCTGTGCGGTGCGTCCGCCGGGACATCATGCCGAGCCCGAGACCGCCATGGGCTTCTGCCTCTTCAACAACATAGCCATCGGTGCGCTTCACGCCCGCGCGGTCCATGGCTGCGCGCGCGTGGCGGTCGTCGATTTCGACGTCCACCACGGCAATGGCACGCAGGCGGCCTTCGAGACCGATCCCTCGCTTCTCTACATATCCACGCATCAATGGCCGCTCTATCCGGGCACGGGCAGGGCGAGCGAGCACGGCCTTGGCAACATCTATAATCGCTGCCTGCCACCGGGGGCGGGCTCGGAGGAATTCCGGTCCGCCATCTCGGATGCGGTTATCCCCACCATTGAGCAATTCCGCCCCGATTTCATCTTCATTTCGGCCGGTTTCGATGCGCATATGGCGGACCCGCTGGCCAATCTGCGGCTGACTGACGCGGACTTCGGCTGGGCGACCGCCGAACTCGTGAAGGTGGCCGACAGGCTTTGCGGCGGACGCGTTGTTTCCGCCCTTGAGGGCGGGTATGACTTGAAAGCACTGGCAGCGAGCGCTGCGGCGCATGTGAAGGCGCTCATGCTCGCCGCCTGAAGACGCGCCCCGAAGACCGCGACACGCGCGAGAGGAGACGACAATGTCCGCCGCCAAAGCCGACGCCCACAAGGATATCGAGAAGCTGAGCTTCGAGGAGGCGCTTGCGCAGCTCGAAAAGATCGTGAGTCAGCTTGAGTCCGGCAACGCCGCGCTCGAAAGCTCGATCGAGCTCTATGAGCGTGGCACGGCGCTGAAGGCGCATTGCGAGGCACGTCTCAAGGCGGCGGAAGCCAAGATCGAAAAGATCACCCTCTCATCCTCCGGCGAGCCTTCGGGTGCCGAACCACTCGATGTGGGCTGAGCGCCCGGCAAAAGATGGTGGCATCCTCAGCAAAGATGAAAGCCTTCGAGGCCGCGCTTGCCACCGTGGCGGACGATGTCGCGAAGATGCTCGACCGGCTGCTGCCGCGCGTCGAGGGCCCTGAAGGCCGCCTCGCCGAGGCCATGCGTTATGCGGCACTGGGCGGCGGCAAGCGCTTCCGCCCCTTCCTTGTCTGCCAGAGCGCCTCGCTGTTCGGCGTCGCCGCGGAACCGGCGCTGCGCGCCGCCGCCGCCGCCGAATGCGTGCATATCTATTCGCTCGTCCATGACGACCTGCCTGCCATGGACGATGATGACCTTCGCCATGGCGCACCCTCAACACATCGCCAATATGACGAGGCGACAGCCATTCTCGCGGGCGACGCGCTGCTGACGCTCGCCTTCGACATCCTCGCCGGCCCGGAAACGCATGAACGGGCGCGCGTCCGCATCGAGCTTGTGCGACGCCTTGCCCATGCGGCGGGCGCGCATGGCATGGTCGGCGGCCAGATGATCGACCTCGCAAGCGAAGGCCGGGTGCTCGACATGGGCGGCATCACCCGCCTCCAGCAGCTGAAGACGGGCGCTCTCATCGCCTTTTGCTGCGAGGCCGGTGCTGTGCTCGGCCGGGCATCGGTGGAGGCGGACCACGCGCTTCACGCTTATGCACATGACATGGGCCTGGCCTACCAGATCACCGACGACCTTCTCGACGCCGAAGGCAATGCCGAGACGCTCGGAAAGTCAGCCGGAAAGGACGCCGCCGCGGGTAAGGCGACCTTCGTCTCGATTCTGGGAGCCGAAAGGGCTCGCGCCCAGGCCCGGATGCTTGCCGACCAGGCGATCCAACACCTTGATTTGTTTGATAAAAGAGCCGATCTTTTGCGTCAGGCTGCGCATTTCGTTATAACGCGCCGCAACTGAGGACGATGGACGGCGCGCCTCTTGGTGCGCTTTGTTCGGGTTCTCCGCTTAAGGGCCAGCTTCTGGCTATATCGGGCCCATGCCGGCCGAGGTGAGTGTTGAGCAGCAATCCAGCTACCCCATTGCTTGACCGGGTGAAAATTCCGGCGGATCTCCGCGCGCTCGCCGAAAGCGAGCTGAGGCAGCTTGCCGATGAGTTGCGCGCCGAAGTGATCGATGCCGTCTCGCAGACCGGCGGCCATCTTGGTGCGGGCCTCGGCGTGGTCGAGCTTACCGTGGCGCTCCACTATGTCTTCAACACGCCGGAAGACCGCATCATCTGGGATGTCGGCCATCAGGCCTATCCGCACAAGATTCTGACCGGCCGCCGCGATCGCATTCGCACGCTCCGCCAGGGCGGTGGGCTTTCCGGCTTCACCAGGCGCGCCGAAAGCGAATACGACCCGTTCGGCGCCGCTCATTCCTCGACCTCGATCTCTTCGGGTCTCGGCATGGCCGTCGCTCGCGACCTCAAGGGCGGGAACAACAACGTCGTCGCTGTGATCGGCGATGGCGCGATGTCCGCCGGCATGGCCTATGAGGCGATGAACAATGCCGGCTCCATGGACAGCCGCCTCATCATCATTCTGAACGACAACGACATGTCGATCGCGCCGCCCGTCGGCGCCATGAGCGCCTATCTCGCGCGCCTCCTTTCCGGCGGCACCTATCGCTCCATGCGCCATCTCGGCAAGCAGCTCGCGAAGCTGCTGCCGAAGCGTCTCGAGGAAAGCGCCCGTCGTGCCGAGGAATATGCGCGCGGCATGGCGATGGGCGGCACGCTCTTTGAGGAACTGGGCCTCTATTATGTCGGCCCGATAGATGGGCATAACCTCGATCATCTGCTCCCGGTGCTGAAGAATGTCCGGGACGCCGGCGAGGGGCCGATCCTCGTTCATGTCGTCACGCAGAAGGGCAAGGGCTACGCGCCCGCCGAGGAAGCCGAGGACAAATATCACGGCGTCTCGAAATTCGATGTCGTCACCGGCGCGCAGGCAAAGGCGAAGGCGAACGCACCAAGCTATACCAAGGTCTTCGCCGAAAGCCTGGTCGCACACGCCGAGCAGGACGACAAGATTGTCGCCATCACGGCTGCGATGCCGTCCGGCACCGGTCTCGATCTCTTTGGCGAGCGGTTCCCCGCCCGCACCTTCGATGTCGGCATCGCCGAGCAGCACGGCGTGACCTTTGCGGCAGGCCTCGCCGCCGAGGGATTCAAGCCCTTCACCGCCATCTATTCGACCTTCCTGCAGCGCGCTTATGACCAGGTGGTGCACGACGTTGCGATCCAGCGCCTGCCCGTGCGCTTTGCCATCGATCGTGCGGGGCTTGTCGGCGCGGACGGGCCGACCCATGCGGGCTCCTTCGACGTGACCTATCTCGCCTGCCTGCCCGGCTTCGTCGTCATGGCGGCGGCGGATGAGGCGGAGTTGAAGCACATGGTGGCGACCGCCGTCGCCATCGACGACCGGCCGTCCTCGCTCCGTTATCCCCGGGGCGAAGGCATCGGCGTCGAAATGCCTGTCATCGGAACCCCGCTCGAAATCGGCAAGGGGCGCATTCTCCGCGAAGGCACGAAAGTTGCGATCCTCTCTCTCGGAACGCGGCTTGCGGAGGCACTGAAGGCAGCGGATCAACTGAACGCGCTCGGTCTTTCGACCACGGTCGCCGACGCCCGCTTCGCAAAGCCGCTGGATGAGGATCTCATCGCGCGCCTCGCCATCGGCCATGAAGTGCTGATCACGGTCGAGGAAGGATCGATCGGCGGTTTCGGCAGCCATGTGCTCGACTTCCTCGCCCGCTCCGGCTTGCTCGACCGTGGCCTCAAGATAAGGCCCATGGCGCTGCCCGATATTTTCATCGACCAGGACAAGCCCGAGAAGATGTACGATGTCGCGGGACTCAATGCGGCGCAGATCGCCGAGACGGCGGTGGCCGCGCTGGGCCTCGAACGGCAGATCGCGGATTTGCGCGAGCTTGCGCCGCAGCCGCTGCCGAAGCTCGTCTGAGCCACTTCATGCAAAACGGAAAAACGCGTCTCGACCTCGCTTTGGTCGAACGGGGCTTCGTTGCCACCCGCGCCCGTGCGCAGGCCGCGATCAAGGCCGGTCAGGTCCGTCTCCGGGGACAAGTGGCGTCGAAACCTTCCGACATGGTAAGTGACGGCGACGAAATCGAATTCGACGCGCCGGAGCAAGTCTATGTCTCGCGCGGGGCTCTGAAACTTCTTCATGCGCTCGACTTTTTCGGCCTCGATCCGTCGGGGAAGACCTGTCTCGATCTCGGCGCCTCCACGGGCGGGTTCACGCAGGTTCTTCTGGAGCGCGGCGCTGCTTTCGTGGTTGCCGTCGATGTCGGCCACGGTCAGCTTGCGAAAGAAATCGAGAGCGATGCGCGCGTGCGCTCGCTCGAAGGGTTGAACGCGCGGGATTTGACGCGCGAGGACATTCTCGAGCCCGTCTCCTTCATCGTCGCCGATCTGAGCTTCATCGGCTTGCAAAAGGCTTTGCCCCCGGCGCTCGCATTGGCTGAGAAGCGAGCGGTCCTCGTCGCGCTCATCAAACCGCAATTCGAGGCCGGGCCCGAAAACGTCGGGAAAGGCGGTATTGTGCGAGATCCGGCGCTGCACGAGCGCATATGCGGGGATATTTCGCGTTGGCTTTCTGACGATATGGGCTGGCGGGTTCTTGGGCTCACGCAAAGCCCCATTGAAGGCGGCGATGGCAACCGCGAATTCCTGATCGCGGCGGAGAAAAATGGCTGAAATCGAAACCCATATCCTCTCGCTCGGCGCGCAGGCGGACGGCATTGCCGATGTCGATGGCGAGACGATCTACGTGCCTTACGTTTTGCCGGGCGAGCAGGTGCGCGTGGCGCCGGAGGAGGGCGGCCGCGCTTCCCTTGTGGAAGTGCTTGTGCCGTCGCCGGACCGCGTTTCGCCTGCCTGCTCGCATTTCACACGCTGTGGTGGATGCACGCTCCAGCACATGGCGCCGGCCGCCTATGCCGCATGGAAAAGAGAGCAGGTCGCCGTCGCACTGAAGGCGCGCGGTATCGAGACGGAGGTTGCGCCCCTTGTCGCCGCGCCGTCGCGCAGTCGCCGCCGCGCGACTTTCGCCGTTACGCGCACGAAGAAGGGTGTAACCGCCGGCTATTATACGCGCGGCAGCCACGACATCGTGCTCCTTTCCGAGTGTCCCCTGGTCGTTCCCGAGATCGAGCGGTTTATCCCCCGGCTGGGTGAACTCATACAGCCGGGCCTCTCGCGCCGCACGCGCGCTTCTGTCCTCGTCACCTCGACGCTGAACGGGCTCGACGTTGCCATCACCGGAGGCAAGCCGCTCGACGGTCCCCTCCGCGCCGGACTCGGCCAGCATGCGCAGGCGGCGGATGTCGCGCGGCTTTCATGGGACGGCGAGATCCTCGCCGAGCGCCGCACGCCGGAGATCGATCTTTCCGGGCTCCGTGTCACCCTGCCGGTCGGCGGGTTCCTTCAGCCGACACAGGAAGGCGAGGCAGCGCTCATTCGCCTCGTGCGGGGAGGCGTGGGCGAAGCGCGCCGCGTCGTGGACCTGTTTGCGGGCTGCGGCACCTTCTCGGCATCGCTCGCCGGCACCGCCGCCGTTCACGCGGTGGAAAGCGAGAAGCCTGCACTCGCCGCGCTGGAGCGCGCCGCGCGGACGCATGGACCGGGTCTTGGCCTGAAACCTCTGACCACGGAAGCACGCGATCTTGCCCGCCGCCCGCTTCTTGCGGAGGAACTGAACAAGTTCGAGGCCATCGTCATCGATCCGCCGCGAGCGGGCACACTGGCGCAGGCGGAAGAAATCGCGAAATCGAAAGTGCCCGTCGTCGCCTCTGTCTCGTGCAATCCGGCGACTTTCGCGCGCGATGCGCGGGTGCTTCTCGACGGGGGATATCGTCTCGATTGCGTGACGCCGGTCGACCAGTTCCTCTGGTCGGCGCATGTTGAACTCATGGGAATATTCCGGCGCGGTTGAGCGCAGGTCAGATATTGCGATGGATGTGCGGCCGGATTGCTGCTTCGACGGTCTCTGGCAGCGTATCGAGCGTCGAGAGCTTTACAGAGATTTCCTGCGGCGAGACCATGCCCCAACAGCGATACATAAGGCGCTGTACCGGCCCCACATTCGGGGCGTTCTCCACCGCCGTATCGAATGGTCGCTTGAGCGCGATGCGGAGCTCGGCATTGCGGATCATCCGCACATAGCGATCCACGATCTTAACGTCGGCGATCGCATTCCAGGGCAGGAGCCCCAGCCGGTCGATGTTTATCCCCGCCGGTGTCACGGCGAACGCCTTGCGATCCTTCGCCACATAGGGCCAGTGATAGATGGCGACACCTGCGGACACGAGCGCGGCGACGAGGGCGATGACCGGTGCGCGCGGCACGCCGAAGAGGACAAGCGCACCCGCGATCAAGACGCCGCTATAGACGATGCTTTCGCCCTTCTGCCTTGCGTACTGCACGGTCAGAAAGGCGGCGCCTTCGGGTTTGCCATCCCCGGCTTCACTCATCGTTCCGCCGCTCTCCGACCTGCGCCCGGTGGCGGAGCCAATGATCTGCCAGCACGCAAGCCATCATGGCCTCGCCGACGGGCACCGCGCGAATGCCGACACAAGGGTCATGCCGGCCCTTTGTCACGATCTCCGTCGCCTCGCCGCTCTTCGTGACGGTTTTGCGGGGCGCGAGGATCGACGATGTCGGTTTCACGGCAAAGCGCACCACGACGTCCTGACCCGTGGATATCCCGCCGAGAATTCCGCCTGCGTGGTTGGTGGAGAAGGTAAGCCCGTGATTGGTGGACTCCATTTCGTCGGCATTTTCTTCGCCGGAAAGGGCGGCGGCGGCAAAGCCCTCGCCGATCTCGACACCCTTCACCGCATTGATGCTCATCATCGCGGAAGCGAGATCGGCATCGAGCTTGCCATAGATCGGCGCGCCGAGGCCCACGGGCACGCCCGAGGCAACGACCTCGATCACTGCGCCGCAGGACGAACCGCTTTTGCGCACGCCGTCGAGATAGGTTTCCCACTTCGCTGCGGCTTTCGCGTCCGGACACCAGAAAGGATTGTTCTCCGTCTCCTCCCAGTCCCAGTTCGCATGGTCGATCTTGTGCGGCCCCATCTGCACGAGCGCGCCACGGATGGTAATACCGGGAAGCATGGCGCGGGCCACGCCCGCCGCCGCGACGCGCGCTGCCGTTTCGCGCGCGGAGGAGCGCCCGCCGCCGCGATGGTCCCGAATGCCGTATTTCGAAAAATAGGTGAAGTCGGCATGACCCGGCCGGAACTTCTCGACGATTTCCCCATAGTCCTTCGAGCGCTGATCGACATTTTCGATCATCAGCGAAATAGGCGTGCCGGTGGTGAGTTCCACGCCGTCTTCCACAAAGGTACCCGACAGGATTTTCACCGCGTCCGGTTCGCGCCGCTGCGTTGTGAAACGCGACTGGCCGGGGCGGCGGCGGTCGAGCCACAGCTGGATATCCTCGGCCTTGAGCGGAATGCGGGGCGGTGCGCCGTCGACCACGCAGCCAAGCGCCGGCCCGTGGCTTTCACCCCAGGTCGTGACGCGGAACAGATGGCCGAACGTATTGTGCGACATGGCTGTCAGTCTGGTCCCGGAAGACCTTCCTCATACACATGACCCGGCGGGCCCCAATTGCGGGAAACGATACAGGAAATCGTCAGACGATGCTCATGTCGGGTGCATCTTCCGCCTTCATGCCGACAACGTGGTAGCCGGCATCGACATGGTGCACCTCGCCGGTGACCCCCGAACCGAGATCGGAAAGGAGGTAAAGCGCGGTGTTGCCCACTTCCTCGATCGTGACGGTGCGCTTCAGGGGCGAGTTGAGCTCATTCCACTTGAGAATATAGCGGAAGTCTCCGATGCCGGACGCGGCAAGCGTCTTGATCGGACCGGCTGACACGGCATTGACGCGGATTTTGTTCCGTCCCATGTCGACCGCGAGGTAGCGCACGCTGGCCTCAAGCGCGGCTTTCGCAACGCCCATGACGTTGTAATGCGGGATAACTTTTTCCGAACCGTAATAGGTGAGGGTGACGATCGATCCGCCATCCGTCATCAGCTTCTCGACGCGCTGGCAGAGCGCGGCAAACGAGTAGCAGGAGATGGCCATAGTGGCGGTGAAGTTGTCGAGCGTCGTATCGACATAGCGCCCGTCGAGCTCGTCCTTGTTCGAATAGGCGATGGCGTGAACGAAAAAATCGATCTTGCCCCATTCCTTCGAGAGACGTTCGAAGAGCGCGTCCATGCTGGCCGCGTCGGTGACGTCGCAGGGCAGCACGAGTTTCGAGCCGACGGATTCCGCAAGCGGGATGACGCGCTTCTGCAGCGCTTCGCCCTGATAGGTGAACGCGATTTCCGCGCCATGATCGGCGCAAGCCTTGGCTATGCCCCAGGCGATCGAGCGATTATTCGCGACACCCATGATGAGGCCGCGCTTGCCCTTCATCAGGCTGCCCGTCACGACCGGGTCCGTGCTGGTGATGGCTTCGCTCATCGATTCCCCGTGAACTGTCTTGGCCGAAAATCGAGCGCATCCTACACAAAAGACCTTGGTGGTCTAACAAAAAAGCCGGGCTTCAAGGATGGGCTTTCTTCACGAATCGTGTCGATTCGTGTCCAGTTCATCTTACAAAAAAGCCTTGCGGGGATTGTGTTTGAGGCCTTGGCTCCAGCTTGCCGCAAAGTCCTTCAAGGCATTGTCGGGCGCCGCCGGAAGGGTGACCGACAGGGTGACATACTGGTCCCCCCGCGCCGCGCCTTCTTCGTAGGGCAAGCCTCTACCCTTGAGCCGGAGACGCGTTCCCGAATTGGAACCGGCGGGAATCGTGAGCGATACAGGCCCTGCGATCGTCGGGACCTCGATTTTCGCGCCCAGCACGGCTTCAGGCAGTGTTACTGGGAGGGTGAGGTGGATGTCTGTCCCTTCCCGGATGAAATAGGCATGAGACCCAACCTCCACGACGACGATTGCGTCTCCTGCCGCCGCGCCGCCATGACCATCGCCGCCCTGACCGCGCATCTTGATGCGGGCGCCGTCGCCAATGCCTGGCGGTATGGTGATTTCCATGGTTCGCCCGCTCGTAAGCTTCACACGCTTTCGCGCGCCGTTCGCAGCTTCCAGAAAATCGACCGAGAGACGATAGGTCTGGTCTTCGCCGCGAGCGCGGAAGACGCGCTTGCCTGCATTCTTGATGCCCTCGAAAAGCTCCGAAAACACATCGTCTGCCGCATGGTCTGCGGGGGCGGTTGGAGCGGCGGTTTCCTCGAAGGCCGGCCGCCGCCGCGCGGATTGGCTCAGGCGTTCCGCCTCGAATCGGCGGCGCGCCGCCTCATCCTTGAGCTGATTATACGCGGCCGTCACTTCCTGGAAGCGCGCATGGAGTTTGGGTGAACCGCCGCGCGCATCCGGGTGGAGCTCCTTCGCAAGCCGGCGATAGGCAGCCTTGATATCCGCGGTGCTCGCGCCTGGCCCCACGCCCAGGACTTCGTAAGGATCGCGCAAGGGCGCCACTCCGTAACCCGATGGAGAGGGCAGGTTAGGGCAAGGCCCATACAAATTGGTTAAGGCGCGTCGAGGTCGAGACGGTCGAAATCGGCCGGCGGCGGAGGGGGTGCGGTCACGGAAGGCGCAGCATCTGTACCGTTCGGCGGCGGCGGGCCCGGCAGGCTCGGAACGAGCTGCGTTAACCTCTGAAGCGCCTGCTCGTGGCCGACCTGGGCGGCGAGTGCATACCAGGCCAGCGCGCGGGCGGGGTCGCGTTCGACGCCGAGGCCCTTTTCGTACATGACGCCGAGATTGTATCTCGCGACGGGAACACCCGCGACGGCGGCTGCATGGAACCAGAAGGAGGCTGTCTTGTAGTCCTGCGGGATGCCGTCGCCTCCGAGATACATGAAGGCGGTATTCACCTGCGCGGAAACGAGACCGCCATGTGCGGCGCGTTCGTAGAAATAAAGCGCGCGCTCCGGGTCGCGCTCGACGCCCAGCCCCTTGCGGAGGAGCAGCGCGACATTGCGCATGGCCGCGAGATCGTCACGCTGCGCGAGCGGAAGCCAGATGTCGTAGGCGCGGGCGTAATCACCTTCGTCGTAGGCTGTGACGCCCTTGTCGAAGCGGGCCGCGATCTCGGCCCTGGTCGGACCGGTTTGTTCGACTTGTTCCTGGACGGTAGCACCGGGGGCCGCCCTTGGTGCGGCAGGAACAAGGGCAAGGAACAGGCCCGGTAGAAGGAGCCCGGATCGAAGGGTGAACCAGAGAAATCGCATAACTACCGGTCCACCCTCCGTGTTTCGGTCAATTCTGTATCTGCCAGGATCCATCCGGCTGACGGCAGGCCGTGCCGCGAGCCTGTTCGCTGCGCCCGTCTACATAGATCGTCTGCGTGTATTCCCGACAGTTATAATTGTTCTGCTGGTAGGCGGGATAGGGCGTAACCGTACCATAGTGTCCGGTGTCCGGGTTGGTCCAGCGGACGGGTTGGTTGGACTGGCCGCTCTCCAGCGCGTTGTAAGTCGTTTGGCCCATGTACTGGCGGTCGGCGCGGTCGAGCGACTTGCCAATTTCACTGCCGATCAGGGCGCCAAGGAGGACACCCGCGCCGGTTGCCCAGAGCCGTCCTGTGCCGCTGCCGATCGCCTGACCGGCGAGGCCGCCCGCCACAGCGCCGCCAACCGTGCCGACGGTCTGTTTGTTGATGCCGCCATTGCCGTACATGCTCTGGTCGCATGCGGCGAGCGACAGCGCCATCGCGCCGATGGCTATGCCTTTAACGAATTTCATGGTGATCAATCCTGTGCGTTGGTCGCCCCCAAGCGATATAAGACTTACCTATATAGGAGCCAGATTGTGGCAAGAATGGAGCGGAGAGCTGCGGCAAAAAGCGCGGAAAATGGCGCTTTTCAAAGCATTTCCGGCTGATGGACAGGTTATGAGCGACACAGTGGCCGAAACGGAGGAGAGCCGGATATTCGAGGGTGACGACCCGATTGCGCTGTTTCACGAATGGATGAAGCTTGCGCGCGAGAAGGAACCCGAGGATGCGAACGCGGTGGCGCTGGCGACGGCGGATGCCGACGGCTTTCCCGACGTGCGGATGGTGCTGCTGAAGGATGTGGACGAGCAGGGATTCGTTTTCTACACCAACCTCGAAAGCATCAAGGGATTGGAATTAAAGGAAAATCCGAGCGCCGCCTTGTGCTTTCACTGGAAGAGCCTGCGTCGCCAGGTGCGCGTTCGCGGCACCGTGACCCGTGTTTCGGACATCGAGGCGGATGCCTATTTTGCGACCCGTGCACGCGACAGCCAGATCGGTGCATGGGCTTCGAAGCAGTCGCGGCCGCTGGAGGGGCGTTTCGAACTGGAGAAGCAAGTCGCTGTTTTTGCAGCGAAATTCGGCCTGGGCAAGATTCCGAGGCCACCTCACTGGAGCGGCTTCCGCATTGCGCCGCGCCGCATCGAATTCTGGCGAGACAGGCCCTTCAGATTGCACGACCGCCTTGTTTTCAAAAGGGAATCTCCCGCAGACGGGTGGCAAACCGAGAAGCTCTATCCCTGACTGTCATTGAAATGTCATCGAAACGTCACACGAGCCAAGAGCCAGGGGCCGACGCATGAGTGCCGCCGAGACCGCGAAAAAACATATCCCCGAAAACGCGCCCGAGAATGTCGCGCCTGAATATGAACGGCTGATGCGGCGCGCGACCTTTGCCGCCGTCGCGGTCGCCGTCATCCTCATCGTGCTGAAGGGGACGGTCTTCTGGTTCACCGGCTCGATCGCGATGCTCGGCACGCTGACCGACTCGCTCCTCGACGGCGCGGCCTCGCTTCTCAACCTGTTCGCGGTGCGCGCCTCGCTCGCGCCCGCCGACCGGGAACATCGTTTCGGCCACGGCAAGGCGGAGGCGCTGGCAGGGCTCGGCCAGTCGATCTTCATTTTCGGCTCGGCGGGCTACATCGTCTTCGAAGCGGTGAGGCGGCTCCTCGACCCACAGCCGGTCGACTATTCGGGGGCGGGCATCGCCGTCGTCGTCATCGCGATCGTCCTCACGCTCGCCCTCGTCGCCTATCAGCGCCATGTGGTGAGCGAAACGCGTTCGCTCGCCATCGAGGCGGACTCGATCCACTATCGCGGCGACCTGTTCATGAACCTCTCCGTGATCGCCGCGCTTGTTCTCTCCGGCTATCTCGACCTCCACTGGGCGGACCCGGCCTTCGGCATCCTGATCGCGGTACTCATCGCCTGGAGCGCGGCGAAGATCGTGATCAACGCCTTCGACCAGCTCATGGACCGCGAGTTCTCCGAGGAGGACCGCGATCGCATCATGGATATCGCGCGCCAGCACCCCGAGGTCGTGAACCTGCACGAACTGAGGACGCGCACCTCCGGCATCTACAGCTTCATCCAGTTCCATCTCGAACTGGACGGCAAGATTTCGCTGATGGAAGCGCACCGGATTTCGGATGAGGTGGAGAACGAAGTGATGACGGCCTTTCCGGGTGCCGAAGTCATTATCCACCAGGACCCGGCAGGCATGGAAAAGCTGACCCGCCTGCAGCGCACGTGAACGGACGCCCCGTTTGACCGACTTGCCCGAGAATGCCGAACTGCTCGACTTCCTTGCGAAGCCGGAAGCTTACGGCCTGGATGCATGCGAGGAGATAAGGCGCATCGACACGCATGCCTCGCATGTGTTCCTGGCAGGCAAGCGCGCCTACAAGATGAAAAAGCCCGTGAGGTTCACCTTTCTCGATTTCTCGACGCTCGAGAAACGGAAGGCGGCCTGCGATCACGAGGTGGAACTGAACCGCCGCACCGCGCCGGACATCTATCTGGGGGTGGTGCCGGTGCGCCGCGTGGGGCGCGGTTTCCGCCTTGGCGGCGAGGAAGGCGAGATCGCCGAATATCTCGTGGAGATGAAACGCTTCGGCGACGAGGGGCTTCTCGCGACACTGGCGGAGAAGGGCGAATTGACGCTTCCGCCGGTGGAGGAGCTTGCTGGCGCCGTCGCCGGATTTCACCGCAAGGCGGAACGGGCGCCCGGCTTCGGCGGCGCGGAGGGCATCGCCCGGATCGTCGCGGGAAGCACGGAGGACATGAAGGAGAGCCTCGGGCTTGTGCTCGATGCGGAGAAGGCGCGCTTCGTGACGGCGGCGAGCGGGAAGGAAATCGAAAGGCTGCGCACGCTTCTCGATGCGCGCGCCGAAGCGGGGCTGGTGCGTCATTGCCACGGCGACCTTCATCTCGGCAATGTGACGATGGTGGAAGGCCATCCCGTCATTTTCGATTGCGTCGAGTTCAACGACCATATTGCGCGCATCGACACTCTCTACGATCTCGCCTTCCTGCTGATGGACCTCGCCTTCCGCGGCGAACGCGACGCGCGGCTTCGCGGCTTCGCCAACCGCGCGCTCAATGTCTATCTCGATCATCTGACGATGGAGGAGATCGACGCCGCGACGCGGGGCCTTGCGTTGCTGCCGCTCTTCGTCTCCATGCGGGCCGTGGTCCGCGCCAAGGTGACGGCGGTTCAGGCGAAAGGCGAGGGCGATGAGGGAAAGCGCGATCTCGCACGCGCCTATCTCGATTTCGCCGTCCGCGCGTTGAAGCCGCATCCGGTGAGGCTTGTCGCGGTGGGAGGCTTGTCCGGCACCGGCAAATCGACGCTGGCGAAGAAGCTCGCGGGGGAGATCGGCGGTGCGACGGGCGCGGTACATCTGCGCACGGACATCATCCGCAAACGGATGTTCGGCGCCGGGCCGCTCGACCGGCTGCCGGACGACGCCTATGCGCGCGACGCGGGCGAAAGGGTCTATGCGGAGATGACGCGGCTCGCGGCGCTCGCGCTCGATGCGGGCATGAGCGTGGTGGCGGATGCCGTGTTCGCGGATGAAGAGGAGCGCCGCGCGGTGGCGGCGCTTGCGGAGGGCGCCGGCGTGCCGTTCGACGGGCTCTGGCTAGAGGCGCCGGCATCCGTGCTCGAGGCGCGTGTCGCGGCGCGGGAACGGCAGGGCCGCGATCCCTCGGATGCGGGCGTTGCCGTGCTGAAGCGCCAGCTTGGCTACGATCCCGGCGAGATGACGTGGAAGAAGGTCGATGCGTCCGGCACGCCGGAGGAGGCGCTGGCGGGGGCTACGGGGTCTATCGACATGGCGCTGGACTGAGGGAAGACTGGTTTGGGGGCCGCTCCTCATCCGATGAGTTGTCGCTTGACAACCTAACTTAAATCCCTACTATGCCAAGAGGCATCATGGCTGGACGTGCGCGTCATCCGCACAAGGAAATCGAGCATGCCATTCGCTATGCGGAAGAAGCCGGTTGGACTTTCGTGAAGGGAAAAGGGCACTGCTTCGGTTATCTGCGCTGCCCGTGGAACGACGAGACCTGCCGGTGCGGCGAGTTCTGCCAGTTCTCGGTATGGAGTACGCCGCGATCCGCGGAGAACCATGCAAGGCAAGTCCGGCGGCTCGTCGATCATTGCAAATATGTTCAGGATGGCCGGGACTAGGTGAAAAAAGCCATGTCTGTTTATGAGTTCGAACTGATCTTTTCTCTCGCGGAGCCTTTCGGCGATCCGGACGATATCGTCAACGCCCTGTTCGAGGCAGGCTGCGACGATGCGATTGTCGGCGTGGGCAAGCACGACAGGATCGCGTTGAGCTTCTCGCGCGACGCGGCAAATGCCGGAGCGGCGATGGCATCCGCCTCGCGCGAGGTCCGCGATGCCCTGGACGGCGCGGAATTGATCGAGGCGAAGCCGGACCTCGTCAATCTCAGCGATATGGCGGAGATACTGGGCTATACGCGCCAGAACATGCAGAAGCATGCCGCCAATGCGGCGCCGCCATTTCCCGTGCCGGTCCATGTCGGCGCGCCTGATGTCTGGCACCTCTACGATGTGCTTCTGTGGCTTCGCGACGAAAAGAGCGTGGTTGTGGAAGAGGGGCTGATCGAAACCTCGCTTGCTGCCGCGGATATCAATGCCCGGACGCAGAGCGAGCGTTTGGCCAGCCGGCAACGCCGGGTCGCCGTGTAGGCCCGATCCGCTGGCGCGCACCCGCGCCTTCCTCTAGATTGCGCCCATGACCCAGAACGACAATGCAAAGCGCAAGACGCTGATCCTGACCGGCGCCAGCCGGGGAATCGGCCATGCGACCGTGAAGCGCTTTTCGAGCGCGGGCTGGCGCGTGATCACCTGTTCGCGCCATCCCTTCCCCGAGGACTGCCCCTGGGAGGCGGGTCCGGAGGATCACATCCAGGTCGATCTTGCCGATGTGAAGAACACCGAAGCCGCCATTGCCGAAATGCGTGAGCGGCTGAAGGATCAGGGCGGGCAGCTTCACGCGCTTGTGAACAACGCGGCGATCTCGCCGAAGGGGCCGGGCGGCTCGCGCCTCGGCGTTTTCGATACGGAAGTCGCGACCTGGACCCAGGTGTTTCAGGTCAATTTCTTCGCGCCGGTGATGCTGGCGCGCGGGCTCGTGGAAGAGCTGAAGAAGGCGCAAGGCTCGGTCGTGAACGTGACCTCGATCGCGGGCGTGCGCGTGCATCCTTTTGCCGGATCGGCCTATGCGACCTCGAAGGCGGCGCTCGCCGCGCTGACGCGGGAAATGGCATCGGAATTCGGCCGTCTCGGCGTCCGCGTGAACGCCATTGCGCCGGGCGAGATCGACACGGCGATATTGTCGCCGGGGACGGACAAGATCGTCGCCGAAATCCCGATGCAGCGCCTCGGCACGCCGGAAGAAGTGGCGCGCACGATCTATTTTCTGTGTACGGATCAGTCGAGCTACGTCAACGGCGCGGAAATCCAGATCAATGGTGGCCAGCACGTTTAGAGAGCGGTCATTGCCCGGCGGCAGGGTAAATACAAAACTGTCATCCCGGCGAAAGCCGGGATCCACCTGAGTGGCGGTTCATGCATTCGTCAATATATGTGTCTGCCGACAGGCCCGTGGGCCCCGGCTTTCGCCGGGGTGACACCCTTGGGTTGGGCGAGATAACGCGCAAAATCCTCGATGAGAGATTTTTGTGAAGAGGGACGCCGCCTGTGGCGGCTTCTGGATGCCCGGGTCAAGCCCGGGCATGACGAACCAAGTAAGAAAAGGGGCCCCTTCACATCGTGAAGATCACCGCGCTCTGGCTGTCGCGGATGACGGCGTCTTCGCCGACCGTGAAGGTCGAGACGATGTAGCCGGTCGCATTCTCGAAGATGCCGCTGCCGCCTTCGACCTGGCGGATGACGCAGCCTTGCTGGAGGGCCTCTTCTTCCGTGTCCTCGATGAAGCCTTCGCCGCGCGTGGAATAGCGGATAGCGCCCGCGCCGAAGGAAATCTCGCCCGTCTCGGTGAAGCCGCCATAATCGTCCGTTTCGACCGTGGCGCTGAGCGTCGCGCTGCGGCCGCCCTGCGTGAGCGCGGCGTCGAGCCCCGGCGGAATGGCCGCGACGGACAGGATGTTCATGCGGCTTCCCATCTCGTCTTCGGGCGAGACCGTGCCTTCGAAGGTGAGCTGATAACGAAGTTCGGGCATCAGGCGGCGCGAAGCCCTTCCTTGGTCACCTGGGCCTCCACCTCGTCGAGCGCCTTGTGGACGGCGGCGAACATGTCGTCGATCTGCTCGGCCGAGATGATGAGCGGCGGGCAGAAGGCGACGATGTCGCCCGCGAGCGCGCGGACGATGAGGCCGTGACGCTGCGCGGCGGCAACGACGGCGGCGCCTATGCCGGCTTTGGCGTCGAAGGCTCGCTTCGAGGATTTCTCGGCGACGAGTTCGATGGCCCCGAGAAGCCCCTTCGCGCGGGCATGGCCGACGAGCGGATGATCGGCGAGGCGCTCGACATGGCCCTCGAAGCGGGGCGCGAGGGAGCGGACATGGCCGACGATGTTGCGCTTCTCGTAGATCTCCAGCGTCTTCGCGGCGATGGCGGCGCCGACGGGATGGGCCGTGTAGGTGAAGCCGTGTCCGAAGGTGCCGATCTTTTTGCTCTCGTCGATCATCGCCTGATACATCTCCTCGCCGACCGTGACCGCGGCGATGGGGAAATAGGCCGACGACAGCGCCTTGGCGACGGAGATCGAGTCCGGCTTCATGTTGAAGGTCTCAGACCCGAACATGTTGCCCGTGCGCGCGAAGCCGCAAATGACTTCGTCGGCGATGAAGTAGATGTCGTATTTCTTCAGGACCGCCTGGATCTTCTCGAAATAACCGGCGGGCGGAATGACGACGCCGCCGGCACCCATGATCGGCTCGGCGATGAAGGCGGCGACCGTGTCCGGATCTTCGCGGATGATCATGTCCTCGAGGTTCTTCGCCAGCCGCGTCGTGAACTCGTCTTCCGTTTCGCCCGGTTCCGCATAGCGGTAGTAATGCGGGCAGTCGGTGTGGAGCATGCCCGCGATCGGCAGGTCGAAATCGCGGTGATTGGCGGGGAGCCCGGTGAGCGATCCCGATGCGACGGTGACGCCGTGATAGCCGCGCTGGCGCGCGATGATCTTCTTCTTGTTCGGGCGGCCGAGCGCGTTGTTGTAGTACCAGACGAGCTTCACCTGCTGGTCGTTCGCCTCCGAGCCCGATCCGCAGAAGAGAACCTTGGAGGCCGCATGCGGCGCGATGGCCTTGAGGCGCTCGGCCGCTTCCGCCGCGCGCTCATGGCTCTTGCCGCCGAAAGTATGCGTGAAGGGGATCTGGCGGAACTGCTCCATCGCCGCGTCGATCAGCTCCTGCTCGTTATAGCCGAGCGAGGTGCACCAGAGACCCGCGAGCCCTTCGATATATTTGTTGCCGCCATTGTCGAAGACATAGATGCCCTCGCCGCGCTCGATGATCATCGGGCCTGTTTCGCGGAAGCTGTCGAGATTGGTGTAGGGGTGGATGACCGTCTCGATATCGCGAACGGCGGCGTTGGACAGGCTCATGGAGAGCTCCTCGGGTTCTTGTGTCGGGCTTGGCGGCATAATGAGAGGGGCGGCGCGAGGTGTCAAAGTCCGTTGCTCCTCATTGTTCGGCATACGCCGTCCGGATCACCCTCCCCCTGTGGGAGGGTGGGAAAGAGTTTTGTTCTCACCATCCCTTCGGCGGTTTGAAGCCGCCGAGAATTTCCTCGAACATCCCAGCCACGGCAATCGTCGTGTAGTCCTCAAGATGCGGGCCGATGATCTGGATGCCGACGGGCTTGCCTTCGCTCGTGACGCCGACCGGCGCGGCGGTGGCGGGGAGATAGGAAACGACGGCGGGGCCCGCCCAGATGAGCACATCCATGTAGGGACGCTTGACGCCGTTCACATCGAGCTCGCGCTTGTGCCAGTTCGACTGGTGATTGTGCTCGAAGGCGGGGCGCATGAGCACCGGCGACAGCACGACGTCGTAGGACTTGAAGAAGGTGTGCCATTTCCAGCGGAGTTGCGCCTGCACTTCCTTCCAGACGGCGCGCTCGGCGAGCGAGAGCGTGCCGCCGATGGCCTGCAGCGCGGCATGGCTCTTGTCGTCCGGTGCGAAGCCCTTCTTCATCTCGGCCCAGTGATCGCGGATGCTTTGCGGCATGCCCGCGCCGATCTGCGAGTGGAGCAGGATGAGATAGCATTCGGTGATTTCGGCGAGCGTGAAGTCGGGCCGCGCGTTCCAGTCGACATTGGCGCCCGCATCCTGAAGCGCCTTGGCGGCGTTCCTGAGCAGGTCCGCGCTTTCGCGGTCGATGTCGCAGAATTCATCGTCGATCCAGACGGCGGCGCGAAGCTCGCGCGGGGTTCTGGCGCGCGCTGGCGGCAGGTCGAGCTTCCAGCCCGCGGCATCCGCCCAGTCGGGCCCGGCGGTGAGCGAGAGGAGCAGTTTCAGGTCTTCGGCGCTGCGGGCGAGCGGCCCCGCCACCGAAAGATCGCCTTCCGAGAGGCAGCCGGGCGGCGGCGAGAGATGGCCGCGCTTCGGCACGATGCCGAAGGAGGGCTTGTGGCCGAAGACGCCGCAGAGATGCGCGGGCGTGCGGATGGAGCCGCCGATGTCGGAGCCGAATTCGGCCGCCGCGAAGCCCGCCGCGAGCGAGGCGGCCGAGCCGCCCGACGAACCGCCGGGCCCGCAATCGAGCGCCCACGGGTTGTTGGTCGTGCCGTAGATGTCGTTATAGGTCTGGAGGTCGCCCGAGAGATAGGGGACGTTCGTCTTGCCCATGACGATGGCGCCGGAGCGCTGGAGGCGCTCGACGGCGGTGGCGCTGCTTGTGGGCACATGGTCCTTCCATGTGGGATTGCCGCCGGTCGAGACGATGCCCTCGACTTCGTAGGCGTCCTTGATGGTGAAGGGCAGCCCGTGCAGCGCGCCCAGCGAGGCGCCGCGCGCCTGCGCCGCGTCGGCTTCCTTCGCCAGCGCGCGGGCCCGGTCAAAATCGCGCGCGACGACGGCGTTGGTCTTGCCGTCGAGCTTCTCGATCCGCTGGATGAAATGATCCGTGAGTTCGGCGCTCGAAATCTCGCCGCGGCGGATCATCCGCCCCAGCTCGGAGGCGGAGCGGAAATGAAGCCCGGTCATGAAAAACTCCCTGTTTCGATGTTCTTTGCCGCCCATTAGAGGGGGCAGACGCCCGCGAGGCAAGGATTCCGCCCCGCCCGTTATGGCGAGCGTTGTCCGCCCCCGCCTTCGCCGCTAGACTGGCCCCAAACGGGGATAAGGCCGGGAAAACCCGGCGTCATTTCAGAAAACGAGGAAACGAGACCCATGCAGGGATTGATGCAGAACTGGCCGCTGCGCGTGAGCACGATTATCGACCACGCCGCACGTTTTCATGGCGACCGGGAGATCGTGACGCGGACCATCGAGGGGCCGATTGCGCGCACCACCTACGGCCAAGTGCATCTGCGCGCCCGCAAGGTGGCGCAGGCGCTGACCCGGCTCGGCATCAAGGAAGGCGATATCGTCGCGACCATGGCCTGGAACACGGCGCGCCACCTCGAAGCCTGGTACGGCATCATGGGCATGGGCGCGGTCTGCCACACGCTGAACCCGCGCCTCTTCGCCGAGCAGCTCGTCTACATCATCAATCACGCCGAGGACAAGGTCATCTTCCTCGACCTGACCTTCGTGCCGATCCTCGAAGGCATCGCCGACAAGCTGCCCAACGTGAAGGCCTATGTCGTCATGACGGACCGGGCGCACATGCCCGAGACGAAGCTGCCGAACGCGCTCTGCTTCGAGGAGATCGTGGAAGCCGAGAACGGCGCGTTCAAATGGGCGGAAGTGGACGAGAACGCCGCCTGCGGCCTCTGCTATACCTCCGGCACGACGGGCAATCCCAAGGGCGTGCTCTATTCGCACCGCTCCAATGTGCTGCATTCGATGGCGGCGAACATGGGTGACGCGCTCGGCATGAAATGCGCCGACACGATCCTGCCCGTGGTGCCGATGTTCCACGCCAATGCCTGGGGCATCGCCTTCGCGGCGCCCGCCGTCGGCGCGAAGATCGTCATGCCCGGCGCGAACATGGACGGCGAGAGCATCTATGAGCTGCTCGACAAGGAACAGGTGACGGCGACGGCGGCCGTTCCGACCGTCTGGCTGATGCTGCTGCAATATCTCGAAAAGACCGGCGCCGAACTGCCGAAGCTCGACCGCGTGGTGATCGGCGGCTCGGCCGCGCCGCGCTCCATGATCGAGATATTCGAGGAGAAGTACGGCGTGAAGGTGTTCCACGCCTGGGGCATGACGGAAATGTCGCCCATGGGCACGCTCGGCGCGCTGAAGGCGGGCATGGAGGACTGGCCGCTCGAAAAGCAGATCGACGTGAAGGTGAAGCAGGGCCGCGCGATCTACACGGTCGAGATGAAGATCACCGACGATGACGGCAACGAGCTGCCGTCGGACGGCAAGGCCTTCGGCCACCTGATGGTGCGCGGGCCGGCCATTGCCGGCGCCTATCTCAAGGGCGAGGGTGGCAACATCCTCGACAAGGATGGCTGGTTCGACACGGGCGACGTCGCGACCATCGATCCCCAGGGCTACATGCAGATCACCGACCGCGCCAAGGACGTCATCAAGTCGGGCGGCGAATGGATTTCCTCGATCGAGATCGAGAACCTCGCGGTCGGCCATCCGAAGGTCGCGGAAGCCGCCGTCATCGGCATCGCGCATCCGAAATGGGATGAGCGCCCGCTGCTTATCGTCGTGGCGAAGGATGGCGAGAATCCGTCGAAGGACGAAATCCTGCGCTACATGGAAGGCAAGATCGCCAAGTGGTGGATGCCGGACGACGTCGTCTTCGTGGACGAAATTCCGCACACGGCAACGGGCAAGATCCAGAAGCTGGCGCTGCGTGAGAAGTTCAAGGACTACACGCTGCCGACGGCGACCGCCGCCGAGTAGGCAAGCGCGCCGGGCAAGGCAACTCATATCCCGGCGGACAATGCGTCCGCCGCAACGGGAGAACGGAACACCATGAACGGTGAAAAGTCGCGGCTTGCCGCGTGGGGGCTCAGGATCGCGATCCTCGGCCTCGTTATCCTCGCGCTCGGCATTCTCGCTCAGCGCTTCGAGCTGGTTCATTTCCGCCTAGCGCTGATGGGCCTTGCGGGCGGCGCGGCCATTGGGCTGATCGGCGCGGTGATTTCCGCCATTGCGCTCGTCATCAGCCTCGTCTCGTCGCGGAGCGGCGTGCGCTCGGCGATTGCTGGTCTCGTGATCGGCCTCCTCGTTGCCGCGCCTGTCGGGCAGGCGATGATCGCCGGATCGAAGGTGCCCGCCATTCACGACATCACGACGGACCTTGCGAATCCGCCCGCCTTCGACGCGGTGATTGCGCTGCGCGGCGAGGATGCGAACCCGCTCGACCGGGCTGAGCCAGCGGACCTCGCCGAACTCCAGCAGCAGGCCTATCCGGACCTGAAGACGCTTGAAGTGAGCGAACAACCGGGCAAGGCCTACGAGGCCGCGCTCGAAACGGCGCGCGAAATGGGCTGGGAAATCGTGTCATCGAACCCGGAAGCGGGGCTGATCGAGGCGACCGCGACCACTCGCATCATGAACTTCAAGGACGATGTGGCGATCCGCGTCAGCGAAAGCGGTGAAGGAGCGGCGATGGATGTCCGTTCGGTCTCGCGCGTCGGTATCAGCGACATGGGCGCGAATGCAAACCGCATCCGCACCTATCTTCATGCGCTGAAGGTGAAGCTCGGCGAGGCGGGGTAACCCTCCTTACATCGTCATTGCGAGGCCGTCAGGCCGAAGCAATCCATGGGCTGCAAGCACTGTGCCTGCCGCCCCTGGATTGCTTCGTCGCGTCTGCGACGCTCCTCGCAATGACGCTCTGATTTTATTGCGTCAGCCGGTATTGCGCGCCGAGTGACGGCTTGCCATCGGCCTGGACGATACCGCGCGCGACGAGATGTTCCATATGGGCAAGGACGGAGCGGGCAGCGGCGGGATAGAGCCGCTTGTCGACGGCGGCGTACATGACGGGCACCATGTCCTGAATGCGCGTGCGGCCCGCCGCGAGCTGTTCCATGATCTGCCGTTCGCGGTCTTCGCGGTGCTCGATGAAGGAACGCACGAAGGGTTTCGGGTCGGTGATCGCGGGCCCATGCGTCGGCCAGTAGATATCGTCGTCGCGCGTGAGCAGCAGGCGCAGCGAGGCCATGTAGTCTTCCATGTTTCCGTCTGGCGGGCTGACGATGCTTGTGGACCAGCCCATGACGTGGTCGCCGGTGAAGAGTGCTTTCTCTTCCAGAAGCGCGAAGCACATATGGTTCGAGGTATGGCCCGGCGTGTAGACGCATTGGATGGTCCAGCCATCGCCTTCGATAATGTCGCCGTGCCGCAGTTCGACATCCGGCACGAAATCCATGTCGCCGTCTTCCTCTACCTGCACGTCGTCATCCGGCGCGTGCTTTTGTCCCGAACCATGCGGCCCATAGGCAAAAGTCCGCGCGCCGGTAAGCGCCTTCAGGGGCTTTGCGGCGGGCGAGTGATCGCTATGCGTATGGGTGATGAGGATATGGCTTACCGTTTCGCCTTCGAGCGCGCGAAGAAGCGCCTCCACATGCTCGTTGAGCAGGGGGCCCGGATCGATGACGGCGACGTCGCCCTCGCCGACGATGTAGGTGCCGGTGCCCTTGTAGGTGAAGGCGGAAGGATTGTGCGCGACGACGCGGCGGATCAGCGGCGAGACCCGCTCGCAGGCGCCGTATTCGAAATCGATCTCGCGGACGTAAGGAATCTGAACTGCCATCTCTCCTCCGGTTTTGGCGGCAGCTTGGACCGAACGGGGCACAACTTCAATGGCCTCGCGGGCGCGCTCAATCCATGTGCATGGCGGACGCTGCCTCCGCCGGGCTCTCCGGTCCCTTCCGCCGCGCGGGCCGGAGGAGGACCAGCAGCGGCAGCGCGAGCAGCGTCATGTACATCATCAGCTTGAAGTCGTTGAGATAGGCGATGGATGCCGCCTGCCGCGTGACCTCGCCCTCGGCAAGCGCGAGCCCCTGCATCGTCTGCATGTTCCATCCGGGCGGCGCGTGCTCCGGCCTGAGCAGCGGATTGAGTTCCGACACGTTGCGCGACAGGATTTCGTGGTTGATCTGGGTGTAACGCGAAATGAGCGCCTGCGTGATCGAGATGCCGACGCTCGACCCGATGTTACGCATGAGGCTGTAGAGGCTCGTGCCCTCTGTGCGCAGTTCCGGCGAGAGCGTCGCGAAAGTCGCCGTAGTGAGGGGCACGAAAATGAAGCCGAGGCCGAAACCCTGGATGATGCCGGTCGTGACGATCATGCCCTCGCTGATATAGAGATTGAACTGCGACATTTCCCACAGCGAATAGATGGTGAGAAACATGCCGAACGCCATGATGAGGCGGATGTCGATGCGGTTCACCAGCCGGCCGACGAGGAACATCGCAACCATGGTGCCGATGCCGCGCGGCGCGAGGACGAGGCCGGTGGTAACGACCGGATAGCCCATCAGCGTTTCGAGATAGGGCGGCAGCAGCGCCATGGTGGCGAAGAGCACGACGCCGACGACGGTGATGAGAACGAGGCCGATGACGAGGTTGCGGTCGCGAAAGAGGTGCAGCGTGATGAAGGGGTTTTTCGTCGTCATGGAATGGGCAATGAAGAGGAAAAAGGCGATAGCGGCAATGCCGCCCTCGACGATGATCTCCGTCGAGGAGAACCAGTCCTGCACCTGGCCGCGATCGAGCATGATCTGCAGCCCGGCGATGGAAAGTCCCAGGTAAGCAAAACCCTGCCAGTCGAAGCGGCGGCTTTTGTCGACGGGCGCTTCGCTGCTGGCGGCGAAGATGCCGGCGAGCGCGAGCAGGCCAAAGGGCACGTTGATGTAGAAGACCCAGCGCCAGCTATAGGCATCGGTGAGCCAGCCGCCGAGGGCCGGGCCGAGAATGGGACCGACCATGACGCCCATGCCCCAGACCGCCATGGCGGCGCCGTGCTTTTCGGGCGGGTAGGTGTCGAGCAGGATCGCCTGTGAAAGCGGCACCAGCGCGGCGCCGAACATGCCTTGCAGAAGACGGAAGAGAACGATTTCGGAGAGCGATGTCGCCGCGCCGCACAGCATGGAGGCGACCGTGAAACCGATGACGGTGCCGGCGAGCAGGTTGCGCCGCCCGAGGCGGGTTGCGAGGAAACCCGTCGTCGGCGTGAAGACGGCGGCGGCGACGATGTAGGAAGTCAGCACCCAGGCAATCTGCTCCTGTGTCGCGGAGAAGCTGCCCTGCATGTGGGGCAGGGCGACATTCGCGATGGTGGAGTCGAGCGTCTGCATGATCGTCGCGAGCATGATCGAGCCCGTGACGATCGTGCGCTGCAGGTTCGGGCTCACGAGCGGTCGCTCCGCTCGCTCTCTTGCGCGGCTTGTATCCGGGGGTTGGACGCTGTGTCGATCTCCACCTCGGAGCTCATGCCCGCACGTATGGCGGGATCGCCCGCCGCACGGTCGATGGCGATGCGGACGGGAATGCGCTGCACGACCTTCACCCAGTTGCCTGTCGAGTTCTGCGCGGGGAGGATCGAAAATTCGGCGCCCGTGCCTTGCGCGATGCTCTCTACATGGCCCTCCCAGGTGCGGCCGGGATAGGTGTCAATGGTGATGCGCGCCTTCTGTCCGACGTGAACGTCCGTGAGCTGCGTCTCCTTGAAGTTGGCTTCGACCCACAGCTTGTCGTCGGAGATCAGGCTGACGATCGGCGTGCCCGGCGCGACGTGGTCGCCGACTTGCGGCTGCAAGCCGAGGACGCCGCCGAAAGGTGCGTAGAGCGTCGCGCGTTTGAGGTTGAGCGCCGCGCGATCGCGGACGGCCTTTGCCTGCATATAGGCCGAGTGCCGCTCGACCGGTGCTTCCGGCATGCCGTCGAGATTGGCGGCAATCTCGGCGATGCTCTGCCCAAGGACGATGGAAAGCTGTGTCGCCGTGTCGTAGTTGTGCTTCGCCTCGTCCAGCTTCGCCTGGCTGGCGAAATCGTTGCGCGCCAGCGATTTCTGCCGCTCATACTCCTTGCCGTAATAGTCGATGTTGCTCTTCGCGAGTTCGAGCTGCGCGGTCGTCATGTGGTAGCGCGCCTGCATGGCGCGTACATTGGCGGCGGCCTGTGCAAGCTGGGCCTCGGCTTCGGAAAGCGCGATGCGATAGGGCTCGGGATCGATCTGAAGGATTTTCTCACCTGCCGCGACGTGCTGGTTCTGGGTGACGAACACCTTGACGATGCGGCCGCCGACCTCGGAGCTGACCGAAACTGCGGCGGCCTTCACATAGGCGTTGTCGGTGCTGACATAGCGGCCGCCGAGAAGCCAGACCGCGGCGGCGGCAGCGATAACGAGTGCGGGGACGCCGATCATGAGGATCGGCCGCAAGGGGGATACACCGAGGCTTCGGAAGCGCGCACGAATGCGCTCGCCGGGCCCCACGGACAAAACGGACATCTTGTTCAACTTGCCTTTCTGAATCCGGCACCACGACTGCGAGCGCTGCTTTCCCCCTGTGCGAAACGGGCGAGATTGCCGCGCATGCGCACCAGCATGTCGATGAAAGTGGCGCGTTCCTCGTCGCTGAACCCCGCATAGGCTTCATCAAGGATTTCGTCGCCCGCTTCCCAGAGCTGGTCGAGCAGGGGCTGCGCCCTGGGCGTCAGGAAGAGCTGCTGCGCGCGCCGGTCGTTCGGGTCGGGCCTGCGCTCGACGAGGCCGAGGGCCACGAGCTTGTCGATCAGGCGGGCGACGGTAATGGGCTGTACTTCGAGGAGGTCGGCAAGGCCAACCTGATTGAGGCCCTGGTTGCGCGACAGATGCGCCAGCGCCCCCCACTGGGCTTGCGTGAGGCCGCTCACGCGGTCGTTGAAGGCGGTTTTCATCAGCCGAGAATTATCACGCAGCAGGAAGCCCGTGCTGCGTTCCGGGTTCTGGTTGGTGGACATGAAATGCTCTTGCTCGCCGGTCCAATGTGAAGCTTCTAATAAGCAATGCTTATCATATGGATGTGCATTTACGCGACGCAAGAGGGGCATTCTGGCCAAAACAGGGTGGAAATTGTAACAGGTGAAAATCTGTGCAAAAGGCGCGGCGGCGAACCGCCGCGCCGGATTCCGGGGCCTCGAAGGTCTGCTCCGGCTTAGTAGAGCGTCACCACATAGGTGACGAAACCTGCCGCATAAAGACCGATCACGGTGTAGCCGGCCGCCGAAAATGCATCGGAAAGGCTGAATTCATCGCGGGTCTTGTGGATCTGGACCTTGGCCGCCGTCCTCAGGCGTTCCGCCTGGGCCGACACGTCCGCGCCGATAGACCTGGTCTGAGCGGCGACATGGGAGGCGAGATGCTGTGCGGAAGTCATGGGCTAACCTCTGATACTACGATTGACGCCTAGTCCGGCCCGACCGTTTCCGCCTTATGCCCTTTCGGGGTGCCGCTTGAAGCGATTCTGCTGTTATTGACTTTAAAATATGTTGCGATGCACAAATTGACAAGATGTCAGCGTGTGAATATTTTGCAGTGCGGTATGGTTTTTTGACGCAGCGCATGAAAAAAGGGGCGGAAAACCGCCCCTTTTTCGGGGAATGCCCCTTTGTAGAGTGCCATGGCTCTCAGATGCGCCGTCCGGCCTGTTCCCAATAGGGCTCGCGCAGCTTGCGCTTGAATATTTTCCCGGAATCCTCGCGCGGCAGGTCGGAGCGGAACTCGACTTTTTTCGGCACCTTGTAGCCTGCGACCCGCTCGCGCAGGAAGGAGCGGACATCGGCTTCGCTGAGCGTCGCACCGGGCTGGGGCTGAACAACGGCGCAGAGGGATTCGCCGAACTCGTCGTCGGGAATGCCGAAGACCGCGCAGTCGCCGACGCCGGGCATCTTGTGGAGCTCTGCCTCGATCTCGGCGGGATAGATGTTCACGCCGCCCGAGATGACCATGTCCTTCGCGCGGTCGCAGAGATAGAGGAAGCCGTCCTCGTCGAGATAGCCGACATCGCCGAGCGCGATGAGACCGGCCTTCTCCGACTTGCGGCGCTTTTCGTCATCGCCGTGATAGGTGAAGTCGGGGATGGCGGCGGTGCGGCAGACGATCTCGCCGGTCGCGCCGCGTGCGAGTTCGTTGCCGTTGTCATCGAGCACCAGGACCTTCGCATTCTCTACCGCCTTGCCGACGGTGCCGGGATGCGCGAGATATTCTTCCGAATTGCAGAAGACGACCGCGCCCGTTTCCGTGCCGCCGTAATACTCGTTGATGACGGGCCCCCACCATTCGATCATCGCCTGCTTGACGTGAACGGGACAGGGCGCGGCCGCGTGAACGACGAAGCGTAGCGAGGAAAGATCGTATTTCTTTTTTACTTCGTCGGGCAGTTTCAGCAGACGCACGAACATGGTCGGCACCATGTGAAGATGCGTGACCTTGTGACGTTCGATCATCTGCAGGAGTTCTTCCGCGTCGAAGCGCGGCTGCAGGATGATGTTTGCGCCGACGCGGAAGGCATAGAGCCCGTAGGCATTGGGCGCGGAGTGATACATCGGCCCGGTGACGACGGTGACCATGTCCCGCGGGTCGCCATAGGTGGCGTTGAAGCCCATCACCTTGCCGATGATCCCGGCCCAGGCGACCGCCTGTTCGGGCGTCGGCGGCGCGCGGCGCACGCCCTTCGGATGGCCGGTCGTGCCGGACGTATAGATCATCGATCCCGGCGGTTCGGCCGGTCCCGCCTCGATGGGCGGGAACTGCGCGAGCCATGTGTCCCAGCTTGTGGCGCCGGCCGGAAGCTTCGCATCGTCCGGCGACAGGCCATAGGCGGACACGATCTCCGGCGGCGTCTCGACAACGAAGACGGGCACGTCCTTCGGGATCGCCTTTTCGATGCCGCGCAGCAGATCGGCATGGATGATGATCGCCTTCGCGCCCGAATTCTCGAAGATGTAGCGCGCCTCGTCCGGCGAATTGTGCCAGTTGACGGGCGTCGAATAGGCGCCGACAAGACCTGCCGCGGCCGAGGCTTCCATGAAGGGAAAATCGTTGCGGAGATAAACCGCGACGACATCGCCCGGCCCGATGCCGATGCTCCTGAACCCGCTTGCCGCCCGCGCCGCCCGCTCCTGCAGGGCGGCGATCTCCGCGACCCGCGCGCCCGAAATGATTGTCGCTGCTCCCATCGTCTCCTCCCCAGGGTGATTGTATCTTTAATCTTTCCGGCAAGTGTAGCAGCAGCGCTGGCGCGGAAAACGTCAATCGGCGCTCCGCACACCGCAATCGAAGGGCGCACGACGGTTCCCCCTGCGTCAGGCTGTTCTCGAAATGAGCGTGGAACCGGTAGGGAACCCGCGCGTTCTCTCCTCCGACCTGGGGCCGGCGGCCTCGCTGCTTGCGACGAAAGCGGCCCGGCGGAAGAGGCGGGCGAGAACATCGACGACGCGATGGATCAGGGCTCGGCCTTCGATCAGGGCCCTGCCGAGGAAACGGACGACGCGACGGGGAACTGAACCGCCGCGCACTCGTTGAACGAACGCCCCACGAGGCAAGTTGCGTAAGCGTATGAGTAGGGCCCGCCTTCCACCCCCGGGGAGGCGGGCTTTTCTCGTGCGCGGTCCAGGCGGATCAGGCCGCCTGAAGCTCCGAAAGACGGGAGGGGTCGTTGTCGAGCAGACGCAGGAGATTCAGCATGGCTTCGCTCGGCTCGATTTCGCCGGACTCGTATTTTTGAAAGGCGCGGGGACCGCCACCTATCAGATCGCCCGCCCGTCGCTGGGAGAGGCCGAGCTTCTTTCTGACGGAAGCAACATAGGCGGCGTTGGCAGCGCGCACTTCTGCCTTGAGTTCGGCCAGTGCCGCATCCGCCGCCTCCCTGTCGCTGCCCGCGTGAAGAGCATCTCCGTCGCCCGCCGGATACCAGCCGGGAAGAGCAACGGTGCGGCAGCGGCCCCGATACTCGACAGTAAAGGGGCGAGTGTCGCGGCGAAGCGTTTTGCCCGTTTCGGGATGTATGCGTGTTTCAGCCATCGTCCTTTTCCTTGAAGGAAAGCAGCGTGAAATCGGTGACGGTATCCGCCGTGAACTTCACATAGAGCACCAGCCCATCGCAGGGCAGGTGATAAACGTCCTGCCACTGACGATGATCCGCGTAGGACGTCATCGACTTGTAGAAGTGACCGCGCTCAAGCCCGAGAAGCGCGGAGGTCATTTCTTCCCGCCCGAAACCGAGAGCCAGGGCATTCCGCAGGGCTACCGTCGTTACCGTCAGGCGATCCGGCGAAGACACCGCCTCCCTGAAGACGTCCAGGTCGTGATGCGGCTTGCGCTTTTCCAATCGCTGGTCCTATATGGCACCATAATGGTGTAATGTCAAGACTCAGCTATACCGCGCCTCGCGCTTCTTGCCTTCGTTGCCCGCCTTCACTTCGCCAAGCGCCCATTCGATATCCGCGAGGTACGTGTCCGTCACGCTCTCATGGAAGGGCGAGAGCATGAGGTGGAGGCCCTTGGGCTCGGTGGTGAGGCTCGTGAACCAGCCGCGCTCGAAGAGCTTGCCCCAGACGGCGAAGGGGTCGACCTCGCCATGGGTGAAGGAGACGATGCCGAGCTGCGGCTTGCCGAGCACCCGGAAGCCGAGCTTTGCGATGCCCGTCTCGATCGCTTCGCGCGCATTGGTCACCTGGCGATGCTTCGCGCGGTAGCCTTCCTCGCCGAGAAAATTCATCACCGCCCAGGCCGCCGCTATGGCGCCGCCCGGCCGCGTGCCGGCAAGCGTCGGCGTGACCATGCGCCCGCCCGGCCAGTCCGCGCAGTCGAAGATCATGTGCGCGCGCAGTTCCTCGGAACGGAAGAGGACGGTGGAAGCCCCCTTGGCGCAGTAACCGTATTTGTGGAGATCGGCGGACATCGACATGACGCCCGGCACCTCGAAATCGAAGGGCGGCACGTCGCCGCCATTCATGCGCACGAAGGGCGCGATGTAGCCGCCGACACAGGCATCCACATGGAGCCAGAGCTTCTTCCTTTCGGCGAGCGCGCCGAGCTTTTCGATCGGGTCGATGAGGCCGTAGGGAAAGCAGGGCGCGGAGCCGACCATCATGATGGTGTTGCCGTCGGCCGCCTCTTCCATCGCCTTCGGATCGGCGAGAAGATCCGCGCAAGGGAGGCGGCGAATTTCGATCTCCATCATCTTCGCCGCCTTGTCGAAGGCGGGATGCGCCGACCAGGGCGCGACGATGTTGCATTGCCCCGTGACGCCCTTTTCCTTGCGGGCATAGTCGCGCGCGGTCTTCACCGCCATGGTGATCGAATCCGTGCCGCCCGACGTGATGTTGCCGGCGGAACCCTCCGGCCCGTGGAGAAGGCCGAGGCCCATGGCGACGACTTCGTCTTCCATCTGTTTGAGGCTCGGAAAGGCCATGGGACCGAGGCCGTTCTCCGACATGAACATCGTGTAGGCCTCTTTCTGGACCTGCGCGACATCGGGACCGGCATTGAAGACGTAGACGGCGGTCTTGCCCTCGCGCCATTTGACGTCGTGCGAGCCGCGCGTCTCCATCTCGGTTTTCAGCTTGCCCCATTCGGTGCCTTGCTTCGGCAGCGTCACGCCCATCCCGTCCTCCTGTCATTCGATGGGGGCAGACTAGCAGATAGGCGCGGGGACGCATCAATGTTGGTGTTCGTGGCCCCAGTCATGGTGAAGCATGAGGCGGGACGCCGGATGGGCGAGCGAATGAGGATCGGTGCCGGGCATTGCGATCTCGTCCCAGGCGATGGCGTCCTTCTCGCAACCATGCGGCGTTGAAAAGTCGGCGAAGCGACCCACCGGGGCTGGGTGCGCGCGGATCGCTTCGCCAGGCTGATCCGGCCGAAGCCGGAACGGCCAATTGCGCAATGACCGTTTGGAACGAGACCTTGAGACCGGCGAACACGCCGCGCCCTTCGCCCGGATAGAAGACGTCGGTCGCGGCCGTCGCGGCATCGGTGATGTTGCTGTAGGTCGAGATGGAGTGCTTGTCCGTCAGGTTGCGGGCGTCGACGAAAATTCGCGCCCGCGCGCGAAATCATTCCGCTGCAGGCGTCGTTACCGCTGCAGGCGTCGTTATGAGGAAATGAAGGAAGGACGCACCGCGTCAGGCGGGCGGTGCGCGGGGATGGCTGTCGGTGAGGACGACGCCCGAGAGAGCGGCGAAGGCGACACGCAGCGGAGCGGGAAGCGCCCATTGCTGCGAGGGAAGGGAGAACATCGCGGTAAGAGCCGCGGCGCCGCAATGATGAATGCAGATGCTGCAATCATGCGAGGCGGAGCCGGGAGAGGCCGGCTGTTCGACGGGATTGCCTTCCTCGTCGATAGTGACGGTCTTCCAGACACCGCCCGAGCAGATGACGGTCTCGAAGAGGCCGTCCGTCGCCGGGTTTGCGATCTGGAGCGCGAGGGGCGAGGCGAGATGGAAGAACATCGCAAGCAGCGCCAGCACCTGAACGGCGCCGAGGCGAGCGAGTGGCCTTTGGCCATATGCCTGTGTTTTCCCCATGAAGAAAACCATACGCCGCGAAGGGCCGGAACGCCATGCCCTCGCAAAGCGCAGTTTGTCGCATGGGGCCCGGTTGCACCTATACTTTCCGCAAAGATGGAGGAACAGAGGCCGAAGCAGAGGAGGACAAAATGCATGCTTATGAAGACCTCACATACGAGGTGAAGGAGCGCGTCGCGCTGCTGACGCTCAACCGTCCGGACAAGCTCAATGCCTGGACGGCGGCGATGGAAAAAAGCGTGAAGCAGGCGATGGCGGCGGCTGTTGCGGACGAGACCGTCCGGGTCATCGTGGTGACGGGCGCCGGGCGCGGCTTCTGTGCGGGCGCCGACATGAACCTGCTCCAGTCGATCAAGCCGGGCAAATGGGAAGACCGTGAGCTTGCGGCGGCGTCGCGCGAGGAGAGCTTCGATTTCGCGAGCGGCCTCGGCCCCGATGTGAGCCCGCATTATGGCGCCCGCTTCGGCTATCTGATGCAGGTGAAGAAGCCGGTCATTGCCGCGATCAACGGTCCGGCGGCGGGGCTCGGTCTCGTCTTTGCGCTCTATGCCGACATGCGCTTCGCGGGCTCGGAAGCGAAGTTCACGACGGCCTTCGCCAGCCGCGGTCTCATCGCCGAGCATGGTGTCTCCTGGTTGCTGCCGCATCTTGTCGGGCCTGCCCGGTCGCTCGACCTGCTGATGTCGGCACGCAAGGTGATGGCGGACGAGGCCGCGAGCATGGGGCTCGTCAACAAGGTCTTCCCGCAGGAGAATTTCATGGCGAATGTCATGGACTATGCGCGGATGCTGTCAGAAACGGTGTCGCCGCGTTCCATGGCCGTGATGAAGGCGCAGATATGGAAGGCGCTGTTCCAGAACTTCAACGAAGCGCTGGAAGTGGGCGACAGCGAGATGCAGAAAAGCTTCGGCAGCGCCGACTTCAAGGAAGGCGTTGCGCATTTCGTGGAGAAGCGCGCGGCGAATTTTACGGGCCGCTGAGCTGAAACGAGACTTACGGCAAAACGAAAAAGGCGCGGGATTTCTCCCGCGCCTTTTGTTTCTGTAGCGGGCACTCTTCAGAAAGTGACTTCGACGCCCGCCAGCGCCTCGATGCCCGGCGCGACGAAACCGTTGGCCGGTTCGTAATGCGCGTCGAGCAGGTTGTTCACTCGCGCGGTGAGTTTCACATTGTCCGTGAGGCGATGCGATCCGGCGATGTTCACGAGCGTGTAGGGGCCCGGATCGAGATAGAAGCCGAACGAGTCGCGCGGGATATCCCGATAGATGTCGACCCACTCCGCATTGGCCGAGAGAACGGTGCCGGGGAGGAGCTCCCAGTCCGCGGTGAAGCCGATCTGGTGCCGCGGACGGCGGATCATCGTGGTTGCGAACTGATCCGACTTCAGGATCGTCAGCGTGTAGTCGATACGGGTCGTGAGTTCAGCAATCGGGCTGAACTCGATAAAGGTTTCGAGACCCTTCGTGTCGAACTCGTCGACATTGACGGCTGTAGAGTTGCCGCCGCCGGTAAAGTCGATGGAAATGGCGTCTTCGATTTCGGTATCGAACCATGTCGCCCCGGCCATTGCTATGCCGTCGAGGAAGCCTTGCTCGATACCCACTTCCCATCCCTTGCTCTTTTCGGGCTTGAGGTCCGGATTGCCGGTATAGACGCCGGAGGGGAAGCCGCCGAACGTGTTTATGTCGAAACCGAAGCGCTGGTAGAGCGACGGTGTTTTGAAACCCGTGCCATAGGATAAGGTTAGGCGCGTGTCCGTCTCCGGATGGTAGTAGCCGGGCGCGATGGTGAAGGTGAAACGATCATCCATGTCTTCCGGCATGTCGTAGCGCGTGCTCACCGTGGCGAAGAAGCGCTCGCCGAAGGTCATGTGATCGCCCGCATAGATCGCGAAGGCGTCCGTCTGCGCATCGGAATTGAGATCGATGACAAAGCCGCCCAGATCGCGGTAGCCGTCGGACTCGAACTCGTCCCTCGTGTAGCTGCCGCCGAAGGTGAGGAGATGTTCGGGCGTGAGGTCGAAGGCATTGTCGATCGCGAGCCTCAGCGTCGTGCCTTCATTGCTTGCGCGGTCGAGATAGATCGAGCCGCCGGGGTCCGGATTGTCGGTCGAGTCGGACTTCTGCACCGTATAACCCGCGGAAAGCCTCGGCCGCCATTTCCCGTCGAGGAAGCGGCCCGAGAGATCGCCCGAGAGGAAGAAACGGCGCGACTCGAAAACGCTGTCGAAGTTCTGATAGACGCTGACAAAGCCGGCGGTCGAGCCGTCCGCATCCGTGTCCGCCTCGGCATCCGTGTATTGCAGGAAGACCGACCCGCTCACATTCTCATTGAATGTCGTGGCGATGTGGCCCGATGCCGAAAGCGTTTCGGTGCCGTCCTCTTCTTCGCCACGCGCGTCGCGAAGGCGAGCGGGCGTGATGTCGTTGCCGTCCGTATCCTCGCGCGAGAGCGAGAGGAAATAGTCGGTCGCACCGAAGCTGCCGCCCGTGCTCGCATAGGTGTTGAGCGTGCCGAGCGTGCCGCCCTCGACGCGGAGCGTGCTGCGCGGATCGCTCGTGCCGGACTTCGTGATGATGTTGATGACGCCGCCGAGCGCCTGGCTGCCATAGAGCGAGGATTGCGGTCCGCGCACCACTTCGATGCGCTCGACATTGTCGAGCGGAATGCCCGCGAGGTTGGCTGCGCCGCCAGGCGAGGAGGGATCGTTGATCGGCGTGCCGTTCACGAGAACGAGCGTCTGGTTGGAATTTGCGCCGCGCGTGAAAACGGAGGTGACGGTACCACGCGAACCCGACGGCACGACATGGAGCCCCGGAACGGAGCGCAGCGCGTCGGTGATGTCCTGGTACTGAAACGTCTCGATCTCTTCGGCGGTGACGATCGTGTAGGAGCTTGCCACTTCTTTCGTGGGAATGGGCTCGACGCCGCCCGAAACGAGCAGCTCCTCCGTTACGATCGCTTCTTCCGCATGCGCGGATGCGGCGGTAAATGCCGCCAGTGTCAGGGCAGCAACGGCCCCCCAGCCTTTGATAGTCATGGAATCGGTATCCTGTCTCTCTTGCGCGGCCACCCCGGCCGCATGGCGCCGGTGCGCGGGAGAGAGACGGAAAACGGAAACCCGAAAGGCTTGGGCCAAGGGTCGACGTCCCCCTGGCAGACCCCCGGCCACGGCAGATGACGAACCCGGTGGCAGGTCTCCTGGCTCGCGGGTCATCGGCGCCGTTCCGTCTTCCCGGGATGCCGGCCCGCGAGCGGACCTTGGCAGCCAGTGACATTGTTGGAACGGTGCCTCGCCGCTTACAGTTGCGGGGGCAGCCAGGGCATTGGCCTTGCGGCCTCACCCTGTTCCCTCTTGCCTCCTCGGGACGCCCTTGCGGACCCCCTCGGAACCATCGAGTGGCGGCATCATAGGGGGGAGGGAGGCTCTGTCAAACTTGCCGTTTCACGCCTTGGCGCTGGGCCGCGCGGAAACGGCGGCGTGCCAGCGCAGGAGGTCGCTGTGCTCCGGCTTCGGCTCCTGCTTAACCCATTTGGCGAAATCGACGCAGACAAGGGCCGTGATGTCGGCAAGGGAGAATGTGTCAATGGCGATGTAGTCGCGTCCCTTGAGCCGCTCGTTCAGCATGTCGAAGAAGCGGGTGAGGCGCTGCGAGCCGCGTTCGGCCAGCGCCGGGATCTGCGGAAGATCGAGGGGGCCGGGCAGGGCGCGGCCGACCATGCCCTTCGAGGTGTTGCGCAGGACTTCGGCGATGGGCATGAAGCCTTCGAACTCGATTCGCGCATTCCAGCTGAAGACGAGGCCCTTCTCGGCGGGCGTGCTGCCCAGCAGCGCGGGCGCGGGCTTCGCCTCTTCGGCCCAGGCGGCGATGCCGATATTCTCGGTGAGGATCGTGCCGTCTTCGAGCTTCAGCGCCGGAACGGTGCAGGCGGGATTGATCTTGCGATAGGCCTCGCCGAGCTGTTCGGCCTTGGTGAGGTCGACCTGCACGGTCTCATGGGCGATTCCCTTTTCCGCGAGCAGGATGCGCGCCCGGCGGGGGCTTGGCGCAAGGGTGAAGTCGTAAAGCGTGACGGTCATGGGGTTCCTCGCAATTTTCTTCGTTAACGGTGCCGGGCTGGCCCGCTGCTTGCTGACGTTAGCGGATGCTACTCAACAGATAGAGGGGATGTCTTGTTATGAAACCGTTTCGGCTGACCCACCTCCGGGTGGCGGTCTCGGCACTGGTGCTCGGTCTTGGCGCCGGCGCATCGGCCTTTTTCATGAGCGCGAAGCCGGCCTATGCCTGTGCGCCGGGCGGCGGCGGCTCGCTCGGTAACCTGCTCGACATCATCGGCCGCATTTTCGGCTGGTAAGGCGAGGGCAGGGCCTCCCTGAAACGAACGAAGGCTCCCGCGCCGATAAGCGCCGGGAGCCTTCATTTTCGATTGGTCGGAGTGGCAGGATTTGAACCTGCGACCCCCTCGTCCCGAACGAGGTGCGCTACCAGACTGCGCCACACTCCGCCGCCAATTCGAGGCGGCGTTATAGCCGCCAAAACCCGTGCCCGCAAGCGCGGTCCGGGCCGTCTCCCGGCACTTTCGCTCCGATTGTCCGCCGCGGCGGCCCGGTTGCACCCTTCAGGGGATGCCGGTATGTTCCGCCGCGTTTCGCGAGGCCGCCCGCTTGAGGCTTCCGGGCCCTGCTGGGGCGTAGCCAAGTGGTAAGGCAGCGGATTTTGATTCCGCCATTCGGAGGTTCGAACCCTCCCGCCCCAGCCAGATTTCCGCAGTCGCGCGCACATTCCTTGCGCCGGACGGCAGGCGGAAGCCGCCGGGAATCGCCCGGTTTTTCCGGATATATTCAGCCTACTGACAAAATGATGCCGCCGCGAGGAGTCCTGGCCGGAAGCGGGGGCGTCCGACCCTGCGTCAATTTGGTCTGTCTGTGGCAAATTTAGGGTATTGACCCTAGATTTCACGGCCCCAAGATAGCCTCACTGGAAATCCGGCGACCCCAAGAAGCGCCGACTGAGGAAGGTAGAGGACATGTCAGGGACTGAAACGCTCACGAAACCGGCTTCCGCGCAGAAAACCGAGCACTTCGACGTCTTGATCGTCGGTGCGGGTATTTCGGGCGTCGGTGCCGCCTATCATCTGCAGGAACAGTGCCCGGAGAAGACCTTCGTCGCGCTCGAAGCCCTCGACAGCTTCGGCGGCACCTGGCACATGCACCGCTATCCGGGTATCCGTTCGGACAGCGATCTTTATACGTTCGGCTACCGCTTCAAGCCCTGGACGGGCACGCCCATCGCGACGGTGGAAGAAATTCTCACTTATATGAAAGAGGTGATCGAGGAGAACGACCTCGATCGCCACATTCGCTACAACCATCGCATCTCCACGGCGAAGTGGTCGAGCAAGGACAATCTCTGGACCGTCTACGCGACCGACAAGAAGACCGGCGAGGAGCGCCGCTTCACCGCGAACTTCCTGTGGATGTGCCAGGGCTATTACCGCCACTCCGAGGGCTACACGCCCGAATGGCCGGACATGGACAAGTTCAAGGGCAAGATCGTTCATCCGCAGACCTGGCCCGAAGACCTCGACTACAAGGGCAAGAAGGTCATCGTGATCGGCTCCGGCGCGACGGCGGCGACGCTTGTTCCAGCCATTGCCGGCGATTGCGAACATGTGACGCTTCTGCAGCGTTCGCCGACCTATTTCATTCCCGGCCGCAACGAGAACGAACTTGCCGACCGGCTGCGCGTGCTGGGCGTGGACGAGGCCTGGATCCACGAAATCACGCGCCGTGAAATCCTGCACAATCAGGCGGAGTTCACGCGCCGCTCCTTCGAGGAGCCCGAAGAGGTCCGCAAGGAACTGCTCGACGCCGTGCGCCTGTTCCTGCCGGAAGAAACTGTCGAGAAGCATTTCACGCCGCGTTACCGCCCCTGGCGGCAGCGCATCGCCTTCGTGCCCGATGGCGACATCTTCAAGGGCATCGCCTCCGGCAAGGCCACGGTGGAGACGGACGAGATCGAGCGCTTCACCGAGAAGGGCATCCTGCTGAAGTCCGGCAAGGAACTCGAAGCCGATATCATCATCACGGCGACGGGCTTCAATCTCAGCGTGCTCGGCGACATCGACTTCGACATCGACGGCAAGCCGCTCAACTTCGCCGATACCGTGACCTATCGCGGCATGATGTTCACCGGCGTGCCCAACATGATCTGGATCTTCGGCTATTTCCGCGCGAGCTGGACGCTCCGTGTGGATCTGCTCGGCGACTTCGTCTGCCGCCTGCTGAAGCACATGGACAAGAAGGGTGCGAAGAAGGTGACGGTGGCGCTGCGGAAGGAAGACAGTAACATGCCGTTGCTGCCGTGGATCGATCCGGAGAACTTCAACCCGGGCTACCTCATGCGGAGCATGGATCTGCTGCCCAAGCGCGGCGACAAGCCGGAATGGCAGCACACCCAGGATTACTGGGTCGAGAAGGATCAGCTCCCCGCGATCGACCTCGACGGAGCCGAGTTCCACTACGAATGAGGGGAAGACCGGAACCGGGCGTCCGTCAAGGCGTTCGGTTCCGGTTTTCCTGCCTGCCCCTGCGGCAACGATGCGCCGCGAGCCGAAAAGCCGTTTCTCCTTCTTGTGTCTTTTGTCGTCCGGTCTAGAGTTGAGGCAACAAGAAAAGAAAGAGGGAGGACTGAAATGGCTGCTCAGGGAGAAGGCGCGTCAGCGCGAGAGAAATCCGAACAATTCGATGCCGTGATCGTCGGCGCAGGCTTTGCGGGCATGTATATGCTTCATCGCTTGCGCGGCCTCGGCTTGACCGCGCGCGTCTTCGAGGCGGGCGAGGGCGTCGGCGGCACCTGGTACTGGAACCGCTATCCCGGCGCGCGCTGCGACGTCGAAAGCCTCGAATATCAATACGGCTTTTCCGACGAGGTTCAGCGCGGCTGGACCTGGAGCGAGCGCTATGCCACCCAGCCGGAAATCCTGCGCTACCAGAACTATGTCGCGGACAAGCTCGACCTCAGGCGCGACATGCGCTTCGAAACGCGCGTGACGTCTGCGACCTATGACGAGCGGACCGGCCTTTGGGCGGTCGAAACGGACAAGGGCGACAGTGTCTCGGCACGCTTCTGCATCATGGCGACGGGCTGTCTCTCCGCCGCCCGCGTGCCCGACTTCGAGGGGCTTCAGGACTTCGAAGGCGACTGGTATCACACGGGTGGCTGGCCGCATGAAGGCGTCGACTTCTCCGGCAAGCGCGTCGCCGTCATCGGCACGGGCTCGTCCGGTATCCAGAGCATACCCGTCATCGCCGCGCAGGCCTCGCACATGACGGTCTTCCAGCGGACGGCGAACTTCACCCTGCCGGCAGGCAACCGCCCTTTGATGCAGGAAGAGGTCGCACGCTCCAAGGAGACGCTGATCGAAGACCGCAAACATGCGCGCGAGACGCCGGGCGGCATCATCTGCTTCGAATATAACAAAACGCTGGCCGGCGACATGACGCCGGAAGCGCGCCGGAGAGAACTCGAAACGCGCTGGAACCAGGGCGGCTTCGCCTTCCTCGGTGCATTCGGCGACCTGATGATGACCCACGAGGCAAATGACATCGCCGCCAATTTCGCCCGTGAGAAGATGCGCGCCTCGGTGAAAAATCCCGACGTCGCGGAAAAGCTTCTTCCCTTCGACCATCCGGTCGGTGTGAAGCGTCTCTGCCTCGATACCGATTACCTGCAGACCTTCGACGAACCGCATGTCGACCTCGTGGATGTTCGCGAGACGCCGATCGAGCGGATTTCGAAAAAGGGCGTCGTCTGCGGCGGCAGGGAATACGAGGCCGACGCCATCGTCTTCGCGACGGGCTTCGATGCGATGACGGGCGCGCTGCTCGCCATCGACATCACGGGCCGTGACGGCGCGAAGCTCAGGGAAAAATGGGCTGCGGGCCCGCGAACCTATCTCGGGCTCGGCTCCGCTGGCTTCCCCAATCTCTTCTTCATCACCGGCCCCGGAAGCCCCTCCGTGCTCTCCAACATGATCGTGTCGATCGAGCAGCATGTGGACTGGATCACCGATTGCGTGAAGCGCCTGACGGATGGAAATATCCGCTCCATCGAGCCGACGCGCGAAGCCGAAGACCAGTGGGTCTCGCATGTGAACGAGCTCGCGAGCGCGACGCTCTATCCGCAGGCGAACTCCTGGTACATGGGCGCGAACATTCCCGGCAAGCCGCGCGTCTTCATGCCCTATACCGGGGGTGTGAATGTCTATGGCGAAAAGATCGCGGAAGTGGCGGCCGCCGATTACGAGGGCTTCAGGCTCGGCGCCTGAGGAGGACGCCACACCTCCAATATGGACCTTGTGACCCCTTTCCCCGATGGCGCCCGGTGCCGACACTGGCGCGCCATCGAAGGAACGGGAAGGGCGGCATGCAGGGCGAACTCGAAACCATCAGCTACCTCCGCGTCTGGCGGCGGCGCGACCGTCGCGTCGCGCAAGACGCGGTGGCGATGTGGACGCGCGCAGGCGTGCTGCCGAGAGGCGTGAGCCCGGAGGCGCGCGCCGAAGAACTCGTCATTGCGATCTATGACGGCGAGACGATGGCCGGTTGCCTGACGGCGGACATCCAGGTCTTGCCGAGACTTCGCGAGAAGTTTGCCTTCTGCCGGAGTTTCATAGCGCCCGCCTGGCGCGGCAGGCGGCTGACCGACCGGCTGATGATCGACGGGCACGACGAACTGGGACGCTGGTCGAAAGAGCATCCCGAAGAAGGCCTCGCGGGATGCGCCGCGATCTATCAGAACAAGGTGCTGGGCCGGAGCCCGGTGGAGCCGTCGGGGCTCAGCCTCATCGGCTACACGCCACAAGGCGATCAGCTGCGCGTGCTCTGGTTCGACCACCATCGGCTGCGGGCGAACGAAGCCTAGCGATCAGAGACCGCAGGCATGGCTGCCGGAACGGTTCTCCACCGTCATGTGCGCATGGAGGCGGTCGTGGCCGCTGCGATTCACTTCGGTGACGGACACGACGGCCTCACCCGTCTCGTCGATGACGAAATCGCCGTCCTGACGTACCTCGGACGTACCGCCGGCGCCGGATCGCTCAAGCGACATGGCATAGGAGCCGGATTCGCCGGGTATGCCGTAGACGACGCTCTCGAGGCGCAGGCCGCCAGGCGTCTCGATTGTCCTGATCTCGCAGGAGTCGGGAGCGGGCGGCGACGCCGTGGCTGCCGCGCAGCCGAAGACGAACGGGATGAAAAACAGCGAAGTCCATTTGGTGTTCATTGCTCTGCTCCCTGTCGAAATGGGGCGTCGCGGGAGACGGCGAATGCCGTCTCCCGATGAAAGCGCTTAGTAGCCGCCCTGAATGACGACCGACGTATTGCCCTTGCCGGTCTGGACGGTGTTCGCCTTCTGGCCGTTGCCGACCTGGATCGTGGCCGACGTGTTGTTCGAGCCGTACTGATCGGTCGTCGCCTTGTGGTTGCTGCCGATCTGGGCGATGCCGGACGTGTTGTTGCGGCCGGTCTGGATCGTGGTCGCCTTGTTGTTGCGGCCTTCCTGGCCCGTCACCGCGTAGTTGTTGCGGCCATACTGGTCGGTGAGAGCGGCATTCCGGTTGCCGAGCTGCTGCTGGTAGAGATAGTTCCATTCGCCCTGCTGCACCGCTTTGGAGTAGTTGCCGCGGCCATGCGTGTCGATCGTGCCCTTGTTGTGATAGCCATTCTGCGTGAAGACGCCGGTGTTGTGGCGGCCGCTCTGATAGACGGAGGCCGAGTTACCTGCATTGGCGCCGGTGATGCCGACCGCGATCAGGGCTGCGATGGTGCCGGTGGTCAGTAGAAACTTTTTCATCTTGCATCTCCTGTTTGGGGACCGGCCATGGGGGCTTGTCCGGTTGACGATGCAAGTTCTAGCGCCGCGTGCCTGAGCGCCGCCTGAAGCCGCCATTCATATTCGGTTCAGCGATGAGGTCATTTTGTGTCGCGCGAACGAGAGCGGGCACTCCCGATTTCTGAATGCAGCATGAACGCGGGGTTCAGCGGGTCATCAGCGCATCGGGTCCATGGTCATGGCTCTTGTTCCGGCAGGAACGTCACACGATGCAGGAGAGAGCGATGAAGAAGACCATCAATTCATTTACGGCGGCGGCGGTCGCGCTCGCCTTCGTTCTCGGCTCCCCCGCGGCCTGGGCGGGAAGCATGGCAAACGTCGTCCAGGTGGGCGACGGCAACTACACCGTCATGTATCAGAACAATAAGAAGACACGGACCAAGAGCTGGACGGTGTCGAACCCGGCCCAGAAATTCGTTTCGGACAAGAAGATCCGCACCGCCGTCAAGCAGGCAACACGCTACAAGCCGGTGAGGGCCGGCAAGGTGGGCGGCGGCGGTTGCGGCTTTGCCGCCGGGGCGAACAGCAGCTACGTCGCGCAGACGGGGTATGGCAATACGGCATTCGCAAGCCAGACGGGCTCGAACAATGTCGCGGTCACCAATCAGGACGGCAGCGGCAACGTTTCCTACGTCGTGCAGAAGGGAAGCGGGAACAAAGCATATGTCACGCAAGCCGGCAACGGCAACGCAGCGCTCATCGTTCAGCGTTGTTGAGCCGGTCCGGCCTCAAATATCCGAGAAGGCGCAGAGCAGCATGCTTATGTGTCCATCGCCCCAGAGTGGCAGGAGCAGGCGCGCATAGCCGTCGCCCGCGTAATATGTGGGCGCACGGCCTTCCACGGTGACGCTCGCCTGCGAGCGGAAAAATTCGAGCGGCGAGCGGATATCGACCTCGTCGGCGAAGTGGCCTTGCAGCTCTTCGCCATACCGGGACGCGATGCCGCTTCCCACGATCTCGAAACGGAAGCGCTCAGGCTTCTCGAAAGCGCCGACGAGCATGACGCGGTCCGCGCGGGGACCCATGTCTGACAGCTTTACATCGTCCCAATAAGGCATGCTGCTTGCCTTGCCCCGGATAAGTCCGCGCCAATAGGCCATGGTTTCGGCGAGGCCGGGGTCGAGCTTGTCCGGCAGGGCGTAGGGAAGAGAGGCATTTGTCATGGAGAGCGCGTTTCTTCGTCGTTGGAACCGGTTCGCGATCACGCTACTTCAGCGCGTATGTTCCGACAACTTCTTTGGGACTATCAGGGGGAGCGTGTTTCCGGCTTCAGGTCCTGAACCTGTAGCTCGTAGAGCGTCTTGTAGAGGCCGCTCTGCGCCATGAGTTCCTCATGCGTGCCGATCTCGCGCACTTCGCCGCCGGCGAGAACGACGATCCGGTTCGCTTCCCGTATCGTCTGCAGCCGGTGGGCAATGATGATCGAAGTCCGTCCCTCGGTCACTTTCGCAAGCGCGTCCTGAATGATGAGTTCGGTTTCCGTGTCGATGCTTGCCGTCGCCTCGTCGAGAATCAGCACTTCCGGATCCATCGCCAGCGCGCGGGCAAAGGCGAGAAGCTGGCGCTGTCCGTGGCTGAGGTTACGCCCGCGCTCCGTCAAAACCGTGTCGTAGCCCTGCGGCAGCAACCGGATGAAGGGATCGGCATGGACGAGGCGCGCGGCACGGCGCGCATCCTCGCGCGCTGTTTCTGTCCGCCCGAGAGCGTCACGCCGCGCTCGCCCACCAGCGTTTCGAGCCTTTCGGGAAAGCTGCGGATGGTCGCCTCGAGATCGGCGCTCTCCGCCGCGCGCCAGACTTCTTCCGTCGTCCGCTCGGGATTGTCGTAGGAAATGTTCTGCGCGATATGCGTCGCGAAGAGGAACGGGTCCTGCGGTACCATGGCAATCTGGTTGCGCACCTGGGTGACCGGCAGCATGCGGATGTCGCGCCCGTCGAGATAGACGGTGCCGGGCGGCGGATCGAGCAGGCGGACGATGAGGCGCAGCAAGGTCGACTTGCCGGAACCTACCCGGCCGAGCAGCGCGATCATCTCGCCCTTGCGGATGTCGAGCGTCACATCGTTGAGCGCGGGCCAGCCGCCATCGCCGCCGCTCGCCGGATGCACATAGGAAAGATGATGCAGCGTGATGGCGCCGCCAATCTCGTCAAGCGGTGCGGCTTCCGGCGCATCGCGGATTTCGGGTTCGTGGTCGAGGATCTCGAAAATGCGCGCCGCCGCCGAACCGCCGCGCTGGAACAGCGTCACCATGATGCCGCCTTCGCGGATCGGCGCGAGCATCATGGCGAGATAGAAAATGAAGGCGGTGAAGGTGCCGAGCGTGATTACACCTTCGACCACCTGCATGCCGCCATAGCCGACGACAATGAGCGTCGTGAAGCCGGTCGCGATCAGCATGGCCGAGGTGAGGCCCGAATTCAGGAACATGAGTTTGTAATAGTCGCGGGCATAGGCGTCGGACGTCGCCTCGAAGCGCGCCGTCTCGCGCGCCTCCTGCGCGTGTGTCTGGATGGTGCGGATGCCGTTGAGGTTCTCCTGCACCTGCGCGGACAGGGTGGAAAATCCCTCCTGGACTTGCGTCGACTGCGTGAAGATGCGCCTGGCGATGATCCATCCGAGCACGGCAAAAACGGGAAGCGCGGGCAGCAGAAGCAGCGTCAGCGAGGGCGACTGGTAGAACATGAACACGAAGGCGATGAGGCCGGAGAATCCGAGAACGAAAAGAAGCCGCGTGCCCATGCCGATCATCTGGCGGATCAGCGTGATGTCGTTGATCGCGCGCGCCATGAGATCGCCGGTCGTGTAGCGCGAGAAAAAGCGCGGGCCTTGCAGTTCGAGGTGCCAGTAGAGGCGCTGGCGCAGTTCGTAGGCGACGGCAACGCCTACCTCGCGCACATGGCGCCGCCCGAGATTGAAGGCGGCGTAGCGCAGCACCATGAGGCCGAGGATCGCAAGCGCGGGCATGAGAAGGCGCGGGTCGCCCGCGGCGATCCTGTCGATGCCCGTCTTGAGGAAAAGCGGCATGAAGGCTTCGAGCAGCCGCCCGGCATTGATGAGGGACATGCCGCCCCAGAAGCGTCCCTTGTGGCGATGGACGAGAGGCACCAGCCGCCAGAGCGGGCTGGAGCCGGATTTTCCGTCCGTCCAGGGCGTGGGCGCGCGCGAATCCACGGGGAATGACATCCGGTTTTGGCGGGCCATGGCCGCGCCGGCTGGGCTGATGTCGCCCGTTTCCGAAGTCGGCGGTCCTTGCCGCGATCGGGCGGGGAGACGATGTTTCCCGGAGTTTTGCGGTCTGTTTTCCCGACTATACGCCTCTCCATCCGATTCGGAAGCGGCCCCGTCGCAACACCGTCACACGAACTTCACGCAAAGCCTGTAGCAGCAGGTGGACCGGGCGCGCCGCCGCGCGATGCCGGCGATCCGATAACGGAGTTCATGTCTTGTCGAACAGCGCCGAAGCGACCCACGAAACGCTTGCCGATACCACCGTAACCGGAGACAGGCGCATCGTCCGCCGCCGCCTCGGCGCCGCCGTCCACCGGCACAAGGCGGTGTCCCGCGAGGGGCTCACGGAACGGCTCTTCACCTGGCTCTTCACAGGCCTCGTCTATCCCCAGATATGGGAGGACCCGGAAGTCGACATCGCGGCGATGGGCCTGCACGAAGGCATGAGCCCGGACACGCGGGTCGTTGCCATCGCGTCCGGCGGATGCAACGCGCTGTCCTATCTCACGGCGGCGCCTGTGCGCGTGACGGCGCTCGACCTGAACCCGACACATGTGGCGCTCGTGAAGCTCAAGCTCGCGGGCGTCGCGCGCCTGCCCGGCTACGACCGCTTCTTCCGCTTCTTCGGCCGTGGCGATGCGCGCGAAAACATCGCGGACTACGACCGCTTTCTCCGCCCGCATCTCGACGAGGCGACCCGCGCCTATTGGGACAAACGCCCGGCGGGCTTCCGCCGCCGCATCTCGCTTTTCGCGCGCGGCTTCTATCGTCACGGCCTCCTCGGCTATTTCATCGGCATCGCGCATCTCGCCGCCCGGGCTTACGGGGTGCGCCTTCGCGACATTCTCGCCGCGCCGACGATCGACGGACAGCGCCGCTTCTTCGAGGAGAAGCTTGCGCCCCTCTTCGACAAGCCGTTGATCGCCTGGGCGACCGGCAAGCCCTCGACGCTCTATGGCCTCGGCATTCCGCCCGCGCAATACGAAGCGCTTTCCGGCGGCCGCGAGATGCGCCTCGTCCTGCGCGAAAGGCTCGAACGTCTCGCCTGCGGCTTCCCTCTTTCGGAGAACTACTTCGCCTGGCAGGCCTTCGCGCGCGCCTACGCGCCGGGCGAGGATGGTCCGCTGCCACCCTACCTGAAACGGGAAAATTTCGCGGTGCTTCAGGCGCGGGCGAAAGACGCGCAGATCCTGAATGCCTCCTTCACCGATTATCTGCGCGAAAGCGGCGACGCGAGCCTCGACCGCTACGTCCTGCTCGACGCGCAGGACTGGATGACCGACGCACAACTGAACGACCTCTGGTCGCAGATCACGCGAACGGCCCGTCCCGGCGCGAGGGTGATCTTCCGCACGGCTGCCGAGCCGACGCTGCTGCCGGGCCGCGTGGACGAGGCGATCCTGGCGCGCTGGGATTATCGCGCGGAAGAATCGGCGGCGTTCACCGCGCATGATCGTTCCTCGATCTATGGCGGTTTCCACCTCTACATCCTGAAGGAGTGATGCGGTGAGTGCGGTCGACCATCGCGAAGACGCCCATGCGCATTTGATGGACCGGGTCTACCGGTACCAGCGTCATTTCTACGATCTGACCCGGCGCTACTACCTGCTTGGCCGCGACCGTCTGATCGCGGAACTCGACGCCGGACCCGGCACGACGGTGCTGGAGGTCGGCTGCGGCACGGGGCGGAATCTCGTCCGGGCCGCGCGGCTCTATCCCGAGGCGGCGCTTCACGGCATGGATATTTCGCACGAGATGCTCGTGACCGCGCACCGCGCCGCCGCGCGGCATGGCGTGGAGCTCCGTTTCGCGCAGGGCGACGCCACCCGCTTCAACCCTTATGCCGCCTTCGGCATGGGCCGCTTCGATCGCATCTACATGTCCTACACGCTGTCGATGATCCCGGATTGGCAGGCAACGCTCGCACAGGGCATCTGCAATCTCGCGCCCGGCGGAAGCCTTCACATCGTCGACTTCGGCGAGCAGGAGCGCCTGCCGCGCTGGTTCCGCTCGGCTCTCAGGGCGTGGCTCGCAAAGTTTCACGTGAGCCCGCGCGGCGACCTTGAGCGTGTGCTCCATGCGCTTGCGGAGAAGCTCGGTGCCGATCTCCGGTTTCGTTCGCTTTATCGGGGTTATGCCACCTATGCCGTCCTGCGATTGCCGTTTCACGGCGAATGATGCCGTTTTCCGTTGCGGTGGGACGCTGCTGACGTGACACTGAACCCGGCCCCATGAGTTTCGGGACGGTCGGTATTTTGTCGATTTCAGGCACACTGCAAACGAAGGTCATGCGCCAGGCCGCGCAGGGCGCGTGCTTGATCTTTCTGCTTCTCTTCCACGCCGCCGGACCGGCCCGGGCCGATTGCGAAGCTTCTCCCGTCGAGATGTTGCCCGAAAGCGACGCCGCGGAGGTCGCGTCGTTCTACCGGCACTGGGACGGAGGCTGCGTCTGGACGGATCGGGCGGCGGCCGAACTCTATGAGGTTCTTTCGCAGTCGGACCTTCATGGCATCGCTCCTGAGAGTTTCGGAACGCCGGAGATTGCCGGACAACTGAAGGCGGGCAGGGGAACCGACCTCGCGGGTCGCGATCTTCTTTTCACGCGCTCGGCCTTGCGTTACGCGCGGGCGATGCAGGCGGGACGCATCGACCTCATGGCCAGCGGTTACGACATTGCCATTCCGCGTTGGGAGCCACCCGTGGCCGCGGGCCTTGCGGCGGCGTTGAAACAGGATCGCCTTTCCGAATGGTTGCGTGCCTTGCCGCCCGCGACGCCCGAATATCTGAGGCTGAAGCAGGCGCTCGCCTTTCATCGCGATCTTGCGGCAAGGGGAGGCTGGCCCCCGCTCGCGCTCGAAGAAGGCAGGCGTTCGCTGAAGCCGGGAGAGACGTCGGCGGCGTTGGCTGCGCTGCGTGGCCGCCTCGTGACGCTCGGAGACCTTCGGGCGCGGCTCGGAGGCGACAGGCTCGATCCTCAGACGGTTCAGGCCGTCATCCGCTTCCAGTCGCGCCACGGCCTTGAGCGGGATGGCGTCATAGGTCCGAAGACGCTTGCCGCGCTCAACGTGACGCCGGAAGAACGCGCGCGGCAGATCGCCCTCAACATGGAGCGTTACCGCATCATGGCGCATGCGATGCCGCGCACGCGCGTCGAGGTGAATGCGGCGGCGGCAACGGCGGTACTTTTCGAAGACGGCGAACCCGTGTTGCGGATGAGAACGGTCGTCGGCACGCGGAAGACGCCGACGCCGATCCTGTCGAGTCTGATCAACACGGTGGTCGTCAACCCGCCCTGGGTCGTTCCGCGCTCGATCTATGTCGGTGAAATCGCGCCGGCCATCGCGCGCGATCCGGATTATCTCGAAAAGCACGACATGTTCTGGCAGGAAGGACAACTGGTGCAGCGGCCCGGCCCGAAAAATTCGCTCGGCCGATTGAAGTTCGAATTTGCGAGCCCCTTTGCCGTCTATCTCCACGACACCAATGCGCCGTCGCTCTTTGCAAGCGGCAATCGCTTCCGCAGTCACGGTTGCATCAGGCTCGAGAAGCCGCTCGATCTGGCGGTTCGTCTTCTCGAACCATCCGAATGGTCGCGGGAAGAAATCGAGGCGGCGATGGCGGCAGGAGAAACGGCGCGGCTCCCCATGTCGCGCTCCATGCCCGTGGTCGTCGCCTACTGGACGGCCTTCGTGGAGGAGGATGGCACCGTCGAATTTCGCGACGACGTCTATGGCCGCGACGCGGCGCTGGCGGCTCTGCTGCGGAATGTTGTCCCGTCGTCCGTTCGCGGGGCCCCTGTATCGGCTTGCGGCGCCTGATCTGGCTTTTCCATAATAGCGCTTTCAAATCAATGCCTTGATCTTCTCCCCCGGTTGCGCACAATCCGGTTCTACAGTTCTGTCAAGGAGAATTATGGTGTTTCAGTTGACCCGGCGCCGCCTTCTGGGGCTCGGCGCCGCCGCCGCTTCCTGCGTGGCCGCCGGCAGTGCTTTCGCGGCTACCCGCCTGCCGCTTCTGCGGCCCGACAGGCAGGCCGCGACGCCGCAGGCGCATGTCCGCGCGAGCGCACGCGAACTCGATCTGATCAATACGCATACGGACGAAAAACTGAAGATCGTCTACTGGGCGAACGGCCGCTACGAGCCGGAGGCGCTGTCCGCCATCGACCGGCTGATGCGCGACCATCGTTCAGGCGACGTTCATGCGATCGACCCGGCGCTGCTCGACACGCTCCACGCCCTGAAACGGAAACTCGACACGAACGAAGCCTTCCACATCATCTCCGGATACCGCTCGCCGGCGACCAATTCGCGGATGCGCGAGACCAATGCCGGCGTCGCAAAGAAGAGCTATCACATGCGCGGCATGGCGGTGGACATTCGCGTGCCGGGCCGCGAACTGTCATATCTTCGGAAGGCGGCGCTCGACATCGGCACCGGCGGTGTCGGTTATTATCCGCGTTCGGATTTCATTCACGTGGATGTCGGTCCCGTGCGCCAGTGGGGCATGCGCGACGCATGAACCTTCTGCACATGAATCTGCGAATGAGTAGCGGCGCGTCTGCGACAAGATGCAGTCTGGCGGCGTCTCATGTGGAGCGGCCATATTCCGGGCGGGGCTCGAATATGGTTGGTATCAAATGTCGGTGTTTCACAAGATTCGGCTCTATCACGCGGCGCTCGCTCTTCTCGTCGCCGCGGCTTATCTCACAGGCGACGAACTCGAAGGCGTGCACAACTGGCTCGGATATGCCGTCGCCGCCGTCATCCTCTTTCGAGTCCTCTGGGCCGCGGTCGGTCCGCGGCAGCTCGGCATCTCGCGGCTCTTCCCCGATCTGACGGAGCTCGCAAAAGTCCGGCGTCTCAATCATCCGATGATCAGCCGGACGCTCCTCGCAGGCATCGTCGTCACGCTCCTGCTCACGACCGGAACGGGGCTCCTCATGGAGCCGCCGCCGATCGGTCGGTTCGCCGCTGAAGTGGCAATCGCGCCGGCCTTCGCGGACGACGACGGGGAGCGCGAGCACGACCGGGACGGTGAGGAGAACGAAGCGCTCGAGGAAGTTCACGAGACGGCGGCGAACCTTCTGGTTCTCTTCGTCGTCCTGCACGTGACTTATCTTCTCGCCTTCAAGCGGCCCATGGCGCTGTTCATGCTCTTCCTGCGGGAGGCAGGCGCACCCGCCGCACGACGGCCCGTCGCTCAGAAGAAAGCCTGAATGCCCGTCTGTTCGCGGCCGAGAATGAGGGCATGCACATCATGCGTGCCCTCATAGGTATTCACCGCTTCGAGGTTCATGACGTGCCGGATGACGTGATACTCGTCCGACACGCCATTGCCGCCATGCATGTCGCGCGCGACGCGGGCGATGTCGAGCGCCTTGCCGCAATTGTTGCGCTTCATCAGTGAAATCGCGGCGGGTGCTGCCTTCTGTTCGTCGAACAGACGGCCGAGCTGCAGGCAACCCTGAAGGCCGAGCGTGATTTCGGTCTGCATGTCGGCGAGCTTCTTCTGGATGAGCTGGTTCGCGGCAAGCGGCCGGCCGAACTGCGTGCGGTCGAGCGTATATTGCCGCGCCGCATGCCAGCAGAATTCCGCCGCGCCCATCGCGCCCCAGGCGATGCCGTAGCGCGCCCGGTTGAGGCAGCCGAAAGGCCCCGCAAGCCCGCGCACATTCGGCAGCATGTTTTCTTCCGGCACGAACACGTCCTGCAGCGAAATCTCGCCGGTGATCGACGCGCGCAACGAGAACTTGCCTTCGATCTTCGGCGTCTCGAAGCCCTTGAAGCCGCGTTCCACGACGAAGCCGCGGATCGTCCCGTCATCCGTCTTCGCCCAGACAACGGCGAGGTCGGCGATCGGCGCGTTGGTGATCCACATCTTCGCGCCGTTCAGCACATAGCCGCCATCGACCGCCTTCGCGCGCGTCTTCATCGAGCCGGGATCGGAGCCGTGGTCCGGTTCGGTCAGGCCGAAGCAGCCGACCCATTCGCCGGTGGCGAGTTTCGGCAGGTACTTCTCGCGCTGCGCTTCCGAGCCATAGGCATAGATCGGATGCATGACGAGCGAGGACTGCACGCTCATCGCCGAGCGATAGCCGCTATCGACGCGCTCCACCTCGCGCGCGGCGAGCCCGTAGCAGACATAGGAAAGGCCGGCGCAGCCATATTTCTCCGGCAGCGTCAGGCCGAGCATGCCTTGCGCGCCCATCTCGTTCATGATCTCGCGATGGAAAATCTCGTGCCGGTTCGCTTCCTTCACGCGCGGGAAAAGCTTCTCCTCGCAATAGGCGCGCGCGCTGTCGCGCACCATGCGCTCTTCCTCGGTGAGCTGTTCGTCCAGCAGCAGCGGGTCCTGCCAGTTGAACGGCGCGAGCGGCGGGTTCGGCTTTTCGCCGCCCCTGGCGGCATTGGCTTCGGCGGCGTGAGACATGAAGAATCCTCGAAACGCAGGGAAAGGCTCAGTTTGGGAGTGATATAGCAGGCGGGGAAGGGCCTTGCGACCGCTTACTTGGAGGCGGCTTTTCCGGCGGTTGTCGGCGCCTGCTCGCGGACATAGGCGCCCATTTCCTCGGCCAGGTGGTCGAACATGAGCCGCATCCTCCGGCTCGTCTTCAAATCCTCATGCATGGCGATCCAGACATCGAGCTCGAATTCGATGGCGCCCGGCAGCACCGCCACGAGGTCCGGATAGCGCCTGGCGAGCGCATACTGGCACATGCCGAAGCCGAACCCCGCCTTCAGCGCGGCAAACTGGCCGACGTCGCTGTCGCAGCGGAAGGTGAAGAGATCGCGCGTCAGCGTGAGCCCGAGTTCTCCGAGCCGGCGCACGGAAGGCTCGCGGTCGAAACCGATGATCGGATAGTTCCCGATTTCCTCGATCGATTGCGGCGCGCCCATCTCCTCGACAAGGCGGCGATGCGCATGGAGACCGAGCGCCACCACGCCGCATTTTCGCGCGATGAGCGAGGATTGCGTCGGCCGGATCATGCGCACCGCGATGTCGGCGTCGCGGCGGATGAGGTCGTCCGAACGGTTCGACAGCACGAGCTCAATGGCGATGCGAGGATGTTTCTCGCGGAAGCGCGCAAGGATCGCGGGCAGCACCTCCGTGCCGATGATCTCGCTCGCGGTGATGCGGACCGTGCCCCGGTCCTCCTCCGCCTCGCCCGAGGCAACCCGCTGCAGCGTCTCGGCGGCCATGGCCATCGCTTCCGCATGGGGCACGAGCGCCAGCGCCGTGTCCGTGGGCGAGAGGCCGCCCTGCGAGCGGGTGAAGAGCCCGACGCCCAGCGAGGCCTCCAGCGCGTCGATATGACGGCCGACGGTGGGCTGCGTCAGACCAAGCTGCCGCGCGCCGCCCGAAAGGCTTCCCTCCCGGACGACCGCAAGGAAGGAGCGATAGAGTTCCCAGCCGGGCGATGCGTCAGTCATGCAAAAACGTATACATATTAGCCGGTATTAGGCAATTCATATTCGTATATGAATAATCCATTCTCCAGTCATCGAAACGGCAACTGGAGACGGACCCATGGCTTCGACGGCTCTCATTCTCGGCGCGACCGGCGGCTTCGGCGGTGAAATGGCGAAAGCCCTTCACGACCATGGCTGGCAGATCCGCGCCCTCAACCGCAATCCCGGGGCGGCCGCCCGGCGGATGGCCGACATGCCCTTCATCGACTGGGCGAAGGGCGACGCCATGCAGGCCGGCGACGTCCGCGACGCGGCGGAAGGCGTGGACGTGATCGTCCATGGCGTGAACCCGCCCGGCTACCGCAACTGGGCGGGCACCGTGGTACCGATGATCGCCAACACCATTGCCGCGGCGAAGGCGGTTGGCGCGCGCATCCTCTTCCCCGGCACGGTCTATAATTACGGGCCGGACGCCTTCCCCGTCATCCGCGAGACCTCGCCGCAGAAGCCGGAGACGAAGAAGGGAAAGCTCCGCGTCGAGATGGAGCGTCTGCTGCGCGCGGCATCGGAGGAGGGCGTCCCGGTCCTCATCCTCCGCGCGGGCGATTTCTTCGGCGGCCGCAACGCCGGCAACAACTGGTTCGCGCAAGGCCTGGTGAAACCGGGAAAGAAGCTCCGCTCGGTCGCCTATCCCGGCCCGCATCATGTCGGCCACAACTGGGCCTACCTGCCGGACATGGCCGAAACCGCCGCGCGGCTTCTCCTGCGTGGCAGCGAACTCGAACCTTTCGCGGTGTTCAACTTCGGCGGTCACTGGCTCGAACAGGGGATCGAGATGGCGGAGGCGATCCGCTACGCCGCGCACAATCCCGATCTGCCGGTGAAGCGTCTGCCCTGGTTCGCGCTGACGCTGCTTTCGCCCTTCGTCGAGACCTTCAGGGAGATGCGCGAGATGCGTTACCTCTGGAAAAAGCCGGTGCGTCTCGACAATGCGAAGCTCGTCGCCTTTCTCGGCCACGAGCCCCACACGCCCCTCGACATCGCCGTCCGCGCGACGCTTGCCGATCTCGGCTGCATCGACGCCGCCCCGGCAGCGGCACGCGGGCAAGCCTCTCCCTCCCTCGTCGTAAAAGGAACGATCCAATGAACACTGCAAATCGCATGGAGCGGATATTCAGCTTACTCGTCGCTTCGGCGCTGACGTTATACGCATTCAGCCTTCTGAGCGTGACGATCGAGCGCTACATCGCCTGAAACAATCGGCGGCGACATGAAAAGGGCGGCAGGATTTCTCCTGCCGCCCTTTGACGTCCAACGACGCGATATTACTCCGCCGCCGCCTTCGCCGCCGACAGCGCCTCGGCAGGCATGCGTGCAGCGAATTCGCGGCAGGCCTGCACATATTCGCGCTTCAGCCGGTCGATGAGCTCGGCGGCCGGCGGCGCATCCTTGATCTGGCCGATGCCCTGGCCCGAACCCCAGATGTCCTTCCACGCCTTCTGCTTCATGTTGCCGCCCGAGCCGAAATTCATCTTCGACTTGTCGGCTTCCGGCAGGTTGTTCGGGTCGAGCCCCGCCGCCGCGACGGACGGCGCGAGATAGTTGCCATGCACGCCCGTGAAGAGGTTGCTGTAGACGATGTCTTCGGCGGCATACTTGATCAGATGATCCTTGTACGCCTGATCGGCATTCGCTTCCGCCGTCGCGACGAAGCGCGTGCCCATATAGGCAAGGTCGGCGCCCATGGCGAGCGCGCCCGCGATGCCCCAGCCGTCCGACAGGGCGCCGGACAGAATGACGGTGCCGTCGAACCACTGCTTCACCTCGCGCACCAGCGCGAAGGGCGAGAGCGTGCCCGCATGGCCGCCCGCGCCGGCGCAGACGAGGATCAGGCCGTCCACGCCCTGTTCGGCCGCCTTCTTCGCATGCTTCACGTTGATGACGTCGTGGAACACCTTGCCGCCATAGCTGTGTGCGCCTTCGACCACCTCGGCCGGCGGGCGAAGCGAGGTAATGATGATCGGCACTTCGAGCTTCGTGCAGACGTCGATGTCGTGCGAAAGCCGGTCGTTCGACGAATGGCAGATCTGGTTGACGGCGAAGGGCGCGACCTTCTTCTCGGGATGCTTCGCCTGATACTCGCCAAGCTCGCCCTTGATCCGCGTGATCCATTCTTCCAGCACATGCGCGGGGCGCGCATTGAGCGCCGGGAAGGAGCCGACGATGCCGGCCTTGCACTGCGCGATCACGAGCTCGGGACCGGAAACGATGAAGAGCGGAGAGCCGATAACGGGTATCTCCAGGCTGTTCTTCAGGATGTCGGGTAGCGCCATGTCGGTGTCCTCCGGAAATTCGCTGCGCTCACTATGGACCGGATTACGCTGTTATGCCTGTTCAGCGCTGAATGCCGGGATGTTCGGAAGCGTTCAGGCGGCGGGGCTGCGTCCCGCGAGCCTGTCGCGGTCGATCTTCGCCTTCTCGCCGAGGAAGTCGATGACGGCGCGAACGGGCGCGGTGTCGCGCAGGTCCGGATGAGCCAGCAGCCACATTTCCGTGCCGTTCGCGAGCTTTTGCGGCGCGATGCGGATGAGGTCGGGATAGTGCTCGCCGGTAAGGCAGACAAGCGTCGAAATGCCGACGCCGGCCCGCACCGCCTGCACGAGGTCGGCATCCGAGAAGCAGCGCAGCGCCGTGCGTGCGCCCTGCGTCACATGGGCGAGCCAGTCGGCGAGTTCGACTTCCGCGGCGCGGCCGCCGAAGCCGACAATGCTGTGATCCTTCCACTCCTCGCGCTTCGACGGCAGGCCGAAACGCTCGGCATAGGAGCGCGACGCATAGAAGCCCACGCCGATACGCCCGATCTTGCGGCCGACGACGTTTTCGCGGCCCGGACCATAAGGCCGGATCACGATGTCGGCATCGCGCCGCTTGACCGAGACCTGCACCACTTCGTTCACGATCTCGATCTCGATGCCGGGATGCCGCTGCTGGAACTCAGCGAGATAAGGCATGAACCAGTAGGAGGCGAGGCTGTGCGGAATGGCGACGCGGACCAGGCCCTGCGCCTTGCCATCCGCGCCCGATGCAGCGTGAAGCGCGCGCTCGGCGGCAAGCGACATCGGCTCCACTTCCGCGCGCAGCCGCTCGCCCGCGCCGGTCAGCGCATAGCCGGTCGGCTCGCGCACGAAGAGCTTCGCGCCGAGGCGCTTTTCCAGCGTCGCAATATGGCGGCCCACCGTGGCATGGCTGAGCTTGAGCCGCCGGCCCGCGCCGGAAAGGCTTTGCGTATCCACCACCGCGAGGAAAATCCGGTAGGCGTCCCAATTGGCGTCGTTGTTCATGGCTGAACAATCTGTTGTTTGATCTTGGATCGGGAGATTGCGCTGGTTTTCCCGTCAATTCAAGCATTTGCGAAGGCTGGGGAGACGCTGCGGCAAGGCGTTTTTCCCTTTTTTGCGAGGGATTCGCGGCGTGCAAATGGCTCGGCGCATCTGCTAAAACCGGAACATCGAAGAATTGAGAGGATCGGCTCCTGAAACCGCCGGGCCTCATCGAGGGGAGAGAAAATTGATCAAAACCAGATTCACCGAACTCTTCGGGGTCGAACACCCGATCGTGCAGGGCGGCATGCAATGGGTCGGCCGCGCCGAACTCGTGGCCGCCGTCGCCAATGCCGGCGCGCTTGGTTTCATCACCGCGCTGACGCAGCCGACGCCGGACGACCTGCGCAAGGAAATCGAGAAGTGCAAAGGGCTCACCGACCGGCCCTTCGGCGTGAACCTCACCATCCTTCCGGCCCTGAAGCCGCCGCCCTATGCCGAGTATCGCCAGGCGATCATCGAGTCGGGCGTGAAGATCGTCGAAACCGCCGGCTACAAGCCGCAGGAACATGTCGACGATTTCAAGAAGCACGGCATCAAGGTCATTCACAAATGCACGGCGGTCCGTCATGCGCTTTCGGCTGAGCGCATGGGCGTCGATGCCATCTCGATCGACGGCTTCGAATGCGCGGGCCATCCCGGCGAGGATGACATTCCGGGCCTGATCCTCATTCCGGCTGCTGCCGACAAGGTGAAGATCCCGATGATCGCGAGCGGAGGCTTCGGCGATGCGCGCGGCCTCGTCGCGGCGCTCGCGCTGGGTGCCGAAGGCGTCAACATGGGCACGCGTTTCATGTGCACCAAGGAAAGCGCCATCCACCAGAAGGTGAAGGAACAGATCGTTGCCAATGACGAGCGCTCCACCGACCTCATCTTCCGCACGCTCCACAACACGGCGCGCGTGGCCAAGAACGCGGTAAGCCAGGAAGTCGTCGAGATCGAGAAGAAGGGCGGCGCCAAGATTGAGGACATCGCCCATCTCGTCGCGGGCGCGCGCGGCCGCGTCGTCTATGAGCAGGGCGACCCCGATTACGGCATCTGGTCGGCCGGCATGGTGCAAGGTCTCATCCACGACATTCCCTCGTGCCAGGAACTCGTGACCCGCATGGTCCGCGAGGCGGAAGAGATCATCCGCACACGGCTCAACCGCATGGCCGGCATCTCGGTGGCGCAGGCCGCCGAATAAGCCGGAGAGCAATCTGAAAGCAGAGCCCGCGCCGGAAACGGGGCGGGTTTTTCTATTCCTTCCTCGACATCGCGATCCGGTGCAGCCCTTTCGGGTCGATTATCTGGATGCTGCGATAGCCCGTTGCAACGAGCCCCTCCGCCTCGACGCTCCTTCACTCGAAAGTCGTGCCGCCCGTCGGCGGCGATACGCTCTATGCGGACTGTGCGCGCGCATATGACGCACTGTCCGCCAGCATGAAAAATCTGCTCGACGGGCTCGTTGCGATCCACAGCGCGGCGCTCCCCTATGGCACGAAGGGCGTCTTCGCGCAGGAGACGGAAGAGCGGACAATGAAAATCATTGTCAGTGAGGAGGCGGAGAAAACCTGTCCGCATCCGCTCGTTCGCACGCATCCCGTGACGGGCCGCAAGGCGCTCTTTGCAAGCCCCGTCTACACGGTCGGCATAGAAGGCATGACTCATGCGGAATCCGCGGCAATCCTCGGTTTTCTCTACGCTCACATGACGAAAGATGAATTCGTTTACAGGCATCGCTGGCAGCCCGACATGCTGACCATGTGGGACAATAGATGCACTTTGCATGTCGCCGGCGGAGGCTATGACGGTCACCTGCGAGTCATGCATCGCACCACCGTCGCGGATGATGTGCCTCATTAACATGCGCACATTTTGCAGGCAGTTTTTGGCTGTTGTCCCACGTCGGGACAGGCCGGTTTGAATTGTGCGTCTACGGACGATTCTGCTTTTCCGGCGAACCCGTCTGATCTAGGATCGTTTTGTCGGGTTACGTCCGGTTCATTTGCCCCCAAGCCCCGCCGGACGGCGTCCGACAGTTGTTCCAGTCTTGTTGACTGGCTGCCTGGTGTGGATGTCCGCGGCGGACCGTCCTCCCTTACCGCTTCGGCCTCAACATCCGGCGATCTTGTTGGCACGCACCCGAGCGTGCCTTCGCGGTGGATGCGGATGAGTTGCTGGCGACCCCTTGCCCCCCACGCCGCGGCAGCTCGCGTACCCGCAAACTCCCATCGCCCCCCGGGGCCGGCGCAAGCCGCGCCCCCGGGGTAGAGGGGCGGGCTTTCAGAGTCGTTCACCGTTTCATGCAGCCAATGCCGTCATCTGCCATGTTGACGGTATGTGTGTGCTTTCCACCCTCCCCCTGTGGGAGGGTCAAACCGTCGAAGACGGTTTGGGGAGGGGTAAGCGAGGAAAACGGAAGGCGAGTCGTTAGTCGGTAGCGGAGTCCCCCTCCCCGAAATTTGTTTCGCTGACGCTCCACGAATTTCGACCCTCCCACAGGGGTAGGGTGGGAAGAGACACATCGAACGCGGCTCCTCGCAATAACGATTTCAACAAGATCGAAAACGCTTCAGCGCGAAAAAATCAGCAGCAATATGCCGCCGATCACCATCGCGATGCCGGTGAGTTCCAGCGCGTTCGTCTTTTCGCGGAACAGGAAGTGCGAGGAGATGAAGGTGAAGACGAGTTCGATCTGGCCGAGCGCACGCACATAGGCGGCGTTCTGGATCGTCATCGCTGTGAACCATCCCATCGAAGCGAGCGCGCCCGCAAGGCCTACCAGGCCGCTCACCCGCCAGGTACGGAACGCGGCGATGAGTTCGCTCGGATGGCGCAGCCGCAGCCACACCGTCATCGCAACGGTCTGGATGATGAGGACGGCGACGAGCGTGTAGGCGGCGGCGAGCAGGAAATCCGCCTCCTCGAGCGACAGCGAGGCGGCGCGGTAGCAGACGGCGGCGATCCCGTAGCAGGCGCCCGAGCCAATTCCCATCAGCGTCGGCCGTTCGCCGAGCGAGCGCCAGAAGGCGCCAAGCGTGAGATGCGACTGCGCGATCGAGATGGCGATGACGCCCGCGAGCGAAATGAGGATAGCGGCGAAAGCGCCAACGCTCAGATGGTCGCCCAGCACCACGATGCCGAAAAGCGCCGTCTGGATCGTTTCCGTCTTCGAATAGGTCGTACCGACCGCGAAATTGCGATAGGCGAAAAGCGCGACGAGCAGCACCGTGCCCCATATCTGCGCGACGCCGCCGATGGTGGCATAGGCAAGGAACGTCGCATTGGGAGTGGGTAGCGCCGCGCCGCCGAATGTCGCAAGCGCGAAAAGGTAAAGCGCCGCCACAGGTAAGCCGTAGACGAAGCGCACATAGGTCGCGCCGATCGCCGACATCTGGCCGGTGAGCTGCTTCTGCAGTGTCGAGCGCAGGTTCTGCAGGAACGCAGCCGCGACCGTCAGCGCAATCCAGAGAGGCATGATGTGGGGCTGCCGCTATTCGATGACGGCGCCGTAGACGAGCTGCTGCAGTTGCGGACGGAACGGATAGGTGGAGGAGGGATAGAGCTGCGTCATGAAAATGGCGATCAGGTCTTCTTCCGGATCGATCCAGAAATAGGTCGATGCTGCGCCGCCCCAGGAGAAATTGCCGGCCGAGCCGACGGCCTGTGCGTCGGCGGGGTCGAGCACCACCTGGAAGCCGAGCCCGAAGCCGGAGCCTTCCGCCGCCAGTTCGCTGAAGGCGGAGATCGACATTTCCTTCATCGTCTTGCCGCCGGGCAGGTGGTTCACGGTCATGAATTCGATGGTCTTCGGCGAACAGATGCGCACGCCATCGAGCTCGCCGCCATTGAGCAGCATCTGGCAGAAGCGCCAGTAATCCGTGATGGTCGAGGTGAGCCCCCCGCCGCCCGAAAGAAAGCGCGGCGGCTTCGCATAGGAGCTCGTTTCGTTGCCCACATCCATGATGCCGGACTTCTTCGTCCTCGGATCGCGGAAATAATTGGTCGCGAAGCGGTCGAGCTTTTCCTTCGGCACGAAGAAGCCCGTATCGTTCATGCCGAGCGGCGCGAAGATGCGCGAGGCGAGGAACTCGTCGAGTGGACGCCCGGAAAGGACTTCCACGAGATGGCCGCAGACATCCGTCGAGACGGAATAGTTCCAGTGCGTGCCGGGCGAGAAGAGAAGCGGAATCTTCCCCAGCGCTTCGACCGTTTCCTTGAGCGTGAGGCTGACCGTGTTCGCGCCTTCGATCCCGGCCTTGCGGTAGAGCGCGTCCACCGGGTGCTCATACATGAAGCCGTAGGTGAGGCCCGACGTATGCGTCATCAGGTCCCGGATGGTCATTTCCCTGTCGCAGGGCTTCGTCTCGTATTTCTCCGCCGTGCCGCCCGCCCAGACCTTGAGGTCCTTGAACGCGGGGATGTAGCGCGAAACGGGATGGCTGAGCTGAAAATGCCCTTCTTCATAGAGCATCATCAGCGCGAGGCTCGTGATCGGCTTCGTCATCGAATAGATGCGGAAGATCGTGTCCTTCTCCATCGGAAGGGCGCGTTCGCGGTCGCGCTGGCCCGTCGCCTCGAAATGGGCGATCTCGCCATGCCGCGAGATGAGCGTCGAAAAGCCCGCGATCTTACCCCGGTCGACATAAGACCTGAAGTAGTTCTGGATATAGGCGAGCCGCGACGGATCGAGGCCGACATCTTCCGGTTTTGCGATGCGGGGCATGACGTTCATGGGGTGTCCTCCGGGAGCGTTTCTTTTCAGTCTTTTTGGGGCGGCGCCGAGAGCGCGCGGAACAGGTCTTCGGCGCTTCGCGAGCGCGCGGTCGCGGTTCCCTTATCCTCGGCCCCCATCGCGATCGCCTCCCAGCCTTCGGGCGTCTTCCTCAGCCGGAAGCTCGGTCGCAAATGGCCGCAGCGCGTGAGATAGGGCGCGAGGACGCCTTGCGCGTTCTTGCGGAATTCGAGATCGAACGGGGACCCTTCGGCGGCTGCCGTCAGCCGCCGGCGGTCGTGCTCGGTAATGAGATCGCCGGGAAACCGGACAATGCTGCCCAAGGAGAAGCCCCTGTACCGTTGTTCTGGGGGCGCAGTCTACACGAGCCGCGCGAAAATTGGCTCCCGTATTTGTCGCAGGGGCGGGCTCAATCCGACCTGAAACAATCCACCACCTGGGCGATCCACGTCTTCGGATTGGCTTTCACGTCGAGCGGTGTCTTGCCATGCCGCACCACCACCATGTCGAGCTCCGGCACGACCACCGTATATTGCCCGTCATATCCATTCGCCGAGAAGCTGCCTGGTCCTGCAAGGCCGAGCCACCAATGCGCGCCATAAGGGCCTTCCTCGACGCCCGCCTGCTGCCATGTCGGCGTGCGGGCATAGTCGACCCATCCCTCGGGCAGGATGCGTCTGCCGTCCCACACGCCGTCCCGCAAATAGAGATAGCCGAAGCGGGCGAAGTCGCGCGGTGTGCAGAAGCAGAAGGATGAGCCGATGAAGGTGCCCGCCTCATCGAATTTCGGCGCCGCGCTCGTCATGCCGATGGGATCGAACAGACGCTTGCGCATGAAGGCTTCGAAGTCCGGGCCGAAGGCGTCCGCTGCCCGCGCCGCCGCGCGGCTGACGATATTCGTGGTGCCGCTCGCATAGGACCAATGACTGCCCGGCTCGCGTTCGAGCGGAAAAGAAGCCGCGAAATGCGCCGTGTCCTTCTCGCCCTTGCCCCACAGCATCTCGATCACATCGGAGGGATGCCCCGGCACATAATCCTCGCGGAAGGCAAGGCCGCTCGACATGCGCAGCAGAAGATCGAGCGTGATCTTGCCGCGCGGATCTCCCGCCTCCTGCCATTCCGGCACATCGGCGGGCGCATGAATATCGATCTTGCCGTCTTTGACCAGAATCCCCACCAGCGCCTGCGTGATGCTCTTTCCCTTCGACCAGGACGGACACGTGACATCGGGGCCGAAGCCCGTCCAGTATCGCTCGTATACGAGCCGGCCATCCTTGATGACCACGGCGGCATGCGTCTCGCCGAGATCGGCTGGCGCCTCCGTGGCAAAGGCATGGTCCATCAGCGCCGCCAGCCTTTTGCTGTCGGTGCCTTCGGGCAGATCGCCTTGCGGCCACTCCGCAGTCGGCCATGCGACGCCCGCGGGCTGTGCGGGCAGGGGAGGGAGGGCCTCTTTTATCGGCAATTTTGTGAGCACCTGAATTCCCCTTTCGCTTGAGTCGTGGTGAATACCGTAAGGATCACCCTCCCCCTGCGGGAGGGTCGAAATTCGCACCGCGAATTTCGGGGAGGGGTGGCGGCATCGACCGCCGCCAATGCTGCCCGCTCACGCTCCGACATGCAATCCGCCCTGTCCCGCCGCGTCCGCGCCCGCTATCCTCGCCTGCAACAAGTATCCAGGGGAGGATCATATGGCTTTGCCGCGTCTCGAAATCGACGGGGAATGGTTTTTGGGAACCGACGGCCGCAGGCGCCTCCTGCGCGGCGTCAATCTCGGCGGCGATTGCAAGGTGCCCTACACGCCGAACGGGCACACCAATATCCCGACCGACTTCGCGGACCACCGCACCGTCTCTTTCGTCGGGCGGCCTTTCCCGCTCGCGGAGGCGGACGAGCACCTCGCGCGGCTCAAGGCCTGGGGCTTCAACTGCCTGCGCCTGCTGACGACATGGGAAGCGGTGGAGCATGAAGGCCCCTTCCGCTACGACGAGGCCTATCTCGATTATTTCGCCGCGCTTTGCCGCAAGGCCGGCGACTACGGCATGTATGTCTTCGTGGACTTCCATCAGGACGTCTGGAGCCGCATGACCGGCGGCGACGGCGCGCCCGCATGGCTCTTCGATGCCGTGGGCCTCGACTTCACGAAGTTCCACGCCGCGGGCGCCGCCCATGTCATGCAGTACAAATACGATGTCGCGCGCGGCGGCCGCCAGGAAGAAAACTACCCGACCATGACCTGGTCGCAGAACTACAAGTACCCTGCGAATGCGATCATGTGGACGCTCTTCTTCGCGGGCAACACCTTCTGCCCGGACTTTCTGGTGCAGGGCCGCCCGGTGCAGGATTTCCTGCAGGAACATTATCTGGGCGCCATGGAGGCCGTGGCGGGCCGCGTGAAGGATCTGCCGAACGTCATCGGCTTCGACTCGCTCAACGAACCGGGCTCGGGCTATGTCGGCCTCTCGCTCAGCTATCGTCATCTGGGCCCGAGCGAGAAAAACCCGTTCCCCGCCCGTCCGGGCCTTGCCTGGTCGCCGCTTGACGGCTTCGCCGCCGCGCGCGGCCTCGCGCGTGAAATTCCCGAAATGGGGATCGATTGGGAGGCGCGCGCCATCGTGAAGAAGCGCGACGTGCTCGTGAATGGCGATGGCATTTCGATCTGGAAGCAGGGTCATGCCTGCCCCTTCGAGCGCGCCGGCGTCTATCGCTTTGCGGGCGGTGAAATCGAGGCGCTGGACGAGGAGTTCTTCGTCTCGCGCAACGGGCGCCGTTTCGAAATGGAGAAGGACTTCATGGGCCCTTTCTTCGCGCGCGTCGCCGAGCGCGTTCGCGCGATCAACAAGGACTGGCTGCTCTTCGCCGAACTCGATCCCGGCTCTGGCCTCGGTCATGGCTTCCCGCCCGATACGCCCGAACGCACGGTGAATGCGAGCCACTGGTACGACATCGTGACGCTGTCGACGAAGCGTTTCGATTTCCCGGTCAAGATCAATCCCTATACCGGCCGCACCACGGAAGGCGCGGATGCGATCGAAGCGTCATATGTGCGTCAGCTCGGCCGCCTCAAGGATGCGTCCAAAACGCTGAACCGCGGCACCGGCGCGCCCGCGCTGCTCGGCGAATTCGGCATTCCCTTCGATCTCGACGACGCGGCCGCCTACAAGGCCTGGGACGCCGGCGACCGCACCGAAGCGCCCTGGCAGAAGCATGTCATCGCCCTCGACCTCATGTACAACGCGCTCGACCAGTTGCTCATGAACTCGACGCAGTGGAGCTACACAGCCTCGAACCGCAACGATCAGGCAGTCGGCGACGGCTGGAACCAGGAGGACCTCTCCATCTACAGCATCGACCAGCGCACCGATCCCTCCGACATAAACAGCGGGGGCAGGGCGCTGAAAGGCTTCGTGCGGCCCTATGCGCGCGCCGTCGCGGGCCGGCCCCTCAAGATGAAGTTCAAGCGCGAGACGGGCGCCTTCCGTTTCGTCTACGAGGCGGAAGGCAAGGGCGAGACCGAAATCTTCGTGCCCCGGCTGCAATATCCGAACGGATACGATGTGGAAGTCGAGGGCGGCGAGGCAACGCGCGACGAGGAAAATCAGAGCCTCCTCGTCCATGCGGTCGGCTCGAACAAGGTGGCGGTCGCGATTACGCGGCGTTGACGGACATCCGCTCATGCGCGGCGGCAATCGCCGCCGCCGCCTGACGCATCGGCGCCAGATAGCGCTTGACGGCTTCCGCCTCGTTCATCGTCGAACCGATATAGCGCATGGTGATGCAGGCAGCGACCTTGTCGCCCTCCATGATCGGAACCGCGAGCCCCATCGACGCGTCGCCGCGCATCGGCGCCGTCGTCGCATATCCGCGCTTCCTGATCCCGGCAAGCATGGACGACACGTATTTCTCGTCGCGGGCTTGCGCGTTGATCGCGGCTTTCGAACTCTTGAGCATGGCGAGAAGAAGGCGGCGTTCCTCATCCGGGCAGAAGGCGAGATAGGCGCGGCCGAGCGCCGAGACGAGAATGGCCAGTCGCCGGTTGAGCCAGTCGGGATCGGTGCTGAAGGGGCTCTCATGCCGTGTCGAAATCCGCACCAGCATGGCATCGCGGTCGAGCGTGGCGAGCGCCACCGGCCATTTATGTTCGGCGGTCAGCGCGGAGAGGAAGGGCCGCGCCGCCTCGACCACGAGATCGCCATGCCGGAAGCCGCTCGAAAGCCGCAGCACGCGCTCGGTGAGCGTGTAGCCTGCGGTGCGCGAGACGCGGCGCACATAGCCGCCCGCGATCATCGTGTCGAGCAGGCGCACCAGCGTCGGCTTCGGCAGGCCCGTCTCCGCGTGCAGGCGCGTCAGCGTCGCCGTGCCGGCCGCATTCAGCGCCTCGAGCACGGCGAGGCTGCGCAGCACGGGCTGCACGCCTTCGATTTCCGGTTGTAAGCGCGGCATCGGCCTCCTCCGCTTCGCAAGGCCATCTTAATTCCGCTAGGCGGAATTGCCAAACAGCGGGTCACAACGGGTCTCAGGCTTTTCCCGTCACCGCGAGCGCGAAGGCCTGCACGCGCGCGACTTCCTTCAGCCGCTCGAAGCGTCCCGAAGCGCCGCCATGTCCGGCATCCATGTTGATGTGTAGAAGCGTGATGCCGTCATTCGCGCGCGCCTCGCGCAGCTTCGCCACCCACTTCGCCGGCTCCCAATAGGTGACGCGCGGATCGGTCAGCCCGCCCAGCGCGAAGATATGCGGATAGGCCTGGGGCCGCACATTGTCGTAAGGCGAATAGGAGGCCATGTATTCGTAAGCCTCGCGGCTTTCGATCGGATTGCCCCACTCGTTCCATTCCGGCGGCGTCAGCGGCAGCGACGCATCGAGGATCGTCGCCAGCACATCGACGAAGGGAACTTCCGCCACGATGCCCTTGAAGAGTTCCGGCGCCATGTTGGCGGCCGCCCCCATCAGCATGCCGCCCGCGCTGCCGCCATGCGCCACGATGTTGCCCCGCGCGGTGAAACCTTCCTTCGCCAGATGCTCGCCCGCCGCGATGAAATCGGTGAAGGTGTTGCGCTTCTTGAGAAGCTTTCCTTCCTTGTACCAGCGATAACCTTTTTCCTTCCCGCCGCGGATATGCGCGATCGCATAGACGAAGCCGCGATCGACGAGCGAGAGTGCGGTCGTCGAGAAGGAGGCCGGGATGCTGATCCCGTAGGAGCCATAGCCATAGAGCAGGCAGGGCGCGCTGCCGTCGAGCGCGAGCCCCTGGCGGTGGACGAGCGATATCGGCACCTGCTCGCCGTCCGAGGCGCGCGCGAAAATCCGCCGCGTCACATAGTCCGCCGGGTTGTGTCCCGAAGGCACTTCCTGCCGTTTGCGGAAAGTCCGCTCGCGCGTTTCGAGGTCGTAATCGTAGACCTCGGCGGGCGTCGTCATCGAGCTGTAGGAAAAGCGCAGGCGCGCCGTCTCATATTCGAAGCCTGCACCCATATTGAGATCGTAGGCTTCCTCGTCGAAAGCGATCTCGTGTTCCGCCCCGTCCGCGATCCGGCGCACCGCGATGCGCGGCAGCCCGTCCCGGCGTTCGAGCCGCACATGGAAGTCGCGATAGGCGGTGTGCGCGAGGATCAGCGTGCCGGGCCGGTGCGGAACGAGGTCGCGCCAGTTCTCGCGGCCCGGCGCGTCTTCCGGCGCCTCCACGATCTTGAAGTCCTCCGCACCATCCGCGTTGGTGAGAATGAGAAAGCGTCCGCGCGGTGCGTCGTGTTCGACATCGTATTCGACGCCGTCCTCGCGCGGCGCGACGAGCTTCGGCGGTGTGCCGGGCGCGTCCGCCGGGATCAGATGGATTTCGCTCGTCTGGTGGTCATGGGCCGAGATGACGAGCCACTTGCCGCTCTGCACCTTGCCCACGCCGGCGAAGAAACCTTCGTCCTTCTCCGCATAGACGAGCTCGTCCTCGCTCGCGGGCGTGCCCACGACATGACGGAAGACCTTGAGCGGGCGGTGTTCCTCGTCCACCTGCGTATAGAGGAAGCTTTCGCCCGTGGCGTCCCATGCGATGCCGGGCGACGTATCGGGCACTTCGTCGTCGAGGTCCTTGCCCGTTTCGAGATCGCGCAAGCGGACCGTGAAATATTCCGATCCCTTGCGGTCCGCCGACCATGCGGCCAGTCGGTGCGTCGGTGCGTGGTCCACATCGCCGATCTTGAAATAGGCCTCTCCCTCCGCTTCGCGGTTCGCGTCGAGGATCACCTCCTCGCCATCCTCCGCGTCGCCCCCCTCTGCATCACGAGGCCGGCGGCAGAAGAGCGGATGCTGCGCCCCTTCCACGAAGCGCGTGTAATAGGCGAACGGCCCGTCGGGCGAGGGCACCGAGCTGTCGTCTTCCTTGATCCGTCCCTTCATCTCGGCAAACAGCGTCTCGCGCAACTCGGCAACAGGCGCGAGCGCCGCTTCCGTATAGGCGTTCTCCGCTTCGAGATAGGCCCGGATGTCCTTGTCGAGCACGTCTGGATCGCGCATCACCTCGCGCCAGTTCTCGTCGCGCAGCCAGGCGTAGTCGTCGACCCGCGTGATGCCGTGATGCGTGTCGGGCGCGGGCCGCTTTTCGGCGCGCGGCGCGGTGGCGGGTGGCGTGAGTTTCATGCGGGATAGGCACTCGGTTGGATTGGAGTAGGGCAAAGGTAAATCAAATAATCCCGTCATTGCGAGCGCAAGCGAAGCAATCCAGGAGCGGCAAGCACCGAGGTTTCGGCCCATGGATTGCTTCGTCGCTTCGCTCCTCGCAATGACGAAGATGGGGCAGTAAGGAGCTTTCGAACCGGAAGTGGCACTCGAAACCGTCACCCCTCCGGCGTGTCGTCCGGCCTGAAATCCAGCGCATGCCCGTTGGTGCAGTAGCGCAGGCCCGTCGGCTGCGGTCCATCCGGAAATACATGCCCGAGATGCGCGTCGCATTTGGCGCAGAGGATTTCGATACGCCGCATGCCGTGGCTGACATCTTCCTTCGTGGCGATGGCGCCGGGCTCGATCGCATCGAAGAAGCTCGGCCAGCCCGAACCGCTTTCATATTTCGTGTCGGAACGGAAAAGGTCGGAGCCGCAGCAGACGCAGACGAACGTGCCGTCGCGCTTCTCGTCGAGCCAGGGGCCGGTAAACGGGCGCTCGGTCGCCGAACAGCGCGTGACCGCATATTGCTCGGGCGTCAGCTTCTGCCGCCACTCATCATCCGCCTTGTCGGGCTTCGTATCGGCCATGAGATGTCTCCCGTAAGGGGAATGTCTGTCTGCGTAACTATATGGGCTGCATGACGTGGCCGGGCAACCGGCCTCTCTTCCCACCCTCCCCTCGGGGAGGGTCAAACGGCCCGATCTGCAGCTTGCCCGCAAGGACGGACAATGGCGGGCCGTTTGGGGCGGGGGAAACGAGCATCCCCCGCCCTCGAAATCCGCCTTATTCGAAAATCAGGCTGATCGTCTCGGCAACCATGGCGGGCCGCTCCTGGCCTTCGATCTCCATCGTCACCTCGTTGATGATCTGCGTGCCGCCGGCCTTGGGCGTCGCATCCTTCAGCTTCACGCGGCAGCGCACGCGGCTGCCCACGGGAACCATGTTGGTGAAGCGCACCTGGTTCGAGCCGTAATTGATGCCGCGCGTGGCACTCTTCACGGTGCTGATCTTGCCCATGAGATAGGGCAGCAGGGAAAGCGTCAGGTAGCCATGGGCGATGGTGCCCATACCCAGTTCCTTCTTCGTGCGCTCCGGATCGATATGGATCCACTGGTGGTCGCCCGTCGCGTCGGCGAAAAGGTTCACGCGGTCCTGGTCGAGCGTGACCCACTCGCTGACGCCGATTTCATTGCCTTTTTCGGCGACGTAGTCGGCGACCGTATCGAAAACGCGCATCTGGTTCTCCCGTTGGGTGGTTGTCCGTTCGGCCCCTTGGGAGCCTCGTTCGTTGCGCAAGTTAGAGCGCATTCCGGAAAGTGGAAACCGGTTTTCGGATAAAATGCGCTCCAACCCGATTAAGCGCATTCCGGAAAGTGGAAACCGGTTTTCGGATAAAATGCGCTCCAACCCGATTAAGCGCATTCCGGAAAGTGGAAACCGGTTTTCGGATAAAATGCCCGGCCTCAGCGCGAAAGCCGGATGCGGACCCGCCGGTCCTCTTGCGCATCCCAGGTCAGCGTTTCCTCGAGCCAGCCCCAGGCTTCGCCCTCCGCGCTGATCGCGATTTTGGAAGCGGGCCAGCCCAGCGCCGTGAAGGCATCGGCGACATTGCGCGCGCGCTTGCGCGAGAGTTCGGCATTCGCGGCGGGGTTCCCCGTCTTGCTGGATTTTCCGAAGAGGCAGATCTGCTGGGCGTTCTGCCCCTTGGCGAACTTGTAGATGCGCTCGAATTCCTTCTGGTATTTCGGGTCTATGCGGCTCGAATTCGTGTCGAAATACACATAGTAATTCTTGTCGAAGGCCTTGTTCGACTTGCCGAGATTGCGGCACTGGTGCCCCTGCGTGTGCATCTCGGATGTCTGCGCCACGGCCATGCCGCCAAAGGCAAGTGCCCCCAGAGCCAAAATCCCGGCCATCGCCAGCCCGCGCATCGTCATGCCCATCTCAGCCTCCATGCAGGTGAATCGCTTCAATCTAGCACAGATTGTGTGAGTGGACGGAGGGGCGGGGTGCGTCTGGAACGACGGCACTCACATCTTCGCCTCCCCCTTGTGGGGAGGCCGGGAAATTCGCGGTCTTCGCGAATTTCCCGGGTGGGGGGCGCGGGCCGCGCCAGAACCCCGGAATCGATAAGCCGGACCGCCTCAGACGATCTTGCTGTCCCGGTTGCCCCAGTAGCGGTCGCGGATCAGGCGCTTGTAGAGCTTGCCCGTCGGATGGCGCGGCAGTTCCTCCTCGAAGTCGATCGAGCGCGGGCACTTGATGGCGGAAAGATGCTGCTTGCAGAACTCCATCAGCTCCGCCTCCAGCGCGGGGCCTGCGTCCGACCAGTCGATCGGCTGCACCACCGCCTTCACTTCCTCGCCGAAATCCTCGTTCGGCACGCCGATCACTGCGACGTCCGCGACGCTCGGATGCATGACGAGAATGTTCTCGGCTTCCTGCGGATAGATGTTCACGCCGCCGGAGATGATCATGAAGGCCTTGCGGTCGGTGAGGTAGAGATAGCCGTCCTCGTCCATGCGGCCGATATCGCCGAGCGTCGACCATGTGGCGTGCTTGGGATGCCGCGACTCCTGCGTCTTTTTCGGGTCGTTGTAATATTCGAACTTGCTGTCGCTCTCGAAATAGATCGTGCCGGATGCGCCCACGGGCAGCTCGTTGCCTTCCTCGTCGCAGATATGCGCGATGGCATTGAGCGGCTTGCCCACGGAGCCTTTGTGCGCCAGCCATTCCTCGGAATTGAGCGCGGTGAAACCGTTGCCTTCGCTCCCTGCGTAATATTCGTAGATCACGGGGCCCCACCAGGCGATCATCTGCTCCTTCACGGGCACGGGGCAGGGCGCGGCGGCATGGATCGCGACCTTCATCGACGACACGTCGTATTTCAGGCGCACCTCTTCCGGCATCTTCAGCATGCGCACGAACATCGTCGGCACCCACTGGCTGTGGGTGGCCTTGTATTTCTCGATCAGACGGAGCGATTCTTCCGCGTCGAAATGCTCCATCACGATCACGGTGCCGCCGAGGCGCTGCACCGTCATCGACCAGCGCAGCGGCGCGGCATGATAGAGCGGCGCGGGCGAGAGATAGACCGTGTTGGCGTCCATCCCGTAGAGCAGCATCGCGAGGCCTTCGAGCGCCGTATCTTCGTCGAAGGCGCCGCCCGTCAGCGGGTGGCGGACGCCCTTCGGGCGTCCCGTCGTGCCGGACGAATAGAGCATGTCCGTACCGGCCGTCTGGTCGGCGATCGGCGTCGTCGGGAACTTCGCGCGGGCTTCCTCGAAATTCTCATAGCCGGCAATGGCGCCGCCCGCCGCGAACTTGCGTTCGACCTTCTGCGGCATGTGGCCGTCCTTCAGCAGCTCCTCGGCTGTGGCCGAAACCGCTGCGGAGGTGAACAGCATGCGCGCGCCGCAATCTTCGATGATGTAGGCAACCTCGCCGGCGGTCAGACGCGACGAGATGCAGGTGTAGTAAAGTCCCGCCCGCTGCGCTGCCCAGCAGATCTCGTAGAAGCGCGCGTTGTTGTCCATGAAGATCGCGATGGCGTCGCCCGTCTTCAGGCCCGCGTCCCGGAAGAGATGCGCGAGCTGGTTGGAGCGCTCTTCGAGCTCCTTGAAGCTGACGCTTTCGCCCGTCGCCGCCATGATGTAGGCGGGCTTGTCGGGCGTGGTGCTCACATGGGATGAAGGATGCATCGCTGGTCGTCTCCCGGCATGAAACTGAGAGGCGGAGCTTTTGTTCCGCCCCGGACTTCGCTTTTATACGCGTCCATTGTTATATCTGGGCCCTTGAGATTCCGGGCCCGTCCGGCGCAAACACACAGCAAGATGACGTGCTCGTCAACTTCCTTCGCGAAGGGCGAAGTTGACGCAGCGGCGCTGCCGGGCAGGCTGCACAGAACAGAAATTTGGGTAACGGCACCAGACAGGGAGCGAAAGAAATGGCCTACGAGACGATAAAATACGAGGTGGCGGACAACATCCTCACCCTCACGCTGCATCGCCCGGACAAGCTCAATGCTTTCACGGGGCAGATGATGTCGGAGCTGATCGACGCCTTCGACCGGTCGGATGCCGACGACGATGTCCGCGCCGTCATCGTCACGGGCGAAGGCCGGGCCTTCTGCGCCGGTGCCGACCTCTCGGCGGGTGCGAAGACATTCGACTATGCCGCGCGCGAGGACCGTCCGGAAAAGGCGAACACGCCCATCATGGCGAATGGCGAGATCGACTGGAGCCATGAGAGCGTGCGCGACGGCGGCGGCCGCGTCACCTTGCGCATCTTCGACGCCCTGAAGCCCGTCATCGGCGCGATCAACGGTCCCGCCGTCGGCATTGGTGTCACCATGCAGCTCCCGATGGACATTCGCCTTGCCTCGGAGAACGCGAAATTCGGTTTCGTCTTCGCCCGCCGCGGCATCGTGCCGGAAGCCTGCTCGAGCTATTTTCTGCCGCGCGTCGTCGGCATCAGCCAGGCGCTCGAATGGACCTATTCGGGCCGCGTCTTTGGCGCGGAGGAGGCGCTGAAGGGCGGTCTCGTCCGCTCGATCCACAAGCCGGACGATCTTCTTCCTGCCGCGCGTGAACTCGCCCGCGAGATCGTCGACAACACCGCGCAGGTGTCTGTCGCGCTCACGCGCCAGATGCTCTGGCGCATGCTCGGCGCGGATCATCCGATGGAAGCGCACAAGATCGAGAGCCGCGCGATCTACGCGCGCGGCGCCAGCGCCGATGCCAAGGAAGGCGTCATGTCCTTCCTCGAGAAGCGCGCCGCGAGCTATCCCTGCAAGGTGTCGAAGGATATGCCCTCCTTCTACCCCTGGTGGGATGAACGCAAATACGAATAGGGGATTAAGTCGCGAGGGCGGGGTTATCCCCGCCCTTTTCGTTTGATTTGCGGCTTTCGGGGATAAGCGGGCGGGAACAAGATTTTTCCGTTCGCTCCTCGCGGGCCTCCGCGGCGGCGGCGGGATGGCGCCATGGTGCCGCGCGCAGACCTCATGTGACGTTTCGATGACATTTCGATGACAGTCGGCGCCCTTTATCCCCGGAAATAAACAATCCCCGGTTTTTCGGGAGGCCGGTCATCCGTGAGCGGATTGATTTGGCTTCGGCGCTTCGATCCGCCAGAGCGGCGTGAGAAAGAAGACCGCCACCCACAGAACGAGCATCAGCGCGCTCGGAACCAGCACCGCGTCGAGCGGCCCGATCCACGCAATCAGGAAACCGATCAGGACCGATCCGATCGGCCCGCCGCCCATCGTGCCGAGGTTGAAACCCGCAAGCATCCGTGCACGGAGCGCATCGGACGCACGCTCCTGAACGATCGCACGCGACTGGCCCATCGAGACGCCCGCGGCAAGCCCCCAGCAATGCGCGAGCAGGAACACGCCCGAGATCGGCGGCTCAAAGTGAATGAAGACCATCACCACCGCTCCCGTGCACATGGCGAGCATGATGGCGCGGCCCTGCTTGTGGATCGGACGAAAGCGCGACAGCACGAAAGACGAAATTCCGATGCCGCCGAAGAAGGACATGAAGACGAAGCCTATCTCGCGCGAACTGCCGTGATAGACGTCGCGAATGAGGATCGGAAAGAGAACCATGAACACGCCCATGAAGAGGATGCCCGAGAAGAACATCAACAGCAGCACGGGTCGGATGCGTTCGTCGTGCCACACGGCGGCGAGGCCTTCCTTCACATCCTTGAAGGGCTGGCGGCGTTTCTCCGCGCGTGGCGAAGGAGGCGCTGGCTCGAGGCGCGATGTTGTGAAGGCGGCGAAACCGAGCAGCGAACTCTGCAGAATGAGCAGCGGCCAGGCGCCGATATATTCGGCAGGGCTGCCGAGCGCGTAGCCACCCACTTGTCCGAGAAACTGTCCACTCATGGCAAGCGCCACGGCGCGCTGGATGTTGCCGCCCATGCTGTGCATCGCGACACGCGAGAGCATGGAGTCGCGTGCGGGCATGATGTAGCCGCCGAGCGAGGAGAGCGCGAGCACATACAGGATCATCAGCTCGTAAAAGAGTATCCCGTTATAGATAAGCGTGGCGAGTACGAGCGGCGGCACCATCGCGATCGCTTGCAGCCGCATCAGGTGTTTGCGCAGCTCCGCACGGTCCGCCGCCGCACCGCCGAACAATCCGAGCAGCAGCATCGGCAGCATGGAGAACATCTGCGCAATGCCGACGCGGTCGGGGCTTTCATGCAGCACGTAAGCGATGATCCAGGGAAACAGCACGCCCTGAATACCGCCGGCGAGGAAGTAACCCCACAGTCCGGCCATGTACCAGCGATGGTCGGCCCGGTGGTCGCGTGCCGGCGTCGTCATTCCTCCGAATCCTTCACGGCAATTTTGGTTCGGAGACCTTACTACACCTCGCTCCGGCCACCGTCTCTTCGTCGTTTTCTGCAGGGTGGTGTGCAGCCCTGTTCAAACGGGCTTGCGAACCTGCGCATGGCTACTTACTTCTGTGTAAATTACATGGTGCATTTTGTCGCACCAACGGGTAGAAACGCGGCAAGAAAAACTTGTGTGACCCTACGTCAATCTGGAGATCGGTTGATCCATGACGCTTGAACATTTCGACATGCTCATTGTCGGCGCCGGCCTGTCGGGCATCGGCGCGGGCTATCATTTGCAGAAGAATTGCCCCGGCAAGAGCTACGTCATCCTTGAGGGACGCGAGAACAGTGGCGGCACCTGGGATCTCTTCCGCTACCCGGGCATCCGCTCCGACTCCGACATGTACACGCTCGGCTATTCGTTCAAACCCTGGACGGAGGCGAAGGCGATCGCGGACGGTCCCTCGATCCTGAACTACGTGCGTGAGACGGCGCGCGAAAACGGCATCGACCGCCACATCCGCTTTGGCCATATGGTGAAGAGCGCATCCTGGTCGAGCGAAGACGCGGCCTGGACAGTGGAAGCCGAGCGCGGACCGGACAAGGAGCGTGTGCGCTTCACCTGCAACTTCCTTTTCATGTGCAGCGGCTACTACGATTACGATCAGGGCTACACGCCGGAGTTCCAGGGCGTCGACCGCTTCCAGGGCAGCATCGTGCATCCGCAGAAGTGGCCGGAACATCTCGACTACTCCGGCAAGCGCGTGGTTGTCATCGGCAGCGGCGCGACGGCGGTCACGCTCGTACCCGAAATGGCGAAGGATGCGTCGCATGTCGTGATGCTGCAGCGCTCGCCCACCTATGTGGTTTCGCGTCCCGCCGAAGACGGTCTCGCGAACTGGCTGCGCAGCAAGCTGCCGGCGAAACTCGCTTACGGCTTAACCCGATGGAAGAACGTCCTGCTCGGCATGGCTTTCTTCAAATATTGCCGCGCGAAGCCGGAGAAGGCCAAGCAGATGATCCTGCAAGGCGTGCGCGAGCAGCTTGGCTCCGAGTTCGTCAAGAAGCACTTTACGCCGACCTACAACCCGTGGGATCAGCGCCTCTGTCTCGTTCCGAACGGTGATCTCTTCGACGCCATCAAGGAAGGCCGCGCTTCCGTCGTCACCGACCACATCGACACCTTCACCGAGAAGGGCATTCTGCTGAAGTCGGGCAAGGAGCTGGAGGCGGATGTGATCGTCACGGCGACGGGCCTCAATCTCAAGGTGCTCGGCGGGCTGCAACTCAGCGTGGACGGACGTCAGGTCGATCTGTCGGATACGATGAGCTACAAGGGCATGATGTATTCGGATGTGCCGAACCTCGCCTCGGCCTTCGGGTACACCAACGCCTCCTGGACGCTGAAATGCGATCTGACATGCGAATATGTCTGCCGCCTCATCAACCACATGGATGCGACGGGAACGCGGCAGGCGACGCCGCGCCTGAAGGACGGGACGGTGGAAGAAGAGCCTTGGCTCGACTTCACCTCCGGCTACGTGCAGCGGTCGCTCGACAAGTTCCCCAAGCAGGGATCGAAGAAGCCCTGGAAGCTCTATCAGAACTACGCGCTCGACATCATGGCCATGAAGTTCGGCAAGGTGGATGACGGCGTGATGGAGTTCGCGAAGCCCTCCGCGCATGTCCGCGGCGAGCCGGAGCGTCTGGCGAGCTGATCTTCCGCGAGACCGAAGTCTTGAACGGACCGGCCTGATTGCCGGTCCGTTTTGCTATTCGGACTCCGCGCGATAGCTCCAGATCGGCGTCACGAAATAGAGCAGCGCCAGTATGCCGACCATGATGATCGCGGGAATGAGCACGGCATCGAAGATACCGAGCCAGCCGACCAGCAGCCCCATTATCAGTGAACCGAGCGGGGCGCCGCCGGAGAAGCCGAGCTGATAGGCCGCAAGAACCCGCGCGCGGTGATTTTCCGACGCGGCGACCTGCACGATGGTGCGGCCCATGGTCATGGTCGTGCCGGCACCCATGCCCCACCACAGAATGAGCACGCATAGTAGCCAGAACGGCATGTGGAAATGGAAGAGGGCGAGGATGATGAGACCGCTCGTGAGCGAAGCCATCATGATCCGACCGCGATGGCGGATATGGCCGATCCGGAAAAGCGCGAGATTGGCGATGATCGTGCCGCCCCAGAAGCAGATGTTGATGATGGCGAAGTCGCGCGTGAAATCCTGGTCGTTGCTCTGATAGACGTCGCGCAGCATGAGAGGAAGCACGACGAGGAAGCAGCCGACATAAAAGAGACCAACCGCGAAATTGAGTGCGATTACCGTCGCGACGATCGGCGTTTGCGCAGCGGCTTTGATACCGTCGGCGATCTGGACGAAACGATTGGCGGCAGACGCCGTGTTCGTCGGCGGCAGCGGCTCAAGGCGCGCCGAAGCCCCGAATCCCGCAAGCATCACAACGGCCTGGAAGAGGAGAAGCGCTGGTGTACCCGTGAAGGCGGCAAGCCCGGCGACGAGCATGCCGACGAGCTGCGATCCCATCTGAACGCCCATGGCGAGCGTCACCGCCCGCTGAATATTCGCACCAGCGACACGCGTCAGGGCGCCGTCGCGCGCGGGGATGGCAAAGGCGCCAAGCGTTCCCATGGTCAGCGCGTAGACGATCAGCGCACCATAGGTGAGATTTCCGGTCATGAAGATCAGCGCAAGGACGAGCGGTGGTACCGTCGCGAACAGATGTACGCGCACGAGGATGCGCCGCGCATCTCCGTGATCGGCGACCGTCCCGCCAAGCAGCATGAAGGCGAGAGAGGGAATCATGAGCGACATCTGCGCGATGCCGACGCGCGCCGCAGGCTCGTGCAGCACCTGCGTCACGAGGTAGGGAAAAATGACGAACTGAATACCGAGGCTGATGAACCAGCTTGCCTGCCCGCCGAGATAGAGGCGCAGGCGCAACTGCTTTGCCGCCTTGTCTCCGGCGTCATCTCCCGGCGGGGCCGTGACTGTTGCGTTCATGCGCGATTTCCAGGTGACGGGCGACGAGCATCTCCGCGGCGAACGGACATTGCCGCCTCCTTCTGAGGTCAATTCATTTTCGGAACCTTACCACAGCCCGCAGGAATTAAACTCCTGCCAGATGGATCATGGCGTCATAAGTGTGGATGTGGCGGCCCGCAAGGTCGGAAGCCGCAGCGGCGCGCATTGCACGTGCCACCGTCTCCGCGGCAATTGCGCGGTAGGCGCGTGCAGGCCCCAACATGAGCGCATTGATGAAAGGCGAGAGCTCCATGCCGATCTGCTCGAGCAGACGGCGCTCGGCTCGCTCGCCGAGAAGGATTCCCGGACGGAAGATATGCAGTGCTTCGAAGCCGACGGCCTCGACGTCGCGTTCCGTCTCGCCTTTCACGCGCGAATAGAAAATCGATGAAGCGGGATCTGCGCCAATAGCGGAAACGAGCATGAAGCGTTTCGCTCCGGCGGCTTTGGCGGCCCGGGCGAAGGCGACGATATAATCGTGATCGACCTTGCGGAAGGCGGCTTGGCTTCCCGCCACCTTGATGGTCGTGCCGAGAGTGCAATAGGCATCGTCCGCCGCGATATCCTGAAGCGCGCCGTCCAGTGTGTCGAAGTTCGTGTCCACAACATCGAGCTTCAGCGAGGAAAGTCCATGGAGCGGCCGTCGTGTCAGAGCGACGATCCGCGAACAGGCCGCGTCGTCGATCAGTTGACGGACGAGGTGTCCGCCGACGAGTCCTGTGGCGCCTGCGACAAGGGCCCTTCTTCCTTCTGTCATCGTTTCCCGGCTTTCATCTGCTTCATGACACTTTCGTGAAATCTATCCCGGAGCTGCGCAGTTTTCAGCCTCCGTTAAGCGCCTCTCTCCGATAAGTGAAGCCGCGATTTCTGTAGCTCGCCAGTTCCGGTATTTTCATGACACCTCCTGCCGCGCGCGACCTTGCCATCCACGTGATACCCGTCTCACCCGACACGGGCTGCGCGTCCGTATTCGACCGCTTCCTGTCGGAGCCGGAAACGCGAAGTATTCCGATCGTACGGAACGGACGGCCTGTCGGCCTGGTCAGCCGCAAGAATTTTCTCATCACCTACGCCCGCATGTATGGCGCGGAACTCTACGGCAAGCGGCCGGTCGCATTGCTCATGGAACGCGATATTCTGATCGTCGACGCCGACACAAGTTGCGAGACGATCAATGCGCGCGCCCGAAGCGCCTTCGGCGACATGCGAATGCGACCATTCGTGGTGACGGAAAACGGTACTTATGCAGGCATCGGCGATGCAGCCCGGTTGATGATGGTGATGGCTGACCTGGCCGCCGCGCGCGCTGCCGCGCTTGAGGAACAAACCCGTCGCGCCGAAGCTGCAAGTGCCAGCAAGACGCAGTTTCTTGCGAGCATGAGCCATGAATTGCGCACGCCTTTGAATGCCATTATCGGCTTTGCCGACCTCATGCGGCTGAAGACACTGGGCGAGGTGCAGCCCCCGCGCTATCAGGAATATGTCGAGGACATCCACAAGAGCGGTGTCCATCTTCTGAACATGATCAATGAGCTGCTCGACATGGCGAAGATCGAATCCGGCCATGTCGAACTGCGCGAGACGGTATTCTTTCCGATGGATGTCGGGCTCGACGTACTGCGCATGCTGCGCCAGTCGATCGCGGAAGCGGAATTGCAGCTTCGCGTGACAATCGCGGAAGGACTGCCGCCGATCTACGCGGATCAACAGCAGATCCGCCGTGTTCTCATCAATCTCCTCTCGAACGCGATCAAATACACTCCGGCTGGGGGAACAGTGACGCTTTCGGTTTGCGTCTGTGGGCCAAACGACGAATGCGGCGTGGAGGGCATGCTGCTGACGGTCGAGGATACGGGGATCGGCATTCCTGCGGAGAAACTCGAGAAGGTTCTCGAAGCTTTTGAGCAGGTTGAAAATTCGTTCACCCGCACACGCGCGGGCACGGGGCTCGGCCTCGCGCTCACCAAGGCGATGGTCGAGGCGCATGGCGGTCGGCTCTGGCTTGAAAGCGAGCTCGGCAAGGGGACGAAGGCCCATGCCCTGCTGCCGTCCTCGCGCATCGTGACGGATGCACCGGCGCAGCGCAGTGCGGTCTAGCGCGGGGCTTCGCCGGTATAGCGCGCCCGGGGGCGGATCATCAGACCCGTGCGGTATTGTTCCATGGCGTGTCCGATCCAGCCTGCCGTGCGACCGAGCACGAACATGCTGAGGCCTGCACCGCGCGGCAGATGCAGCACGGCGCCGACGGTCGCGATCGCGAAATCGATATTGGGCTTGAGGCCGCCGGCCTCCTCCATGACGCGAACGACGCGCTCGGCACGCGCGAAATTCGCGTCGTCGCCATACTTCTCTTCAACCATCGCGAGCAGCGCCGCCGCGCGCGGATCGCCGTCCGGATAGAGCGGGTGGCCGAAACCCGGCACCGGGTCGTTGTCCTTAAGTCTTTGAAGGACCGCATCTTCCACGTCCTGGCGGTTTGCCATGTCGAGGAGCAGACCTTCCACACGTCCAGACAATCCGCCATGGCGCGGACCCTGAGCGGCACAGATTCCTGCCTGCACCGCGCCATAGAGCGTTGCACCCGTGCCTGCGACGCAACGCACCGTGAAGGCGGAGGCATTGAGCTCATGATCCGCGGAGAGGACGAGCGCCGCGCGGATGAGCTCGGAGGCAGGCTTCTCGCCTTGCGTGAGCGCGCGGGTCAGAACCTCATGGACCGGCTTGTCGCTCGGGGTCTCGCCGGAGATGACGGCGGCGACATAGCGAAGGAGACGCGCGCCGGTGGCGGCGAGGCCGCGATCCGTCATGTTGTAGACGGCGGCATCCTCCAACGCTGCCTGTGGTAGGAGCGACAGGCAGCGTTCGATGCGGGGTACCAGCGAAAGCGAGGTGGCAAGGGCGGCGAGACGCTCGGAAGGGTGGAAGACGGCGTCTTTCGTGAAGGGCTGAAGGTCCCGGCAGCCCCAGAGAAGGGCGGCGACCTGCTCGAGGCTCGAACTCCTGGCAAGCGCTGTCGCATCCGAACCGCGATAGTGGAGACGGCCGTCGGCGATGAGCGTGATTGCGGAATCGAGCACCGGCTGGCCGAAGCTGAGCGTGCCGGGCGCGCCGCTAACCTCTTGATTTTCCGACGATCTTCGCCGCTTGAGCGCACGGACATCCTCCGCCCGGTAACGCTTGGCGCGGCTGTCCGGCACAGGTTCGGAGCGGATGAGATCGCGGCTCACATAGGCGTAGAGGGTGGGGAGCGAGATGCCGAGTTCGGCCGCGGCCTCGCGCGCGGAAAGGTAGAGATTCTCGGGATTTTCGGCCATGGCGCGCTCTTTTATATATATTGATTATCTTAATCAAGATTGACCAACAATCAACCTGTCTCCAGCTTGAAGGGCAAGGAGGCCCCGGCATCGCGCGGGGCCAGCGCCAGGAATGAGACGCCAACCCATTGGAAAGGCTCGATTTTCCGTGCCCGATGAGAAGGAGACATGAAATGTCAGGCAACGTGACGCTGAAGAGCGAGACGCCCCGCGTGAGCGCGAGCGGCCTCGACAATGTGGTGGCGGCGGAGACGGCGCTGAGCCATGTGGATGGCGAGGCGGGACGTCTGATCGTCGCGGGCTACGAGGTCGAAGACCTTGTAAAGGCTCATGATTTTGAGGGCGCGGCGGCTGCGCTCTGGAGGACGGCGGGGCTCGACCCTGCTCCCTCGGAGGGGGACGTCCGCGAGGCGCTGGGACGGGCGCGCGAAGCGGCATATGGGTATATCCCGGCGCTTCTGTCATCAAAATGTCATCAAACTGTCACGGAAGGTCTTCGCACCGGATTGTCGATGCTCGCCGACGAGCCGGGCGAGGACGCAGCGGACCGGGATATCCCCACCCATATCCGCGTCCTCGGAGCGGCGGCGGTGATGACCGCGGCGTTGGTCCGCGCGGAAGCTGGGAAATCCCCGGTTGCACCCGACGCCCGGGCCGGTCACGCCGAAGATTTCCTCCGTATGCTGAGGGACGAGGTGCCCTCCGCCGCGGAGGTGGAGGCCCTCAACGCCTATCTGGTGACGGTCGCCGACCACGGCATGAACGCCTCCACCTTCACGGCCCGGGTGATCGCCTCCACGAGGGCAGGCACGATCTCGGCCGTGGTCGGCGCGCTCTGCGCGCTGAAGGGCCCGCTTCATGGCGGCGCGCCCGGCCCCGTGCTCGACATGCTGGACGAGATCGGCGGCCGCGAAAACATCGGGCCCTGGCTGGAGAAGGAAATTGCCGGCGGGGCGCGGCTGATGGGCTTCGGTCACCGCGTCTACCGCGTGCGCGACCCGAGGGCCGATGTCTTCAACCGGGCGGTGACGATACTCACCAACGGCAACGAGCGCGTCCGCTTCGCGCGCGAGGTGGAAGTGGCCGCCCTGAAGGCGCTACGCGCGGCCAAGCCCGGCCACCGGATCGACACCAACATGGAGTACTACACGGCGGTGCTGCTGGAAGCGCTGGGCATCCCGCGCGACGCGGTGACGAGCGTCTTCGCCATGGCGCGGATCGCGGGCTGGACGGCACATGTGATGGAACAGGAGCGCGTCGGCAGGCTGATCCGCCCGCAGTCTTCCTATGTCGGCGACTGGCCGGAAGGCGAGGCGGCGGCGTGAAGAGGTTCGTAGACTGATTTATTGCGTCATTGCGAGGAGCGCCTTGCGCGACGAAGCAATCCAGGGCTGCGTACTCGGAGTCTGCCGCTCTGGATTGCTTCGTCGGCTTCGCCTCCTCGCAATGACGGCAAGAGGAGAACAAAATGTCCGATCCCATCCGCAAGGACTTCGCGCGGCAGGCACTCGCCTGCGAGGCGCTGGGCTCGCCTTTTACCTCGCGCCTCTGCCGTCTGCTCGGTGAGCGGTTGAGCGGCACGTCGCGTTTCGGCGCGCGCGTGCTCGGCTGGCAGGGCCGGCCCGACAGCGACGCGCTGCCGCTGCGCGCGGCGGGCGCCTTTCATGCGCTGAAGCGGCGGGGCGATGCGGGACTGGCCGATGCCTATCCGCCGCATGAGGTGGATGACGAGGCGCTGTGGCGCGCGCTGAATGCGGCGATTGCGCACGACGACGAGTTCCTGACGGGGTTTCTCGACAGCGCGCCGCAGACGAACGAGGTCTCGCGGTCAAGCGCAATCCTGGGTGCGGCGTTGCATGTCGCCAAGCGCCTGCGCCTTCCGCTCGATGTGTATGAGATCGGCGCGAGCGCGGGACTCAATCTCGGTTTCGATGCCTATGGCTATGAGCTTGGGACGGCGCGCTGGGGCGATGCGGCGAGCCCGGTCAGGATCGTCTCGGAATGGCAGGGTGCTTTGCCGCCGCTCGACGCGGAACTGCGCGTCGCCTCGCGCAAGGGCTCGGACCTCAACCCGCTTGATGCGTCGGATGAGGGCCTGCGCGAGCGGCTGCTCTCCTATATCTGGCCCGACCAGACGGCACGGCTCGCGCGCATCGAGGCGGCGCTGGAAGCGACGGCGCGCGCAGGGGTCCGCATCGAGAAGGCGGATGCGGCGGACTGGGTGGAACGCGAGTTCGCCGCGCCGGTAGGGAAGGGCAGGGCGCGCGTGCTGATGCACACGATCATGTGGCAGTACCTGCCCCGCGAGACGCAGGCGCGGATCGAGGCCGCGATGGAGCGGGCGGGCGCGGCGGCGGCGAAGGATGCGCCGCTTGCATGGATATCGGTCGAGGCGGACAGGAAGGACGCGATGTCGGCTTGCGTCCGCCTCAGGCTCTGGCCGGACGGCAGCGACGAGGAACTCGGCCGCGCCGATTTTCACGGACGCTGGGTGAGGTGGGGGTGAGGGAGGAAAGACATGGCCCACATGAAGCGGGCCATGACGGTTTTGGTTGTGGAAGTTCGCCATTCTTGCAACGCCTCCTCTTAACCGGACAGGAGTGGGCTTGCCCCAATGTTGGAGTCAGGCGTGGCCCGCCTCGCCCGACAGCAGCGAGAGATTGATGCCGAGCTTGGCGAGCGCGGAATGATATTTCGCATCGAGATTGAGCCCGAACAGAAGCTCGGGATCGGGGTCGCAATGGAGCCAGCCATTTGCCTGGATTTCGGCGTCGAGCTGGCCGGGCGCCCAGCCCGCATAGCCGAGCGCAAGCAGCGCGCGGCTCGGCCCGCAGCCCGTTGCCATGGCACGCAGGATATCGACGCTGGCGGTCAGACCGACATTCTCGTCGACGGGCAATGTCGATTCTTCCGAGAAGTAATCCTGCGTGTGGAGCACGAAGCCGCGGCCCATCTCGACCGGGCCGCCCGCGAGCACCGGACAGGAAATCTCCTTCGGCAGGCGCGTGCCGGGAACGCGGATCGACAGCCGGTCGAGCAGGTCGGGAAAGGTGATGTTGTCGGCCGGCTTGTTCACGACGATGCCCATGGCGCCATCGGGATTGTGGACGCACATATAGATGACCGTACGGTCGAACCGGTCGTCGCCGATCGACGGCATCGCGATCAGCATCTTGCCCTCGAGAAAGCCGTCATCCTCGGGGCGATAGCTCAGATCCGCCGACATAGGGCTCATGACAGAACTGCCTCCACGTCGATAGGGCAAATGACAGTGCACAACCTCGTGAAATCCTGCACTCTTGCGCGGCGGTTGTCACGCCTCGTCGCGGTGTATTTCCGTCACGGTCATTTGTGCGATGCGTGAGCGCCGCACAATGGTAGTTTTGCGGGAATATGGGCACACGGCGCGGAGGCGCCGGACATAACGGGATGGAAATTGATGAGAGCGGCACGCCGCTTCGGTTTTTTGCTTCTGGCTGCGGTTGCATGGCTTGCCGCCGCGCCGCTCGCCGCCGCGCCGGGCGAGAGCGTGAGAGGGCTTGACCTCCTTGCCGCGCAATCCGCGCATGACGGCGCTCCCTTCCTGGCGGGCATCGAGTTGCGTCTCGCGGAGGGCTGGAAGACCTATTGGAAGAAACCGGGCGATTCGGGCATTCCGCCCACCTTCGACTGGTCGGCTTCCGAAAATGTCGCCGGCGTAGAACTCCGATGGCCCGCGCCCGAGCGCTTCGATGCGCCGGGCGACATCACCTATGGCTATGAGGGGGGCGTCGTCTGGCCGCTGCGCGTGGTGCCGGAGGATGCGCTGCGCCCCGTGACGCTGCGTCTTTCCATATTCTACGGCATCTGTTCCGACATCTGCGTGCCGCGCGAGGCAAATCTCGAACTGACGGTGCCGCCCGGAACGGAGATCGAGGATAGTCCTGCGGCGCCACGGCTTCGCGAGGCGCTTGCCCGCGTGCCCGTGCCGCCGGCCGATCCCGGCATGCTCGATATCCGCTGGCGCGAGGCCTCGGCGCCGACGCTTGAAGTGAGCCTTTCGGGCTGCGGGAAGGGCTGCATGCCGCCCATGCTCATCGTCGACGGGCCGAAGAACATCTGGTTCGGCACGCCGCGCGTGAAACGGGACGGCGATGTCGTGCGTTACGTCATGGAGGTGGAGGTGCTTTCGCCTGCCATGCTGGAAGGCGAGGAACTGGGATTCATCCTGTCGGGTCCCGATGTCGCTTATGTGATCCGCAAGACAATGTGATCCGCGCCGGACTGGCAAGAGCTCGCATTTGAGGCTTTAATGCCGCCAACATCGCGCGCCGCGGCGGCGCGCCGCAGATCAGGAGGAAGCTCATATGGCCATCAACGTGGGTGACAGGATTCCCGACGCAACCCTTATGAAGATGACGGACAAGGGCCCCCAGCCGGTAAAGACCGGCGAGTTTTTCAAGGGCCGCAAGGTGGTGGTATTCGCGCTTCCCGGCGCCTTCACGCCGACCTGCTCGAACCAGCACCTGCCGGGCTTCATCCAGAGCTCGGACACGATCAGGGAAAAGGGCGTGGACGAGATCGTCTGCCTGTCGGTGAACGATGCTTTCGTCATGGGCGCCTGGGGCAAGCAGCAGGGCGCGGACGGCAAGGTGACCATGCTCGGCGACGGCAATGGCGACTTCACGAAGGCGCTTGGCCTCGACTTCGACGGGTCGGGCTTCGGCATGGGCACGCGGTCGCTGCGCTATTCGATGCTCGTCGACGACGGCGTGGTGAAGAGCCTCAACAAGGAGCCGAACCCCGGCGAGGCCAAGGTCTCCGGCGCCGAGACCATGCTGCAGCAGCTGAGCTGAAATCCGCTTCTCTTTTAAGAAGGGCGGCTCTTCGAGTGAGGGGCCGCCTTTTTTACTGGTCGTCATTGCGAGGAGCACCGCAGGTGCGACGAAGCAATCCAGGGGCGGCAGACACGGAGCAAGCGGCTCCTGGATTGCTTCGCTCCCTTACGGTCGCTCGCAATGACGATGATTATTTCAGCTTCGCCAAGTAGGGCGCCATGCCCTGACGCGCCAAGGCATCGGCGCGGTCGTTCTCCGGATGATCGGAATGGCCCTTCACCCAGTGCCACGACACGTCATGCCGCTCAATCGCGGTTTCGAGCCGCTGCCAGAGCTCGGCGTTCTTCACCGGCTTTTTCTGGGCGTTCTTCCAGCCATTTTTCTTCCAACCGTGAATCCACTTGGTGATGCCGTCCTTCACATAGGTGGAATCGGTGTGGACGCGCACCTTCACGCCGCGCTTCAGTGTTTCGAGGCCCTGGATCGCGGCCATGAGTTCCATGCGGTTGTTGGTGGTGGCGGGCTCGCCGCCGCAGAGTTCCTTCTCGTTGCCCTTGTAGAGCATGAGCACGCCCCAGCCGCCCGGCCCCGGATTGCCGGAGCAGGCGCCGTCCGTATAGAGGTCGACGGCATCGCTCATGCGTCGAGCCCATAGCCGGCGGGCGAGGTGACGGTGCGGTGAAAACGCAGCCGCGTGAGATATTCTTTCGGATTCTTGGGCTGCACGAAGGCTCCCGGCGGGTGGTTGATCCAGTCATAGAGCCTTGTCAGCAGGAAGCGCATGGCCGAGCCCCGGGCGAGAAGGGGGAGCGCGGAAATCTCCTCCGGGCTCATCGGCCGCACCTGCGTATAGGCCTGCAGCAAGCCTCGCGCCTTGGTGATGTTGAACGAGCCGTCGCTTTCGAAGCACCAGGCATTGAGGCAGATCGCGAGGTCGTAGGCGAAGGCGTCGTTGCAGGCGAAATAGAAATCGATGAGGCCCGACAGCCGGTCGCCGATGAAGAAGACGTTGTCGGGAAAGAGATCCGCATGGATGACGCCGGACGGCAGGTCGCGCGGCCAGTCGCGCATCAAACTCGCAAGCTCGCGGTCGAGTTCCTGCGCGAGCCCCGGCATATAGCTGTCGATGCCTGCCCGGCACGAATCAAACAGCGGACCCCAGCCATCGACGTTGAGCGCATTCCTGCGCGTGAGCTCGAAATCCGCCCCCGCCAGATGCATCTGCGCGAGCGCGCGTCCGACCTCGACGCAATGGCGCGGCTGCGGCCGGCGCACATGCACGCCCTCGAGAAAGCTGATGATGGCGGCGGGCCGCCCCGCCAGCTCTCCGAGCATCTCTCCCTTCAGGTTGTGGATCGGCGTCGGGCAATTGATGCCATTCTCGGCGAGATGGTTCATCAGACCCAGAAAGAACGGGAGGTCGCTCGCCGCCACACGTTTTTCATAGAGCGTCAGGAAATAGACGCCCTTGTCGGTGTGCAGCATGTAGTTGGAGTTCTCGACGCCTTCGGCGATGCCCTTGTAGGAGAGCAGCCCGCCAATGTCGTAATCGGCGAGGAAGGCTTCGAGTTCCTCGTCCGGCACTTCGGTATAGACGGCCATCTTTCCCCCGTCAGACGGCGAGCGCGCGCGGCAGCTTGAACTGCACGGATTCGCGCCGGACGGACGTCGTTTCGACCGTCACGCTGAAATGCTGCCGGAATGCGTCGATCACTTCTTCCACGAGCACTTCCGGCGCACTCGCGCCGGCAGTCAGGCCGACGGTTGCCGGCGTGCCGAGAGCCGCCCAGTCGATGTCGCTCGCGCGCTGCACGAGCGCGGCATAGGGACAGCCCGCGCGCTCGGCGACTTCCACGAGACGCATGGAGTTCGAGGAATTTGGAGCGCCGATCACGAGCATGGCATCGACCTGCGGAGCGATGCTCTTCACCGCTTCCTGCCGGTTCGTTGTCGCGTAGCAGATGTCTTCCTTGTGCGGACCGGCGATGGCGGGGAAACGGCGCCGGAGGACCGCGACGATCTCCGCCGTGTCGTCGACCGAAAGCGTCGTCTGCGTCACGAAGGCGAGCTTGCCCGGATCGGCCGGTGCGAAAGCCTCCGCATCGGCGACGGTCTCGATGAGGCGGACGGCACCTTCCGGCAGTTGTCCCATCGTGCCGATAACTTCCGGATGGCCCGCATGCCCTATGAGCAGGATTTCAAGGCCGCGATTGTGGAGCCGTTCGGCTTCCACATGAACCTTGGAGACGAGAGGGCAAGTCGCATCCAGATAGAAGAGCTGGCGGGACTGTGCTTGCGCCGGCACGGATTTCGGCACGCCATGCGCGGAGAAAATGACTTTCGCGCCCGCTGGCACCTCGTCGAGTTCTTCAACGAAGATCGCGCCCTTGCGCTCGAGTTCCTCCACGACATAGCGGTTGTGGACGATCTCGTGGCGGACATAGACGGGCGGGCCGTATTTCCCGATGGCGAGTTCGACGATCTGGATGGCGCGGTCGACGCCTGCACAGAAGCCGCGCGGGCTTGCAAGGAGCAGCGTCAGAGAGGGCTTTGCCGGTGTCTCGCTCATGTCGATTCTCGGGGTGCCGTTCTCGGGGATTGCGCCTCGTGCGGCCCGCCGGGAGCCGGCTTCACTGGCCTCGCGGGCGCATTCGTCCGCCTTGTGACTCCGGGACCACTCCGATAGAGTTTGCGCGCTGCCGGGGGCGGTCCCGAGTCTCGACTAACCTCATGAAATGCAAGGCTTTCGAGACCGTTCATGGCGGTAATAGAGGGGGCTGCCGAGTGAAAGTCAAGAAAGCCCGCCTGCCTGCCGTCCCGCCGCGTCAACAGACCGCCAACAAATCGAGTGACACAAAGATGCCGTTTTCGTCCGCACCGAGCTGCCTGCCGACCTTCGGTTCCCGCACTGGCCGGGCTGCGCCCGTGCTTGCCGTTTTCGCCGCTCTCGTTCTGGGCGGCTGTAGCTGGTTGGGCGTCGGCGGCGAGGGCACCAAGACCGGCGGCACCACGCTTTATCCCTGTCCCGCCGTCGGGGTTCTCAACGAGACGGACCATGTGACCCTGCTTTCGGGCTCCGGCGCGGACCTGACCGATGTGGTTGCCAGGGCGGAGATCGGCAAGGTCGTATCGAAATGCGAATACGATATCGACGAGTCGACCATCACCGTCGACCTTGCCTTCGACGGCATTGCCGAAATCGGACCCGCCGCGCAGTCCCGCGAACTGACCCTCAATACCTTCGTCGCCGTGACACGCCGCTACAGCGCCTTCGACAAGAAGCAGGTCTATGAAGTGCCGGTGGTCTTCGAACCGGGGCAGCGGCAGGTGCGATTCGTGAAGACGGTGGACGGCACGGTGCTGCCTTATGGCGGCCGGGCCGATGGCAGCATCTACCAGATTCTGGTGGGCTTCCAGCTGACCCCGGAACAACTCGAATATAACCGCCGCGTTTCCTATAACCCGATCCGTTAAGCCCCGGAAAATGGCGCCTTTTGGCGCCTTCCGAGGTGCCGCCCCGCGATGTCATTTGACTCTGGCGGGCCGGTCCATATGATCCGGAAACATACAGACGAACCCTGCGGGAGAGATCGGGACTGCATTATGTGCAGCATCCCGGCGCCGAAGGAGCAACCGCCCCGGAAACTCTCAGGCACAAAGGACCGCAGGGGGATGAATCTCTGGAAAGCAGGCCAGACGCGATAATCTGGTCTCACCGAAGGGCGTAAGCGGCGAGCCTCGTTCTGGTTCGACGCGAAATCTCTCAGGTTCAGCGACAGAGTGGGGCGCCGCAGGCGGAGCAATCTGCCAGGTGGCGGTCCATCTCGATTCGCATTTGTTTTCCCGCAAGGGAAAGAACCTGGAAGCCCAATGTCGGAACCCGCAGCCGGTCCACTGAAGACGACGCCCCTTCACGCGCTCCATGTCGAGCTCGGCGCGAAGATGGTGCCTTTCGCGGGCTACGACATGCCGGTGCAATATCCATCGGGCGTACTGGCCGAACATCTGCACACTCGCGAGGCCGCCGGCCTCTTCGACGTCTCGCATATGGGGCAGGCCTGGCTCGAAGGTCCGGACCATGGCGCCGTTGCCGCCGCTCTCGAGGCGCTGGTGCCGGGCGATATCCGCGATCTGGAGCCCGGCGCCATCCGCTACACGCTGCTCCTGAACGAGAAGGGCGGCATCCTCGACGACCTCATGGTCACGCGGACGAAAAAGGATGGCGTGCTCTTCCTCGTCGTCAACGCCGCCTGCAAGGATGCCGACTTCGCCCATATCGAAAAACATCTGCCGGACGGCATTCGCCTTCGCCGCATCGACGATCGCGCGCTGATCGCGCTGCAGGGACCGAAGGCGGCGGATGTCTTTGCGCGCTTTGCGCCGGAGGCGGCGGAACAGGCTTTCATGACCGGCATGGAAATGAACGTCGCCGGCTTTCCCTGCATCGTCAGCCGCTCCGGCTACACGGGCGAGGACGGCTACGAGGTTTCCGCCGCCGAAAAGGATGCGGTGGCGCTCACGAAAAAGCTCCTCGGCGAAGCGGAGGTGAAGCCCATCGGGCTCGGCGCGCGGGATTCGCTGCGCCTCGAAGCCGGGCTCTGTCTCTATGGCCACGACATCGACGAGACGACGACGCCGGTCGAAGGCGCGCTCACCTGGACGATTTCGAAGCGCCGCCGGGAGGAAGGAAACTTCCCCGGCGCGAAGATCATTCTGGAGCAGATCGCGAATGGCGCGCCGCGAAAGCGCGTGGGCCTTTTGCCGGAGGGCAAGGCGCCCGCCCGCGAAGGCACGGAGATCACCGACGCGTCGGGCAGGAAGATCGGCATTGTGACGAGCGGCGGCTATGGACCGAGCGTCGGCGGGCCGATCGCGATGGGATATGTCGAAGCCGGTTTTGCGAAGGTCGATACCGGCGTCGAACTGATGGTGCGGGGAAAGGGACGTCCGGCGAAGGTCGCGGCGATGCCCTTTGTAACGAAACGTTTTCACAAGCCGGGCAAATGAGGCTTTGCGGCGGTTAACAGGAACCAGGGAATTGGCATGAGCGATATTCGCTACACGGATCAGCATGAATGGGTGCGCGTCGATGGGGACATCGCAACCATCGGCATCACCGACTACGCGCAGGAGCAGCTTGGTGACGTTGTTTTCGTCGAGCTGCCGGAAATAGGCAAGGAACTGGCCGCCGGCGACGAGGCGGCGGTGGTCGAAAGCGTCAAGGCCGCGAGCGAAGTCTATTCGCCCGTGAGCGGCGAAGTCGTCGACGTGAATGGTGAGATCGAGACGACCCCGGCCGGCGTCAACGAAGACGCGATGGGAGACGGCTGGTTCGTGAAGCTCCGCCTTTCCGACCCCGCCGAGCTCGACAAGCTCATGGACGAAGCCGCCTACAATGAATTTGTGGAAAGCCTCCAGTAAGGCTCGAGTAACCCAACCGCCATCTTCCGAAAGGACAGAGCGATCATGCGTTATCTGCCCCTGACCGAAACCGACCGGCGCGAAATGCTCGGCGTCATCGGCGCGAAAGGCGTCGACGAGTTGTTCCGCGACGTGCCGGAAAGCGCGCGCCGCGACGGCCTGGTGGATCTGCCGCGCCGGAACGGCGAGCTTGAGGTCGAACGCATTTTCGAACGCATGGCGGCGAAGAATGTGGCCGCGGGCAGCGTCCCCTTCTTCGTGGGGGGCGGCGCTTACCGCCATCACGTGCCGGCGACGGTGGATCATCTGATCCAGCGTTCGGAGTTCCTGACCTCCTATACGCCCTACCAGCCGGAAATCTCGCAAGGCACGCTGCAATACCTCTTCGAGTTCCAGACCCAGGTCGCGATGATCACAGGCATGGATGTGGCGAACGCCTCCATGTATGACGGCTCGACCGGCTGCGGCGAGGCGGTGCTGATGGCGCATCGCGTGACGAAGCGGCGCAAGGCTGTGCTCTCCGGTACGCTTCATCCGCAATATGCGGCGGTGGTGAAAAATCTTTCGGACTTCGCGGACTACAAGCTCGAGATCATGGCTCCCGCGCTGCCGGGGACGAGCGAAGACGTCATCTCGCGCATCACCGACGAGACGAGCTGCGTCGTCGTGCAGACGCCGGGTTTCTTCGGCGAGCTGCACGATCTCAGGCCGATCGCGGAGGCGGCCCATGCGAAAGGCGCGCTGCTGATTGCCGTGGTTCCGGAGATCGTTTCGCTGGGTGTTGTGACGCCGCCCGGCGAGATGGGCGCCGACATTGTAGTGGGCGAGGGGCAATCCATCGGTAACGGCCTCAATTTCGGCGGGCCCTATGTCGGCCTCTTCGCGACGCGTGAGAAATATGTCCGCCAGATGCCGGGCCGCCTCTGCGGCGAGACGGTGGATGCGGACGGCAAGCGCGGCTATGTGCTGACGCTCTCGACGCGCGAGCAGCATATCCGCCGCGAAAAGGCGACGTCGAACATTTGCACCAATTCCGGCCTGTGCTGTCTTGCCTTCACGATCCACATGTCGCTTCTGGGCGAGGACGGCTACAGACAGCTCGCCCGCATCAACCATGCGGCGGCGGTAAAGCTCGCCGAGCGTCTGGCGGCGGTGCCGGGCGTCGAGATCCTGAACAAGGCTTTCTTCAACGAATTCACGATGCGCCTGCCGAGACCGGCGGCGGACGTGGTCGATGCGCTGGCGGAGAAGGGCGTGCTTGGCGGTGTGCCTGCTTCCCGGCTGCTGCCGGGCGCGGCGGAGGTCGAAGACCTCCTCATCGTCGCTTCGACGGAAATCAATACGGATGCGGATCGCGCGGCCTATGCGGCGGCGCTGAAGGAGGTGCTCTAGATGTCCGGCATGAACAAGCAGGGCCGTCCAACGTCAATCGACGGCGCGGGCGCCGCCTGCGCGCGCGAGACCTTCACGGGCAACAAGGCGCTGGAGCATGAAGAGCCGCTTCTCTTCGAACTCGACAATCCGGGTGCCTGCGGCGTCGACTTCGACGATCCGGGCGAGTTCACTTCGCGTCTCGGCAATTTCGAACGGCAGGGCCGGATCGGCCTTGCCCGTGTGTCCGAGCCGGAGGTGATGCGTCACTTCGTGCGGCTTTCCGCCAAGAACTATTCAATCGATGCGGGGCTCTACCCACTCGGCTCATGCACGATGAAGCACAATCCGCGCCTCAACGAGAAGATGGCGCGTCTCCCGGGTATTTCGGACGTCCATCCGCTGCAGCCTCAGCAGACGGTGCAGGGTTCTCTCGAACTGATGAGCGAGCTCTCGCATTGGCTGAAGGAGCTGACCGGCATGCCGGGCGTCACGCTCTCGCCCAAGGCGGGGGCGCATGGCGAGCTTTGCGGCATGATGGCGATCCGCGCTGCGCTCATCGCACGCGGCGAGGACGAGACCCGCACGCGCGTGCTCGTGCCGGAATCGGCGCATGGGACCAACCCGGCCACCGCCGCGTTGCTCGGCTACAAGGTGGATGCGATTCCGGCGACGAAGGAAGGCCGCGTCGACCTTGAAGCCTTCAAGTCGAAGCTCGGGCCGGATGTCGCGGCGATCATGCTGACGAATCCGAACACCTGCGGTCTTTTCGAGCGCGATATCGTGAAGATCGCCGATGCCGTGCATGAGGCAGGCGCCTATTTCTACTGCGATGGCGCGAACTTCAACGCCATTGTCGGCCGCGTGCGGCCGGGTGACCTCGGTGTCGATGCCATGCACATCAATCTGCACAAGACCTTCTCGACGCCGCATGGCGGCGGCGGTCCGGGCGCGGGCCCGGTGGTCTTTTCGGAGGCGCTCGTCCCCTTCGCGCCCCTGCCTTACGTCGTTCACGGCGATGACGGCTTCCGTCTCGTCGAAACGGAAGCGCAGGCGAAAGCCGACGGCACGACGCCTTTCGGCCGCATGACGGCTTTTCACGGCCAGATGGGCATGTTCGTTCGTGCGCTCTCCTACATGTTGAGCCACGGCTCGGACGGGTTGCGCCAGGTCGCGGAGGACGCGGTGCTGAACGCGAACTACGTGCTCGCCTCGCTGAAAGACGATCTGTCCGCGCCGTTCGAGGGCCCATGCATGCATGAAGCGCTCTTCGACGACCGCTTCCTCAAGGGCACGGGCGTGGAGACGCTCGATTTCGCCAAGGCGATGATCGACGAAGGCTACCACCCGATGACCATGTATTTCCCGCTGGTCGTCCATGGCGCCATGCTGATCGAACCGACGGAGACGGAGTCGAAGCAGGCGGTCGATCTTTTCATTGCGACGCTGAAGGATCTCGCCCGCGCCGCGAAGTCGAACGACAAGGATCGCTTCACCGGCGCACCCTACATGTCGCCGCGCCGCAGGCTCGACGAGACGGGCGCGGCACGCAAGCCCGTGCTGCGCTGGGCACCGCCGGTACCGGCACAGGCCGCGGAGTAGGATGGACGAGGCACGGTTCATCGGGCTCGCGTTGGCGAATGAGGTGAACCGCGAAATCCTGAAGCGGTTGCCGTCGCTCGGACTTGCCGATGTGTGGCTTGTTTCCGGGTCTCTGTTCCAGACCGTCTGGAACGCGCAGACGGGCAGGCCTTCTGCCTACGGTATCAAGGACTACGACATCTTCTATTTCGACGCCGACACGAACTGGGAGGCGGAAGACGCCGCGATCCGCCGCTGCACGGAAGTCTTTGCCGATCTCCGTGCGGAGATAGAGCTGCGCAATCAGGCTCGTGTGCATATCTGGTACGAGGAAAAGTTCGGCACATCCTACCCGCCGCTCCACTCCTCCTGCGAGGGGATCGACCGCTTCCTCGCACCCGCCTGCATGGTCGGCATCTCGCCGGACGGACGCGTCTATGCACCCCACGGTTTCTCCGACATCGAAAGCATGATCATCCGCCCGAACCGCGCGCCGAATTTCAGCGTGGAGCGCTACGCTGAAAAGGCGGCGCGCTGGCAGGAGAAATGGCCGGAGCTGACCGTGATCGCTCCCTAACCCGCAAGAAGCCGTTCCTGAAAGAAGGAGATCACGCGTTTCGCCGCTTCCTTGGTGGGCTCGCCGTCGCGGTCGATCAGGTCTACTGTCAGCACACTGTGCGGGCTCGGCGCGGGCGAGTCGGGGTTTGCGTCCTTGTCTTCGAGTTCGATCCCCTCGAAAGCATCGCCGAGTTCCCGCCGGAGCGTCTCGAATTTCTCCGGTGGCGACATGCGGTCGCCCTTGAAGCGGAGCCCGAGCACCTTGTCGCCCTTGGCGCAGCGATCCTTCACGCACTGGAATTCCTCCGGCGAGACATGAAGGGCGGCCCGCCGCTCCGCCCCGAAAGGGAAGGGCATGGAGGGTTGCGAGAGAACGGGCGCCATCAACGCGGGCTCCATCATCATGGAGAGGGCGAAATTGCCCGAGAAGCACATGCCGACCGCGCCGGCCCCTTTGCCACCTGCCTCCTCATGCGCGTGGCGGGCCAGCGCCCTCAGCCATGTCGTGACCGGGCTGGAGCGATGTGAGGCGAGAATGTGGAATTCGCGGCTGATGCAAAGCTTCGCGATGGAGCGCGCAACATAGCCGATGGTGAGGGGCGGTCCGGCCTTGCCAATCAGCAACGGCATGTAGACCCGAAAGCCGGCATCCACCACCCAGTCCGCGAAGCGGATCACTTCTGGTGTGATGCCGGGAATCTCGTGGATTACGATGACCGCTGGCCCCGAGCCCCGCACATAGACGGGTTTCGTCACGCCTTCATGAGTGAAGGTGGTCGCTTCGTATCTGTCGAGCATGGAGGCCTCCCCGGTTGAGCGCCCATTGAACCGGAGCGCCTTGCGAAAAGGCAAACAAAAAACCCCGCCGGGCCGGAGCCGGGCGGGGTTCCTGAAAGCGATTATATCTAGTGAAGCTTGGAGGCGAGGTCGGCGATCGACTTCTCGATCAGCTTCGCGTCCGCGCCTGCATCGACTTTCTCGGCGATGACACGGCGGGCGGCGCCGATGGCGACTTCCGCGGCAACGGAGCGGACGTCGTTCACGGCCTGGGTCTCGGCCTGGGCGATCTTGTCTTCGGCGAGTTTCGTGCGGCGTTCGACCTGCGCTTCCATATTCGCGCGAGTCTCCTTCGCAAGCTGCTCTGCCTCGGCCTTCGCCTGGGAGATGATGTCTTCGGCTTCCTTCATCGCCTCACGCTGCTTGCGCTGATAGGAGGCGAGGAGCTGTTGCGCTTCCTCACGCAACCGCCGGGCTTCGTCGAGTTCGGCCGCAATGTCGGCGGCCCGCTTGTCGAGCGAGCCGGCGATGGTGCGGTGAACCTTGAAATAGCCAAGGATCGCGAAGAAGGCGACAAGGCAGGCCAGGATCCAGAATTCGGCTGTAGCGAACATGGGGGCTTGTCCTTCGCGTTACTTGAGTTCGGTCTCGACCGCACGCTCGGCCGCGGAACGGTCGGTCTCGCCAAGGAGCTGTGCGACGATGGCATCCGCCACATCCACCGCCACGCTGCGCACATTGGCGAGCGCCGCATCCCTGGTGGCTGCAATCTTCTTTTCGGCTTCCGAAATCTTCCCGGCGAGCCGGGCCTCGATGGCCAGACGCTGCCGCTCGGTTTCCTCGTGCAGGCGGTCGCGCGTTTCCTGCGCGATTTCGTGGGCCTTGGCGCGGGCTTCCGCCAGCGCCTTTTCATAGGCCTCGATCGCCTCGTCGGTCTGCCGCTTGAACTGTGCGGCCTGGTCGAGATCGTCCGCGATCCGGTCGCGGCGCTCCTCGAGCACCGTGGCGATGCGCGGCAGGGCCACGCGGGACATCAGGAAGTACAGAGCGAGGAAGCTCAGCACCAGCCAGACGATCTGGGACTCGAACGTGCTGGCGTCGAAAGGCGGAAAGCCTCCCGCATGCTCGGCGTCCGGGACGTGCGTCTCGGCGATAAGCTCGCTGCCAGGTTCCTGAGCCAGGGCTTCGGCGATCATGTAGGTCTCCGGTCAGACGGGTTGGCCTGCCGCCGGCCGCCCCTGGACGAGGCAGCCGGCCGGCCGATCCGCAATGGGATCAGACGAAGAGCAGGATGAGCGCGACGAGCAGCGAGAAGATGCCCAGCGCTTCCGTCACGGCGAAGCCGAAAATCAGACGGGCGAACTGGCCGTCAGCCGCCGACGGGTTGCGCAGCGCGCCCGCCAGGTAGTTGGCGAAAATCTGGCCCACGCCAATGGCGGCGCCGCCCATGCCGAGGCACGCAATACCGGCGCCGATGAACTTCGCTGCTTCTGCTTCCATAGTTAGATGCTCCTTTTGGGGTCGTTTTGGAGAGTGGGAACGGCCACGGAGCCGCAACCATAGCTTTTGGGACTTGGCGTCCTCACCCGGTCAGTGGCCCGGATGCAGGGCGTCGTGAAGATACATGCAGGTCAGGATAGTGAAGACATAGGCCTGCAGCGCGGCGACGAGAAACTCGAGCGCCGTGAGGCAGACAATCATGAAGAGCGGCAGGATCATGCCCGCCCAGCCGATCGCGCCCATCGTCATGAAGGTGAGCACGAAGCCCGCGAAGACCTTCAGCATGATGTGGCCGGCCAGCATGTTGGCGAAGAGACGGACGGAGTGGCTGATGGGACGCGAGAAATACGAAATGATCTCGATCGCGACCACGAGAGGAAGGAGAGCCACGGGCACGCCGCTCGGAACGAAAACCTTCAGGAACTTTGCACCGTGGAGGATGAAGCCGGTCAGCGTGACGCCGACGAAGACGACACCGGCGAGAACGAAGGTGACGACGATGTGGCTCGTCACGGTGAAGGCGTAGGGGAACATCCCGATCATGTTCGCAAAGAAGATGAAGGCGAACAGCGAGAAGATGAACGGGAAGAAGCGCATGGCGTCATGGCCGGCATTGTCGCGGACCATGTTGGCGATGAAGGTGTAGAAGCTCTCGACCACCGACTGCATCCGCCCCGGCACCATCGCGCCCGAGCGCATGCCGAGCGTCGTGAAGACGGTAATGGCGACAACCGTCACCACCATCCAGAGGCTGGCATTGGTGAAGGAGGCGTCGAGACCGCCGATATTGAGGGGAATGAGGGGCTGCACAACGAACTGGTGCAGGGGGTCGACGGGAAAACCGCCAGATTGTTCGGCGCCTGTTGCCACTGGTTTGCCTCAGCCTCAGCTTTTGCCGGATGGAGGTCCGGCCGTTACGTCGCCGGGCGCTTGCCCGGATTGATCCTTTTTCGGCTCCGCCGCGGTCGCATTCATCGCTTGCGTCGCGCGAAGCACATTCTTTACGCCTGCCACCGTTCCGAGCCCGGTGAAGACCACCAGGAAGATCGGCAGCGTGCCGAACAGCCAGTCGAAGAACCAGCCGATGCCGGCTCCCAGAAGAACGCCTGCAACGAGCTCCGAGGAGAGCCTCATGGCAACCCCCATATCGGAGGGCTTGCCTGTCGGCGCCGGTCTCGTCCCCTTCACTTCCGCGCCGCGATGAGCGCCGCGCGCGGCCGCGATACGCCGGTCCAGGAGATCGAGTTCTCTCTTCTGGGCGGCCTTGTCGCCATCCGTGGGAGTACCGGCTTCCTCGTCTCGTTTCAAAGCGAAGCTCCGCCGTCAGAAATGCTCTTTCGGAGCCCCGCCCCGGATCGAAGCCGCGCGCACCCTACTGTCAGGGTCATAACCTGTCAAGGACCGCTGGAGGGGGTGTAAGTCATTGATCTATCGTAGTTTTTTGGACAACTTCGCGCCTGCGTCATTCGGCCTCGCCAGGAGCGTGCGGCGAGTCTCCAGCGGCCACGAAAAAGGCCCCCTCGAGAGGGGGCCTTTCCGTTGCGTCACGGCACTGACAGGCCCCGTCAGGAGGCCTCGCGGAGCGTCTCGGCAACGTCGAGATCGACCGAGACAAGAGTGGAGACGCCGCGCTCCTGCATGGTGACGCCGAAGAGGCGGTTCATTCGAGCCATGGTGAGCGCGTGGTGGGTGATGATGAGGAAGCGGGTATCCGTGGTCCGTGTCATCTCTTCCATCAGGTCGCAGAAACGCTCGACATTGGCGTCGTCGAGCGGCGCGTCCACTTCGTCCAGCACGCAGATGGGCGAGGGGTTGGTGAGGAACACGGCGAAGATCAGCGACATGGCGGTGAGCGCCTGTTCGCCGCCCGAAAGCAGCGACATCACCTGCAGGCGCTTGCCGGGCGGGCGGGCCATGATTTCAAGCCCGGCTTCCAGCGGATCGTCCGATTCGGTGAGCTTCAGATGCGCTTCGCCGCCGCCGAAAAGGTGAGTAAAGAGACGCGAGAAGTTGGCGTTCACCTTCTCGAAGGCTTCGAGCATGCGCTCGCGGCCCTCGCGGTTGAGGCTGCCGATACCCTGGCGGAGCTTCGCGATGGCGCTCACAAGGTCTTCGCGCTCGCTCGTCATGGTTTCGAGCTGCTCGGTGAGCTCGCGCGATTCTTCCTCTGCGCGCAGGTTTACGCCGCCAAGGCTTTCACGCTCGCGCTTGAAGCGTTCGAGCTTCGCGTCGATCTGCTCGACATCGGGAAGTTCTGCACCCTCTTCGAGGTTCGCCTGCTTGAGTGCTGCTTCCGGTTCGCATTCGAGCACTTCGCGGATGCGCTCTTCCGATTCGGCGCGACGCTCGCGCGCGCCATCCACGAGCCCGTCGATGCGGGCACGCTCCTCGCGTGTTTCGCCGAGCTGGTGCTGGACTTCCTTCGCATGCTTCACGGCTTCGCTGAGGATTTTTTCTGCCTGCGCCAATTCGTCGGCGGCCTGCGAACGTGCGGTTTCTGCCTCGGAGATGTAGGTGAGGAGCGCCCGGCGCTTTTCCTCGATGGCGGCGGGCACGCCTTCGAGCGTCTGCAACTCCGCTTCCGCCTCGCCCTTGCGTTCCTCAAGCGTGCCGATCTGCCGCTCGGCATTGGTCGCACGAAGCTGCCAGGCCTCGCGCTCCTGCCCGATCGCGGAGAGACGGCGGCTGCGCTGCTCGGCCTCGCGCCGCAAGCCTTCATGTTCGGCGCGGGCCTCGGAGAGTTCCAGACGCAGCGCTGCCACCCGGTCGCGGAGTTCGGCGGCGCGGGCACGAGGTTCCTCGTCGGGCTTCAGGTTCTGGAGCGCGAGTTCGGCTTCCTCAAGCGCGCGCGTGGCCTCGCTCTTGTCGCCGGAAAGCCGCTCTTCGGCTTCGGCGAGCGCGGCAAGGCGCGAAAGCTGCGCGGAGGCAGCGCGTTCCGCCGCCTGCAGGGCATCGCGGATACGATTGTGTTCGCCCTGCGCTTCGCGAAGCGCGGCGCGGCGCGCCTGTTCTTCCTGCATCGCCTGTTCGGCAGCGACATGCGCCGCATCGAAGATGGCGCGCGCTTCGGCAGCACCGGACCGCGCGGTTGCGAGCTCGCCTTCGAGGTCGGCAAGCCGGTTGCGCTGTTCGAGACGACGGGCAGACGCGGTCGGCGCATCCGCTGCGGCCGTGTAACCGTCCCAGCGCCAGAGCGCGCCCTCTTTGGTGACGAGACGCTGGCCGGGCGCGAGAAGGGCCTGAAGCCGCTTGCCGTCTTCGCCGGAGACCACAATGCCGATCTGCGAAAGGCGGCGGGCGAGCGACGTAGGCGCCTTCACGAAATAGGAAAGCGGCGTTGCGCCCTGTGGAAGCGCGGGCGGCACGTCGAACGGCGGCAGGGCACCCCAATGGATCGGCGCCGCCGCATCTTCCGGGACAGCGAGATCGTCGCCAAGCGCCGCGCCGAGCGCGGTTTCGTAGCCATGCTCGACGGCGATGGCATCGATCACCGGCGGCCAGAGATCGCTCTCACCGACGGAAAGCATGTCGGCCAGCGTCTTCGCTTCGGCGGCAAGGTCGCCCGCGGCGCGCTCGGCGGCCTGCATCGGCTCGCGCGCGGCCTTCTCGCGCTCCTGCGCGTTGCGTCTGGCTTCTTCCGCTTCAAGCGCGGCACGTTCCGCCTCGCCGACGCGTGATGCGGCGTCATCGAGTTCGGCGGACTGAAGCGCGATCTGCGCTTTCTTTTCTTCCGCGTCCGACAGCGTGTCGCGTTCGCGCGCGATTTCGGCGAGCTGACGCTCCAGCCTTTCGATCCGCTGGCGGCCTGCCTCGATGGTGCGCACGAGGCTCGTCCGCTCCGCGCTGAGCGCCGCAATTTCCTGATTGAGCTGGTCGAGCTCATGTTCGGCCGTATCGAGCGACGTGCGGGTCTCGTCGACACGCGCCTGCGCGCGGGACTGTGCCTCCGCCTGGCCTTCCTCGGCGCCCTTGAGCTCCTCGGCTTCTTCATCGAGCCGCGCGATAGCGCCGCGCGTGTCCTCGATCAAATGACGCTCACGCCCGAGGTCTTGCCCGATCTGCTCGAGCCGTGCGGTAAGGCGCGAGGCCTGCTCCCTCGCACGCGCTTCCTCGGCATCGAGGTTTTCACGCTCGACGGTGAGGCGATGAAGCCGTGCGGCAGCTTCGGCTTCCTTCTCGCGAAGCGGCGGCAGCCGGTCGGCGGCTTCCGCTTCGAGCGTCGTGGCGGCGGCGGCCTCGCGTGTGAGTTCCGTGACGCGGATGTCGGTGGCGGCGAGCCGCTCTTCGGACTGCTTGAGAGACTCGACTGCATGCGTCCAGCGCAGGTGAAGAAGGATCGCCTCCGTCTCGCGGATCTGGCCCGAGAGATTGCGATAACGCACCGCCTGACGCGCCTGGCGCTTGAGGCTGGCAAGCTGGGATTCGACCTGAGCCACGACGTCGTCGAGACGCGTGAGGTTGGTTTCGGCGGCCTTGAGCCGGAGTTCGGCCTCGTGACGGCGTGTGTAGAGGCCGGTGATGCCGGCCGCTTCTTCGAGAATGCGGCGGCGATTGATCGGCTTGGAGGAAATGAGCTGCGCAATCTGGCCTTGCCGCACGAGAGCAGGCGAGTGTGCGCCGGTCGAAGCATCCGCGAAGAGAAGCTGCACGTCGCGCGCGCGCACCTCGCGGCCGTTGATGCGGTAGGTCGAGCCCTGTTCGCGCTCGATCCGGCGCGAGACTTCGATTGTATCGCAATCATTGTAGGCGGCAGGCGCCGAGCGGTCGCCATTGTCGATATAGAGAACGACTTCCGCGTGATTGCGCGCGGGGCGGCCGGCGGTGCCTGCGAAGATCACGTCTTCCATGCCCGAGCCGCGCATGTTCTTGAACGAGTTCTCGCCCATCACCCAGCGCATCGCTTCGAGCAGGTTCGACTTGCCGCAGCCATTGGGCCCGACGACGCCCGTCAACCCCGGCTCGATGATGAGATCGGTCGGGTCGACGAAGGATTTGAAACCGGAAAGCCGGAGGCGATTGAACTGCACTGTCTGTCTCGATCTCTTGCTGTGACGCTTGGTCTCTTGGTTAAAGAGGCTTGCGGTTATTCCTGTTCGGCGGGTGTTGCTTCGCCGGATGCGGCTTCGGGCGCGATCGCCTTGCCTTCGAGGGCCTTCTGGATCAACGGCTCGAATTCCGCCCAGGGCAGCGCGCCCTCGATCTTTTCGCCATTGATGAAGAAGGTCGGCGTGGAGCGCACACCGAAGGTCTTCGCGCCGCGCGTCGCCACGTCCCTGACGTGATTGAAGATGCGCTCATCCTTCATGCACTGGTCGAAGCGCTCTTCCGAGAAGCCGCCCTGCCGCGCGATAGCCTTGAGGTCTTCCATCGGCGTCTGCGTGAAGGCCCACTGGGTCTGCTGCAGGAACAGCACGTCCACGAAACCGAAATAGCGCTCGGGCCCCGCGCAATGCGACAGCATGAAGGCGGCCGTTGCGATCGGATCGAACGGGAAGTCCCGCAGGATGTAGTAGACCTTGCCCGTCTCTATGTAGCTTTCTTCGAGCTTGGGCAATGTGTTGGCTGCAAAATCCGCGCAGTGATTGCAGGTGAGCGACGCATATTCGATGACCGTCACAGGCGCCATCGGGTCACCCTTGGTCATGTCGCCGAGCGGGCCGGGAACGAGGAGTTCCTTTTCGAAGGCCGTATCCGGCGTGCCCGCGACCTGCTCCACGGCGCCGCCATTGGGCCCCAGGAACAGGTAGCCCAGATAGCCGAGCACGAGGATAACAATGGCGGCCGCAGCAGCGACAATGGCTTTATTTTGATTCACGTGAGCACATTCCTACCAGATGTTGGGGTATTATGGCGGCGGGGCCCGATGCCCTCAACCAAACCTTTCTGTTGCCTTGAACCGAGAATCGGGACTCGCGGCCCTAACGGCGGCGATCGGCCCCGATGACCCGTTCGCCGAGCCTTTCAAGCGCCTCCCTCAGCGCCGGTTCTTCAATTTTTTCAAGGTCTTGGACCAGAACCGCTCTTTCCTCGGCGCGCAGCGGCCGGATTCGCCGGAAACGTGGCCGGGGCTTTGGCGGCAGCGGACCCTGGATGAGCTTGAGCCGCGCGACCGCGCCATAGCCATAATAGGAGTTGATGCGCTCGATAATCTGGGGTTCGAGATGCCGGATTTCGACCGCGACGGGCCCGTCGACCCGGATGGTAAGCGTCGCGCCGCTGCGGCGCGACTTGCCGCCGTCATCTCCGGAACCCCTTGGAAACATGAGCTTTTCCGGCGCGGAGAACTCCGCAAGCCCGGCCCCGACAATCTCGGGCCAGTGCGCGAGGACATGGGCTTCCTGGAAACCGCGCTTCACGAAGGCCGACCGCGCGACCGCAAGCACCCGCGCGCCGATGGGCGGCAGGCTGAAGCGGCGCGAGGCCACGCGGTTGCCAGTGATCCCGTTCATCGAGCGATCCCGTTCATGGCGCGCATTCTGACTCGAAATCCGCTCCCATGCGAATTGACGTGGGCAGGCCTTCCGGGCGAAGACTAGACCATGTCCGTCCGTGCCCAAAAACCCAAGGAAATCAGCGCCAAAGCGCCCGCCCGCCCGCTGCTCGCCTGGTATGACAGGCATGCGCGCGTGCTGCCCTGGCGCGCGCGGAAGGGCGAGACGGCGGACCCTTATGCCGTCTGGCTTTCCGAAATCATGCTGCAGCAGACGACGGTGGCGACCGTGGGCCCTTATTTCATGCGCTTCCTGAAGCGCTGGCCGGCGGTGGAGGCGCTCGCCGCCGCCCCCCAGGAAGAGGTGATGAAGGAGTGGGCGGGGCTCGGCTATTACAGCCGGGCGCGCAACCTGCATGCCTGTGCGAGGACGATTTCGTCCGACTACGGAGGAAAATTTCCCGATACGGTGGAAGGACTTGCGAGGCTGCCGGGGATAGGCCCCTATACGGCGGCGGCGATCGCGGCAATCGCTTTCGGGCGGAGCGCGACGGTGGTCGACGGCAATGTGGAACGCGTGGTGGCGCGGCTCTTCGACCTGCGCACGCCACTGCCCGCGGTGAAGCCCGAAATCCGCGAGAAGGCGGCGACGCTGACGCCGGAACGCCGCGCGGGCGACTTCGCGCAAGCCATGATGGATCTCGGCGCCACCGTCTGCACGCCAAAGAACCCTTCCTGTAATCGCTGTCCGATCAATGACTTATGCGATGCGCGGGAAGCGGGCACACAAAACCTGCTGCCCGCCCGCGCGCCGAAAAAGCCGAGGCCGGTGAGGCGCGGTGCCTGCTTCTGGCTGACAAGGGGGGAAGAGGTCTGGCTCCGCCGGCGGCCGGAGAAGGGGCTTCTCGGCGGTATGATGGAGGTGCCGGGCACGCCCTGGGACAGGCGCGACTTGTCCGCAGGCGCGGGGATAAAGCCGGGCGACCGTCATCGAAATGTCATCGAAACGTCACATGCGGACGAGGGTGGGGACAAGACGGGTACGGACGATCTTCTCGCGCATGCGCCGCTCGAGACAGAATGGAAACTTGTCCCCGGTCTGGTGGAGCATACCTTCACGCATTTTCATCTTGAGCTCGAAGTCTTCACCGCGACGACACGAAAAAAACTAATCCCCGGGCGGGAGGGGATGTGGGTGCCGTTCGGCGAGATCGCAGGCGAGGCGCTGCCAACCGTGATGCGCAAGGTAGCCGCTCATGCGATGCCGGATGCCGGGCCGCTGTTTGCGAAGCGGTGAGATGCTGCTTTCAGGGATGCTGAGAATATGGGTGTCATCCCGGCGAAAGCCGGGACCCACTCGCAGACCAGCTTGCCGCAGCAAGGGATGAGGCGCGTGCGCTGGCAGAAATTTCAGGCGCAAGAGCCGCGCTTTCTGAGGGAACCAATGGGCCCCCTGAGTTCACAAACGAAGTGCAACACCAGCTTGGGCTTAAGGTGTTGCGATGGGGCACAAATACAAGCAATTCACTCTGGAAGACCGGTGCGAGATTGCCCGCCTACGTGGCGA
>Ga0098035_1000032_pt1 | contig 108361 bp, 120 predicted proteins | sample 3_EtaG_FD_75046 | JGI IMG/M metagenome (GOLD analysis project Ga0098035, IMG submission 75046) | Marine viral communities from the Subarctic Pacific Ocean - 3_ETSP_OMZ_AT15126 metaG | ecosystem: Environmental > Aquatic > Marine > Oceanic | place: Pacific Ocean | collected 2015-01-07
AGGGAGGACCTGCTTCCGATCCTGAAGCAAGGGGCCTCTTGGTTCGACATGTTCTTCAAGGAGAAGCGCATCCCGTCGAAGGTGTTTGATGTCACCGACCGGCAAGGGGTCACGCACAGCATCCCCAACGAGGTGGTGATCGAAGCCATCAAACAGACCCGTGGCAGCGAGAAGAAGAAGATCGAAGAAACCCTTCGCATGATCGACTTCAAGAACGGAGATGTGAACCACTACCTCGCCCATCTCGCAAAGGGCTTGGCCGAGTCGTACAGCGGTGCCCTCCGGTTCGCCAAGAGCACGCAGTTCTGAATCAAGAGCCTATACCCAAAGAGCAACAGACATTTCTGGGGAAATCATCATGGACCACAACCTTCGCATCGCCGCTTGGCAGCCGCCCAAGTTGAACAAGGCTCTTGCGCGTCAGGTGGCTAAGAGGTTGGACAAGCACTGGGCGCAGACCGGTGTAAAGAAACTACAGGACATTCGTGACGCTCTCGGGAGTGGGGTCGTATCCGACATGCCGATGGCAGATCGCATCGACAACCAAGCCGCTGTCAAGAAGTGGAAGCAGAACCTTTCCAAGACTGACCTCCATAAGATGTTCCGCATGATCGAGGAGATCAAGAACGGCAAGAGCCGGGAACAATACCGAAAAACAGACGAGGCCCTTTCCGGCCTTCGTGCCGCCTTTGCTCAAGGAGCCAATACCATGGACCACAATCTTCGCATCGCTTGCATCAAACTGGCTTACGAGAAGCCTGAGCTTCGCGCCCACCTGCTCCCACTCCTGAAGGAAGCGCGTCGAGGTGCCATCACTCCCGGCGTGGACAAGCGTTCCGTCCGTAGTGGGATGGCTACGATGGTGTGGTTCCTGGACGCTGCAAAGAACAGTTCCAAGTTCTACGAGCAGTTGATCACCCCTGAAGCAAACGGCGAGTACAAGCTGTTCCGTCAGTGGGGTCGGCTTACGGATCGCGGTTCTGTGAATCGGAGTGCAACCAAGGAACTCTACTTCGATGATTTGGGGCAGGCACAAAAGGCGATGCAGGCGCGGTACAAGAAGTCGCTTCGCTCTGGTTACATCGACACTTTCGGTCGCCTGCACCAGACGCCTTCGGGCCACAAGCTCCCGATGGGCGAGTACCCGGTGGGTCTCGGTGACACCGCTCTCTGGAGAGGTGAGGAAGCTGCGATGTGTGTGCCGGAACTTCGGTACATCATGGACGCCCTCGGTGAGGGCATGTCTGCCTCCTCTCGTGACGATGCTGAGGGCCTCCTCTACTCGTTGGAGAACGCCAACCGCACTCTTCAGAGCATGGAGATGTCCGACTTGTCCAAGGCCCTTCAGAAGATGATGGGGAAGCCCCTTGGGCGTATGCAGGGCGCACGTTCGGACCTCGCTCTTGGCATCATCCCTGAGAAGTCGAAGACCGTCCGTGAGATCGGAACCCTGCTCCGCTACCTCAACAAGAGACTGTCCCTTTGCGGAAGGTAGATGTCTGATTCAGTCCAAGCGGCAGCGAAGCCTAATGTAAGGAACTACCTCCGCACAAAAGGGAGGGAGTGCCCTTTCTGCGGAAACACCTACATCTGGTCAAGCGGCTCTGAGGAGTGTGACGGGCCTTCTTGCGAATGGCCCGTTCAGTGCGAGCGGTGTGGTGCGGAGTGGGACAAGCTCTACCAACTGAACAACATCAAGGTAACGAAACAGCCGCTGCCTTCCGCACAATGGCGAACCGCGAAGAGAGCCGCCATCCGGCGTGTCATGCGAAAGCAGGCCGGGGTCAAGAACGTCTACGAAGCAGTCACCATGCAGTTGCTGTCGATTGCCAACAAGGCTGCTGTGAACCCCCTTCGTCCTGCACAGGTAGATACCTCTTATGGGTGGGCTGGGGCGCATATCGAAGGCGAGGCTTACAATAGCGAACCCTTCAACGCGATGCTTCCCTACGCCTTGGACGTGTACTGGACTGGAAAGAAGGGTGTTGTAGCCATTGTGGTCAGCCGACCAGATGGGACCACAGTGGATGACGACATTGAGTTCTCTGGCCGCCGTTCCGACTCGAAGGACGTGGCGAAGAAAGCCCAGGATTTGCTGTTCAGGCTACGAGGCCGACCCTGATGTTGCCTCCAGCGAGGAAGGCCCCCCGCCAGAAAACGACCACGGTGGACGTGTCCGACATGGACATGGCCGACATCACCGAAGAGTTGGAGCGCACGCTGCTTGAGTGCTCTGGACCCAGGATGTCTTCAGAGCCTGAAGCAGAACCCCAGGAAGCTGAAAAGCCTTCTTCCTGGAAGCGGTTCCTGGGGCTGTCCCGCTGAATCAGCCCTTGCTGGTGTACTGGCTTTGTTCCGCAAAGTCGAAGATGTCATCTACGAGCTTCTTGCCCTTCTCCTTGGTTTCCTTGAACTTCTCGACCACCTCCTTGACAGAGTGGTTCGCTGGATCAGCCCCTTTATGCTCATCCAGGTACTTGTCCTTGGCGTCCTGGGTGGCGTGCTCCATTGCCGTCCGTAGGGCAGCACGCACAGCGAGTCGTTTTGGGTCAGCTTTCACTTTCTCGCCTCAGCCAGTTCCGTTTGGCAGGTAGTGAGGGCTGTCTCAGCGCGGACGGCACGGTCCTGCATCTCGGCCAAAGCTGCTTCCAGTCCTCTTTCGCGGCTTGTCGGATGCCTTGGCTGCTCGCCTTCTTGGGCATCGTCAATGCGTTGCTGGAGCGTGTCCAGTTCCGTTTCGTAGTCCCCATCGTCCTTGGGGTCCCCGGCAAACGCCAAGGAAGCAACCCCAACCAACACCATCCCTTGCAGAAGTCGTTTCACCTTTCTTCCTCCAGCCTCTCTCGGGAGACGGCAATAAGTCGTCGGCAATCGTCAACGATGCTTTCCAATAACGCCACGCGGCCATCGGAGTTGATCTTCTGCGTTTCGAGCTTTTCCTGAAGGCTTGTCACTTTGGCTTCAAGCTGAGCCTTGGCTACTCGTAGTTCAGTCGTCTCTGCGGGTTCGATGGTGATGCCCAACATAGACCCAGCAGAGCCAGCAGCGACCAAGGCTAACGCTCCAATGATGATGTTCTTAGGGTTTGCGAAGTCCACGTCTTTACCCACCGGTCAATCCTTACCTGTGTAGCGAGCCTTGATCCCGGCGTCTACGCGGCCTTGCAGAAATCGTTCGCCCGCGTTCGCCCTCTTACGGAGGATCTTCAATCCCGCTCCATTTGGATACCCGGCTTCCAAGCCTTTTAGGATCTTGGTCAGGATCTTCAATCCCACCGTCTGTGCTTTAGGGTTTGCTTCCGGCTGGTGGTGTTTGAGGACCATAGAGAAGTTGTAGACAAGCCCACTGACTGGCCCAAACTTGCCTTCAAGTCCGTGAAAGTGCCTCTCCATACCCTGCAAAGTCCTCTCGGCTACTTGCCATTGGCCGTTCTTAGCTTCAGAGAGAGCCTTCTTGGCGATGGCGATGTTTTTGGTGTCCACGGTCCCACGAGGGAGTGCTTTTATAATCTCCCGTGGTCCGATGGTGAGAAGCTCCGTGCCGTCGTTGAGGTGGTCGGCGGCTTTATTATCCAGAAATCGTGAAGACACACGGGCGCTGGCGGTTCGGGACATGTGTCGGTCAACCACGCGAGCCGCGAGCCGCCGTGCTTGGTGTCTGCGAGCTACGTCAGAAGCACTGGCAAGCCGAGTTTTGTCGGCGTGCCTTAGGAAGTCTCCGATCTCACCCCAGACCTTTTTGAGGTGGTCGATGCGGTCTTCGACATCCAAGGAGGAGAGGTTGCCCAGTCGCTGCCTAAGATCAATGGCTCCCCCTGAGTTGATGGTCGTAGCCAGGGTCCCCAGACGAAGCCGCTCTGCTTCAGCGTAGGCCCCGCCGCCTCCTGCCCAGAGGGCACCCCACAAACGCTCATTGCTCTTCGCAATCTTGGAAACCTTCTCGGCTGCATCATCCATCTGCTCCAAGAGGGTGACCATATCCAGTAGGCTCTTTTGCAGGCGAGCCATGTCCTGGAGTGGTGCCGCCCACTTCTTCACCTTGGAGCGGATTCGCAGTTCCTTTGGGAAAGCCTTCCCAAAGAGTTCGAGCATCTTCGGAACTTGGCTTGGGGAGAACCACTTTTTCTGGAAGGGCTGCCCTTCATCCTCGAAGGAGAAAGCAACCGCACGGATCTTCTCACCTGGGCACTCGATGTTGGCGTACCCTTCGATTTCTTCACGGGGTTCGTTCCACCCGTCCCCGTCGTACCTGCCTGTGCCGAAGGTGATCTCTTGTTCTTCGGTGTCCAGGGCGGCCCAGAGCCAGAACTCGAACTTGACGTTGCGGTCCAGGACAATCGCATTGTTCTTGGAAACCCGGATCTTCTGCCCTGCTTTCCCCGCCAGGGTGATGTAAGCGAGTGCCCCCTCCCAGCCTTCACGACCTTCTTCGATGTATTCATCGCAAACGTCGTCACAGCCCTCGACCCCTATGACCTTCCATCCCATCTGCTTCAAGGGGCCAATGACCTTCTTGGAAAACTTCAGGGCTGCCTTTCCCGCCTGGGTGGTGAAGTGGCTGTAGTCATCTGTCTCGGCGCACTCGGGAAGATCGGGGCCATCCGGCTCGTAGTCATCACGAGGGTCGTAGTCATCTTCGTAGTAGCCCCCATCAGGGCCATACGCGCCAGCAGTCTTTGGGTCGTTAGAGGGCATCAGTTCTCCTAAGGGTCAGCCCCTATAGAGAAACCACCCTACTTGTCGGAAGGCTTCCAACCGCACTTGTGGCAGCCTTTGCCAAGGGTCTTGATAATGCAGTCGCCAGGGGTGAAGATGACCTCGTTCTTGATGGCCTTCTTCTTTCCACAGTTTTGGCAGTCGGTCTTGATAATCATCACATTTCCCGCTAAGAGGCGGCTCCTCCTTCCCTTTACGAGTGAAATCGAGCTTCAGAACCCCTGGAATCGCGTTTTTTCTCCATCTTTTGGAAGACAATCCTCAAGAGGGGGGCTTATCTTGTCGATAGGGGGGTATAGATAGACCACAGGTGAAAACCACCAATCAGAGGTGTATGATGAGGTACTCAAAACTTGGACTGACGCACGCGAAGGACATCCTCGCTTGCATCGGTCACTCCGAAAATGGCTGTTGGGAGTGGGAAGGTAAGCTCAGCCCGGAAGGCTACGGAGAGTATTCCGTGGAGGGCGAAGAGACGCTCGCGGTACACAAGGCGATGTTTGTCATCACTCGTGGAACGGTCCCGGAAGATAGTGCCCTGGTTCATACCTGCGACGAGAAGAAGTGCTGCAACCCTTCTCATATGAAGGTGGTGGAGACTCGTGCTTGCCACATTACTCCTGACCAGATCAATCAGATGAAGACCTGGATGGGTTCCGACTGTGAGGTGTCTCCCAATGTCGCTTCCAGGAAGTTGAACTTCCAGTGGGACACCGGAGTCGTTGCTCATCGCATGACGAAGCTGGGTATTCCCAAGAAGGCTTAGTCAGAAGCCCAGTCTCGGACCCTCTCTTCACGCATGTAGGTCGCTTCGTCCCAGCGTTTAGAGTCTACAAAGCGTGGCTGATCCATCAGCAGTGCGATTGTCACCTGTCCCGGAGTTGCGCGAGGCGTGCTTGACCCGGTGAACACCACTCGTCCTTGCTTATCGGTGATGGCAGCATCCCAGGTGGGGGTGCCTTTAGAGGTTGGGTCCTTTGTGAACTCTATCTTGAGGACCTCTCGTCCTTCCCAGGAAATCCACGGCGCTTGCGTCGATCCGGCGCTGACCTCGTCCTTTACAGTCGCCAGACCCGAGAACTGCGTAAGCATCCCGTAGTCAAAGTTATGCGTGAAGTCTGTGACTTTGACGTTGGCGTGGGGCACTTCTCCGTTGGCGTGGGCAAACCACCGCTTCAGCACCTGCTCTACCTTACGGAAGTCGAGCTTCCAGACTGTGTAGGCTTTCATGCCGGTGTAGCTCTGTTCCTCCACGGAGTACGGGGCCACCTTGTTGATGGTGTCCTGGAGGAGTTTCATGGTAGGCGCTGCTGCCCATTTGTAGGCAGTCGCTACACGAACAGGGGATGGTGTTGGTTGGGACATGCGTGTGTGTTCCTTTCCCTTTCAAATCCAATAGCCCCAGTACCGGCAAGTAAGGCTCCTATAAGAAAGAGGATTCTCGCCTGGAGGGCACCTTGAATCGCAAGACCCACTCCTGATTCGGCCCGGAAGCAAGAGCACTATTCCAAAAAAGTCAGGTATCTAAAGGGGTTTACGCCGACTACAACAGTGCAAGAGGGTCCCCGCCCTGAAGCATCTCTGAGTTGTTGTAGGGGGGTTCCGGTGGGGCCTTTTCATCGTAGAGAGTGAAAGGAAGGACCCCTCATGGCTCACGATCTTACTACCGAGTACTTCTGGCACTGCGCGACCGCAGAATCCTGGAGCACCACTGTCCTGGGTTCCACAGGGAGCACCTACAACGTCCAGTGGAACAACTGGGGTCACAAGAACCAGAGTGTCCAGTACGACTACTCCTGCGACTGCAAGGGGTACAAGTTTGGCAAGGGCAAGGACTGCTCGCACATCACGCAGGTGAAGGCTTCTGGTGACCACTGCAAGTGGTTGCAGTTCCATGACGGTGGCGATGCCGTCGAGAAGAATGGCGACCACCACTGCCCCGAGTGCGGCGACAAGGTTCACTCGATGGGGTGGGGGGTGTGATGAGCACCTGGAACTTCGCCCTTATCCTCGTGGACGAGAACACTGAGGACCCGGACCAGAGGCCCCTGTGCCATTTGGCAGAGGTGTACTACGACGAAGAGGGCAAGCCTCAAGGCTTCGCTGACGCCACCATCCTCAGTCCGTGGGACCTGGAGCGCGTCTACAAGGACGTACAGGAACACGGTGTGAACCGCTGGTTCTACGAGAACGGGACGTTTGAGTGGAAGCGGTGCGAAGACCGGGGTGGGATGCACTGGTTCTGGACAGCCAAGGAGTGTGCGTGATGAATGAACTACAAATAGCAACGACAGAGGACTTCCTGGCTCTCATGGCTGATTCTCGGTACGAGAACCGCAACCGTGGTCCTGTGGATGAGCTTGCGGAAGAACTGGACCCGGACGGGAAGCATCTGCTGGTCTTCAAGTTTGTTCACAAACGCTGGGGGTTCAATCCTGAAACCTCTGAGCGAACAGCGTACATCGAAGAATGGCGGTGTCAGTGGTTCGTCAAGCTGAAGGACAAGCTCACCCCTGTGCCCATTATGATGGACAACGGATTTGAAGCTCTGGAGGCTCACACAAGAATCTTGAAGTACCAAGAGCCGACGTGGGACCTCCAGAAGGAAGGTGCGGAATGATGGAAATGCCCCTTGCACACGATGTAGGCGTCACTTGGTATGAGGAAGACGCTCCCTATGGACCCTTCAAGATTCGCCTTGGGGGAACCAACGAGTTCGTGACCGCCATCTCAATACGCGGAGTGTCCCTCGTAGAGGGGTGGGAAGCTGATGTGATGATGTTCGAGACCATCGAGCAGGCTGTGAAGGCTGCTGCACGAGTCTGGGATATTGAAGGCTTCCACACTTCGGTGGAGTGTACCAACCATCCGAAGGCGGTCTGCGCGGACCAGTCTTAGTCCACCCACTCCAGCAGGCTACGCACGGAGGTGGTGTCCACGCTCGCCTGCTTGCCGCTCTCAACCTCATCCGACAACTGGTGGAGGTCCTTTTGCGTGAACTGGTCCTTGAGGTCAGTACTCGTGGCGGGGTCCTCTTCGTAGATGGGTCCTTTGACCTCTGCGCCGATCTCTTCTTCGATACCGGGCTTGGCGACGTTGTACTCAGGCCCTGGATTAGCTGCATTCTCGTCCGCTGACTTCACAGCCACTTCCCTGCCTTCAGCAAGGTCTTCAAGCTGGCTGTTGTCTGCTTGTGTGAACTGCCCGTCCATCTTCGCGTTAGGCGGGTCATTCACCAGCGGGCCAGGAACCGTCTTTCCAATATCGTCTGCGTTGAACTCCGCAGTCTTGCCTGTCACGCTGTCCGGGTACGAGGACAGGAGCATCCGGCAGTATCCACACTTCGCGGACTTCACATGAGCGTTCATGTAGCCCGTGATCTTCTCGTACTTCGCGGTGCGTCGGCTGTGCAGGTCGAAAGCGATGCGGCCCATTTCTTCCCGAAGCTCGGAGCAAGCTGTCAGGGCGAGGCGTGCGGTCTTCGCAGGGTGTCCGTAGAGGCCGTAGGCGGCCACACGAGCCACTCCTTCTTCCGAAGCAACCTTGGGTCCCAAGTCAGCCATTGCGCCCAGCAGGAGGCGTGCAGGAGCACTCTTGGCACGCTTTGCGTGGATACCCAAGAACGCTGCACTACGCGAGTCACGGGTCCACAGAGCCTTGGCAATCCGGGCAACTCTTCGCTGAGCCTTGCGGACTGAAACCTCAACGTCATTCTGAGTGCGCTTGGTGTAGCCGTACATGCCACCAGGAGTGAGTGCAGCCTCCTTGCTCACCGACTCCTGCTCTACCTTTTCCGGGGTAGGAGAGGCAAGGTGCGGGATTCCGTTCCGCGTCATAGCGGCCCGTTCGTAGGGGAGAAGAAGTGTGTTTTCAGACATGGGTTCGTGCTCCGAAGTGCTGCAATAAGATTTGGATAAGGTTTCTACCGGACATAACGGTGAAGCTGCGTGTACTTTTGCTGTTGCCTGCGAGGTGACAGCTTGCGCCATTGATTCCGATAGTGTCGGAACAGTTCCCGGCTGCTCATGCCGGTCTCGCCGTCCATGTAGAAGTTCTCAGGAGCGTAGGAAGCCCAACCCTCAATCCAACGATTGAGTTCTCGGTCATCCATCGCACTGAAGACGCCTTCATCAAGGGAGGGCAGCTTTGTTGCGGAGAAAACGGCCTCGACGGTGAAAGGCAAACTTACCCTCCCCCATCGATCAATGCTCACTTCCCGGCCAAGTTCCATGTTTCCGATTGAGGCGTCCGTGACTTCGTATTCTTCGGCTTCCTGGTAGTCCTCGAAGAGCGACTCGAAGAACTGTTGGGGACGGCGCTTGATCCTGTCCTGGACTGCTTTTTGGAGGGCCGACTTCTCTGCTCGGACCTTCTTGGCGTATGCCTTCTTCAGGAGAGCCGCGCCCTCACGAGGGAACTGCTTCAGGAACTCCTTGAAGCCCATGCCTTCCAGGGTGATACCTCTGGAGAACACAATCTCACCTCGAACCTGAGCTTGCTGGCTCCCATCGGCAGCCATGTCCCCCAGCACCCGCTTCATCTTCAGGCCCTTTCGCCAACTGTAGTCGAGGTTCGGTGACTTCCGCTTGACATCCTCCATGACGAAAGCGAGAGCTTCCTCTGCACTCATGCCACTCAGATCAAGGCTCTTACCTTGGACGTGGCGTAGGGCTACACGAGAGGGCGATGCAGCGTATTGCCGCTCAGTGCGCTTCCCTTTGTGCTTATCTTTCCGGGTATGTCCACGTTCCACGTCATATCCTCGTTCGTTGCGGCGATGGCCCCTGGTGGTGCTCCGTGCGCCTGCTGCTTCCGCAGCGGGGTTCTTACGCAAGCGGTCCACCTTCACCTTTACCGGAGCGTTCTTATCTTTCTTAGGTTGGACACGATGGGTTTTCCTCTTTGCCAGAAGAGCCGAAGCTACTCGTACCGCTGAAGCCATGACCTGTCTCCCGTCGGGGGTGATTTCTCGCTCTACCGCCATCGCCGGACGACGCACCAGATAGTCAGGCCACTTCTCGTACCACTTCCCGTAAAACTCTGATTTGGGCATCACCCGCACAGTCTCATCAGGGTCGGGGATATTTGGATCTGCGACGTACACGTTCAGATCCTCATCCACGTCAAACACCACGCTTGCGTGGCTCCATTCACGGCCTTCGGGATTCCAGGCGATCATCACGGGGATGCCGCGATCCGTCCATTCCTTGATTTGCTGCACCGTGGCAGGGACGGTAAGAGTGGCCCTACAGCCGTAATGTTGAGCACAAGCAAGAGCCTGTTCCCAAGCAGCCCCCTTCATGGGGCGTGCGCCCATGACCTTGTTCACCTCATCTTCTGAGACATCGTGTCCAACAGCTTGCAGACACATCATCATGGACGTAGCCATGCAAGTGTACTGGGTACGTTGTCGTACTGGAGTTACGGCTGCTTTTGCTTCTTTTGAGGGCATCACCCCTTACACTCCGTCCTTAGGCTCAACTCCCCTTTTCAATAGGGGGGATACCGAATGGAGACTTGATGAGCTTTTACCTCTCATGCCCCAAGTGCGGCTCTACCAGTGTGGAGCTTCAGAGGGATTCCCGCTGGAACACTGGCCCCCGTGATTTTCACTTTCACTGTGGGATGTGTGGAAAAACCATCTATGGCCCCGGCGTACAAATGGAAGTGGACCGTCAGTACAAGTTGTTCATGGATGAGGAACGCCGTCTCAAGGCTGCCCGAAAGGAGGCAGCCAAGGCAGCCAAGGCTGCTGAAGCAAAGCGCATTGAAGAAGAGCGCAAGCTCGAAGCAGCCAGAGTAGCAGTGCAATCCTTGAACTGTGCATGGGGGGACTGTTCCGCTTTGCGGAGAGCTACCTCTATCTACTGTTCGCGGAACTGCTCCAACAAGAATGCTCGGGCACGCCACAAGGAGCGCAAGGCTGGCGCTGCTTAGTGCTTGTGTTGGGGCGCGTGCTTTGCGTCCGGGTCCATCACGGGTTCCAGGTTCCCTGAAGGGCTGGCCTTCGGAAGAGGCTCTGGACGTGCCTCAGCAGGGATGGCATTGGCTCGTTCCTTGGCGTCCTGCACACTGTCGGCGGTGTACTGGGCCAACATATCAACGAGGTGGTGTCGAACTGCGGCTTCCATCTCATCGTCAGGGATGCTTTCGGGGTCTTCTCCGTGGGACATCCGATGCAGGTACATCGTGAATGCCTCCTGCCGGACGGTCTCCTGAAGCAGCGCATGACAAGACTGGTGAAGGCCGCCTGAAGGCCACCCCACCAAAGTCTGTGCGTCCTTTATGGTGGAAGGAACCAGCACAGACTTGATCGCGCCATCCCCTTTACGGAGAGTGATCTTGATGGTCAGGTGCGCGTCTTCGAGTTCTTCGGTTTCTTCTGGTGAATCAGACATGCGCCACTTTACCGAAGGAGTTCAGACATCCACGCAGCCATGCGTTTTTCGTGGCCCTTGATTTCGAGGCGGTTGAGGGTGGAAAGCTCCTGGCCTCCTGGCTCCTTGGCGATTTCCACGGGCGTAAGCGGAGCCTTCTCGGTCTCCTTCAGGGCCTTTGCTTCAGAGATGTCCAGTTCCGGGGCTGCTTCTTCGGTGACGTCTTTGATGTTCGAGATGGCGTTGGAATCAGCAAACTCCAGGACCTCTCGGTGAGAAGGGTTGTCGAAGAAATGGCCCTCAGCCGTAGGAGCCACGTCGTCAGCCTTCGCCTGCTTCTCTCCTGGAACAGGAGAGACAGCCTGCTGAAGCAGATAGGTGTTCTCCTCGTGCTGGTTTGCAGTAGCCATGAGCCAGTCATCCAACCCCAGCGTCATAGTTCCGGCAACCTTGATTGCATCGTAGGCTTCCTGGACTACCGCCTGAAGCTCAGCTTCTGAAGCAATCCCCCGTTTGTGGTGGGACGAGTAAGCGCCCCAACGAATGACACACCCAAGCATGTGCTTCATCTGCGGAAGCAGATCCACGGCCTCACCGCCCAAGTAGCCAACCAGCTTTTCAGCCAACTGGTCCACTTGGTCCTGGACACTCTTGTAGAGCCTCTCGAACAGCAGGTGGTTTCCGTAGAAGGTTCCGCTGACTACCTGCCAATGGCTTGTCTGGTAGGAGAGATACTGGGCACGCAAGACCGCAAGCACCAAGGTCAGGTGCTTGAGAGTGACCTCCTTCTGCATCGGAGTGGCGTCCAGAAACGCCTGTTTATCTTGCGTAGCCATCTGTCCTCTTTAGTAGACGCGAGGCGGTTTCGGCCAGCGGCCTCTTCCTTCGTGGACTTTCATGTGGAGTTTCTTGGCCTCTTTTTTCAGGGCCTTCATCGCCTCAGCGAGGGCTTCCGGCTCACCATAAACGGTGAACCCCATCCAACCCCATTCGTCGTCCGGCAGCGGAACCTTCACGGGGTTCCGGTCAGCAACGTCTACTTCCAACTTCTTGAGGGCGGCCTTCAGATAGGTCTCCCCAGACTGAATAACGCGGGAATCAATCCCTACAACGGCGACGACCATTTCCTCCTTGCCACGCATGTTGATGGCGACGTACTTGTCTACCTCCAAGGCGGTCTTGCTCAGCCCCGCGAGAATCGCACGGCGCTTCTCGTCCCCCTTGGGGAGGTCAGCAGCCATACGGATGAGCGTAGAACGGTCTGAAGCCACGTTGTCGATCACGAAGGCTTTCTTCTTTTCCCCATCCTTCTTCTCAGCCTTGGCCTTAGCCTTCTCAGCCTTCATCAGAGCCTTGTGCCGAACTGGGTCCAAGAACTTCAGGTCGCCTGCGCCGGGGTCATCCAGGGTCCAGTCGGAATCCTCCCCCTTCATGATCTTGGCGGTGGCCGCCTGCATGACCGCGACCTCGCCCCAGAACTTCTTCGTAGCGTCGTTGAGGTCGGGCCGCTTCAAAGCGTCCTTGTAGAGTTTGGCCCTCTCCTCCGTTTTCTTGATGATCTCGTCCCGCATCTTCGGGGAAGCCTTGGCGACCTGCTGAAAGAGCTTACGGTTCTCCGAGCCAGACGACAAGTTTGACGGGTACTCCTCGAACCTCTTGAGGAGCTTGTCAGCGGACTTGTTCGCCTTGGTCTCTTGCGGGGTGCTGCCCTCCAGACGAGCCTTCTCGGCCTCGGCCTTCGACTCCTTTTCGGCCTTGGCCTTGGCCTTGGCGTCAGCCTTGTCCGCTTTCTCCTTGGCTCGCTCCTCCTTGGACATGCCCTTTTGCCGAGCCTTTTCCTGGGTCTGAAGAGCCGCCTTGAAGTCCTTCAGGACATCTTCGGCCTGATATAGCCTTTGAAGGAACTTCTCGGACGACTTGATGTTGTCATTCCAGTTTTCTGGGTTCTTCCTCGCCAAATAACGCATCTCCTCAAGCCTTTGCCGCGTCGAAGCAGTTTCCCGAGTGAGCGAACTGAGGGCTTTGCCGACAGCCTTGGCGGTGCCGGGGCCGATGCCGTTTTTCTTGATGTCAGCGAGAGCATCCTGAACAGCCTTGGTTGGACCCCTGCCGTCGATTCCGTTCAGCAAACTGGCGGGGCTGTCGTCCTTCTTTCCATCGCCCTTATCTCCACCCTTACTCACCGTGTGCTTGGACTTGTCAGCACCAGGGTGGTCTTTGAGATACTTCTTCAGGGCTTCGGGAGAGGCGTGCTCCATAGCCATCTTCAACCCAGTAAGGATGGCTCTACGCTTCTCGTCCCCTTTAGGAAGGTCGGCGGCCATACGAATAAGGCGGGTCTTGTCTGAAACTGTCATGGGGTTCTCCTGGCGTGCCCGATGAGGGATTGTTGCGTTGAGGGCATCTACCATTCCTGAGGTGTCCATGGCTTCGATGTCATCCTCTTCGAGGATGGGGTCCCACTCATCAATATCTGGGGGATGGGGGTGTTGGTGAGGAAGCGACCGCTTCTCATCCTCACCTCACGAATGTCGATAGGTCATGGCTTTACGGTCTGACATGGAGATTCCCACAAGGTTGCTGTGCTTCTGCACAGATAGGGAGCCTACCGACTCAGAATCTGCCGCCGTCGTCTTCCTCTGGCTTCTTGAAGTCGAGGCCGATGTTCTTGGCGATGAGTTCCGCAGCATCAGAGTTCTCGGCCAGGGCACGACCTACATCCCCGTAGATTCCGCGCATGGCCTCGTTGAAGGTCGGGTCGTTGACCGTGAAGAGGTCCCGCTGAATCTTCCGGCGTACATCCACCGGGTCCAAGTTGAGCAGTTCGAGGATGGTGTCCACGTCGAGGCTGCCCTTGGTGTAGAGGTTGTAAAGGGCATCGAAGGTGTCCCTGTTGTCCCGCAGGGCAAGCCGCGTGAACGACAGGCCAGGGATGATCACCTGCTCTTCCCCAAACTCATCCTCTTCCACGAAGCCCATGCGAGCGCACATTGGCTTGAAGAAGTGTTCTTGTACGAGGTCTTGGAGTTGCTCTCGAAGCAACATGTAGCGGGTGTTGATGACTTCCAGGTTGATCCGGTCACCGCTGTACTGGGACTCTCCTGAAAGCAGACCTTCGGTGACTCCCAGCCCCGCGTAAAGCTGGCGGTCGGTGAGGTCGTACTCGCTGCTGAGGTCCAGGAGCCGTTGGTCTGCCCCCATCTCATTCCACTCAACCGGGAAGTTAGCGATGATGGAGTAGTCCGGGTCTTGGAGCGCCATGTCCACCTGCTCACGCAAGGCTTCCACGTCCGAGATGTCCAAGTCCTCGCCACTAACGATGCGAATGGGCGTCATGTGCCGCGAGGCAATACTGGTTTGGGCCTGACGGAGCTTGTCTCTGTAAACCAGAGACCGCATACACCGCTCAAGGATGGAGCGCCCCCGCAGGTCATAGTCAGACTTCCGGTTCGCCATGTAGTAGATGAAGCTCCCGGCATCAGGGTCTGTGTTGAGGGGGATGTTGTCCCCTCCCGCTACAGCCAGAACGACATCAGGGGGCATCGACTTCACGATGCGAATCGCATCCTCGTCCCCTTGCCGGGACTTTTCGATGATGTCCTTGGTCTTCGAGTCTGGAATCAACTCGAAGATTCGCTCATCCGTGAAGTTGAAAGCCTCCATCTTGACTTGTTCAGGGGGCAACACCCGAAGAGAGGTCCAGCCTTTGTAGTTCTTCTGGAGCCATTCCACGGCGCGTTCAGAGGCGTTTTCACGCTCTTGCTCTTCTTCGACAACCTCCCCATCCTCGGTGAGTTCCCGGTGCATCTCCTTACGCACTTCGTCGGGCATGTCAGGATTATCGTCCTCAACCCAGATGAAGACTTCACCGATGAGGTTTCTCTCATGGACAATGCCGATCAACCGTTGGAGCAGCCCGATCTTCTTGGCCCAGCGTTCACAGAACCGCGTGGCAGCTACAGCGAGGTCCCGATTCTTGGCCTGCGGGGTGGAAATCCGAATCTTCGAGAGCGGAAGTTCCGTATGGAGATCGATGGCCTGCCCAACGAAAGGCTCGTTTCGGTAGAAGAAACGGTAGTAGTTCCATTGTTCGTGGAGACTTTGGGGAAGCTCCAGGAAGTCGGTGCTGAGTTCAGGGGAGTAGAAGTTGCCGCCCACCCCCTCCATGGTGTCTGCATGGCCCAGGCCCGTGGTCATGGAAGCAGTACGCATACGCATGGAGCCAGTGACTTTGCGAGGCTTGCCGGACTTGGCCTTTTTCTTCCCGTCGCCGTTTTTGACCTTCCCAACAGTAGGAGGCTGATCACCTTTCGTGGTCATCCGTCACTCCTTTGGGCTTCCCGCTCAGCCTGTCTTTCAGCTTTTCGTTCAGCACGCCATCGCTCAGCCCGAGTTTCTTCGGGAATCAGGTCAGGATCTTCACCGGAGCCATAACGGCTCTCGACGGTCCCCACCTCTGCCAACATTCCCAGTGCTCGATGCAACTCGTCTTCAACTCGACGTTTACGAGGGCGTCCGGCAGTCCGGTTTTGGCGAAGCTGTTCCAAGGCCAGTCCCACATGACGTGAAGCCTCGTCCAGATGCCGGGTGATCTGGCGATCTGTTTCAGAGGTGGCTGTTCTGGCCCGGTATCTGCTCAAAATAACCTCAGAACTTCATGTCCATGCACAACCTGTTGGCGTTGAGTGCCGCTGGCACCGCCGACACGATACCGACTACTATGGGGGAAGCGATCCCCACCAAGGCCAGTTGACCGTCTGCGTCATTGCACAGCAGCCCGTTCTCACTGACCTTCAGGTCATCGTTGAGGTTGTAAGCGATTGCGCCTCCTGTTCGTGTACCCCCAGCCAGGGCTACTGTCTCATACACTCGGAAGAAGGCTCGTGTACCCCCGTTTATCATCGTCATCACGTTCTGGCCCCCGATTCCGTGGCGGGGCTGCTGTGCAATCCAGTTCTCTGGGGAGCCGGGGCCTGTCCCGTAGGGAGGCGCGAGGTCATAGTTCTCGGACTGGAAAAGGATGAACCCTGCCGCTGCTGTGCCGTCGCTGGCCTCCACGATGAAATCGTCGTTGCCTGCGACGTACATGACGAACCGGCCTCCGCGCCAGCCTGCTGCTCGTAGGAGGGGTCCAACAGTGACGGGAAACCTGTCACCGGGGAACATCAGTTCCACATCAAGGACGTCGTCAATGTTAGAGTTCTGGATAGCCACTGTCTGCTCCTACGGGAGTCCATTCATAGGGACGCTACCGTACAAGAGTTTCTGACCACTCCGTGGAGAAGGAGACCTCGATGCCCGCTCAATGAATGAGGTTGTTATTTGTTGATGCTCGTGGTCACGCTCGGCCAAGCGTTCACGGGCAGAGCTTGGAAGGCGGTCGGACACCTGGGTCTCCGATGCAGCAAACGGGGTGTTCCAGGACATCCAGGATTACGGGGAGCCTCCCCTCAATAATATGCTGAAGCCCCGGCTCTCCTCAGGAGGGTCGGGGTTTCTTTTTACGCGAGCACTCTTTGGAGCAGCGTGTCAGCCAGGACGTTGAGGGGATGCTCGAAGTCGAAGGCAAGGCTCTCATCTTCGACAAAGAGCCGGACGCGGAGTTCCAAGCCATTGGTCAGGGCCAGAGCCATTCCAAGACCCTTCTCACACCATTCGCCATCGGGAAGGCTGAGGCCGCAGAACATCTCTACATCGTTGCAGATGAGGCGGTCGTGGATGCGCTCGACATCAGCGGTGAACTGGTCCCTGCTGATGGTGAACTCTTCCGCGAAGAACTCGATGTCATCCCGCTCGCAGTCGATGTGCTCGATGACGTTCCCTGTGGAACGCACCAACTCGGTGATGAGGGTGAGCTTTGCGGAGGTGCCCTCAAGAAGGCGCTCAAGACGCTGGGCAGCTTCAAACTTCTGGGTCCTGTCGATGGTTTCAAGCATGTCCTTTCCTTGGTTGTATTCTCTACGGGCGAAACCCGGAGCGGGAACCCCACCGCTACAACAACGGCCTTTGCTTTCCGGCCCTCGTGAGACGAGTGAACCACCCAAAACCGGACAGTTCCTGGTGAGATTTCTGACACCTCTCGAAAACCCAGGTTGAACCTGATGATTCAAGAGGAAGGGGTCCTGACAGTTTTACCGGTTGTCCGGTTCTTGGATTCAGGTGTCACAACAGAATCCTCAACTCCTAAGGAGGAGACGCTGATTCAGGAGCCTGAATCAGCGCCGGTTCTTCTTCGGGATGGCCCTGGAAGAAGAAACTCCACGCCGCCCAGCCATCTTCGGGGTCCGTCCAAAACGAGAGTTGTTCCCTGCATACTGAGGAACACCTCTCCGATGACCGAGTATCGCGTGCTGCTTGTTCGCGTTCTGGGTGGCACACCACACCATCCGCACCAGGGCATCCGAGAAGTCATCGTGCTTCCCGTCTATTTGGGGAGCCTCCACCCGGATGATGTACTTACTGACTACCTCTGCTTGAAGCTCCAACAACTCACTGATGTAAGAGCAATGGTCCTCGTTATCCGCGATGGGCCAGTCATAAAGCACCAGCCGTTGATCCAGCATGTGGTCCTTGAAGTTCTGGAACATCTGACTCGATAGTATCCGGGTGTGGTGGACCGACTTGAGTTGGCTCAAGCCACGCTTCTTGAGGGCCTGCTCCAGAGGGATTCCTGCCCATTGGTCGAAGATGCCTGCCGAGATGTAGAACCTCTTGGCGAGCCTCTCGATCCAATCTGCAACGTCATCGAACTCCAGCCGCTCTTGTCCGACGTAGTCACCCTCTCCTGCACTGATGCGTTCGATGTAGTCCAAGACCACGTTGCCGTCGGCGTCGTTGTGTCCGATAGCCAAGGCTGAGTAGTCGCCCACAAGGGCAATATCAACGCCCATGAAGTGTGGGGAACGGGGTGGCGCTTGTGTCTTGGGGCGCGTTCCAGGCTTGATGCAGGCGATAAGGTCCTTGCTCTCCTCGATCCAGCCACGGGTCCGGTCGGAAAACTCGCCGCCGTACTCCGTGAAGAACACGCGAGGGTCTTTGACGTAGTGCTTCTCAAACTCCGTGGCCGGGACGGTGGGGTTCACCTCCCAAGTAGGGGCCTCGATGCAGAGCATGTTTTGGGCGGCCTTGCCTCCGCGCATCCCGATTTGGAAGAGCTTGTAGAACTGCCCTTGCCTCCCCAAAGGAGAGGAGATGAGGATGATGCGGCCCTCTACGGGGCCGATGGGCTTCCTCGCGTCCAGGGGATCTTTGTGTGAGAAGGCTGAGGTCGAGGGGGTGACGGCGTTGTACACCTCCTCGGCACCTGACTGGCCTTTGTCCGTGAAGTGCGCGACCTCATCCAGAATCACCACGATGTTACCGGCACCGCGAAGTCCTTTTGCCACGCAGGACCGGAAGGTCACCTTGATGGAAAACCTGGACCTGGGGTTATCCGTGTAGTGTCCAAACTTCTCGATGTCTTGGGGAGTCTGGAAGGTCGCAAAGCTCTGGGTGGCGTTCGCCAGATAGGTGGCGAAGAAGTCACAGTTCACAAAGTGCCCGTGGCATTCCCGGTAAAGCAGCCCTGCTTGGTCCTTGTCGGTAGCTACGCTGATGATTTGGATGACGTTGGAATCAGGCAGCCCGTAGAACTCTTGGGGATGGCCCTTGCTGATGAGCTTGTAGGTCTCGTAGGCAGCGATGCAGGCTGAGATGGTGGTCTTACCGGAACGCCGTCCGATGCTCAGAATCATCTCCCTGCGCTCGTGCCCTGGCACGAGTGCCTCGACGTTGGAGCGTTTGTTGTCGTAGAGGTATTTCAGGTAGCCCGCTTCAGTGAACACCTGGACGTTCTCACGACTCCAATCACTGATCGGGACTCGGTGGGCGTAGTAGCCGTCGGTGTCTACGAGAAGGGCGTCGTAGGCAGGGTGGTCCTCTGGGACAGGCGTGTCCAAGGGGAAGTTGAACGCATTGTCATCCAGAGCAAGGCCGTAGTGGACCTTTAGGATGACCTTCTGTACCGGAAAGAGCTTCATCCCAAGGCCCCACGGGGCCTCGATGAACGTGATGATGTCTACCGTCTCCGTCGCATCGTCTACGTCCCGCCTGCCGATGTTGATGGCGAGGTCCGCAAGGTTCACACTTTCTCCCGCATCCGGGCCTTGGCTTCTTCCTTCCAGGTGTCAGCGAGGCGCTTGCTGATCTTGGCGAAGACCGTTTCAACGTGCTCTTGCCTCAAGCCTGCGTCATCCATTGCTCCTCGGAGGGTTTCCAGGATGAAGGCAAAGAGGGCCTCGAAGGCTGGGGAGTCCAGATCGATGGTTCCCCCAAGGTTCTTGTCCCTTCTCTTGAGCCAAGTGTCTGCGGTCATCTTCAGAACTCGTGCTCTCTTGACTGCCAAGGAGGACGTGTCCTGTCCGTGACGTTCTGCTTCAGCCTTCTCGAAGGCAATCGAAGCTGCTTCCTGGGCCAGCGAAGCCAGGAGCGTGTCCATGACCTCCTCGTTTTCGGCACCGGAAAGCGTCGTGCTCAGGAGATGGTCTGCTTTGAGGTGGTCCGATCTGGCTTCCATGACCTCCTCGACATTGTCAGAGACCGGGGTCAAGCGAGTCACCTTGCGTCCAGGCTTGCCTCGCATGACGATTGGCTTGCCTGTGTTGGACAAGAGAACCTCATCATTGTCGAGGTCAATGTCGTCCGGGCGCTTGTAGATGGTCTTGTTGTCGGACCCTCTCACCTGCACACGTCGTGTGCTTGATGGAAGCGCGGCCAGGATTTGCTCTCTATCTTCTCGGGTTTGGATTGCTGGGGCTGCGGACATAGACCCTCCTTATCAACTTATACTCGGAGGACCGATGAACGGCTCAGCACTCTGCAAAGTTCCTGTGGCTGGAATGAGGCCAAACATGGCGGGACTCCCGCCGCCAGCGAGGAACACAATGTCGTTCCCGCCAGGGCCTGCTGGCCCAGTAAACGTGATGACGGACCCCGCTGGTCCACCCGCTGTGAACCCAGGCAAGTTGTTGATTGCTGTGGAGAGGTTGGTCGCTGTCGTGGCTGTGTCCCCGGAGGCAACTATGAAATCATAGTCGGTCACGAGCTTGTACTCCCCGATCTGGATCCATGATTCAACGGCTGGTGTGACAGCAGCAACTACGGTGATCTCTCCAGTAGAGGCCACGAAGGTGTCAGCCGTGTTGAATGTGGCGAGGCCCTGCCGTGTCGTGAGGCCGGGGGTGCTGGGATCGCCGTCGTTCCGATCATCCCCGCGTCCAGCTACTTCAGGAAACATCTGAATCCGGTAGCTCTCTCGGACTTTCACAGGATTACCTGCAACCCCTCGTGACGGATCACTGCCTCCGGTGAGGCCGGGGGTCAGCATCGTGAACGGTCTTTGTGCTGTGACGAGCTTTCCCATGGGGTTCTCCTTTAGAACTGGATGTCAAAGTCGGTGTCTTCGGGGGCCTGCTTCAGTTTAGCAGCCGCTGTCTTGGCAACGCGGGGGTCGAACCGGGGGGAGAAGCTCACTCCCCAACCAGAGATGCCGTCCTCAATGTTAGGGACCCATTCCACATCCAGGAGAATGTCCTTGGGGTTGAAAACGTCACCTCCCGGATCACGGGACCTACCCCTTCCGCTGTAAGACGAAATGCTCTCTTCAGCGTAGTGTGTAGCGAGCAGTTCCTGGAGGTCCTTCTCGATGTCTCTGGCCTTCATTCTCTTTCGGGGGTCCGCGAAATAGACGAGGTCCATTTCCACGAGTTCCTTCATGGCCTTTTCCAAAGGCTCCCTCTCAGAGAAAATCGTAGTGCCTGAAGGAGTTCTCCCCGCCTCTTTCACGCGGGCTGCTTCAGCCTTGGCCTCGTCAGCCTGGGACTGGTCTTCGGCAGCCTCTGATTCAGCGTCGAACTTCTCGGCTTCCTGCTCGGAAGCCAACCGAAGTCTCTTGAAGGCGTTGTAGATTTTCATTGTCATGGCGCGGTTGAATGCAGTGTACTCAAACAGGTTCTCCGCATCCCGGTCTGTCACTTCATCTTCGATTTCAGCGGCAGAAACGCCATAATGGAGGGCCAAGTGCGCCAAGATCCGGCTCTTTTTGTGAGGCGGCAAGCTATTCAAATACTTTGCGTTGGCAGCACCAGAGCCAGCAGCGGTCTTGGCCTGCTGCTCGGAAGTGCTGACGTTCCTCGCAGTCTTCAGCAACGGAAGCAAGGCCGCCCTAAGCTCAGGATTTTCACTCGCCAGCCGGATGGTTCTTTCGCGCAGGGAAGCAGACATAGAAGCCGTTCTGGCGAGGCGCATGGCGTCCTGGAAGACCTGCTGGATGTCGCGGTCCTTCATCAAGGTCTGCTGGAGGCGCTCATCGTTGGCGAGTGCTCGCTCCATGGCTGGAAGCACCTTGTCCCGGAAGGTTCGGCCTGCCACCTGCCGGGAGATTTCGGTCCCTGTCATTCGGGAGATTGCTTCAGCCAGAGGCTGCTGGTCGATGCCCATCCCTCGGGCAGATGGGTTCAGGAGTCCTGGGTCATTGAGGACAGCATCCCAGACTGCTTCTTGGCCTGGGCCTCGAAGCTCCTTGCGAACTGCGCGGTCAATGGTCTGAAGCATCCCAGGCTTGTTCACCACGGAGATGCTCAAAGCAGTCTCCGAAGTTCCGGGGTCACTGTAAAACCTGTCGATCATGGATGCCTGATCGAAGCCCTCATCGCCAAAGCCTTCATCAATGCTCACATCATGGCGAGAGTCGATGACGTCCATGGCCCGTGCTTTTGCCCATGATCGCAGCGTCCCGGCGAGGCCCTTCATGTCTACGCGGCCTGCTTTGAGGGCGTTTGCCAGCTTCTTCCCCAGGCGACGGTAGATGGACCCTCCAGATACCTCGTCCATGTTCACGATGGTCAAGCCTGCAATCAGGGCCTGGGCGATCTCGTCAGAAGTGTAGGAGGTTCCTTTGATTTGGCCCGCTCCTCCGATGACGGCTCCGTACAAGTCGTAGTCCCGCCGCATGTCGAAAAACTGCGGGTTGATGTCGGGGAAGTTTTGCTGGATGTCGGGAAATGTGGCAACAGGACGCTGGCTGAGAGAGCCGGGGCGCATGTTCAATGCCCCCTCCAACACTGTGGCGCGAGCAAACAGGTCGTCCTGAATCCGGGCTTCCTTGAGAAGGTTTGCCAGCTTGCCCTGCAAAGGGTGACCTTCAGGAAGGCTCTCTGCAAAAAACTGTGTCCGTGCTGTGATGTTTGTCATGCCCGCCTCAACTGAATCTTTCAGGGGTTCCCGCTCGAAGGCTGCTCCGTAGAGAGTCCATAGACCTACCCACGCTCATAAGAGGCTTAGCGATAGACAGAAAAAAATCGCCACTCCAGCCTCGCCTAAAGGCGATTCCATGTTACTCTCCTCATGTTGCGTCCTCGACTCGCTCGGTAAGAGCACTCGTCACCGTCGCAGCGCACTAAACCCCACCAAGACCTTTCGCAGTTCACTGCCCCAGGTCGAGAAGAGGAACCGATGACTGAAGAAACTAAGTTGAGAGTTCGGACTGTACGTCTCATTGAAGTGATCGACGCGGTCCAATCCAACCTTCGCCTTTCAAGCCCGTCCACCACCGTTGATGCCTGTGATGCCGCTGTGAAGGCAGCCTTCGCCTCTCTCGGAGAGGAGCAGGGTTGCGGACGCAAGCTCTTCAATCGGGATGTCGTTTACGGTCATGGCTATCGAGGTCAATCTGCGGTTAGAGAGTTTGCTACGGACCTCCATGCTGCCTTCAATGGGCGTATGGGTCCGTTGCTCAAGCGTGTTCGAGAAGCCGACCAGGAAGCTGTGGTAACCACCATCCAAGGACTTGTGACTACGCGAGGCTGGTTGGATGAGCGGATTGCCAATGGGCTGCTTCAGCGACTCAGCTTCAAGGTCCACCAGCGGTTCCCGTTGGAGACCAGGGACGAGATCCGTGGCGTCGTTCACCTTGCTCTCGCCGTGTGGGCGGCAGAAGGTAGCTTTGATGCTCACCTTCGGAGAGGGTATCAGCCCAGCTTGACCAACATGACCGACTGGATTGGTCTGAAGGTCATCAACGTACTTCGGCGTCGTGGACAGGATGCTCTTCTGAGAGAGATGCGGGGATCGCGGACAGACCGTGAGTTCAAGGCTGATGGGAAGATCGCAGCCGATGCTCTCGATGTGACCTCCTTCGATGTTGTGAAGGACTATGACGAGGATGGGGTTCCCACCGGAGAGACAATGATCGTGGATCGCTCCACGGACGAGGACTCGGGGATCGATCCTGAGTTCTTGGAGCTTGCTCGGGACTGCCTGAAGGCAGCGCGACCCAAGGCTCATGACCGACTGCTTCGGGTGTTGGACCTGATGTGCGTGGGAGCTTCTCGTCAGGAGATCGCAGACCAGGAAGGGATCACCATCCTGCGAGCAGGACACCTCACGGCAAGAGTGCGTGGCGACCTTCGGGAAGCGGTGGTCACTCTGGACATGGCTCGGGCAATCCTGAGGTACATCGTGGCAGAGCCGTTCGCTACTCGCGGCGAGATCATCGAGGACTTGGGGTACTCCCGTGTCCAGGTTGACAGGGCTGTGCGGTTGCTCGGAACACGAGGGATGTTGGCGGTTCACACCGGGCACAGCTATCGGGCAACGGATGCAGGGCTGTCTGGGGAAGAGAGCCTGAGGCTTACCTTCGGGATGCCCTCGGAGAGGCACGGCGTCATTGTTCACGAGGGAAGCTGGGGTAGCGGCACCTAAGCCTCTGCAAAGGCGTTCCAGGCAGGCACAGTCGCAGAGGGGGTGTCAGCCTTGGTGCAGCCGTCATTGTCCGTCAGAACGGCGTCCATGATGACTGAGCAATAGGGGGTGGCCCCGTCAGGGTCATGGATCACGATGCAGTTGTGGGAGGTATCCCCAAACTGGACCTTTTGGTTCAGGGCTTGGAGCGAAGTACCACCAATGCCCCGCACCGCCTTGCCTGCTCGCCACAGAGCTTCTCCTATTTCCTCATAAGATGCTTGATGCTCAATAGGCCGCACGGAATCACCGACAAGCTCGGCAAACCAGACCCCATAAGGACTACGATTCTTCTTCAGTTCTTGCATCACACCCCCTCGCTCAATAGAGTACCCAGCGCCAAGCCCCATAACGGGTGTCTTGAGCTTTCTGAGCAGCATGGCCGATTGACTTGATCGTGTGCTTGTCTGACTTGGAGGGTGTCAGGATCTGGGAAACCAGAGCGGTAAGGAACCCCGCCGCTTGGATGTGAACTTCAACCAGGAGCCAGCAACATAGGGAACTTGAAGGGTTGCTCCACACCTCCTCGGAGACGGAGCCTCAGAATCAGCTTCTACTTCGGCCCTCGAAAGAGGCGAGCCGCTTAGAGAGTAGGATTCCTCGAACCCCCTTACGGACGATGCCCCCGCTTCCAGCCAAGTCATAGGAAGTAGATCAGGGATAGAAGGTAAGGAGAACCGTAGGTTCGACTGAAATAGAACGAGCGTAGCGAGAGATAAGACAGGTAGAGAGAGTAAGAGCAGTAAAGAATCTAAGGAACCAACTACTTCTTCAATGAAGTTGCTATCAGTTTTCCCCCATAGGAGACACCATGAGCTTCTATGGAAACCGGGGCGGCCATGCCCCTGTTAGAACAGCTACCCAGTTGTCTGAGGTCTTGAGGGGTCCCCTCTACCTTGTCCTTACAGGCACGGTTGACGTGATCTTCCCTCAGACAGGTCGTGCTGCACCTTCTGCCAAGGTGGGCTTCCGGGCTGTTCGTCCTATGGGGAGTGATGCAGAGCTTCTTGCGAGCGGTACCTGGATCAACTGGAAGCAGTGGAACGAAGTTGTGGTTCCGTTGTTCGAGGACCAGCGGGTAACTGCTTGGTTTGGAACTCTTGGGGGCGATACCGGGGACGATGTCGTGTTGCCTCGGGATATTTATGTGCCTGGGGGAAGCGGAGAGATCGCCACTACCTCTGGCGGCACGGTCTTGTCTGAAGGCACTGTTGTGGGCACCAAGACCCCGACTCAGAGGCAGGTTGCCTCCATGTTCCTTTCCTCGGATGAGTACATCACTGCCCTTGGCGGCCTGATCCTCTTGTACGCCCAGGCTGCCGGGTACGAGTGAGAATCAAGGGGGTCGAAGCAGGGCGCTGGCGGGTACTGGTTTACTATGAGCCAGCCCCCAAAACGCAGACCCCCAACTCCCCGGAAAGCCCATCCTGATGAGGGCAAGCAGGTGTGGGTTGCGTGTCGTGCGAGTCACGGGTGTGAAGGAAAGCAGTCCGAAATCGCTATGCGGTTCAAGCTCCCCGCAGGGGGCAACGCCATCCACTACACCTGCCTCACTTGTCGTGGCCGATTTGTCATTCGCGTCTGATGGGTTTGTTGAGGCTTTACTTCGGACCTGCTGCTCGGGATAAGGCCATTCAAGCCGCCGAATCGCTGGGGCGTCTTGTCTCAGATCCGGTGGGGGATGCGGGCCTCAAGGTCGATGATTCCCGCGCCATCGTGGCACTTGCTGCTTATGCAGGGATCGGGGATCGAAAGCCCGTTGTGGTTGTGGGTCCTGTGGATGAGGCCACACCAGAAGCAGCCGACGCTCTTCTCAAGACCCTTGAAGAGATGGCGACAGGCTCGCTCCAGATTGTTCTGTGGGCACATCATCGGAACGCTGTCATACCCACCATCCTTTCCCGGACACATCCGACATGGTGTCCCGGACCTCCTTTGGTTCGATGGGAGGACAGGGATGGGGTGGATGAGCTTTGGAGTGCCCTCGCCATCAACGATTCAGGGGCAGCTTTATGTGTGCTTCGAGATCACAAGGGTTCTGAAACGGATCTGCTTCAGGGGGTCGTGGCCCACCTCGAAGACACCTGTGAGAATCCTGCTTCCATAAAGCTCTGGGTTCGAGTTCGAGAGGCGCTGGAGAAAACTCCGGTCAGTGCATTGCGTGCAGCAGACGCCATCTTGGATGTGTCCTGATGTCCTCGGAAACCTGGGCCAACCCACGCCGCGTAGTCGCTATTTCTGGCAGCGAGACCTTTCTCTGGAACCGGGAGCTTCAGCTTGCATCCCGAGAAGCCTCGAAAGCGGGAAGGCGCGTCATCTGGGTGGAGGGCACAGACCCCACATCCGAAGTGGAAGATGCCCTTAGCTGCGCGGGGACTTTCGGGGAAACCATCCTTGTAGTGGTGAGGCACGGGTCGAAGTTGGACCCCCAGGTAGTTCAGCGTCATGGGGTTGATGAGAACACCTTGTCCACGTTGCTCTTGTTGCATGAGGGGGACTTGAAGAAGAAGCCTGCGGTTTTCGAGGACCCTTCCGTCCTTCATCTGGCTATCGAACGTCCCAGTTCTCGGAAAGATCGGGGGAAGGTGGCTGTCCGGTTCGCGGCCTACGAGGCAAATCGGCTGCTTCCAGGAAGCACGTTGGACCCGAAGTTGGCAGATGGTCTTGTTTACGCCGTGGGGACGGATCTTGGAATCATCTCTCAGGAGCTTCTGAAGGCCACTTCCTTGGCGAAGGCACAGGGTTCCCCGGAGGTTCAGTTTTCTCATGTTCGGGACACCCTTCGTGTCTCGGCTGAGATGGACCTGCGTCCATTGTCCCAGGCCCTGGTGGCAGCAAACGCCGCCAAAACCATCAAGGCTTTGCATCGACTCAAGGGTTCTATTTCCGGGGACCCCCTGATGCTCTTGCTTCGAGCACGGGGAGGGCCGGGACACTTGGCATTGGAGTGGTTGGCGGCAAGTTATCTACTTGAAAAGAGGGTGGATTCACAGGGGATTGCGGAGAGGTTGGGCGTCCCCCGATGGGCGGTAGAAAGGGATGTGATTCCAGCAGCCCGTCGATGGGGAACCTCGAATCTTCGGTGGCTTGTGCATGGGCTGTCTGAGGTGGAGGCGGCAGTTCTCCGTGGTTCCGCGACCCCGTGGGTAGCCTTGGTTGCCGTGCTTGCTGGAGGGTGTCGCCGCACCCGTTCCCGGTAGCCCTTCAATAGCCGCTGACCAATACGCCTTTCCCCGTAGACGACCAGGAGCCGCCGAATGAATCCCGACGCCCACCCCTCTCAATCGCGCTCCCTTTCCAGCTTCTTTGTGTCGGTTGAGGAGAAGAGGCAGCTTGAGGAGGTGCCTCCGACAACATTCCCCAACGCGCTCTCCCGGTTTGTCTTTACACGCACCTATCCTCGTTGGCGGGAGGAAGAAGGTAGGCGTGAGACTCTCGAAGAAGCTGTGGATCGCTACGTTGGATTTCTACGCGGATGTCGAAACATCCCGGCCCCTGTTCTGACCGACATCCGGGAATCCATTCTTCGTTTCGAGGCTCTCCCTTCTATGCGGGCCTTGTGGGCAGCGGGTCCTGCTGCTGCTCGTGACAACACGATGTTCTACAACTGCGCGTTTATCCCCATGGACTCTCTGCGCTCTTTCAGCGAGCTTCTCTACATCTTGATGATGGGCACGGGTGTCGGCTACTCCGTGGAGAGGGAGTTTGTGGACAACCTCCCTCTCGTTGCAGGCCGGACAGAGCACCCTGTTCTGTACACCATTGAGGACAGCACAGAGGGCTGGGCCAACGCGGTCTTCGACGGACTTACCATGATGTGGAAGGGGGATACGGTTGATTTCGACTACTCCCAGATCCGTCCGGCAGGTGCTCGGCTGAAGACGAAGGGTGGCCGTGCTTCGGGGCCTGAGCCTCTTCGCCGTCTCCTGGATTTCTGTCAGAAGACCGTTGATGCTGCTTCAGGCCGCAAGCTCAGTTCGGTTGAGGTTTCGGACATCGCCTGCATGATCGGTGAGATCGTGATGGCAGGTGGCGTGAGGCGTGCCGCACTGATTTGCTTCAGCGACCCTGATGACGACGACATGCGACATGCCAAGGACTGGAGCAAGGGGGACTTCCCTACTTGCCGGTACATGGCGAACTTCAGTGCCTTCTGGAAGCAGAAGCCAAACAAGAAGACCTTCATGAAGGAATGGAGCACGCTGAAGAACAGCGGCTCCGGTGAGCGGGGCTTCTTCATGTTCCCCGTCGGTAAACGCTCGGAGCGTCGTGGGGACTGTCGTTCCAACCCCTGTGGGGAAATCCTCCTTCGCTACGCCACCAGCACCGACCCTTGGACGGGTGAGGGCGGCGGCGGCCAGTTCTGCAACCTCTCGGCTGCTGTGATGCGTCCTGAGGATACGGTCGAGACCTTCGCCAAGAAGATCCGCACGGCTACCTGGATTGGAGCCATCCAGGCCACCTTCACGCACTTCCCATACCTGCGTCCCGCGTGGTCCCAGCATTGTGAGGAAGATCGACTGTTGGGCGTGGACATCACGGGGCACTGTGACAATCCGACACTGTCGTGCGACTCGGAAGCCATGAAGCACTTCAACGCCGTTGCTCGGGAAACCGCAGCCGTGGCCGCTGCGTGGTTTGACATGCCTATGCCTGCTTCCATCACTTGTGGGAAGCCCAGCGGGAACTCCAGTCAGCTTGTGGACTGCGCCAGCGGGTTCCACAGCCGGTACGCCCCTTACTACATTCGTCGGGTTCGCATCTCGGGGAACGACCCCTTGTTCCATCTGGTTCGTGATTCTGGTGCCCCCGTCTTCAAGGACAACCAATACAAGGACACCCCAGACGATGAGTGTCCTACTTGGGTGGTGGAGTTCCCCGTCAAGTCCCCGGAGAAGGCGATGACTCGGAAGGATGAGTCAGCGTTGATGCAGCTTCGGCGCTACTACCATGTCATGAAGTCCTGGTGTTCGGTTCGGGGCCACAACCAGTCCGCTACGGTGTATGTCCGGGAGCATGAGTGGGAGGAGGTCGGCAACTGGCTCTTCGAGAACTTCGATGAGGTCACTGGCCTGAGCTTCTTGCCTTACGAGGACCACAAGTACGATCTCGCGCCGTATGAGGAACTTAGCCAGGAAGAGTACGAGCAGCGGGTCCAAGACTTCCCTGACATCGACTACTCCCTGCTCACCCACTACGAGAAGGAAGACATGGGCACTGGTTCTCGGGAACTGGCCTGTGTCGGCGGGGCGTGTGAAATCGACTTCGACAAGCTCTCGATGGAAGCTACCCAGAGCTAACGGTTCGCCGCTGCACTATGCAGTGGTTGAGGGCCAGGATGCAGCTATGGCACCAGTGCTTGGAGGACTCCGTGTCCTTCCAGCGCACTTCCTGGTCTGTGCCACACTTCTCGCACTTGTGGTCTTTGTCCCGCCACTCGTTGTTATGGGACACCATCACTACTGATTGTTTCACACCTCAATCTCCTTTTGCCGGGTCTGCTCTCGCTCCACGGCCTTTCTTACCCTGGTCCAATCGTCTTTGTGTACAACTTGAATCGCGTGGAACATGGGGTAGCCGTTGATTGCGCGGGGGAAGGTGTCCTTCATGTTTCCCACGATGGCCCCAATGTCCTCGCTCCAGCGCGAAAAGATGCGGTCATGGCGTTCTACCCACTCGTCGTAGAGGCGTTGACGTTCTTCTGCTCGCCCTGTGTGGACGATAAGGGCGGCTTGCCACGCCCCTATAGCGAGGTCATGCTCGGCTTCGATGCGGATACGCTCTTGTGCCCCCGCCTCAAGTGCCTCGTGCCATTCTCGTGAAGCAGCTTCCCAGGCACGGATGCGGCGGGTGTTCTCGGTGTCGAGGATTTCCTGGGCCTTTGCCACCATGTCCTCGTCTACCTCACCCCACTCCAGGTCCTTGAGCACCTGGGGGTCCAGCTTGCCCAGAACAGGCTTCTCGGGAGGGTCGCCAGGGCCTTGCGGATAGCCCGGAAACTCAGGCTTGGGGGGATCGCCATCCAAAGTCTCAGGAGGGCTTGTAGACCCCATGAGGGCCTCTCGTAGCTCTTCGGGAGGTCCCAGTGCCCCCATCGCCAGGGGCATGAACACCAACTTCACAGAGGGCGCATCCACTTGGTCTGTGGAGAGGGCCTGACCCGAGAGGAGGTTCAGCACCAGTTGGCGCATGTCTTCCTTGGAGAGACGAGGAACGCCCCGGATGACCCGAGGCTCTCCTTCTTCGTGTTCGACTCGGTGGCTCATTTGCCCCGGCACTCCGGGCCAAGCCCGCTGTCGATGCTCGCGGGCACCGTCAGCTTCCGGCCACAGCGACCGCAGCGACCTTCGTGGAGGACCCGCACGGAGCGGAGGTCATCGCGGCCAGCGGCTGCGAAGGTCCAGTTGAGGATGCTCTGGGCGCGAACACCCTTGTCGCCAGCCTTGCTCTTGGCGCTGATGACAACCTGCTCGCCCCGAAGGGTGCCCAGGAAGCTGAAGTGGGTCTCGTTGTCGGAACCCGTCATCACGTCCACCAGGACGGAGCGGAAGCCCTTCGGGCGACGGAAGCGAACGGTGACGCGACCTTCAGTGGCGTCGTTCACGACGGTCATCGTGCAGCCATTGCGGCGTCCCTCGCGGGGGCTGGTGGCGAAGCGGATGACGTTGGAGGCGGCGAGTTCGTTGGCCATGCTGAATCTCCTTGGCTGCAAGCAGCGCGGGGTTGTTCTCTCTTGGTCTCTCTACGGCTAACCCCCTGGTTCGGAACCCCCTCGGGGGTACTTTCCTTCTTCTCAATGGGTACAACGACGTATGAGTTTTGTGTTTGCTGTCGCAGAGGGGGTTTTCCGCGTCATGGAGAAAGGCTGTTTGCCCACAGCTTTCCCGGACGGGGGAGATCCCACAGACCTTGAAGAGCTTCTTTCCAGCCTGGAGGGGCGTGAGGTGAAGGCTGTGCTTCACCATTTGCCTCCCAAGCCCCCCAACTCAACGATGGCAGGCGGTGGTGCGTGTCTCTGGCCTCCCGGTGCGTGCCCGTGCGGGCATAACAAGGACAAGGGCTGGCTTTACAATGGCGTTTTCACAGGGTTGGTTCGTAAAGAGGGAGGCGAGTGGTTGGTGGGGGATGCGAGATTGCCCTTCGAGATGTTGCCCGGACACCGTGGCCGCTTCTCGGCTGTGACTACTGGGGTAGAGGTGGAAAGGTCTCCCGAGAGCACAGAAGCCAAGGAGCTTGCGGACCTACTGGGCGAAGCGGAGGGTTTGAGTGCCACATTGGCCTCCCTCCAAGCCTTCATGAAGGAGGATTGATGGCGAAAGCTGTCCCTTGTAGCGGGCGTGTCACTTCCATCATCTATGAGAACGCGGGCTTCTTTGTGTTGCGCGTGTTGTTGGATGACTCTTCCCACAACGGTAAGCCTGTGGCTGTTCGGGGGAGCTTTGGCTCCCTGTCCCTTGGATCTTGGATCTCTTTCGACGGCAAGTGGGAAAAGCACCCCACTTACGGCGACCAGATTCATGCCCTCCGCTCTCCTGCGTCTGCACCCGGTTGGACCCTTACCTCTTGTCTCTCTGCCCTGGCAGCACAAGGCATTGGGGCGGGAACGTGCTCCCTCTTGGAGAGGTCTTACGGGAAAGACTTGCCGTCCGTGCTGGACCAGGGGGAGGAGGCTCTTCGAGAGTCTGGGTTGGATGACTTCACCCGCACCTTCATCATTTCGCGTTGGCGAAGTCTCCGCGTCTACCTGGACACCATGCGGTTTATGGCAGAGGTAGGGATCTCTTCTCGCTCGGTGGGGCTGGTCTGGAAGACTTTCGGGGCTGGTGTAGAGGAGCTTCTGCTTACAGACCCTTGGTCGTTGGTGCGGGTCCGTGGAATCACCTTTCCCCAAGCTGATGAGGTGGCAAGAAGTCTCGGTGTGGACATGAGTTCCAACCGTCGGCTTTGTGGGGCGTTGGTAAGTGCCATCCAAGACTGTTCACAAGGAGGCCACCTCTTTGCCACTTCATTTGAGGTGGTGCAGCGGGTTGGGGCCTTGGTTCCAGATGCCAAGGGCAACGCACGGGTGATCCTGGAAGCTATTGCCTTGTTGCGAGAAGAGGGAAGCATCATCGTGGAGCCACGGCATGAAGGGGGCTTTGCCATTTATGACCCGGCCCTACACGCGATGGAGAGCGAGTCAGCGGTCCTGTTGGCTGGACGTAAGCTGGCTGAGGCTCCAGTGTTGGAGAAGACCCTGGATGGCCTCGCTCAGTTCGGGCCAGCAGCCCAGAAGGAGCGCGAGCGTGTAAAGAAGGTTTCCGAAAAGGCCCTACGTCGAGTAGCCGCAGGAGCGTTGAGGGATTGGTCGGCGGGAAGCAAGATTGTCCTCACGGAGCATCAGACTGAAGCAGCCCTGTGTGCTCTTACAGCCCCAATCTCGGTGTTGACGGGCCTTCCTGGGACGGGCAAAACCACTACGTTGAGGGCCGTTGTGGATGTGCTTCGGGACACCCACATACCGTTCCTGCTTTGTGCCCCTACGGGGATTGCAGCCAAGAGGCTCGCCTTGGTAGCCGGGGCAACAGCGTCCACAATCCATCGAGCTTTTGGGGCCAAGGATGTTCCGGTAACAGAGAGCCGAGAAGCTACCTACTTGGGGATTGTCGGAGAGTCCGGTGGACGCGACCTCGACAAAGACGCCTCAAAGCAGAAATGGGGCTACGGGCCAGGGAACACCCACCCCGCCAAGGTTGTCATTTGTGACGAGTCTTCCATGCTGGACCAACACTTGCTTTACCGCATCCTTTCTGGGACAGATGCTGATTGCAGGCTGGTGTTCGTCGGGGATTCTGCCCAGTTACCTTCGGTTGGTGCTGGGGATGTTCTCCGTGAGATTGTGTCCTCTGCCCAGTTTCCAGTGTCCCACCTGGACACCATCTTCCGTCAGGAGGACACCAGCGGAATCATCTTGGCTGCCCATGCGGTCCACCGAGGCGACGTTCCTACGAGTGATGGAAAAGATTTCGTTCTGGTGTCCAAGATCACGGATGAAGAGGCTGCCGACTATGTTGTGGAACTGGCATCCAGTCTGTACAGGCGTAGGGAGAACTTCCAGGTGCTGTCCCCCCGACATGCGGGGTCGGTGGGAGTCACGGCCCTGAATGACCGTATCCGTTCTGCTTTGAACCCTGGCGTAGCTGGGTTGGCTGAGGTTCGGCTCGGAGGGGAGGTGATTCGGGAGGACGACCGGGTCATGGTGATTCGGAACGACTACGAGTTGGACGTTTACAACGGTGATGTGGGGAAGGTGGCCCGGATTGACCGCAAGGCAAGGGAGATCGAGGTCAAGATCCACGGGGTTCCGGGAACGCCTCCGCGTCATGTTCGCTTTGCCTTCAAGGATGCAGTTTCTCGGCTACGTCTTGCGTATGCCCAGACTGTCCACAAGTCACAGGGCCAGGAGTACGACGTGATTGTGATGCCTGTGGTGCCCTCTTTTGGCCGTCAGCTTCAGCGCAACCTCTTCTACACAGCCATTACTCGCGCAAGGGGGAAGGTGGTTTTGGTGGGCAAGGCTGCGGCCATCGCCTCAGCCGTTCACAATGACCGGGCTGACCAGCGGAACACTATGCTTGCGGCCCGTATTCGGGAGGCTGTCGCTTCCCAATAGGGGGGGTTCTTTCGTTCGAGGGGGGGTAGTAGTTCTTACCGCCTTGTTTCAGGGCTGGACAACATGGAGAAAGCGATGAGTTCCAAAATCACGGAAGAGGAAGCCCGTAAGAACCTCCAGGAAACCGTGCGGCAAGTGAAGTCCAAGATGCGAATCACAAAGGTGGTTGCTACCCGTGCTGTGAAGACGAAGCGGGGTGACTTCTTTGCTGGTATGTCGGCTGCTTGGGATTCGGTTCAGGACGATGCAGGAGGTTGCGCTGACGTTGACATTTCGGTGGACACTGAGGATAGCGCAGCCAGCGGCATGACCTTGGAGGAGTCCCGTGTCTCTCACATCCTCCTTTCGATGGAGGCTTCCATCGCTGCTTGGCGTGCCGCTTTGACGGATGGCGCGATCAGCAAGGCTGCCTTTGACGATAAGGTTCGCACCATCAAGCACAACACAGTCCAGCACCTCTCGGAGCTTGTGGAAAAGGTTACGTCTGACTCCGAAGAAGAAGCTGCATAGAGGTTCTTATGTCCTTGCCTTCCATTACCCCTGAAGTAGTTGAGAGCGTCTTCGCCAGATTGGGGGCGATGGAGGTTATTCTCGATGCGGACCCGTTGGAGTTTGGGCCTCGTCGCTTGAACTTGAAGATCGCGGAGGCTCGTGGACACCTTTCACGGACAGAGCGCATCTACCTTCAGGTGTCCCAATGGCTCCAGCAGTACCGTAAGGCTAACCGTGGCCTTCAGGCTGACTTCGACCTTCAGATGCAGGACTTGTTGGCTAACGACCCGGAGGTTCGTGCAGGCAGGAACGTCAAGGATCGAGACGCTGTTGCCACCATGAAGCTCCGTACCGAGAAAGAGGAACTTGCGGCCCAGGAGATTGCCCTCCAAGACTTGGAGGCGGTGATGACCGTCATCAAAGCGAAGCGGTCAGACCTCAAAGACACCCAGGCTCGTCTCCGGGACCAGATTCGGTTGTGTGGAGAAGAGATTGGCTTGGGGGGACGGTGGGGGTCCAGGGCTGCTCCCGAAGTTGACGCTCCTGACCTGGACGCCGCTCCTCATGTGGATGCTACGACCATGCGGGATTTGCAGGATATGTTCTCGGGTGTTGGAGACATGGAAGCTCCTGCTCCTGAAGAGGTAGAGCACATCGCCACGACTATGAGTCCTGAGGTTGGTGTTCCTGAGTCGTCTGTGGTTGGGAAGGAAGAGAAAGCTCCCTCTTTGGATGAGGGGATGCCTACGAACGGTTCCGATGGAGACGTGGATGCGTTCCTCGCTGCATTGGATTCTACGCCTACTCGTTCTCCCCAGGATCTGGATATAGAGGAACTTCTCGGGGATCTTTCTCCGTAGGGGGGTCTACCCTCGTTTCAGGTGGGTAAAGGGATGTAGGCGCAACCTTTACAACCTTGCTCGTAAGAAGCATTTCAACTCGCGCCTTAGGAGAAATAGTATGTCTGGTTTCATGGATTTCAGTATCGGCAGCGGCGACGACCGCATCGGTAAAAAGGCAACTCGGTTCAAGCCGGAAGCTGGCCGCACTTACCGTGTGAGCCTCGCTTGGTTCAAGGACATGGATGAGGAAGGCACTCCCTCTACCGACCCTGACAACCTTCGGTTCACGGGCTGCGAGCGCATGTACAAGCCCGGTGTGGGCTACTTCCTTTACAAGGGTCCGGCCTACGCTGAGTTCGGTCAGCCCAAGCAGAGCGTGGCTACTGTCATGGTGATCTGGCCCACCGACAAGAACGGTGACCTGGATGCCGCTTCCTTCAAGAACGGGACGGGATGGCAGGTGATGCCCTGGATCTTCTCCCCGGACAAGTACAAGGACATTGGCCGTATCCACACCAAGTTCTCCTTGCTGGAGCATGACTTGAGCATGACCTGCACGGATGCCACTTACCACAAGATGACGTTCACCCCGGAGAACAACAACCTGCTCTTCAAGCTGTTGGAGGCCAAGGACGAGACGCTGCGTGAAGTGGCGACTAAGATCCTGGCTGACGCCAAGGGCGTGGCTGCGAACATCCACCGTGAACTGGCTCGTGACCTGACCGTGGACGAGATCCGCGAGAAGCTCGGTGAGGTGGTGGAAGGTCCGGTCAACGGTGGCGGCACTGGCACCACCGCGAACACCGCCAAGGACGTGGACAACCTCTTGGAGGGACTCCTGGACGGGTAGATGCTCGTCCTTGGCTTGGACCCATCCCTGACGAACTACGGATGGGCCTTGCACGATACAATGGCCCCTGTCGGAGACGCTTCACGGTGTCCTGGCAGGGGCCGTTTCCGTACCCCCTCCAAGATGGAGTTCATTGAGCGGTATCTCTATATGAGGGCTTCCCTGTGTGCCCTGATACAGGAGCATCAGCCGGATAGGGTTGGCATCGAGTTCCCCATCTTCAATGACCTGTGGAGTGAGGGGATGTATGGCCTCTTTCTGTACTCGTGCGAAGCCTTGAAGTCCCAAGCCTGTGATGTTGTGTTCTGGTCACCCATGCAAGTGAAGGCCCACGCTCGTGATTCCATTGACCGTCCTCCCAAGTGGAAGATGGATAAAGCGGACATGGTGGAGGCCGCACGGACGGATACTGGTGGAGGCCGTTGGAACCACAACGAAGCTGATGCCTACCTTGTTGGGAAACTGGCCTCCCGTTTCTGGCTTTTCCACGAAAAAAGCATCGCTGAGGGGGGTCTGACACCCCTGGAGAACCGGTACTTTACAGAGGTCAAGAAGTACATCCGAGGGAAGAAAGCTGGTCGTGAGGTGCGGCGGGGGATCATCCACCGGGAGAATGATCGTTTTTTCATCTGGTCCCGCTGACGCAGGAGTGACTATGCCCCGCCCGAAGAAGAGTTCCACTGACACCAAGACCCTCAAGGTGGCTGGAAATGCCTTGACCAAGGCTCGGGATTTCGTCCAGAAGAAGATGGCGAAACCCTACGAGCAAGCACACGTTGCGCTGGACCCTGAGTCACTCCAAGAGTCCGCACCCCACCTGCCCACTGGCTCCACGGTTGTGGACTACCTCATCGGGGGAGAGGCGAACACTTTTGGGGTCGCTCCGTGCCCTGGATTGCCGCGTGGCCGTGTCACTCAGGTGTGGGGGCATGAGAGTGCCGGAAAGACCACCCTGGCCCTCACAGCGGCAGCAGCGGCCTGTGCGGAGGGAGGCACCGTCCTCTACATCGACTGGGAGAACGACATCGTTCCTGATTATGCAGCAGCTTTGGGGGTGCCCATCACGGACCCTGAGAGGTTCGAGCTTCTCCAGCCTGATTCTCTGGAAGATGGAATCAAGTTTGCTTTGGTCTACGCCGCTGCCGGGGTGGACCTTATCGTGTTCGATTCTGTGGGGGCTGCGGTGCCGCGTCGGATTGCGGAGCGGGACATGACCGAGGCCGCAGAGCAATCCAAGATCGGAGAGCTTCAATCTATCTGGTCCCAGGAACTCCCCAACCTCAAGAGCATCGTCGCCAAGAGCGGGACGGCTGTTCTCGGCATTAGCCAAATCCGTGCGGACATCGGCGTGGCTTATGGCCCCAAGACGAAGCCGCAGGGAGGCAACGCCTGGAAGTTCTACTCTTCTGTGCGGATTGAACTCCGACGGGTCAAGAACGAGAAGTCTCGTCGCCATGACGCCCTGACCCACAGGGCCGATGAGCGAGTCATCGGGGGCATCATCAAGGCGGTGGCGAAGAAGTGCAAGATGTCTTCCAGTCAGGGTCGAGAGGTCGTCTTCTACATCCGGTGGGGGGAGGGCATCGACAACTACCGCTCCATTCTGGAAATCGCTATGGCCCACGGCATCGTCAAGAAGGGCGGTGCTTGGGTTAGCTGGGACCGGGCAGGAGAAGCTGTGAAGAAGCAAGGCGTTGAAAAGATGCGGGATTACTTGATCGCCAACCCCGATGCCTACAACGACCTGTGCTCAGTTGTGTACCCGTTGCTGGGGGCTACGGAGGTGCCTGACGCCTTCGAGGACGAGGCTGCACCTGGGGAGTTGGAGGAGGCCCTGGCCGGGGTCCTTTCTTGAGGGGGTTCGCGGGGAGCACGGCCAGCGTAGAAACCTGTAGGAGGCTGCGATGAGCGTCCACGTCAGGATTCAGAACTTCCAATCTATCGAGGATGCGTCCATCGAAGTTGATGGCTTCACGGTGGTGACTGGTCCCAACAACAGCGGCAAGAGCGCGTTGATGCGAGCTATCCGGGGTGTCTTCACTAACGCTCCTGCGGGGGCCTTGGTGAGGCATGGGACCTCTCACCTGACAGTAGACCTCGCCTTCGAGGATGGCGTTGTCCGCTGGGAGAAGGGCAAGAAGCTCAACCGCTACACCGTGAATGGCAAGGTGTTGGACAATGTAGGGCGGGGAGTTCCTTCTGAAGTTGCGGAGATGGGGCTGCAAGAGATCAAGGCTGCATCTGACCGCCTGTGGCCGCAGATTGCAGAGCAGTTTGGAGGGGTCCTCTTCCTGGTTGATCGTCCAGGTTCGGTGGTTGCGGAAGCACTCTCGGATGTCGAGCGTGTAGGGAAGCTCTCCGATGCTCTCCGTTTGTCGGAGTCTGATCGTCGTTCCACGACATCTGAACTCAAAATCCGTCGCAAAGATGCCCTTGAGTTGGCTGAGGAAGAAGCCGCTTTCGAGGGCCTTGATGAGGTGGCGGTTGTGATTGGGGCTTTGTCTGAAGCAGAGAAGGAGCTTGTCTTCGTGGAGATGGAGGTCCAAGAGGTCTCCCGTCTGAAGCAGCGCCTTGAAGCATCGCGTTCGGTTGTTTCATCTTTGGAGGGGTTCGACCCGGAGGCCCTTCCCGAGGCTTCCGCAGCATCGGAAGTCCAACAGCTTCAAGTGGAGCTTCGAGAAATCCAGGTCCTGGTGGACCAACTTGCTGCTTCAAGGAGTGCGGTGGTTGAAGCTGAGGCAGCCGTTGCCGCTTCAGAGAAACACCCTCTTCCCCAGAGCAGCAAGTTGGAGAAGGTAGCAAGGGGCATGAAGCAGGTTCGTGAGTTCCAAGGACGCCTCGTCAAAGCCATCGAGGAAGTGAAGACTTTGACGGCTACACACAAGGACATGGAACAGCAGTTGGCAGACGCGGAGGAAGAGGTTCATGCTCTTTTGGGTGACCGGGGGATCTGTCCGACCTGTGACGCGGTATTTGAGAAGAAGGAGGGCGCATGATCAAGCTCCTTTGGCGCACTGATGTTCACCTGTCTGACCGTGCCCCGGTGTCTCGCACCGATGATTGGGCTGAGACCGTGTTTGGGAAGCTGGACCAAGTTCGTAGGGTTGCCGAGAAGGTTGGTGCTTCAGCCATTCTCGACGGTGGGGATTTCTTCCACATCAAGTCACCCGGTCGCAACTCGCACGCCCTGGTTCATCGGACAGCCCAGCACCATGCGGATTACCCGTGCCCTGTCTATTGCACGCCTGGAAACCATGACTGTGTGTATGGGGACTACTCCTTCCTCCCCCAGCAGCCTTTAGGGGTGCTCTATGCGAGCGGGGTATTCCGGCGTTTGTACGACGAGCATGAGGCGGTTTTTGAGCAAGGTGGGGTGAAGGTCCGTGTAGTAGGGGTGCCCTACCATGGCACTACCTATGCCATGGACCGTTTCCACTATATTGAGCGCAAGGATGAGGACTACCTCGTCTGTGTGGCCCATGTCTTGGCTTCCAAGAAGGGTGGCTCGATGTTTGAGGGGGAGGACATCATCAAGTACGAGGCTCTCCGTGACACGGCCCCGGATATGTTCCTCTTTGGGCATTGGCACAAGGACCAGGGCATCGTGGAGCTACAGGATAAGACCTTCGTGAATGTTGGAAGCCTGACCCGAGGGACGCTGTCTCGGGACGATGTAGGCCGTCGTCCTGCGTGTGTTCTCTTGTCTTTCTCGGAGCAGGAGATGACGGCTAAGGTCGTGAGGCTTCGGGTGAAGCCTTCCGAGGAGGTCTTCGATATAGAAGGCCGTGCCCGCCAAGTTCAGCGGCAGGTGGAGATGGACTCTTTCGTTACGGCTATTCGTGACTCTCTCAGCACAGAGCAAGAGGGCGAGGATTTGGTGGACGTAGTGAACAACCTCTCTGACGTTCCGCAAGCGGTTCGGGAAAGATCATTGGCTTACCTGGAGCGGGTATAGTCCCCACTGCCCTTTTCCAATGGGTGGGAAGCAGCCTGACCCTGCCTCTGCCCCACAGGCCCCTCGTGAGTGATTGCGGGGGGCCTATTGGTAGAGGGTCAAGGGTAGTGTGGGTCATGGAGTCTCAGTGAATCAAAAGTCCACCCTCTATTGGTCTACCCTCAAGCTATTCGAGGAGTGCCCCCAGAAGTTCTTGTGGACCAAGGGCTGGGGTGCCCTTGATGTTGGGGGAGGCCCCGGAGAAGGGAAGCCCATCCCGGTTCGTCGGTCACGGCACCATGCTGTGATGGGGATTGTCACGCAGTACGCTATCGAGCGCATGTACAACGATGAGCTATGGCGTGAGCCAGCCACCCTGAAGAACAGGCTCCTGGAGATTGTTGATTCAGAGTGGGAGCGCGAATCCTCCAAGGAGAGGAACTGGATCGATTACCGCGTGTCGGGGTCTTCCAGGTCTCTTCGTCAGGTGTGTCGAGACGGGGTCGTTGGGTATTTGCGGACCATGAAGGCGCACAAGTTCCTGGGTCCCTACGCCAAGGCTGAGGTCAACCTTGTTGGTTGGATTGACAAGTGGAACGCGGTTGGGGGGAGGGCCGACACCATTATCCGTCGGGAGGACACTGGAATCACCATCCTCGACGGCAAGAACACCAAGCACAAGATGCGGTACACGGACCCCGACCAGTTGCGGTGGTACGCGATGCTCTTCAAGCTCGCCTACAAGGTGATGCCGGATCGACTTGCTTACGTTTGGTTTAGATTTCCACATGGAGCCGAGGACGAGGAGGGGGAGCCTGAATCAGGTGTGGCGTGGGTCGAGTTCACCGAGGAGGACCTTCGTGGCTTGGCGCAGCGTGCCGTGGATGTGAAGAAGGGGATGCGTAAGGGGAAGTTTGCGCCTACGCCTTCCGCAACGGTGTGCAAGTTCTGCGACTTCGACACTGTTTGTGAGGCCCGAATGCAACAGAAAGCCAGCCGTAGCCGCAAGCCCAAGAAGATTGATGCCTTGACTGATGGTGGCGGTTTCGTGGACCTTTCCCTGTAGGGGGGTCTTTTTCCTCTTCCCGATGGGTACTTCTTTCTGGAGGTAGCCCCATGGAAGAACTGGACTCCCGACTCCAACAAGCGGTGGAAACACGCAATCAAATCGCCGCTGAAGTGCAGCGGGTTGCAGGCCGTCTGGATGCCGCTAAGACCACCCTTTCTGAAGTCGAGGAAGCTATCCAGGCGAAAGGGCTTGACCCTGATGCCTTGGATAAGGTCCTCAAAGACTTGGAGGAACGCTACGCCGATGGCGTGGCGTCCTTTGAGCAGGATATTGAAGAAGCCCGTACAGCCCTTACCCCCTATCTGGAGAACCCCTGATGAAGATTGAAGTCGCTAAAACGGACCTGGAGGTTGCTCTCCAGGTTGTTCGCCTTGTGGTTGGCACCACAGGAAATGACCTTTCCACCCACTACCTCTTTAGGGTGGGTCCAAACGCGGAAGCGGAGGTTCTTGCCTTTCATCAGCGGCTGTTTTCCAGCACGGCTCTCAAGTGCAACGTGGAGGGGGATGAGGGGGACGCCTTCACGGTTGAAGCATGGCGGCTCGATAAGTGGTTGAACGGCGTTTCCGGGACCTCATTGACCTTGGAGTCAGGTGACGGGGGCAACGTCAATGCTTCGGGAGGGCGCAGCAAGATTCGCCTTCGGTCCCTGGACCCCACCAAGTTCCCGTATTGGGACACCACCTTCTCGGAAGCAGAGGATGTGGGGTCTGTGTCGTCGGTGCAGCTTGCGGCGGCACTGGGCTACTCCAAGAGGTTTGTGGCGGCTGAGGACACCACCCGGCCTGCCATCAGTCAGGTAGAGGTGATTGACGGTGTTCTTTGGGCTTCCGACCGTCGGACAGTCTCCTTGGTTGAGGTGGACGGCTTGGAGAAGAGCAACCTTCGTGTTGCGGGAAAGGACTTGGGGACCCTCGCTCGGTTCTTGTCGCTCAAGGACTCTGGTTCAACTGGGCTGCTCCAGCATGACGCGGCGTTTTTCTTTGTCCGTGATGACGGGTCTCACTTGGGTGTGTCTCGTCCTCAAGCAGAGTTCCCTCTCCTCAAGGTTGATCGGGAGGCCGCAGATGAAGCTCTCTTCACGGTTTCTGCTGACGACCTGAGGTCCGCAGTGGCTGTTCTCTCTGCTTCTGCACCCAAGGACAACACCAATGTTCGGGTGCGTGCGAATGGAAAGGGTGTGGTTCTTTCCATGGCCTCCGAGGCAGGGGGAGACGATGAGTACCCGGTCGCGTGTAGCTCTATAGAGAACGCTGACGTGTTCACGGAGGAAGGCTTCGTGGTGGACTACCCTTACATCCTTGGGATCATCGACCACTTCGGTTTGGGTGACCTCAACCTTGGGGTCAACCGTCGAGGCAAGGGCGGCTACGTCGCATTTCGACACGCGGAGCAGTTCGGAACCTCTGACAGCAACTACCATACGGTCATGGTGTGGAGGGTTTGACGGCCCTCAAAGAGGACGTTGCAGCCCTGAGCGCGGGTCTTTCTCGCGTCCAAGGCCGCAGGGATTCTGTGCGGGACCGCTTGGTAGCGGTGGAGTCCAACATTCTTGCCCTTGAAGAAGAGGGGGAGGTGTTGGACCGGGTTGCGGACTTGTTCAGGCTGCTCATTGACCAGGAGATTGCCAGCAACGCTCAAGCGGCAGAATCCCTTCTCACTGAGGGGTTGCGTACTGTCTTTGATGACATGGACCTGTCTGTTCGGAGTGAGGTTGATGTTCAGCGAGGCCGTGTTTCCGTGAATCTGTTCACGGTGCAGCACCAACCTGATGGCACCATCACGGATGCCCCTTCCACTGAGGGTTACGGGGGATCGGTCGCCGCAGTCCAGTCCGTTCTCTTGCGGGTGGTTGTGATGCTTCGTCGGGGGATGCGACCCCTTTTGCTGTTGGACGAGTCTTTGGGCGCGGTGGCAGAGCACTATGTTCCTCGTGTGGGCCAGTTCCTCACCCTCTTGGCAGGTCGCGTGGGGATGGACATCCTGGCTGTTACCCACAACCCAGTTTTGGTGGAGGCGGCAAATCGGGCGTACCGCATCAAGAAGGCGTCCGGGGCAGCCGTCTTTGAAGAGGTTCGCACATGAGAACCTCAGGCGAGGTGCTTCAGAAGCTCAAGCAGTTGCGCTTCCGTCACATCAAGCGGGTCTTGAAGAAGGCTTTGCGGGTGGCTCCTTCAACGTGTGCCCACAACCGGATGGTGGAAATCCCCGCCTCGAACGAGCGTGTCGGTTTGTGTTGTTGTCCTGGGTTGGTGCTTGGAGTGTGTGACGATATTCTGGGAGATCGGTCAGGGGGGTGTTCCTCCTGGGAGGGCCGACACTCGAAGGAGGAACTGAAGGAGGAACTGAAGAGCACCTTTGACTCAGCCCCCGCCTCTGAGCTTTCTCGCCTCTACCCGGATGTTGCTACCCTGATGTGGGTGCTTTCCGATTCGGATGCCCCTCGTGACTCACTGATGCCTGGGGCTACCTTGGTAGGCTCTCTTGGCGGGGTCCCTATTTGGGCCGACACTCCTGACGAAGCCCATGCAGCCCAAGCTACCCTGGACCTCTTGACGAGCAATGTCCAACAGACAGAGGACCCTATTCCTTGGTTTCGGCGGGTGCTCCCGTGGTGATGCTTACCGAGGTTGTTCCTTATGACATGGGGAAGAAGACGCCTCTTATGGTGGAAGTTCCGGTTGATAGGGACCTCGCTCCTTACTTGGTGACTTCTACCAAGGCATCTTTATGGATAGAGCGCCCTCACCCTAACAACTGCGTGCGAGCGGCTGTGTGTGCTGGCGACATGGGCGAACACTGTCAGTTGTTGGTGCAAGAGATTGCCTTGAAGGGGGACGCTGAGGGGTGGGGTAACTGTCAATCGCTTACTCCTGAGGGGGTGAAGGCAGCCCTCCAACACCTCGACTACTACGGCTTTTCGGATGTGGAGGTGCTTTTCTCCACGACCACCAAAACTGTGGGGGTGCCTGAGGGCGTTCCTGTTGGTGAGGCCCTCTGGGTTCCACCTGGATGGGCTGTCGTGGTTCCTGTTGACCGGGGGTTCGTGGGAACCACTCTTCGATTCAAAGAGGATCGTCTGGCGACTGTGGTTCACAATGCTGCCCGTGCCGTGGTCGTGTTGATCGGAGAGGCCCAGTGAGGAAGTGGCTCACAGAAGCTACTTCTCAGGCTGCCTCAAATCTGACTACTGAAGCAGAGGGCTACGTTTTAGGGCGTGGGATTCCGGCCCCGCTGATGTCTGACATCGGGATTGGCGTGTGGCAGGCTCCCGGTTCCCGTTCCCCTGATTCCTCTTTTAGAGGGTGGACCGGAGCCTTGGTCATCCCCACCTACTCGCCCCGGCAGCAGTTGGTCGGGGTGGAGTTTCGATCTTGGGTGCGGGGGGCTGCCAAGGCTGTCAAGAAGTACCACCTCCCTGAAGCAGCGTGGATTCCCACGTTTATTGGCCTGACGGACTCTGCTTTTCGGCGTATCTGGGACGGCGGGGATGTCTGGATAGTGGAGGGGGTTTTTGATTTGGCCCTTGCCCATGTCGTCCCGTCCCAGGATGTCGTGTTGGCATCAGCAGGCGCTGCTCTTCGGAAGAAGCACCTCCGGTTCTTACAGCGGTACGTTTCTTCGGCGGCATGTGTCCATCTGGTTTTCGATGAGGACGAGACAGGTAGAAAGCAGGCCACAGGATTCACAGATGATCGCAGCGGAAAGTGGGTACCGGGGGTTCCTCAGCGTCTTGAGCGGGTAGGAGTACGTTGTCGGGACGTGCGCTATCGAGGCGGTAAAGATCCCGGCGAGGTATGGGACAGGGGCGGTAAAGCCTCCCTTTCTCGGACGTTCAACTTGAAGTAGGAGAACATCGACATGGCCGTTGAATACTGGAAAGCCAGACAGGAAATCCACGACACAATCCTGGCGCTGATCGGGCAGAATCACCCCGATCTTGCTCTTGTGTCTGACGAGATCGTTGCTGTCTTCAGGGAGAAGGCGGGGAAGACCGGGGGTCAGGTAGTCCTTGGCTCCTCGAAGAAGGTCGCCCCTTTGGCAAATGCGCTCGCAGGGGAGAGCTTCAAGTTCGTCCTGGAGCTTGCTGCCGACCAATGGGAGCACGAACTGACCTCGAAGCAGAAGGAGGCCCTTCTGGACCACCTTTTGACTGCTTGTCGGTGCGAAGAAGACCCCAAGAGCGGCGACCTCAAGTGTACGGTCGCCAAGCCCGACATCATGGCTTTCCGTGAGAACGTCGAGCGGTACGGGATGTGGTTCCCGACCGAGGAGGGCGAAAGTGCCCCCTCCCCTGTGGACGAGATGTTCGGGGAAGAAGAGCCGACATCGGCAGAGGCCCCGTCAGATGTGGACGAGATCCTCGATGACCTTTTGGAGCCGGAACACGAGGCGGTCGATCATCTTGGTGGGGAATAGGCATGTGGGGGTTGGAAACCATCAGGCAGATCAACGAGGAAGCAGCTACCGCAGCCAGGGGTGATGGGAATGCTCCTTACTGCATTGGCGTGGCCGATTCCCTGGATGAGTGGCCGCCGTTTCCTTTCCCTCACCTGGGCTATGCCTGCGATGACGTTGACCAGGAACATGATCGCCTGGACACCTGCCTCGTAGACCGTTCAGGGTTCGGGGCTGAGGACGAGCCTGCCTTGACGGCTCTGGCCTTCAGGAACCGTCTGGGCACCCTCCGAGAGCAGCACGGTGCCCTTATGGTGGCCCTTGAGGAGATAGGCCAGTTCCAGGTCTACATCGCCATCTGGAAGGGGCAGGAGAAGGTGGATGGCCTTTGACACTAAGTACCGTCCTGCCTCTTACTCGGAGGTTCTGGGTCAGCAGGCAACCGTAGAGGTGCTCCAGCAGTTTGTTCGGGAGGGAAAGGGCTTCCATCAGTCCTACGTTTTCTGTGGGCAGCATGGGTCCGGCAAGACAACGCTGGGACGTATCCTTGCTCGTGCGTTGCTGTGTGAGGCACCTAACGACGGGAACCCTTGTGACACCTGCACCTCCTGTTCTTCGATCATCGACAAGGGTGTTTCGGAGTGTTTTGTTGAGCTTGATGCAGCCACAAAGTCAGGCAAGGCTGATGTAGCCAAAATCATCGAGGACATCAGCTATTCCACTTTTAGCGGGAAGCGGGGCATCTACCTCTTTGATGAAGCTCATCGCCTCTCCAAGCAGGCTCTTGATGCGTTGCTGAAGCCCATGGAGGACTGTGTCCTGGGCACCGAGGACAAGCAGTTGGTGTGCATCTTCGCCACCACAGAGCCAGAGAAGATGCGCTCCACCATCTTCTCTCGATGTGCTCCCGCTTTTGTGATTCGGAAGGTGGACCCTGCGACGATTGCCAAACGGTTGAGACAGGTGTGTGATCAAGAGGGGGTGGAGCACGAGGACTCAGCCCTGGACCTGATTGCCGCACGCAGTGAGAGCCATATTCGGGACGCCCTCAAAATGGTTGAGGGCATCTCCATGCTGGGGCCGCTGACTCAGGAGGCGGTTTCCTCGTACATGCGGTTGGATACAAACCAGTTGGTTTGGGACATCCTTCACCAGATCAAGGAGGACCTCCCTATGGCAGTGCTGTCGGCGCATACGTTGGTGACAGAGGTGTCTCCTTCCATTGCATATGAGCGCCTCGCGGAAGCTGCTTTGCTTGCCTACGAGACGACTTTGGGGGTGTCTAAGATCCCCTTGTATTGGGATGCCGAAAAGGTTGAGGCCGCATCCACCTCTCTTGGAGAGAGCTTATTGTTGATTGCGGAGATTTTTGCGGCCTCCCCACGTCGTCCCACGAGCCGTTCACTGGTGCTGGACCTTGCACGGGTCCACCATGGGATGGGGAATCCCCTTTCAGTTCCAGCACCTTTTTCCACGCCCTCTCGTCTTGTCGAGGCCGTGGCTCCTGGGAAGCCACCAGCCAATCAAGACTTGTCTGTGTCAAGGGCGGGTAGTGTTCATCAGGACAAGACCCAGCGTGCAACCCATACCACCAACTCAGGCGTTTTCATTGATCCCCGTGCCATCGGGAAAGGCACCGGAGTGGGTAAGGGGCGGCCCTCAAAGGGGAAACCTGACACCCCTGAGGCAGGGGCTTTGGACCCCGAAGTCTTCCATGCCATCCTCCACCTGCGCCTTGCAGAGTTGAGGCGGGATCGTGGCAGACTTCCGGGACGAGCTAACGTGGGTGGTTCTTGAGCTAACAAGGCTCGGGGAGCAGAAGGCTGAGGAGGGGTGTCTCCCAGGACTTTTACAGGATGCCCTCAAGGTGGGATCTGACCACTCCGTTTTTGTGCCTTGTGTGGTTTACGAGAGAGATGGCGCTCGGATTGTCTTGAACATGATGGAGGGCTACGTCTTCATAGCCGCAGGACTTTCCGAAAGTTCTTACCTCGCCTTGGAACACGAATGCCCCTACATCCGGCAGGTGTTGTGTCACCGCCAACGTGGGGGTGTGCCTGTCTTATCCACGATTCCCGATTCAAATCTTGACGAGATACGGGGTGGCCTTCGTAAGATGATTGCGGTGGAGATCGAGACGGGTATGCAAGTTGAGGTCGTGGACGGACCATACGCCGGGTTATCCGGTAACGTGGTACAGCTTGAAGGGGACAATGCCCATGTCTACATGGAGATGAGGTCCCTCAAAGCGATACGGTCAATCCCCAGGACGGTTCTTCGTCCCAAAACAGCTAACGGGTAGGTAGGGATGTCGAGTAACTATTGGTGTGGGCACAAGATTTTGGATCCTCAAGACATGGAGCGTCAGTTCTCCACGGAGGATGGCCTCGCCTACCTCGACTGTACTGGAACAGAGCACATGAGCGGGGAGCGCACAGCCCAGTTGGGGCTGGTCCGCGCCGTTCTGGACAACATCCCCCCAAGGGAAGCAGATTTTGTGGAGTTGTACTTCTTCAAGCGTGTGCGCCAGACAGCAATCGCAGACATCTTCAATGTCAGCCAGCCGACGGTGTGCTACCGACTTCAACGGGCGGCTGCTCGGATCAAGTACCTGTTGGGGCTTCCTGAGTACGACGTAGCCCAGATGCGAAAAGACCTTGCAGGGGTTCTTGGGGACCCTATTGACGTGGATGTGATGCTGGGGATGGTTGAAACCACCTGTCAGAGTGAGGTTGCTAAACGCATGGGGGTTTCCCAAGGCTTTGTGCGGCACCGTTTCCTGCGAACCATCGCTGCTTTGGAGAAGCTGCCGGGGATGTCAGCCTATGTGGACGTCTTCAAGCATGTTTCCCAAAACCTCAACATTCTCCGAGAGGTGCAGCGAGCCAAGTGGTCTGAGCCGGTGATTTACTTGGTCTCCTGATCTCGGTGGTCCTCTTATTGAGCATGTCCCGTGAAGGGCTTGTTCCTTCGGAGGACACGATATGCCTAAACCCAAGCCTTCCCATCGTCGTGTGGCGATGGCTAAGCGCCTTGCTCGACGCTGGGTCGAGGCCAACGTGCGCCCGGAGTATCGGGTCACGGTCTACATGGGTCCCAAAGGACTCCGAAACCTTCCTGGACTGCTGCGATCTTTCCGGGACGGCAAACTCAAGGTTGGCTCTGTAGATCCGGTCACGGACCTTGGGATCAAGGCTGGGTTTGACCATGTCGAAGTCTGGTCTGCCGACCGTAAGGGCCTTGTCGCCTTGGACTCTTGGTTGCGCGAAGTGGGCTGCGAAACCACTGGCGTCTGGTAGGAGGACCGATGGCTCTCGCATTGGCGCTTTCTGAGTTCAGCTATACGTCTGGGTCTGCCAGCGATCAGTTCCTCTTTACCGTGGTCTCTGATTCGCAGGGCAACCTGTCAGTGCGGGACATTCAAAACGCCTATGGGATGGTCGTCAGCCCCTATGGTCGGATTCCCAAGTCAGTTGAAGACGACATCCACAGCGCCATCTCTCAAGTGGAGGCCATCATGGCTGCGACCTCAGCGGTGAACGGTACTCTGACGTTCACAGATTCCCACGAGGAAACCTTTACCTTTACCGATGCCATGACCAGCGCAACCTATCGGGTTCAGCTTTCGAGCGATGCCTTTGTTCCTCTTCGGATCAGCGCCCAAAGCACCACCACTTTTACCGTCCAAGCCGGGGCTGACTTCACAGGCACCATCGGCTTTGACGTGTTCGTATGAGGCCCTCATGAGCTTGTTTTCTAAAGCTGTCCGGGTTGCTTCAGAGCTTCCGAAAGGGTCTGAGCCAAGGCGTGATCTCCTGAAGGTCCTGAAGGAGTCTCGGGTGGTGCCCGAGAAGCTCCGGGCCAAGTACCAGAACATCGGAGACTTCGGAGGAACGCCTCGCATCCTCGCATCTTGGCACCTGGAAGTTGCGGGTCCTACCTTTGACATCAAGGATGACCTGAAGAAGCTCGGCTTGCGCTGGGAGAAGCGTAGGAAGATGTGGGGGCTGTGGGCCACGGAGTACTCACATCCGGGCTTCTCCAACAAGGATGCGCGAAGACAGGGTTATCGCAACTACGGCGCGATTCGAGACGCCCAGAAGAAGGCTTGGCCTCAGGTCCAGAGGCTCGTCAAGGACTACAACGACAAGATCGACAAGCAGATCGATCAGAAACGGGACTTGGCTAAGGACCCCAAGGACGCACTGAAGAAGCTCTTGAGGTCCATGCGAATGGGCAAGCGGCTCGAAGAGTACGGTGTTGAGATCAGCTACGACTGGCCCAGCCGGTACTCCGTGGACGAGGCCAAGGTTCGGGTGTCCGGCAACACTTATGAACTTCGAGGCTTGATGAAGCAAACTGGTTGGCGCTGGAAATCCGGGAGCAAGGCTTGGGAGCTTTCGGTCGATGAGTACAACGCCATTTCCGCTGATTGGATGGCGAAGACCATCCGTGCATTGAAGGGGAGGTAGAAGATGGCACAACCCCCTTGGCTTGTAGACGTTCTCCAGATTGAACCTGGATCCGGTGATACCATCACCGTTGATCGGGATGCTACTGACGGAGCTATGCAGTTCGTGGACGCGGTGGTCACTTCCGGTGTCCTGCTTCCAGCACTCGTTGGAATCCGCAATATCACGGGCGTATTTGTGGTTGGCCGTGCCGGGGACGGCGCTCCTTACACCACAGTTCAGGCTGCCCTGGATGCAATCCCCGCTGCATCTTCTGCTTTGGTGCCCTCTCTTGTCTTGATCATGCCGGGGGTCTACACCGAAGACCTGACGCTTACCCGCGACGGCGTCTACATGGTTGGGCTTGGCGGGGCCAAGCTCATCAACAGCACGGGCACGCACACCCTCACCATCAAGGCTGAATCAACTTCGACCCCGCAGAACATTCTCCTGAAGGGTTTGGAGATCGAGTGCGATCACGCCGGGGATGCTTGTGTTTATGTGCTCGGGGCTGACACCTTTGCTTCAGGGACAGTCGATGTAGACAACGCGCCCATCACGGCAGGTGACCTCATCACTGTTGGTGGGGTTGCACTCACCGGAGTCTCTGGGACCCGGACATCGGGGTCTGACGATTTCTCGGTCAATGGGGTGACGACAGACGAGATTGCTGCCGAGATTGCGGACGCGATCATGGATAGCGCCAACAGCTTCACCAACGTGGTGACGGCGGTTTCTGCCTTGAATGTCGTGACCTTTTCCGCAGTAACCGCAGGGACGGTGGGAAATGCCATCACCCTGGCAGTAACCGTAGCGGTGCCAGGGGACTTGGCTCCTTCTGGGGCTACTCTGGCAGGGGGCGGTTCTTCTGGAAACGTCGTGGCTGACGGTGCTTTGACCATCGAGGACTGTGTCCTGGTTGCTTCAGGGGCTGGCTGCTACCAAGTCGATGCCGATACTGCGAACCACATCCGTGTTCGAGGTGGCACCTTCCGTGGGTCCTCCGCGACCTCAATCTTCCAGGCATCCAATACGGCGGCTGTGCGTCTGGAAGGCATCGAGTGGATGAACGACTTCCAGTTGGCTTACGACAACACTCTGGACCAGCCCAACGACGTGACTTCCGAGTACCAGATTGTGAACTGCGGGCGTATCCATGACCTGTTGGCGAACTTCGTGGGGCTTGGCTCTCTCACCATCTCGAACTGCCCTGACATCAGCGTCTTGGCTCAGGATGGTGACCAGACGCTGGCTCTCAACAACTGTGTGGTGGGCGGGGCCACGACTTTGGGTACGACTACCGCCGCCACGTTCCGCAATACAGAACGAGGAACTCTCGCAGTGTCCGGTGGCACTCCCACCCTTGCGGAGTCGAGGTTCATGGGGTCACAAGCCTTCGCAGGCACGACTACCCAGACCATCACCTTCGACATCCAGCAGCCCGATACCTCCTACACCGTGTTGATCGAGGTGGGTCCCGCTGGCGCGGGGAACGTGATGGCGGCGACGAACAAGACGGCAACCACCTTCGATATTGAAGAGGTGAACGGACCCTTCGCCGTCACCGCAACGATCAACTACGTCATTTGTAGAGACTTGTAGAGGTAAGCCATGAGCAACAATGATTTCTGGGAGCAGGCCACTGGGATTTTCACTGGGGAACTCCCGACAGCCATCGACCACCACCTTTCCGAGAAGGTTGCAGGGCAGAGCTTTGACTCCGTGCGTGAGCTTACGGAGGTCTTTCGTACAACCAATGCGCTTCCTCTGAGCACTGAAGCAGGAGCCAAGGTGTCCTTTACCGGCGGCCTTGGCGCGTACATGACTTACGAAAACCCGCCTCCAAAGGGCGCTTTGGGCGAAGTGGTCAACGTCAAATCAGCCAACGGCGACATCACGCATCATGACGGCAAGGTGTTCGTGCAGTGGGACGATGGCGAGTTCCGCTCGATCCACGCAGAGCACTTGCGGCTGGCTGGTGAAGGCAAGACGGCAAAAGATTTCGCCTCCATGTCTATGGTGGAACTCGGCAAGGCAGTTGCAAAGAAGTTCCCCAAGGCATCCTTCAATAAGAAGCAAAATATGTGGGATCTTGGAGATGGCCGTATGGTCATGTTCGGTCGGCACGGTAAGAAGACCACCATTGATGTTTGGACTTCGGATAAACGCCCCAAGAAAATCAAAATGGACATCAGCATTGGCTCCGAGAGTGATGCTGTGTCTGCTCTGAAGAAACACAAAGCCGCATCCGACCTCAAGGCGACGTTTGAGAAGATCAAGGCCCTGGCCGAGAAGCGCCCCGACAGCAAGTTCCTGAAGTCGCTGCTGAAGCAGATGGCCGACAAGGGCTTCGCTCCGACCGACAAGCAGATGGCTGTGGTCAAGAAGATCGAGAAAGAGATCGGGCAGATGGCCACCATGCAGAAGGAACTGAAGTCGCTGGGCAAGGCCGCCAAGACGTTTCGGGTTTCCAACGTGGGTGACCTCACGGAGTTCCTCAAGGTTTCCGAGGGCAAGTTGATCCACAAGAGCACCAACGACCTGTGGTCGATGACTGCTGATGGTGACGACTTCCTGATTGAGCGCCTCTTTGACGACACTGGGGAGCCGCTTCAGGGGTGATGATGACGGCTTCGGTGTCCGGTAAACCGCCTATTCCATTCCACTCCGTAGGAGAGTGTGTCCATGCGCCCTGACCCTGCACGCATCGCAAAAGCTCATGCCCGCAAGCAGCGGGTTGGTGCGTCTGTGTCTAAGACTGCTGGTGAAGTTCGCTTCATCAAGGACCGGGGTAACGACAAGAACGAGTGGGGTTGGGGAAGCCCAGGTCCGAGTGAGCGTGAAATCACCGCTGACTTCGTTTTTGACCCTCGCTACCTGAAGCCTCTTGCCCAGACGATGCGCTCTGCCCTCATGGGGTTGGGCCATGTTGCTTCAGCACAGGACAAGTTCCTGAAGCTCAAGAGCCGCCAAGTCAGCCCGGACGGGAACCTTGGCGGTAAAGGCTACATCCAGAAGGTCTCTGAGATGCGGCGGCAGTTGATGAACTGCGCGGAAGCCCTCTCATCCTTCACCGATACTGTGTACGACGAGATGGCTGCCCCTCACTGGGACCCAGCCGAGGACACTCTTGACCCCCGCGACCGTGACGAGGTGCGGGAGATTGTCGAGGAGGTCGATGAGATCCGTGAAGATCCTGTGGCTTGGGCTGAAGAGGACCTCACACAAACCGGCAAGGTTGCTCGTCGCAAGACGGCTGCTTGGGCAGGCATCGACTACATGCGTGGAGATGACCGTTGGACGCTGGGCAAGGCCATCGAAAAGCGTCGTGTTCGAGTTCCTTCCGGCTACAAGCTGGTTTCGGAGCCTGGGAAGGTCGTGGTGTTCAACTGGGGAGTCCTGGAGGACGGGGCCACAGCAGAGTTTCGCTTTACGCCTAACGGCACTGACATCCGGTTCATTGTTGATGGCTACGGGGACAAGAGGTCACCGGGTCTGATTCGACACAAGTGGATCGGAGACCCTGCTGATGATGCGGTGACGCTTGAGAAGCTCATCAAGAAGTACATGCTCGCGCTGACGAAGGCAGTGGCAGAGGATGAGCTTGATCTTGCAACGCAGATTGAGCGTGCCCAGATGAGGGGTCAAGAGCGGCGTGACGACCGTCGGTACAGTTCAAGTCGAGTGGCGGCAAGGTTTATGGAGGTGAGCGGTGAGTAAGGACAAACCCCTGGACATTCTTGGGGAGAGCCACCTTCCGGCTGACCTCTTTACCCCTACGTTGGGGTCGAACTATGGTCTCGATGGCTTCGAGGACATGCACTACAACAGCGGTGTCCTCGAAGGCGTGCTGAACCCTGAGCTTCTCCCTGGACCTGCCGTCCCTGACGGCTTCGAGGGAATCACAGCCAATGATATGGGTATCGCGGAGTTCATGAAGGAAGCTGACTTGGCTGACCTGGACTGGCTTGCGGATGCGGAGCAGGACCCGGAGCGCCTTCCGCAGAACCCCGTGGACTTGGCTATCCCGGAGCTTGAGGAAGCCTGGGGCGTGGATCGTAGGACAAATGGCATCAAGGTGTTTTCGACGGACCTTTCCCATGCGAGAGCCTTGGAAGAGGCATCCCCCCTTAGGAAGAACGAGAGGGAGCTTTCGGAAATCTTGGTTTCGGCCATGCGTCGTTCGGCTGCGGGCGACGACATCGAGCAGATCATCGGCCAGTCGCGTCTTGCTGCTGGCTTGGACTCTTCTCGCATTGAGAGGGGCTTGGACATCGTCCGTAGCGAGCACGGGCTTGCTGGGAATGTCTTTGTGCGTGCGGCTGCCTACCCGTCTTACGAGAAGGGCAAGTGGAAGAAGGAGGTCTTGAAGGCCGCCCGAAATGCGGAGTACATCCTTGTTTCAGAGCAGGACTTTGGATCTACGCACATTCAGAATGGCCGCTGTACCGTCACCGGTAAGAAAGCCGTCCTGGAAGTCCCGTGGAAGGATGCTTTGGCCCACTACGGACCCCTGCTTGGGGCTGTGGGCCGCAAGGTTGCTTCTGATTTGCCGCCCCGTGATGCGTTGAGGGCTGCTTTTTCGGCTCCCGCTACGCAGCAGGTTGCGGGTGGTGAGCGTCTTCCTCATTACAAGGCCGTGTGTGACACGGTGACCTCCGAGGAAGCTCGCGTTGCATTGGCTTCCGCAGACACCACCCCCAAGGAAGTGCATATCTCCGAGGCAGGGCTGCAACAGAGGATCTCTTCGTGGAAGTCCTCGAACATGATCGATGGCGACGTGGCTGATGAGATTCTGGCTTCGGATCTCCCCCTGAATCAGAAGTTGGATCGGGCAGTTGCGGCGGTAACTGCAAAGGCCACGGCCAAGGCAGATTTTACGGGCGCTCCGAATACGGCTGCTGAAGCAGCCCAGGCCCGCCAGCACCTTCGGCTCGTTCGTAACGATTCTGGTCGTGAGGCTGCCGAGGCGAAGTTGGAGCAGATCACCGCCTTCCGAAACACCGAGGAGTTGGATCGTCGCGTGGCTCGGGTCATCGCGGAAATCGAGAAGGGAGCACGCGGCTCCTACCTCAAGTCCTTCATCACTCGCTTGATTCCACAGAAGTTTGCCGCCCAAGCAGTGCATCTTCTTCGCCCTACCCTGGAAAGAACAGGAGCACTGGAAGATTCCAAGACAGCAACTTCTTATGATGGGCATGTATACGAGCGAGCACCTGAAGTTCGAGCCGCTATCGAGCTTTCGGACATCGACATGGCCCTTGTGAAGGCAGCCTCTGATGGTGATTCCACAGTGGGAGAAATCAAGAGCGTCCTGAAGTGGGCTTCGAGGCACATGTCCGAGGGCAGCGCAGGCCAAGAACTGTCGGAGTTGCTTCAGCACCGGTTCTCGAACCGGATCCTGAAGGCCGCTTCAGGTCTGATTCAGGATCTTCGTGGCGCTCATGAAGGCGCTGCTGGGTTCTTGTATGTTGACGCGGATGCTTACATGGCCCCCCAAGGAATCTCAGGTTGTGAGACAGGAGCCTTGCGCCACCGCGCCAACCAGATTCCTGCGGTGTTGGCGAGCGCCAGATGTCAGGGTTGTACCCGTGTTTGCACATTGTCGTGCGGCACGCGGAAGTGTGGGACCTACAACAAGGTTCTCCTGGAGGGTTCGGATCTCCCCGAGAACATCCAGTCCATCAAGAAGGCCAACATCACCGGGGCAGACCATACGGACGCGGAAGATATTGCTTCCATGTTCAACAGTACTACCTATGACCCGGACGAGTTCAGCCTTCGGAACGCAGACTTCGAGGAGCAGGTGGAGCTTGCCCCCCTCCCCGAAAACGAGAAGATTGGCGACATCGTTTTGGGTGGCTTCCTGTGGGAGTGATCCGTGGAGTCTCGTTGCCTCAGTATTGAAGCAGTAGCACTGCGGAAGCAGGCTGAGATGTCCCATGCGGCATCCATTGCTTTGATGAAATGGCTCTCGGAGACCACCCAGCGCATGGGTGTTGCTCGCCATGTTTATGTTGTAGGCGGGGCTGTCCGAAACTTCTTGATCGACAAGCCCATCAAAGACATCGACATGGTGGTGGACTCGCTTGCGCTCAAGGGCGGCAAGGATGCCGCCTGGGTTGCAGATGGCATTGCTCGCGCTGTGCCTACTCGAACTAATGTCATCTCTGACAGCTTGGGGGTTTCCAAGGTGTTCATCGAAGGCCCGTGGGAGCTTGATGGTCATCAACTGGAAGGGGAGGTCATCGAGATCGTCAACGCCCGCGAGGAGGTTTACGAGGTCGATCCTGAGACAGGGGATTATGTGGGGCACAAGCCCATTGAGGTGAATCCGACATCATTGGAGATCGATGTCACGAGGCGGGAGTTCACGTTCAACACGCTGATGTGGCGTCTTCTTGATGTGGCGAAGGGTCCTGACAAGGCAGAGATCATCGACTTGACTGGCTGTGGGTTGAAGGACCTGGAAAGCCGTGAGATGAGGTGCCCCCAGGACCCGGACAAGACCTTCAAGCAAGACCCGACAAGGATTATCCGTACTATCAAGTTCGCCTTCAAGTACGGCTTCAAGCTCCCTCCTGACGTGAAGGCTGCCGCGAAGCGTCAAGCCAAGGGCCTAAAGCGCATTGTCTCCAAGACTCAATCTGTTCTTCAGGTCGTTGTCTTGGATAGTCCCCAATACAAGAAGGCCCTGAAGGTAATGGATGACTTGGGGGTGATAGATGTCCTCAAGGAGATGATGCAGGAGAACAGGTCATTCGCCTCTTTCCTTGCTGGGCAGGTTGGCAAGAAGGGAGTGGCCTACATGTTCGACCTGATGGATGTCGGACTTCCGGTTGGCTCCCCCATCTCGTTTTTGAGCGCGAAGCAGCAACGTCGCTTTCGGGAAATCACCACTCCAATGGAACGTGATGACGCCCAAGCGTTTTTGGACATGCTTCGGCAGCCTGGGCAGGGGTATAAAGACCCCTCCTTCGTCAACAATCTTGCTGAACAACATGGCTATGCCCGACGGGAGATGAAGGACTTCATGCCTGTTGTAGACGGGCTGGCAAGAGAGCTTCTCCTGGAAAACCCTGCTTTGGGGGATTCCCCTGCTGCACTTCGACGGCTTGTAGAGCAGCAGCTTCCTCGACGGCTTCCCCGAAGAACCGCCAGCACGGCACTGTCTTACGGCTCCCCTTCCGAAGAGGACCTGCTGAAAATGCAGGCCCCAACTCCCATATTTCCCATGGGGTTGGAGGACTTCGACTTGGAGCCTCCCCCTGGCGCGGAGGAGACCCTTGAAGAACTACAAGCATTACGGCAAGTCGCTGCGGAGGAGCGCCCGGAAGCTGAAGCGTTCGTGCGCGAGTCTGACGGCGAGATTCTCCCTCTCTTTGCTGATTTGTGGAACCGTTTTGGTGTCCGAGTTGATCAGGGATGGGCGCGAGAGATGGTCAGGCAAGCAAGGACCCATATCTTACGGTTGAAGTGGCACTTCAACCGTGCCCGCCCTCACCAAGTAGGGGAGGCAATCGGGCAGTCTTTTGTGCCCATGGATTCGCAGACGGCTCACACACCGGCTTACCCCAGTGGACATGCCATCCAAGCGTACCTCTTGGGTGAGGCTTCGAGCCGCCTGGACCCGGAGCATACAGACGAGTACTTCGACTTGGTGGGCCGCATCCTTTGGGGTCGCGTCCAGGCGGGGTACCACTGGCCCAGTGACATCTCCTATGGGGTGGAGATCGCTCAAGACATGGCTGAAGCCATGGAGCTTCCTCCCCAGTTCAGCCCTCGCGTAGCTCGAATCATGGAGCGTCGTGCTCATCACATGCGTCAACAGGTGCGTTGGGCGAAGACCTACACGGTCAATAAGGGCGACTCGGTCTGGTACGGCAAGTACAAGAACCAGCGCGGGGTTGTCCAAAGTTTCGGCATGAGTGACAAGGGCGACCCGACCATCACCGTCGAGCAACTTCCGGCTCCTTCGGCAAGGAAGCCGAAGAAGAAGTCCCCAAAGGAGTTGAACCTTTTCAAGATCCGGCCCCGCAAGGAGGACGGTAAAGATGAGGATCAGGAGAAGAAGGCTGCCCGCCGCGTTGTTGCGAAGTTCAGGGCCAAGAAGAAGGTCCCGAAAACCGATGGTTCAGGAACCACCACCATTTATGAGTACGGCCCCCGGCAAGTTGCCCAACGACATAAGGACAAGGCCAAGCGCCTCAAGGCGTTGAAGTCCTCGCTGTCTGCTTTGAGGTCCAAGGTTTCTGGGGACATGGCTTCCAAGGACCCGGAAACCAGACTGACGGCGTTGGCAGTGGCTCTTCTCGACAAGACCTACGAACGTGTGGGGAACGAGAAGTCTGCGGGTGAGCGCGGCCACCACGGCATCACCACCCTTTGTGTGGAGCACCTGACCCTGAAAGGGAAGAAAGCTACCTTCACATATGTGGGTAAGAGCGGAGTGAAGCAGAAGAAGGTGGTGGATGACCCCCAGATTATTCAGGTGCTGAAGCACGCCATTGAAGGCAAAAGCCCCAGCGAGAGAATCCTGTGCGATGGCGACGACTGTCTGATTCGAGCGCGGCACGTCAACAGCTACCTGAAGCCTTTCGACATCACTGCGAAGGACCTTCGAGGATTGCACGCCAACGAGGAGATGCGGGTCCACCTTCAGGACATCCGTAAGAAGGGGGAGAACCTTCCTCACCCTCGCAAAGAGCGGGACAAGATCCTAAAGGCTGAGTTCAAGGACGCGCTGGCACTTGTGGCTGTGGCGGTAGGCCATCAGGCTTCCACTCTTAGGTCCCAGTACCTCGTACCGGGCCTTGAGAAAGCCTACATGAAGGATGGGACTGTCATTGAGGACCTCGCAAAGCAAGCTGCACTGGAGCGTGATGCAGGTCTTCGGCAGTGGCTCATGGGCTTGCTGGGGAAATCCACTATCGTCAAAGCCATCTTTGATTGGGGCGAGCAGCGTGTAGACGGCCCTTCGGACTTCCCGAGGGGGATGGTTCCCGAGGGCTACATTTGGCAGATAGGCGACAGTTGGTATTCCACTCTTGGAGAGGGGTTCCGCGTTCGGAAGTACCGGTACGAGAAGGATGCGGTTCGAGGAATCCGGTTTGCCCGTGTGGCTTTTCTGCTTCAGGCCAAGCAGGCAACGAAGTCCACTGGCGAACAGGAGGACGAAGAAGCCAAACGTCTTGTTCGCAACTCTCCTAAGAAGAGGCCACCCCGCGTTGATTTAGAGCGCAGGCGTGTTTTGGACGAGGACATCGAGCAAGATCCCGACCAGGACCAGGAGAAGAAGGACACCTCCCACAACTTCAAGGACATCGCGGCTGCGATGGCCGCCCGCCGCGTAGCTTTCCGCTATCGCCAAGCGGAGGAGTTCACGGAACAGGAGTGGAAGACCTACAAGGAGAAGCATCCCGGAGCCAGCAAGGACGACCACGAGATCCGCTCCGTTGGAGGAGAGGGGGATGAAGAAGAAGCCAAGGACACCTGGGCAGAGCTTTCCGACGACGAGAAGATGGAGGCCATCGAAGAGGGGGCCAAGGACGAGTTCGCCAAGATCAAGGAGGAGTTCCCCGACGCGACCCTCACCGAAAATGAGGTGACGGACATGTTCTTGGAGCAGGGGGCGAACGACCAAGATCCCTTCAGTCCTGCTTCAGTGAAAGAGCGACGTGACAAGGTCCTTGGAGAGGCTGAGATGGACTCAGCCACCAACAACCTCGTTCTCTTGACTCAATCCTTTGGGGGGAAAGAGTCTAAGAAGGTTGAAGAGGCTCTTTCGGGTTTGGAGGGCGATGACCGGGCTACGTTCTTGGACTCCTACCAAAAGGTTCAGGAAGCCTCGAAGAACCGGGACTCTGAAACTCGTAAGAACCCGAAAGCTCGTAAAGAGTTGCTGGACCTCATCGAAAATCTCGATGAGGTCATGGAAGCCCTCGCTTCCGCGAATCCTCAGACTATTGGCGAAGTCCTCGCTTTGTTCGAGTACGCCACCAAGGTTCTTTTCAACCCGGCACTTCTCGACCCGTCAAATCCGGTATCTGAAGAAGGGGCTGCGGTTTCTGGGGAGGCCCTGACCAAAGCACGGGAGAGAAGCGGTGTCCATGCTGCCACCGCCTTTGATCGCTACAAGGAAGCCACCCCGGAGGAACGAGCACACGCCAAGGAAGCCTTGGCGATGCAGATGGAGGACCTTCCTGAGGATTCTCCTAAGAGCATCGAGCTTCAGGGTGTCATTTCCGGCCTTCTGGCTGCATCTGCCGTTCATGACGGCGAAGAAGCAACGGGCGTTGGGCCAACGATGCAGCTTTTGGTCAAAGCCCTTGATGCGGCAGGAGAGGTGGGTGTTGGGGGAGCTTTGTTCGCCCCTGTTGGGCAGGACATGTCCACCCCGGAAGTGCGGGACAACATTCGGAATGCCCTTTCGGGGGTCTTGGACTCTGATTGGGAGAGCCTTGTCGATAAAGACGACCCGATTTACCCCATCGCAGAGTTGTTGTCTGATGATGATGCGGGGTTGGGCATGGAAGATCGACAGTTCTTGAGGACCGTCATCGCGGATTACCTGACCGATGAAATCACGGTTGTTGAAGAAAAGAGCCGTGGGGACCACACCAAAGAAGAGCCGACCAGCGGAGACGTGAAGAAGGACCTCAAGGAGCGCCGTAAGAAGGACAAGTCTCGAATCAATAGCGCCCTTTCAGAGGCTAAGGCCGGATTGGATCAGGCTCTCATTGACGAGGCAGAGGGTAAAGGTGAAGGCAAGGGTGAAGGCAAGGGTGAAGGCAGCGTAGGCGAGCCTCAGTCTGCTGCTAAGAAGGGTTTCTTCTCGGCATTGCTGGATATTCTCTTCCCCGGCTCCATCCCGAAGAAATGGCAGGATGTTCTGGATGAGGACGCTTCCCCTTCCACAGATAAGAAGGCTTTTGCTCACTATGATTTGAATCCGTGGGACACTTCCAAACTTCCAGCGGGACGTCATGTCCCGCTGGATGCGCGGTAGGGTTCCTATACACCAACCCTATGAGCGAGACTTGCACTCGCTGGAATCCCTGTCCCGACAGGAACCCCTTTTGGAGAGTCACCATGGCCGACAATCTTACCCGGCACGGGGCACGGACCCTTACCGAGTCCCTTGACCGTATTGCAACCGCCGTTCAGCACAATGCTGCTGTTCTGGGACTTCCCGGCAATATCGCCCAGGACTTCGCCTATCGGTGTGACCTGATTAGCGATGCAGTTGAGAAGACTGCGGCCTCCAACTTTCCCTCCAAGGAAGCGGATTTCGATGCGGCTTCGATTGGGGCTGAGGTTCCGGGACCCTTGGTTGATGAGCCACCGGACCCCCAGATTGATGACCACTTCACTCAGGACAAGTTCCATGAGCTTGGGGACATGGAGGAAGCCGCAGAGAAGCTCGCCTCTCTGATGGTGGAGGCTGACCATGTGCTGGAAGCAGTGATGCCGACTGTCCAGGTGAAGGGCTTTGCTGGCTTCACCAATCAGATTCGTCGTTTGGATGAGCTATCCAACGAGATTGAGTTGCTGGAGCGGGAGCTTGAAGCAGCCACTCAGGGCTTGCTTTCACGCAAGAAGGATCTCGACAAGGAAATGAAGAAGGCCGTCCAGGAACTCAAGGACGACTACAAGGAGAACCTTTCAGCACAGGGCAATGTCGTCATTGAGCGCAAAACTGCTTTGGTGGACGCCCTGGCTCGATTGGCGGTGGTTGCTCGTAAGCGGACCCCCCAGATGGTTCGGGAAGAGATGCTGGCGGTTCTGGCTAACGAATATGGCGCAAGCATCATGGACCGTATCCCGGAACTTGAATCCGCTCTCCGTGAGGAGAGGAAGACCCTTACGGTGTCCTTCAAGGGCTTTGAGTTGATGGCTCATGCGCCTTCCCCAACAGCTTCCGTGAAGCAGGCTGGGATTTTGGACAAGATTGTCCGTTTCCGCGAATGGCTCCTTGGAGGTCTTCGCCGCATCCTGGCTCTGGGCACCCAAGCCACCCGCCTTTTCAAGGGTGTGGGCCAGAAGATGGATCGGGATACCAAAACCTTCTTGAAGGAGCTTGGTGCCTACGAGAAGGAAATGGCGAAGGCGGCCACACAAGAGCATGGCTTTGACTTTTTCGCTGAGTAGCTGGAGAGGCCGTGTCCAAAACTGCTGTCAACAATGTCAACTGGCAACAGAGAGCCACCGAGTTCTCTGTAGGTGATCTCGTGGGCCTTTTTGGAGCCTATGAGTCCCAGTCAGGCCGCGTAACAGCAGTCTGGCCTGCTATCGGCATGGTTGATGTCGAGATGGCAGTCGGGAACAAGCGGTTTCCAGCCGAAGAGCTTCAGCGGTACGACAATGAAACGGGAAATGTGGTCCCACCCCAAACGGATTCAGCCGCAGTGTCCCCCACTGTTTCAGTTCCCGGAGGCCCTTACAAGGAAGCCTCTGTGCAGCGGGTTGCCGAAGCTGCTGTGCGTAGAGCCTTGTACTGGGCTTCCAAGGATCGTCAATACCGGCTTACGGGTGCCGAGTCAGGCGGGGGTCCGATTGGCTGTCCTAAATGTAAGGACGGGACGTTGAAGAAGGCCATCTACAAGAGGCGCGACGGTGCAAGCGAGCGTCTCATGGGTTGCCCCGGTTGTCTGTTCCTGATCAAGGAGTTGGACATTGTGAACTATTTGGGGAACCACTCAGAACTCGAAGTCGAGGCTGGAGTCTGAGATGGCGTTTATGAAGCACGCAAAAGCGATGGTGGTTCATCCACGCACAAATCCTGCTTCTTGGGATAGCTGCTCTTTCAACAAGGCTGCTTCTTCTGGAGCGTCTCGTGACTTGTCCGCTCAAGCCAGTGAAATCCTGGGCACAGCTTTCAACCCAGACCAGTACCTGCTCACACACTGCACCATCGTCGGCTCAGTGGAAGTGGACCCAGTTCCTGGGGCCAAGCTGGGTGCCGTGAAGGTTGGCAGCAAGACCATTGACCGCAAGTACGGGGACTTTTACATCAAGCCTGAATCATCAGCGATGGTGAATAACAACGGGGACTCCTGGAGTCGTGCCGTTCTGTTGAAGTCCTACCGCACCTTTATTGGGGCGCATAACTTCCAGGAGCATGTGCAGATCGAGGAGCAGTCCAAGGGCCGCATCATCGACGCCGTTGCTCGTGATGTTGGAAGCTCTCTTTACATCGACATCCTGGTGGCTACTGACCGCAAGCACGCTGCCTTGGTGCAAGACATCGAAAGCGGAAAGATTGCCACCCTTTCAATGGGCTGCACCACCGACTTCACGATCTGCTCAAACTGCGGGCACGTCGCGGCTGATGAAACTGAACTCTGTGACCACATCCGGTATGCAAAGCTCAACACGTTCATGGATGACCAGGGGAACAAGCGGGTCATCGCAGAGCTTTGCGGGCACTCAGACTACGACGACGTTGGCGGCGTTCAGTTCATCGAAGCCTCTTGGGTAGCTACCCCTGCCTTTTCTGGTGCCGTGATGCGGAACATCCTGAGTCCCTCAGAGGCCACAGCCCAAACAAAGCAGTTGGAAGAGGTGCTTTCGACACCCCCTCAGCAGTGGTCTGAAGACTCTGTGGCAAAGGCCGCATCGACGGTTCATGCGTTTGATTTCGGAGGCGGCGGCGAAGAAGGCGGCGAAGAAGAAAAGCCTGAAAAGCCGACAGATCCCTTCTCCGCACTGGAGGAGAGCCTCTACGACATGGTCAAGAAGCGCGTGCAAGACCGCCTTGAGAAAGACATGTCAGGGGCCAACGTGGAAGAGGCGCTGGATCACCCAGGTTCGCCCTCTACTTGGCCCAACGACACCCTTCAAAAAGAGGGCATGGCTGCCCGGTACAAGACCGCCATCCAGACGGTTGTGCGGGTAGCCTCCTCTGACGCAGCCCTTGTTGATGGGGTTGCGGCTGTCAATGCTTCCTACGGAGTCAAAATCGGACGGGATATTTACCGTGCTGTTTTGGCTGCTGGATCCCCTTCGAGCCATTCTGACTTGAAGTCCTTTCTGTCTGCTTGTCGTTCTGCGGCTGGTAGGCAGATGTCCCCTGCCGAAGTTCGGGTTGCAATCCGAGTCGGCTATCTGCTTTCCCGACAGGAAAGCAAACCCACTCAAACTGTTACCTGAACACCTAAGGAGTCCGACATGAGTCGTGAACGAATGACCTGGAATGAGGGGACCACCGAGGTCCCCGTCGATGACAAGCAAGCCGCTGAGGCTCCCGCTACCCCTGGCGAGGGACCTGCCAGCCCTGCATACAAGGAAGATCCTGCCCAGGATGCCTATGCCAAGGGTGATACTTCCTCGTGGGCCGAGGACCCGAATCCCCCGCCGTACTCAAATGGCGAGGCTCCTGCGGTTCCCAGTGAGAAGCAGGCGGCAGACGTTTTGGAGCGCAAGGCAGCCAAGTGCATTCGTCTTGCTACCGCCATGCTTGGTGGAGATGCTTCCGTGGAAGCCATTGAGGACCAAGCTCTTGCTTTCATGGACATGGATGATTCCGCTATCGGTTCTTCTTTGAGCCGTCTTGCAGAAGACGAGGAGGAGAAGGGGGCCGAAGCAGAGGCCGCCAAGACCATCCAGGAAGACAAGGAGCACGCTGCCGAGGCAAAGAAGGCCGATGATTCGGCTGACGAGGCCATTGACGACGACGATGCCAAGGCTGCGGAAGCGGATCTGGCGAAGGAGTCCTCCGAGAAGACGGGCTACGAGGATCGTCTTGCCAACATCGAGAACGCTCTGCGGTCCCTGGTTCCTGATGCCTTCCCTACCAAGGAGGCTCTCCAAGTCGCCCCAATGGGGGACGACGAGGAAGCCTTCACGATGCCGATGGATGAGGACGAGGCTATGCTCGACGTCATGCTCGCTGAAGAGGGCATGAGTGATGACCCCGAAGCCATGCTGGCCGCTATGCTGGCTGAAGAAGACGATGCCGAGGCTTTCACCACAGACCCTGGACAAGCGGGCACGATGTCTGCTGACCCCGGTGAGGGTGAGGGCATGGGCGATGACCTCCTTGTTGAGGATGTCGCTGTTGCCGACCCCGAGGTCGTGATGGTTGAGGACATGGTGGCTGACCCGATGGGCGTCATGGCTCGTGAACTGGACGCGAAGGACAGCGAGATGCTTGCTGTGCTTTTCGGCAAGGGCGCGGCTGAGGACAAGGAGGAGAAGGAGGATCACGATGAGGGTGCCGTCAAGGATGACGAGGATCACATCGAGGACCTCGAAGAAGACAAGGACGAGGAGGAGAAGGACCTGAAGAAGGAAGAGAAGAAGGCCGCTCAGAACCCGCAGCCCAAGAAGGCCAGCACAGGCGCGAAGCGTCTGGGTGGTGTCTCGAAGGAAGCGGCCTCTGAGGTCAGCAACCTCTCTTCGCTTTGGGAATCCGCTCCTGATGTGAGTCGGTTCTTCAACTAAACCAACAACCTTTCCCCTGAGCATGGAGGGCAACTTTCACGCTCAGGGGGTCCAGGGTTTCTCCCCAACGGGACATAAGAGACCTTCGGTTCAATAGATACTTGATACACCGTCTTATAGTTAGACGGTTTGCGTCTGGCTGAAAGGCATTCTGCCCAACAGTCGTCTTTACACCCCCTTCCTGTAAACAGGGAGCACGGCAGGAGAATAATCATGCCTTTGCTTGGACAGGCGAGTGGTGGGTGGACCGAGTCATCCTCGGCGCTTCGCATTCTCAATCTGGGAATCCGAAACTCCGTGGGCGTTCTCTCGAACGACTCTTTCACTCAGACCAACCCGCCAGTAGTTACTGCGACCTCATCCATTAGTTCCAATGTGGACACCAGCGTTCTTGGTGCTCTCAGCGGTTCTGTGGCAATGACCCGACCCGATGCGGGCGTCAACTTCATCGGCCCCAACGCCGAAGGTGTTGGTGCAGCGAACGAACTGTTCGTGATGGCGCTCGGTATCTTCATCAACGACGCTGTGGGCAACGCCTACGAGAACACTCCGGGTCCCGCGAGTGGCAAGGGTCCGTATGTTTCCGGTCAGGGAACCTACGCTTCCGCGCTGTTCGAGACTCAGTTCTTGGCTGCTTCTGGTGCTGGTGGCGCTACTGGCGACACGATCACCTGGACAACTGGGATGCGGATGATTGTTTCCCGGAACAGTTATCTCATGCCTCTTTGGGACATTGTCAACGGTGGCACCTTCGCCAACGCTGGCAACAATGCTGATGTCGAGCACGGCCATGCTGCCGGAACCGAGACACAGATTGCCCTCCTCAAGATGCCCGCTGATGCCGTTCAACCTGAAATCGTCTTTGACCTTCGCGTCTGATAAAGGAGACTGAAATGACTGTCGCAAACTCTGTGAAGCAAAAGCTGATCAGCGACTACATTGGTACTCCTCAGGGACGTGCCAAGCTCGCTGCTTCGATGACTCAACCCCTGCGGCTTCGCCGTGACTACATGGCTGTGGGACGTAAGACGTTCCTGGTCGAGCAGTTGCCGGACGGTGCCCTGCCGATCTATGACAAGGACCCGGATGTGACCGCGTATGTCGTGGGCGAGGAAGGCGAGAACATTCTTGCCATCACCAAGCCCAGGCGTGTGATCTTCCCCTTGTTCGAGATCGCCTCGAATCCTGAGATCCCGCTGACTCAGATCAAGGAGCGTCGTTTCGATCTCATCGAACGCGCCCAGGATCTGGCTCGCGCTCAGATTCAGGCTGCCGAAGATGAGCGTGTGTTCGCTGTCCTCGATGCTATCGCAACCACTGGTTTCGATTCCATCGCTGGCGGTACGAACCCCGACACCCCGGTTGTTGCCCCGCTCAGCGGAGCCGTCCTCGCGGATGCCTTCTCGCTGATCGAGCGCCATGACCTTCGGGTTGCTCGTGTGTTCATGAACGCTCGTGACTACTCGGACCTCCGCAAGTTCGGTCGGGACATCCTCGACATCGAGACTCAGCGCGAGTTGCTGAAGACCGGTCTGATGGGAACCCTCTGGGGTGCTCAGATCATCGTCAGCCGCCTCGTGCCCGTCGGCACCGTGTATGTGTGCTGCGAGCCTGAGATGTTCGGTCGTATCCCCGTCCGTACTGAGTTGACCGTTCTTTCCGCAGATGACCCGAAGGCTCGCACCATCGGCTTCTCCTGCTTCGAGAACCTGGGACTCGGTGCCTACAACCCTCGTGGTTTGGCCCGACTGACCATCACTCGGTAGTCCGTAGTCGGTAACGACACCTGAAACCCCCGGTTGGTTCTGCCAGCCGGGGGTTTCTTGCGTTTAGGGGGTTCCTGTCTCCTGGTTTTCCCGTAGAGATAATAGAAGGGGCACAGTCCCGGACAGGTTGTAAGGGTTGAGGGCGATCAAGACCCGTTGACCAATAGGCGATACCCTGCCTGTCCAAAACTTGAGAAGGTCTGAGGCCACAAGCCTCGGGCCTTTTTTGTTTCCCGGTAGTGTGTTGATACTCGCTGGGGAGTAACCCTTCTGGAGACTTGTCATGTCAGAACCAACCGCACGCCACAGACTCCTTCGTCTTGCCTCCACCCTTCCGAAAGGAAGCGAGGAACGTGCGGAGGTCCTTTCTGTCCTTGCGAAGAAGGATCTCCCGGAGGAACTGAAGAAGCATCAGTTCACGGAAGAGGACAACCCTAATCCCAAGGGCAACGACAAGGACGGCGACGGTGAGACGGGCGAGGCGAGTCCCGTCCCAAAGAAGGAAGCCGGTTGTGACTCCCCCAAACTTCCCGATGCGCTGAAGGAACAGTGCAAGAAGAAGGAGGAGGCCAAGGAGTCTGGCGACAAGGACAGTGACAAGAAGGCCGAGAGCCAGGGCAGGGCAGCTTCTGAGGCGACCCTTCGTAAGGGCCTCATCCGCATGGCTTTCGAGATGCCCAAGGGTAGCGACGAGCGCAGGAAGATTCTCGAAGTGCTCCAGGGCTGATGAAGACACCGTCCCCAGCAAGGGTGGCTACACGACACCTCTTGGTTCAGGAGGCGCGGCACCGCTATGCAGCGGCTCTTCCAGATGAGCCAGTGGTGGGTGACATCCTCTACTCGAACTGGGGGTACGACCAGACCAACATCGACTACTACCAGATTCTCAAGACCACTCCGAAGCAAGTCGTGATCAAGCAACTCCTCCACAAGGTTGTGAGTACGGGTCGCACTGATGAGAAGATCATTCCCCTCAAGGGGAAGTTCGATTCGAGAGGGAAGACTCTCCGCAGAAAGTGGCGTCCTGGCTATAACGGCGGCATTGCGGTGAGCATCAACTCCTACTCCAGTGCGTATAGCTGGGACGGTCGTCCTAAAAGCCAAACAATGGCCGGGTTCGGCCACTGACAACAACCCCCTCTTGGGTAGTGTGCTCACTCGGAGGGTGTGGTGCTCGTAGCGGTTTCAGGGACAATCGGCGTTGGCAAGTCCACTCTCTGCGCGAGGCTTGCCGGTGAGACTGGTTTCTCTCTGATTCCAGAGCCAGTAGGGTCGAACCCGTACCTCGGGGACTTCTACAAAGACCCTTCACGTTGGGCGTTCACGGCCCAGATTTTCATGATCACTGACCGTTTCCGTCGGCAGCGGCATCTCGGTCGGCAAGAGGGCTATCTCCTGGACCGTTGTCTCCATGAGGACTGGGTGTTTGCCCAGGTGCTTCACGAGATGGGCCACTTATCAGACCGGGAATGGGCCACTTACTTGGGCTTGTACGAGTCCCTGATTCAGGTAGCCCCAGTTCCTGATGCGGTGGTGTACCTTCGAGTTACCCCGGAAACCGCTCTTCGTCGGATTGGGTCCAGGGGGCGTGGCTCGGAGTCAGCCATCTCGTTGAGCTACCTCTCCCATCTTCACCGGGTCTACGAGGAATGGGCTGAGACCATGGCTGCCACAACGACCGTTATGACATTGGATTGGGGTTCTTACGGGGATGCCGCTGGCATTGCGGAGCGGTTGTTCCCTACCGCAAAGAGGGAGGCACCTCAAGATTTGATGCTTCCATGACCGTCCATTCGGGGTCCTCGAACGGTTTGTATTGGAACATCTGAATCAGGGGCGCGTCAGCCTCAGCGACCCACTTGTACATCTCGTCGTCATAGAGGGCTTGGGGGTCTTTGATCCAAGAAGCTGGACGATGGGAGGCCCGGTTTTGCGCGGTCACCTCATTGACCTGTTCGAGGTCGAGGTTCATCACTGAGGCCAACCCTTCATAAAGGGTGGACGTGTTGAGGAACAAGTCAGGTCGTGGGGGCCTGCCGTAGCAGAAGCGGAAAGCCCAGCTACAAAGCCCCAAACCAGATGAAAGGTAGTCGGCTTCAGCACCGTGGTGCAGGTGCGGGTCTGGGTCCCAAATCAATGGAAAGGGGTCCGGCATCTCTTCGACATCCAGGGCATGAGTCATCCCGTATAGGAAGTCTTTGAACTCGGAGGAGCCGTTGCCCATGAGCTTGACGTTTTTCTGCTGCTGTTCGGAAGGGTACGCCCCTGAGATTGCCATGTTGTAAAGGGAGGCGTACCAGGACCAGGGATCTCGAACCGTTCCAAACAATGCCCGCCCCTTGAGCGCAGAAGACGGGATGGACTCGGCCTTGCCGTGCCGCTTGAGGTGGTTGATTTGGCCGAAGCCTGTCCCAAGATGCCTCAAGACCCGGTAGACGGACATGCCACCCGTTTTGGGCATGTGCCAGTAGGCGAGGTTGTGTGTGTGGAAGAGGGACACTTATGCGCCTTCGGTCCTGTACCGCTGAACCAAGGATTCCACGGGAGTTTCCTTTCCGTCGTCGTCTTCCCCAAGGAAGTCCTCTACGTCGAACTCCTCTGCTTCAAGCTCCTCGGCTTCATCCTCATCAGCAGTTTCCTCATCAGCAGTTCGCACCCCTTCGAGAAGGGCGTCTACTTCGTCCATGTCATCCAGGAGGTCTGATTCAGGCTCTTCGGGTTCCGGGTTCATGGCAGCCTTGAGGACGGCAATCGTCTCTTGGTTGCCTCCCATGACTTGATACTTGGTGTGGTCATTGAGCTTCGTGACGTCGATTCCGTGAACGAGGTGAGGCTCGGGATCTTCTTCAGGCTCTTCAGGAGTGTCTTCGTCCGGGGACTGCAACCGGTCAGGTTCTTCAGGCTCTTCTGCTTCAGCGACCTCTGTTGTAAGGGCCTGTACTTCAGTCCAAGCAGCGATCTGTCCTTGAAGTCGGTCAGCGTGGCCCTGCAACTGCTTGAAGATGGCTTCCATCTGGGTGTCCAAGTCCTGGACTTGATCCAAGATCCCCGCCTCCTTCATAAGGGAGTCAACCTTGGCCTTACGGTCGGCTTGCACCGCTTTGAGTTGGTCCGGGAGAGCCTGAAGCTCGGCTTGCAGGGCCTGAACCTTCTCGGCAGCGGTTTGTTGGATGTCCATGTCAGCACCTTCCTGTCTTGATGAACGATACCCGCAGCCCGCTACTTCCGGTTCCCTCTACCGCTTCTGTTATGCGCCCCTGGTCATCTATGGCGATTGTGGGGTTGGCATAGGTGCCTGCTGTCACCGCCGTGTCCTCAAGGGTGAAGGTGGTTGTCCCAGCCCCATCGGTGATTTCAATCCCTGTTCCCTCTGTAAGGATGTTCGCTTCCGCAGCCGTGATTCGCCCTTGGGCATCCACGGTCACTTCTGCGTTTTGGTACGTTCCAGGTGTTACCGCTGTGTTTTCCAGGGATACCGTGACAGTAGTTCCAGCCCCTTCGTCAGTGATGTTTATGCCGGTGCCTTCTGTGAGCACACGCGCATTTGGAATGTCCCCATCAGCACTCAGGGTGACGTATTCAGCGTCCTCTGGAGCGCCCGATTCCCCTGCGGTTTCTCCGACATACCGGAAACCCACGACGTAGGGGTCAAAAGCTGCCGGGGCAATGCCCGTTTCAGCCCAGAAGTCGTTGGAGATGAGCAACAGGCCGTTGGCGTAGTTCCAAACCCAGCCTACGGTTTTGTTATCCCCTACCCCTGTGGTACCTGCGGTGGTTGTGACGAGAACGCCTGCCGCATCGGGGTCACCGTCGTAGAGTTGGATGGCGTAGCCGTTTGAGGGAGCACCCCCTGAAGCACCACGAGGGACAAGCTGCGGGAGGAGCCAGTTCTTCAACTGGCTTGATGTGGGGTCTCCGTAGGTTTCGTATGAGCACCACGTTGAATCATTGGTTCCAGCCACGAGGGTGAGTCGAACTGCGTCAGTGGGATCTGAAAGATCCTGAATCAGAGTGGGGTTGGCTACGGCGTTTGCCTGAGCTTCCGCAAGATTCGCAGCGGTGAGGGACCGCAGCGTGGACATCTGAGTCCACACCTGCTCCGCGTCCATGATGAACGTGAAGGGGAAGAAGGTCTCGTACCAGACCGCCCCTGAGTTGGCGTCGATGACGCCAGCCTGGATGGCTTTGGTGGTGAGGTTGATTCTTTCTTGGTTGGTGAACCCCATGAGTTCCTCCTATGCAGGCCCGCACTCTGCTTGGAACACCGCCATTGCCCGTACAAAGGGCATTTCAGGTATCCGGTAGACAGTTCTATGGCGGTATCCCAGTTGGACGGACACCGAGAACACTCCCTGTTGGAAGCGTACCTTCAAGAGTGCGGGTCCTTCCCATTCTTCTGAGCGGTTGACTACCGCCTTCTCAATGCCCCTGAAGTCAGCGACGTCAAAGGTGTGCTCATCCACGCAGGTGTCGGAGGAGGCCACCGCCAAGCGAACCGTCTGGTCCTCCTGGTCTACGGAAATATGTACTGGTTCCGGGAAGTTAGCTGCCATCTTGCTCTCAGATAAGGGTGGTAATCATGGAGTTCAGTTTGATTCCAGCATTTACGATCTCGACCTCTACGAAGAACCCCGTCTCGCAAGTGAAGCCACCAAAGGTGGCATTGATGGTGTTTCCCGAAGAGGAGGCTTCCCTGATGTGGCCGTCTGTTACGCCGTCATCGAAGGTGGCGAAGTTGTAGAGGCCCCCATGCAAGAGAAGCGGGGGTGCTGCGGGACCTGTGTTTCCACCGTTGGACGAGGCTCTTCTTCGGATGTAGACCTTGAGGTTCTCGTTGGCGAGGTCGGTAGCCGCGTCCGATAGGAATGTGCCTGCGAAGTTGAAGGTGAGGCTGGCCCTGTTCGTGGCAGGGGAGGGGTCCACCATGGTTCGGTAGTAGGCTACGGGTGCCCCCATCGCGCTGTAGTCCGGTCCTCCAGGATTGAAGGTAGTCCAGTTCGACTGGTCTGCTTCGTTGGGTGCCAGAAGCTGGCCCCCGTAAACCATCGCCTCGCCAGCCACGAGTGCGTTGTTGGAGTTCCAGTTCCCTGGAGCCGTCCCTCCGTTGTAGCCGCTGTCTTGGCGATAGCTCTCATCATCGAAGTAGTCAGCGACATCTGTGGAAGTCTGGGTGTGGGTGTCGATGACGATGGAGTCCGTGGTGGAGAGCACAGTCCCACCATTGGCCCAGGTGTCTCTGGGAAACGCGGATGCAGTGCCTGTGGCTGTGGTTTCCCGGTAGCTGCCTGAGTTGATCGCCCAGTTAGTCTGGGTGTAGGTCACGCCATCCACGTTCTCATCGTTGGTCCAACCCCCAAAGTTCGCCGCACCTGTGCCGAAGGGAGACACATTGAGGGTTGGCAGCCCGAAATCAGACGCAGTGATGCGGAGATTCTGGCTTGTCCTGGATGTGTTGCGGTTTAGCTGGTCGATCCCAGTGACGGTAATGGTGAACTCAGAGCCGATGTCGTAGTACTCCAAGCCGGACAGGTACCGGGTGACAGTGCTGCCAGGGGTTTCTGCCAACGTGACCGTCCCGCTGATGGAGGGGGTGGTGGGGTTGGTGTCCAGGAACACGGCGGTTTGGGTGTAGGTGTAGGGGCCACTTCCGTCGGTAGCGGAGTCCGGCGTCATGATCACTTCGACGTTGTACCTGCCCCCGTCAAGCGCAGCCGCAGTAAGGACGTTCTCTACTGCGGCTGCCACGGACATCTTTGCTTTTTGGCGTGCCGGGTAGATCGGGTCATCAATGCCGTAGCTTGAAATGGTGACCACGATGAAGCCTGAAGCAGAGGTGTGGGTGGCGTTCGCATCCAGAACCGGCGTCGTGTAGGTGTCCAACACCGTGACCCCGTCGGCATCGTAGACGTTGATTTCCGCTGAAGCATCGCCTCCAAACCCAGTCGTCGTGGAGGACGTGGTGAAAGTTGCGGAACTCTGAAGGGATGTGGAGTGGTTCGACCCGGCCCAACCCCCGGTGGAGAAGGGCACACCTTCGCCTCCGTGGGGGGTGGAAATCCGGGTCGTGCTTCGAGAGATGCTTTCGGAGACCGACTGGTTGCCGTTGTCTCCGTCGTTCGTGTTCCAGTGGCTGTCGTAAGAGGGGGGTGGGAGTGGAGGAATGTAAACGGTAGCAACACCGCCTACGTCGAGGACTTCTACGTCCACGCCTACAAAGTTGATGGTGGTGAAGGTGCCTAAGGCAACGCCTTCACTCTCTACATCAACCCCCCCACCCCCCGACTCAAAACAGTCTACGCCTTCTTCTACGACCGCTGAGACCCCTGTGGCGGGGTCCTCTCCTTCCATCACTCCGTAGAGCATGATTGCGGGCGTGAGGATGGCGGGGATGGTGACGGTGTACTTGTACCGTCCCGTGTCTCCCGCAACAGCCGTCATGGCTGTCCCAGCGACAACAACTCCTTGTTTGTCCCCTACCGCGTCGAAGTAAAAGACTTCAATCGACGGGTTCAGGGGTGTGATGGGGTCCCCACTGCTGTCTACGAATAGCGCAGTAAAGGTGAAGGGGTCCCCAATGATTCCCTTAGCCATTGTTTACTCCTTGGGGTTCAACCGCAGGAGCCATTCCTTCTTCTCAACCCATTTTTCTCCGTCCCACACCATCCCGTTTAGTTCTTGCCCGATTTCGGGATTTGGCATGTCGAGAGGGAGCGGTAGCTGGACTACCTGGGGTTGAGAGACTGCAATCCCTGTTTTTGTGAAAGCCATGGAAACTCCTAAACCTGGGCCGCCCATAGCCTACCCATCGGGAATCATCGGGGGGTCTCGGTAGGCTCCCTATTCTCCCCACTAAGAGTGAGAGGGATGCCCCTGTGCGGCTTCGCCTCGGGTTCGCGTTGTGCTGTTGGGCTACTCCTTGCGCTTTTATCCCTCTACTGTGACCCACTTCCACTTCTTTGGAGTTACCCAAAATGGCTACTGAAACCGACAATGCTCTAATCCTCAAGAACGGCGCTGCTCGTACTATCGGTACTGCGGACATCCTCAAAGTCACGGGGGGTATCTCGACCGCTAATGAGGTGAAGGGCGGCTCCCTCGCCATCACCACCAACGCAGTCATCGGCGGGGACCTCCAGGTTCAGGGTTCGACCATCACCACCAACGCAGAGCACGTCGTCACTGGCGACAGTGTGTTCGAGTTGAACAACGGCTATCTCAACACTGGAACTATCAAGGCTGCTGGTTACGCTGCCACGATGCTGGCCGCCACTGGCGGTGGTACAGGTGACACCATCACCGGAGCCGTGTTCGTCGCAGGCACCACAGGCGTTGGAGCGGCAGACGCCCAGTTCTCCGTCGCGGGTGCAAACTTCGCAGGCATCCTGAAGAAGGGCGACATCTTCCAGCTTTCCAGCTTGACGGCTTTCCCCGGTAACAACGGCATGTTCGTTTGTGCCGCTGACCCAGGCATCAACGCTGGAGACCCCGTCAAGATTTGCAGCACCGTAACCGCGCTCCCGGCCAACGCTGTTTGGTGTCAGAACCAGTTTGACGCGGGCACCGAAACCTCTGTTGATGCTGTCATTGTTCGAGGTACCGTCGTTGCACAGTTGGCTTCCGATGGTGTCGTCCACGATCTGGCTGGTGGTGTTATCCCCGCTGGCTCGTTCTGTACTGCTTACGCGGCAAACGCAGCCGTCAAGGTGGGCGGTGCTGCTGTCCCCGTTTCCCGTACTGAGTTTGCCTTCTCCCTCGTTGAGTCTGCTACCACCCTTCAGGACGCATACGACCTCGGCGCAGACGTCACCGTAGGTGCAGGCCGTCCTATCCAGTTCCTCTGCAACGCCACAGGCAACGCGGGATTTGAGGTCCTCGGGCAAGCTGACGGAGACGGAATCGTCAGGCTTGGTACCGCAGGCAAGTCGCTTCACCAACTCGTGATGTACAACCAGGGTGCTGCCAGTGGTTGGACCTCGGTTGGGCAGGACCTGACCATCGCAACCGACACCACCGGTACTCTGGCGCTGACTTCCGCTGGTATCCTGGACCTCAATGCAGGGGCTGCCTTCACGGTAGATGGTGCTGATACTTCCCACGTCATTATGGATGCCAATGCCGATGCCGCCAAGGCTCTCGACATCGAGGCCCACAATGCCAATGCGGGTGGTAGTGCGAAAGCCCATCTCAACTTCCTTGCGGACGACAACATCACGGCTGGGAGTATCGGCTTCGATGTCAACGCCTCTGGCGCAATCACCATGGATGGTGGTGCCAACTCCAACCTCAGCGTGGCTAACGACGACATCACCCTCACTCTGGGTGTGGCAGGCGGTGGTACGTCCCAGCTTATCGCGTCATCCGCTGGTGCGGGCACTGACGCTATTCGCCTCCTTGCCTCCGCTGGTGGCATCGACGTGGATGCTGAAGGCACGCTGACCTTGAACTCCAAGGCAGCCTCCAACTTCACCATGACGGCAAACGTTGCAGCGGATCGTGCCCTCGTCATCGCGGCAACCAACACGGACGCTGGCGGTGACGGTATCCTGGACCTCGACGGAGACATCATCACCATCGACTCCGGTGTGGGTGCAGTCAGCATCGACGCGGCGGCGGGAGCCAACCTTACGGCTACCACCGGCACGCTGACCGTGAAATCGACTGCTGGTGCGCTCACCCAAACAGCCGCGTTGAGTTCGACGTGGGGCATGAGTGCGAACACAGGGTCTCCTCAGACCCTGAACATCGAGGCGGGCAACGCCGATGCAGGTGCCGCGAATGTGGGACACCTGTACTTGAAGTCATACGACGGAGACGTCACTGTGGAGGCAGAGGAGGGAGTGGTCCTGCTGAAGACGGGCCACCTCGCAAATGGCACTGCGGGTGTAAAGGACCAAGCTCGGGTGATGATGCTGAGTGGCGCTGGAGCGGTCATCTACGCCGACAACACCACCATCTCCGGTAACGACGCTGTTGGTGTCATGTGCGATGACTCTGGAGGCAATGCCGGTGATCCTTGCCTCATGCTCATGCAGCAGGGCACCATCGCTGAAGTCCAGATGAAGGCGGCAACTTCCGCTGTTGCGGGTGCTCGCCTCTACCTCGATACTGATGGCCTGTGTGTCACCCAGTCCACAGTGGCTTCTGGCTCTACCGTCGTGCTGGTCGGTGTCGCGGTTGAAGCCTTTGCATCTGCGACACCCGGTTCCAAGGGCCTGTGCGTCTGGAATGGGCGTGCGATTGCCCAGATCCCGTAGGGATAGCAACTTAGGCTAAACACAAGGCCCGTCCGTCCTTCCAAGGGCGGGCGGGCCTTTGCTTTGGGGTGGCGGGTATGATTACCGAAGGAAGTTCTATGGCTACGAAAGCAACAGCAAGCCCTGCCTTTGAAACTCGGGTCCACATGGGCTTGGGCGAGGCGATTGAGCGTCTTATGCGGGTCGATAGCATGGCGACTACCGGGTACGGCGGTAAACGCGAGGAACTCCTTGCAGAGCGCAAGCTCATCGTGGAAGCCCTGAATCAGCAGTACAAGCTGGACCTGGGCTTTGACTGCAACATGGACGGGATTCCTGACACCATCGAAATCTTCATGCAGACCGCTCAGACCTCGTGTTGTCGGATTCTGCCCATGGATGGCAAGAAGATTTCCTCGGGTAGGAAGTCCACGAGGAAGAAGGCTGCATCATCTAAGAAACCCGCTGCTCGCGGCACCAGGAAAAGGAAGAAGACATGACCCTTTCACAGTTGCTTATGGCGTTGCTCGCCGCCTACGGACTTTGCTTTGCCCTGGTCAACGACAAGGTTGCTTTTCTCACGAACCCGTTGAAAAAGCTCCCGCTGTTCCGGGACGCTGAGGATGGGGAGAACTTCTTTGGGCGGCTCTTGCGATGCCCCTATTGCACCGGGTTCCATGCCGGGTGGGTGGTTTGGCTTGTTTTCCACAGCCCTTCTTTCTTGGGGGATGCAGATGTAGCCCTCTCGCCCCTCATTTCGGGGGGTATCCTGTTCACATTCGCGTCTTGTACGTTCTGCTACATCGTTGATGTAGCAGCCCAGTGGTTCGAGGAAACATCGGCGTCGTGACCGGGAGTCCCCATGGCGATAACTACTAATGTCCAGTGCCCAGTTGAGGTGGTGGAAGGGGCCTCGTTTGGGGAGTATGCAAATGCCATCCGAATCATCCCTGACAGCGGGAATGATGTGCTGATGGATTTTTGCGTCTATTCAGCCCAGGACAACAAGGCCAGGGTGGTCGCACGAGTTCGGTTGGCGACCTCCATGCTCCGGGTGATTCGGGATCGGATCACCAGTGACTTGGAACCCGGTGAAGAGATTCCCCCGAATACGATCTTCTTGATGCCTGCTTTGACAGGGGACAACTAAGTGCCCATCGCTCGTGTAGCTTCTGCGGGCCGTTCCTTTGGAGCCTTTGTGGTCCCAGGCGCAACGGCTAACGGGGCTATCCGGGAAGGTGCTGCGGTTGCCCTCGTTGCAGACGGGGTGGACGCGGTCATTGAGGAATGCTCCGCGACCCAAAACGGAAACACGTTTGCAGGGTTCGCTGCGAAGGCCGTCGCTGACGGAGAACCTGTGGGGGTTGTTTCTTTTCGCGGCTCTACTACTGCCCCCATTGTGGAGGGCGGTGGTGCCTTTACGATAGGCGATGCCGTGTTCCTTTCCACCACTACGGGAGAAGTCACTCACACAGCCCCTACGGCGGCTGGAGTGGTCAGTCTTCACCTGGGGGTAGCGGTTTCTACCACCGAGTTGTTCATGAGTACCGATGCTCGGTACGGTATACCTGCCTGAGCGGTGGCTCGGGCTTTTTCGGGAGGCTTAGCATGATGGCAGCAGGATTCGAGAAGGGGGACTTCAAGCCCTACACGGCGATTACGAAGATCCATTTGGGCGCTTTGGAGACTGACATCCAGGAAGGAGAGACAGTTTTCTTTGACGGCACCACCATGAAACGAGGGAGTGATGAGGAAGAAATCACCACCCTTCGCGCTGCAATCAAGGTGGGCTGGCTTGTTCCCGAAGATGTCGAGGTAGGGGCCTATATTCCGCAGCCTGCGGACATCAAGATCCATGAAGCAGCCCCCAAGGACTCCAAGATTCGTGAAGCTCGCGCTCCCCTGACCATTCAGGACGAGGAGCGGGATGTCGGCACTGTCGCCAGTCGCGTAAGCCAAGGTGCTCCCACTGGAGCCATCGAGAAAGACGCAGATGATTCCCAGGTCGTGGGGCGCATGAAGAACAGCGCCAAGTCCACTCCTATCCGCATTGACGGCGAAGACCGCAAGGTGGTGAAGACTTTGGACAATGACGCACGCCCCATCGTTGAGCCGAAGCGGGTTGCTACGGGGGATGTGGACGAGGCTCTCGCCGGGGAAGAGCTTGTGGACTTGCTTCCTGACGCTGCCAATGCCGATGTTCCGAAGAAGGGTGTTTCCGGTGAAGGTCGTGGGGACGAGTCAGAACTCCGCGCCCAGGCTGTCACCGCTCGTGGTTCCTCCCGTGTGGGCGGGGCTGAGGACGGTGAGGTAGTAGGGTCTGTCAGCAAGACAACGGGAGCCACATCTTCGACAGCGGGTGAACTTTCGCCTGAAATCATCGAGGCCAAGCTCGAAGTGGTCCGTCAGTTCGTTCCAGGGTTTGATTGGGACATGAACAAGCAGTGGGCCAAGCGAGCAAAGCTGGCCGTGTCCAAGTACGGGGACAACCTTCCCGTCATCAACGCCATCCTCTCCATTGAGACTGAGGCGGTGCGTAAGGACATCATGAAACGGCTCTACAAGGATTGAGTCGCGGTACCTTCCCGATAAGACCCGGATAGCTGAGTGCTGTCCGGTCTTGTCATTTGGAGGTTTGGTGACGCGCCCTTCTCCCATACGAGTAGCTGCTCGGTATGCCGACCTAAGCCCACCCTTGGGGTATCCGGGCGGGCCGTGCCATGTCATCCAGCGGATTCGGGAGGAGGTTCGGAACCCGGATCTCCAGGAGAAGCTCGTAGACAATGTCGAAGATGGGGAGAAGCTCTCCAACCCTGAAGCAGCCGCGATCTACGATCTGGAATCAGATCGGGGTGCCGGTCGTTTCAAGAAACTTCGCATTACGCCCCATGCCCAGTACCGCATGGACCAGCGTGGAATCATCGTCAATGAACTCCGCATCGCCCTGAAGTCTTTCCAAAAGGCGTGGGGCGATGACAAGTCTCGCCAGGGCTTCCGATGGAAGGCTTGGGAAGAAGAGATGGCTCGGGGGAAGCCCATCCGTTGGGAAGACCCTCAAATCAAGCTCGCCGTGGTCTTTGTGGTCAACCGTGACACCGCTACCCTTGTGACAGCGTACTGGGAGGGCCAGTCGGACCCGCGTCCAGAGGATGAGGATTCTTGCCCTGCGCGTATTGCTCATCGTTATGCCGCTCGTATTGCGGGTCTTTTCCAGCCTCCTAAGGAGATGGTCAAGGAGATTGGGGCTTGGGCACTTGCCCAAATAGCGGCCAACAAGATCGGTCTGATTCAGGGTGAGATCCGTAAGCTGAAGAGGCACCGGCAAGAGGAGTCCCCACGCTACGACGATCTTCGTCGGTCAATGAAAGCCCTTCATCGACTTCTTCCGTCTGGAAAGTCTCGGGAGTTGTTCAAGGCGTACCAGGACTTCTGGCAGCAAGCCTTGAACAACTTTGGCTACACCGGAATCCCCAAGCTGAAAATGCAGTCGTTCTCGGGCCTCAAGGACCCGAAGCGTCGGGACGACCTGACGCGCATCGCTCTCCAGGCGATTGAACACGCTGAGGAGCGCATAGAAGGATCTTTGAGCTACGGGGAGAGGGAAATCCCCAAGCAAGAAGCCCTCATCAAGGAGTTCAAGGCGTTTGCGAAGGCTGGCATCAAGCCGATGAAGGGGAATGAGGTCATTCAGGACTTCCGGGTCAATCTTGATGATTGGTATGTCGGCCATGAGGCCATCGAGAAGATTCAAGACCGGGAAGTCCAAGAGATACGGGAAATGATCGACCGCATGAAGGAGCGGTACGAGGAGAGGGGAGAGTCCCCAGATAAAGACCTCCAAAAGCTGTTCAATGACATGCTGGACCGTGCCCAGAAGAAGTGGAACAGCATCCCCGTCAAGCTCATGCAGAAGATCGATTCCAAGAGGTCTCGGGCTTACTGGCATCCGATGAGTCGCACGGTGGTCATCGAGGTTCCTGCCGGAAGCCATCCCGCGCAAGTGGAGAGGTCCTTGATGGTGGCTCTCATCCACGAGTTGAAGCACATGGGGCAGTCCCTCATGGAAGATTGGCTTGGAGGGAAGGATTTGATGCCACGAGGGCCTGGGCCAGGAAAGCCTTCTCGGCACATCACAACCCCTGAGTACCAGCAAGACCAAGAGCAGGCCCCAGCTAAAGGCGTCAGGCCCAAGAACCTTCACCATCTCGATGATGTGGAGTTCTACACCGACTTGGCCGATGCCCTCCGAAGAATGGGGAGGGAAATGGAGGACCTCGATAAACGGCGCAAGGAGTACGACAACCCTCCTCTTACAGGGGACGAGAAGAAGGCTGTCTTTACTCGTCAGATAGGCAACACCTCTGGATGGAAGCGCGAGTACGACGACTTGGTTCGGTACATTGACATGGACCCCTTCTTCCGCACCTTGAAGCAGCACGCCAAGCCCAAGTGGAAGAAAGCTGTTTCTGAGGGCTACAAGGAACTGTTCGGGAGTGGTTCGAGCATGGTTCGTCTTTCTTTTCGCACTCCGTTTGTCCCAGGCGTCCAGACATATGTCACGGAAGAGTCCGCGAAAGGGCTTCCCTCGGATAGCGACAGCCAAGAGCCTGATTCAGCAGCGGCTCTTCCAGGAAGCGCGGTACCTGGGGGCGCGGGTCGTGACATCGGCAAGTTTGAGTACAGCACCCCTTCTTCAGACTCTGACATCAAGCCCAGAACCCTCTCGGAACCCGGCGAAGATCGCGGCCATCCTACGAATGTCCTGAACAACTACATCACGCGACGGACTCTTACTTCAGAAGAGCGCCTCGTAGAAGCATGGGAGGCAGGCCCGCCTGGACCTGAGAGGCAGCACCGGCAAAAGCCCTCTGAGCAACGAAAGCAGAACCGTGAGGAGTACAAGCCCAACAGGAACCGTAAGAGGATGTTGGCCTTGAGGCGGTACAACCAGTTCTGCAAGAAAAACATGCGGTGCATGATGAAGCGGAAGATGTACCGGGACAACCCTCGTCGGTACAAGCGGCGTGCTCCCCAAGATAAGGCTCCTGGAAATAAGGAGGCCGGGGACATCATCCTTTATGACCAGGAGAACCCGGCAAACAACGAAATCAAGCATCCCGGCAAGGACGTCAACTATGACGCGGTAGGCCCTACCACTTACGAGTTTGCCCCGGATGAACGGGAGGGCGTTCCTCCTGGGCATGAGCTTCCCAGTAATGAGACAGACAATGTGCCTCCTGCTTCAAGCCGTGTGATTCCAGACTCCATGAAAGAAGAGCTTCGGGACAGCCTCACTTACATGAAGGCAGCCGCTACCATCGCCCAGATTATCGGCAATACGAGTTCCACGGTTGTGGGGCGGGCGCAGTCTGTGCGAATCAAGCCCTATAGGTTCAACCCGAAGAACGGTTTTTGGAGTTTCCATGCTTCAGGCTCGAAGGGTACCTACATCATCCGCGTCAAAGGCATCCGTAAAGGCAACGTGAAGAACCTGGAGAAAGCCCAGATCAAGGTGTCTTGCTCCTGTGGGTTCTTCAGGTGGCAAGGTCCAGAGCACTGGGCCAAAGCAAACCGGTACCTCTATGGCCGCCCTACTGGAAGTGCATCCAACCCCAAAGTCATGGACCCCAAAGGGCATCACTGGGCCTGCAAGCATGTCGTGGCCGCATTGAGGAAAGCTCGGGGTTGGAGGTTTAGCTCTCCTGAAACCCACCTGTGGGACATTGACGCAGAGGTTTTCCCTGATGTTGAGGCAACCTTGGCCTTCAGGGTTGCCGAGAGGTTTGCCCAAAGATCCAAGGGGTAAGGTAAGCCAGGAGTCTGGATGCCCATTTACTCGTACCAGTGTGAATCTGAATCCTGCGACTGGAGTGGGGACGTCATGCGTCCCATCTCCCAGTGCAGCGACCCGTATGCGTGCCCGGACTGCGAGAAATCCACGAAGAAGCTGGTGACTCAGGTTGGGGTTATCTTCAAGGGAGACGGTTGGGCCTCCAAGAACGGGCGCGTGGCGAAGCAGATGCAGGAGAAGAATCGTCGCTTGGCGGGTAAAGAGAACGAGATGAAGAGAGATGCTCCAGGCATGAGCCTTGCGCCCAATGTCGGAGGTGAACGGGTGGACTCATGGTCGGACGCAGCGAAGTTGGCGAAATCGAAGGGAAAGCAGACCGGTGGCTACGAAAAGCTCGCCCGCAAGGAAAAGCAGAAGTAGTCGTCACCACGCTTGCGAAGGGGGTCGCTGGAGTTTCCCTTTTCGTAGTTCTGCTGTCTGCGATTCTCAGCGTTGTGGCGGCCCGCTCAGCCAGTCGAATCATCAGGAGGCTTTCCGGGCAGTACGTTCCTCCGGTTCCTGAACCCGGCCCCAGAAAGCGCAAGGCTGATGTCATTGACGCTGAGTTCGAGGAAACCGGCGTCCGGTAGTTCGACTATCCCTCTGCTTTGAGTGGAGGTTCCATGCCCGTCACTCCCCGCCTCGTAGGCCGCCATGAAGGTATCGTAGACCTTGCGATCCGTAATGGGGCTGTGGCTACTGGTTACCGCTTGTCGGGAGCCATGAGCATCAACGCGGCGGCTGCGGGGGCTACTGCGATGGTCACTGTGGACAAGGGAGCCGTGTACCGCTCTCCCGCACTGGTCCGTAGCGGGGCTAATCGGGTCGAGGAGTCCAATAGCCACCTCACCCGAATCATGTATGCCCCGTCTGATTTTGCTGCGGCTACCATTCCAGGTGACGGGCAAATGGTGTTTCTCACCATTGAGGAACGGGAGCCTGCGGGCACGTTCCTGGCGGCTGGCCCCATCATGTGCGTTCCTCCCCCGCAGTTCTTTGCGGCGGGGCGTAGATCGATGACCTTGATTGGTAATGCTGTTGCGGTGGCAGGGCTTGCCAACAACCAGCCTCCTCCTGGAGCACTGCGCCTGACCCTCCCCAAGTACTCGGACAACATCCTTATTGAGTCCTTGGACACGGGAACATCAGGTGATGCCATGTTCATTTCTTTTGGTTCCGGGCTTCAAGAAGTCCAGATCGCAGCAGGAACCACTAAGGAGTTCGTAGAGCCAGGAGCATCCGAAATCTACATTCGGTGTGGTGCTACTGCTACTGCGGATTTCCAGATGGTCTGCAACATTGTCAACGGTCTTGAGTCATAGGGCTTCGGTAGAGAGTCGATAGCTCAATCTTATTGAAGGTCCAACCCTCTTCCTTCTTGGAGAAATCAAATGCCCTATATCTGTAAGATCCGCACCGACTTCTCGGACGGCACCCTCCAGGTCCTCGACCTGTGGCCCAATGCTTCCCAGCGAAGCGCAATCTACGACCCTATCGCCCAGACCAAGTATCTGAAGCGTGGTGAGTTCACTGGCGCTGGCCAGAATGCTGCCAATGGTCGTCCTACGACCATCACTGCTACTGCCCACGTCACGGGATACGACACTTACGGCCTTGCTGCCTACCTTTGCGATACCGTTACGGACAACGTGACCGGTGTGGGAATCACGGCTGCTATCGCCAACCTCGCTGCGGCAGGTGTTCGTGACAACCTTGTTGATGCGGGCGGTGTCATCAGTGACGTTACCGTTTCCAACGAACTCGTCGCAACCGCTGGCGCTGGTGCTGGTACCACCCTTCTCGGTGCCGGTCTGGCTTCGGTAGCCGATGTCCTCCAGATTCTCGCTGGTGGCTCCTACCTTCTCGCGTCCGGTTCGGCAGAGACCGTTGTTGTTACCTTGATGGGTAACGGTGCTTTCGTGGCTGGAACCTACCGCTGGACCTACGACACGGGTCCTTTGAAGATCAGCTTCGGTGAGGGTGACCTCTCCGAGATGATGGACGCAACTTTCGATCCGGTCGGTGATGGCACCACTGGTGCCGCTGTCGTCGTCTATGCAGACGACGGAACTGTTTACACGGGCTGAGGAGAGACCATGCCTTACGTTTGTATGATTCGTACCGACATTGATGACGGGACACTTCAGCTTCTCGACCTGTGGCCGAATACGTCGCTGTTGAACCCGATGAACATGCCTGCGGGCCAGACCAAGTACGTCCGACGCTGCGAGAACGATACTGTCGTCATCAATGCGGTCGGTGCCAACACGGTCACCGACGCTGCGTATGAGGGTGTGGCTGCTTACCTTCTCGACAACGTCGAGCAGGGCGGCCTTGCTGCGGGCACTGATTCGATGACCGCTCTCGAAGCCAATACGATTGCTGCTGCCATCGTTGCGGCGATGGATGCGGGCACGGCGATGGGCTTGGCGGCTGTGAACACTCTGATTGCGGCTACCGCTGCTAACTCGGAGCTTTCCAGTGCTGGCGGCTCGAACTCTACGGGTTCCTTGGCAGAGTTGCTTCAGGTCCTTGCTGGTGGGCAGTACTTGCTTCCCGCCGCATCGGCTGTGCAGGCTCCTACGGGAACCTTCAGCGGTCAGAATGGCTCCATCACGGCGAACTACTTCCGTCATTCCTACGACACTGGAGCTTTCAACATCAGCTTCAATGGCGGCGAACTCAGCGAACTGCTCGACGCTACTTACTCCTATGTGGGCGTAGCTGGAGCCGCAGTGGTCGTGTACACGGATGCTGGAGCGGTTTACGCCTGATCCTTCCGGGTAGGATGCAGAGGGTTGGACCTTCTTTGCATCTTCCGAAGATGCTTTTGAACCCCGAGTGGCCCGCCCACTCGGGGTTTCCCTTTTTGAGGACCTGATGGCAGAGCCGCAGTCGCACTACCGCACCAGCGACCTCTACTTTGCTGCTTACCTCAAGGTCGCTCAGGTGCCCCTGGTGGATGCCGTGCGAGAAGGGGACCGCGTATACTTCCTGTTTGAGGACCAGGGTCGGGCCATCATGCGGGAGTTGAAGCGCCAGTACTTCGCAGACGTTGCGAAGGTTCCCGCTATGAGCTTCGTGCAAGCAATCCGCACCATGAAGTCTATGACCTATGCAGAGCGTTAGTTCTCTTATGCAGTTGGAGTAACGGAGGTTCTACATGGGCGTCATCTTTACACCGGGAGAAACGCTTGGCCGGAACGACCTGGACATCTTCCTCTCGAACGCCTTCGGGAACCCCGTAAATGCGTTCAGCATTAGCTATGCGCTCTACTATGTAGACCCTGACACCTGCACTGAGGTTCTGATCGGGGACGCCGCCAGGGTGCCTGTGAACCCTGCTGTGGGAGAGTACTACGCCTCACTCCAGATTCCACCTAACGCCACACCCGGTGATTACCGCATCCGATGGCTGTTCCGGGAAACAGCTACCTCCACGGAAGAGGGCGCTATCCAGGAGTTCGGGGTCGTGGCTGATTCAGTGACCACTTCGGCTGCTTACAGTGATTGCATCACGGACCTCATCACCAAGATGCGGTTCATGACCAGGGACAACGACCCTGATCGCAACTACCGTTTCATGCCGCCTGAAGGAGAGGGGACAGTTGGTTGCTACAACCAAGTTTTTGGGTACATCTGGACGGATGAGGAGTTCGCGCAGTACCTGGAGATTGCCCTCTGGAAGTGGAACATGCACCCGCCAGAGACAGAGGAACTGTCCACCTTGGACAAACTCTGCGCTAACAAGGCTGTGTGGAAGGCCGCTATCCTTTGGGGCGGTTTGGTAAACGCAGCACAGGCACTTGCTTACAACTGGGTCGCTAACGAGTTCGATTACAGCATTGGGGGGATTTCCCTCTCCATCGAGAAATCCTCGAAGTACGAGAACCTGAAGCAGAACGCTGAAGACCAGTGGGACAAGCTCACCGAAGCAAAAGTCAGGACCACGAAGTACATGCGAGGACTTTCACAGCCTCGATTTGGTCGTGGGGTCCGTTCAGCTTTTGGCCCTTATGTGGGACGCGGAGTACTTTCGCCACGCAACTTCGTCTAAGGACACAAGGTCAGGGCTTTTCTTTGTTGGCGAGCTTTCTGGCGGCTGCGAGGATTTCCATGTCCTTGTAGTGCTCCCGCATCTCTCCCAGGCCGGTGCGGACATCTTCAGCAACACCTTCCAACTTCACGTTGGACTCTTGCATTTGGGCCGCGATGCCTGCTTTGCACTCGGCCATCATGTCGTGGCATTCCCTGGCCTCTGCCCGGTAGGCTTCAATGACCTGATCGTAGCGAGCGCGGATCTTCTCGATGCGCTCCTCGTGGCGGCTTTCGATGTCCTTTAGCTGGGCTTGGAAGCTCTCAACGAGCTTGTCCATCCGCTTTTGCATCCCGAAGTACAGGTAGACCAAGAAAGCCGAAAAGGCTCCAAGGGCACCGAAATCCAAGAGTTGGCTGATAAGCGTGTCGGTCATGTGGCTTCCAGAACGTGCGTCTTTCTATAAACGGACACCCTTATTGGCAGTCCATTGTGCGCCCCTCAACACAAGCCTCAGACAGGTGATTCCTAAGCCAAATCCTGTTGCGAGTCGAGGTTTTGGTCTTCCGCGAGGGGTTTTAGAATCTTGGAGGCTGCACCTTCCGGGGGAAGCCTTGAGGCGATGAGTTCGGGCAACGCAAGGGCACTCAAGGCACTTGTGACTTCATTGAAGGCACGTTTGTAGTCAGGCTCGAACCGCATCTCGGTCTTGCCCTCGTGCCCATGAATGGTCTGGATGTCCCCGACGCTGTCATAGAGGTTGACGGAGGGGTGCTCCGAAAGCCAGAAAAGGGCAACGCGACCGTTATCTGCCACAAACCCTTGGGCGATCCTGCCGGTCCCACTGATTCCTGACTCGTCTTCAACACGGTGAAGATAAAATATCTTCAAGGGAACCTCCGTTTTACGTCTTCATTCAGGGCTTGGGATAGGAAGGTCACCGCTTCAGGAAGCGGGCAGCCGTTTGCCATCCTTTTGCGGTGAGCCGACGTGGCTCTTTCTTGGTCACCCATCCCTTTTTCAAGGCATGGTCCAAGTAAGGCTGCTCATGAATCTGGTGGGAGGGAGAGTCATAGCCCGAGACATCCAGGTGGTGTCCCGGACGCAGGAGGTGGTCCCCCCACTTCACCAAGATGGAGCGCGTGTATTGGTCAATGAAGGTTTCTTCTGCCTTGGTACGCATCGGGACCCTCTCTGCGCGGTAACGTCCTTATCCCCGCCGTCAGATGTCAGGCGGGTAGCACTCATGCAGGAGGATTCACAGCATGGCAACTCAGAGTACCCGTAAGAAGACCACTTCGACCCCCACACCCCCGGTGGCCCCCGTGCCAACGGAAGAAGGGTTCGGGGACATCGCCCAAGAAGTTATGCACGGAGTCCAAACACTCCGCGCACAAACCAACAACCTTTTGCAGGAGATCGGGCGGGTGGAAATCCACAAGAACCGATTGACGCAAGAGGTTTACCGCCTCGACGAAGAAGCTACTCGCCTTCTCAAGGGAGAGGCTCAGCGGTTGGGAATCCCTGAGGGGACCCCGTGGCGCATGACTCCCGAAGGGAAGGCGATGGCTGTAAAGGAGTAGGCTATGGCTGCTGGTTGGGATCCCGCATCGGACCAGTTTCCGTGGCCTCCTATGAATGGTACGGCCATGTCGGCGTTCACGGGCACGGATACCGATCTCCGTTGGGATGACCCTTCGGAGATCAATACCGGCCCTGCTACGCCCACTACACGGGCCTCAGCCAGCATCACAGCCGTAGGCACTCCCGACATCCTGCGAGCCGCTACAGGTACCCTCACAGTCACTGGATCGGTGACTGTGGGGGACACCTTTGCTATTGCCGGGTACGTCGTCACTTCAGTGGCCGGGGCACCCACGGCAGCGGACCAGTTCGACGGATCGTCTGCGGACCCTGCTGTGGTGGGGGCCAATATCGCAACAGCGATCAATGATGGCACTATTGGGGGATGGGGCATCCTGGATGCCGTCGCCACAGCAGGCAGTGTTGCTCTTACCGCTGATGTCGCTGGCTCCGATGGAAACGACATCACCCTTTTCACTGCTTCAAGCCTGATCGGTCTGTCCGGGACGACTCTTACGGGTGGTGCAGATGCTGCAACTCTTACTATTGGGGACCAAGTACTGACGGCTTCTGATTCAAGAACCGCAGGGGGCATGGACTTTGAAGTAGGCCCCAGTAACTTCGACACGGCGTCTTCGATTTCCGATGCCGTGAATGATTCCGCTAACACTCTCGGGTTCGTCACTGCCTCCCTGGACGGAGACATTGTGACCCTCTCTGCGTTCCATGACGGGATCCTTGGGGATGGCATCAAGCTCGAAACTGATTCCAATGCCCTTACCTTGTCTGACTCCCAGACCAGTGGGGGGGTGGGCACCCCTTGCCCTGGCAAGTCCAACACTATTTGGACCATCCTTGGGGTGAACGTCTACCGTTCAGACACGGGAGAGCGGGGACCTTATTTCCGGGTGAACCGGGTTCCGGTGGGAACCAACTTCTTTCGGGATCGGTCGGATCGTGTCCTGGTGGAGAATGAGGTCGTCAAGTGGGATACCGCCTGGATTTACAAGGGGGATGCCCCTAACCGCTCGCTCTGGAGGCTCACCACGCGGCAAACGCCCATCGTCAAAGCAACCGGGGAGTATGTGGCGGCTGATTCCCCGCCTGATGTGACGGTTTATGTTGATGGCCGCTTGGCTCCTGTGGACCAAGTATTTGGCCCCACTGGAGAGATTGATCTGGTCAACACCTCGACTTGGGATCCTTCTACTGAGACGTGGGTGGAACCTCCCCTTCCTCTTACGGACGGAACCTCCACAGTAAGCGTGACCTACACCTGGGGACGGCAAGAACTGATTGGGGGTCTGGATAAGAAGTCCAAGGTGTTCTACCGCCTGACCACAATAGCGGTGGACCCCACGGGAGATAGCCCTTCTGGATTGGTCGAGACTCCTCTGGGTTACTCGCCTCCGATCTCTCCGATGAACTCCGAGAAGCTCGACTACATCTGGACGGAGGCGATCCGTAGAAATCGGTGGATTCTGGAACAGGGTGGCGAGCGAGCGAAGCTCTTCATCCGTCGGGTCAGTGGGACACCGTGCCGTTGTTCCTGGGACCCCCGCCTTCTGGAATACACGGAGCAGCCCGTGAACTCCTGCTTGTTCTGCTTTGGGACAGGCTACGAGGGAGGCTACGAAGGCCCAACCGACATCATCATCGGGCCAGATGATTCAGAGCGCCGGGTAGCACAGACGGCCAATGGCCGTCGGTTGGAGCACGCTTACGAAGTGTGGACTGGCCCAAGCCCTATGCTGTCCCAGCGGGACTTTATCGTGAAGCAGAACGGGGAGCGGTACTCCATCGGACCTGTCCGGCGAACTGCGGTTCGAGGGGTCATCCTTCAGCAAGCCTTCCAGATCGGATACCTGAGCACGGGAGACATTCGCTACAAGATCCCGCTGACGGGCCTCGAAGAGCTTGCATGGCCCGAGACGCGCTACACGCGCCCTCAGGATGTTCCCTGCGAGACATCTGACCCCCACCCAGTTGGGTTTGACTATCAGGCAACCCCAATGGGAACCGAAGTCCCGAAGATTGATGATGGCCGTGAACAGAGGGGGCGTACTCCGGTGTGGGCGAACATCACCTACGGCGGGAAAGGTTCCTGATGGCTCGCTGTGGCCGATGTGGGTTGTGGAACAAGTATCCAGAAGCCCACCACGAGAAGAAGTACACAGGCGTTTGCATGTGGTATCAGATTCGGTTGCCTGATGAAGAAGTCTTTGCTGAGCGGGAGTGCAAAGACTTCTTCGAGCAGATTCCAGGGCTACATCCCTTCGATCACTTCAAGTACAAGATCCAACGGGACAACCTGGGTGATGCCTACACGACTGCCAACCGGGCGAAAGTCATCTCCTACATCAGCATCACTCTGTCCATCTTGGGTATGGGTTTGGCTGTGTACAAAACCTTCTGGGGGTCGTGATGGCAAAGGATGGGGCACGCCTCAGGGGGGTTTACGGCAAGCCTTGGAGTAAGCTCGTGGGCCAGAAGGTAGACCTTACGCCTGAAGTGATGCACAAGGTCGGGGAGATCATCCTGCTGTCAGTTCAGGCTGAAATCCGTAAGCAGGTCGCCTTATCTGCTGGTCTGAGAGGGCGCGGACAACCTGTACCAATGCCCCGATCTAAGGCTTTTCAAGAATCCTTTGACTATCGAATCCTGGGTTCTCGAACCATCGAGGTGGTGTCAGATTGGCCCTACGCCAAGGTCTGGGAGGAGGGCAAAAAGCCTTACCCGATGAAGTGGCTTACAGGACTTGGGGCGGCTGGTGGTTTCGGAGAGGACAAAGCGCCTTTCAAGGAAAAGAAGCCAGGGAAGCCCCTTGCGAGCAAGTACGCGATCCCGATCATCACCGCGCAGGGTGAGGTCATCATTCGGTACGCGCCCTTCAAGACTGAAGACGCCTGGATTCATCCTGGATTTGCGAAGTACGGATTTCTTCAGAAGGGGATTCGCAAAGGTCGCCTCAAGGCTGCGGAGTACATCATCAAAACGTCGGTCATCTCTCTCTTAGAAAACGCGGACCCCCTTCTATGAGTGTTTTAGAAGCCAGGATTGAAGCGCGTGGGGGGATTGTGCTTATCGAGGATCTGGCCTTGCGCGTCCATCCGGGAACCCCGATTTGGGTATCTGTACCTCAAGCAAGAGCTTCAGCTTGTTTGACCCAACTCATCCGGCTGGGGAAGGTGACGGTATCGTTTAGGAAGAGGTGCAAGGTGTCCAAAGATCCACCCCGTAGACCCCCAGCTATAGCGGGTGCATTGAGCAGGCCCCGTAAAGGGGGGATGCAGAAGCCCTTCGGGAAGCCGGGGCAGCAGGACATCCAGAAAGCAGCGCAGCAAGCCGGGATGACGCCTGAGGAGGTAGCCAACCTTGTTCAGGCAGCAGCCGTAGCCGCCGCACAGCAGGCCGCAGCCGCCGTTGTGGGACAAATCAATGCCGCCAGGGACATCACCGATGTCGAAGCGCGGCTTCAGCGTACTATCGAGAAGGCTTTGCAGGCCCAGCCTGGAAACTCTACCAACTCATCCTCGGGGCCTGAGGAACCCGTTTACATTCCCACGGGTATCGTAAGGGACGATCTGGATTCAGAGGTTCAAGTGCAAGCAGCAGCGTCAAAGTCTGAAGAGGTGGATGACGCCGCGAAAGCCCTGAAAGCCCTGCGTCAGCGCAAAACAAGAGAAGCGATGTCCGGGAAGAAAACGTAGGAGACCTCATGGCTGCCAAAGAGAAAGCTGCGAAGACCCTTGGGGTAGGGTTGGACGTTGGGACGATGAACCTTGTTTCAGCACGCCGTAAGGGCGGGGATAAGGTGGAAACCTCGCGTATGCGGGACGCCTTCCTGGACCTGGAAGCAGGTGCGAAGAAGATGCTCAAGCTGTCCGGCGTGAACTTCATTGACCGGGGTGAAGAGGAAGGGATCATCGTTGTAGGGGATGCCGCGCTGGAGATGGCTAACGTATTTGGGCGTGAAGCACGCCGCCCCCTGTCTCAAGGGTTGATCTCCGCAGGTGAAACGGAAGCTCTCGATGTCCTTGGTGTCCTTGTGAAGAACGTCTTGGGAGAGCCACAGGAAAAGGGAGAGGTGTGCTTTTTCTCTGTGCCTGCGGCTCCTGTGGACCAGGAACGCGACGTTGTGTATCACCGTGGCGTTTTCGAGCGGATTGTCACGGAGTGTGGTTACGACGCGATCCCCAGCAATGAGGCGATGGCGATCATCTTTGCCGAGACGGCAAAGGAGGGCTTTTCAGGGCTTGGGATCAGCTTCGGCTCTGGGATGTGCAATCTCGCCCTCGCCATCAACGGCATTGAAGGCTTGGCCTTCTCTGTGGCACGCGGAGGGGATTGGATTGACGAGGGGGCTGCGAAAGCTACCGGGTCCACCCGCTCTCGGGTTTGTGCCTTGAAGGAGAAGGGGATCGACCTTCTGAAGCCAGAGGGTCGGGAGCAAGAAGCTCTTGTCCTCTACTACAAGAGCTTGGTGGAGTACTGCATTGACCAGACTGCCCGTGAGTTCGCTCGAATCAAAGACCGCTTCTCGTTGCCCAGTGCAATCCCTATCGTTGTGTCTGGAGGCACCAGCCTCGCTGGCAGCTTCTTGCCCTTCTTTGAGCAGGTGTTTGAGAAGAAGCGGAAGCGGTTTCCCATCGAGGTCAGTGAGATTCGGCAAGCCTCAGACCCCATGAATGCCGTGGCGAGGGGCCTCTTGATTCAAGCTATGCAGGAATATGAAGAGTGACTCAGCAAGGCATCTGCAACATCAAAGCAGAGCGCGTCCGGGAAGGTGATTTGGTCCTGGTCGAGCTTCAAGAGGGCTGCGACTTGGAGGACAGGGCTGACCTCAAGGAGTCCTTCGATGACTTGGCCGACGAAACCGGGGCTTCTTTCCTGGTGGTCCCGGAAAACTTGATTCGGGATGTCAGGGTCATGACGTTGGCAGAACTCTGCACCCTTCAAGAAGCTATCGAGGCTCAGATTGCGGCTCTGGTAGCTAAAGATTGCGTGGGGCACGGGTAGCAGGAAGCCGGGGGCGTGCCCCCGGCTATCCCACAAGACTTTTCTTACTCTTCGCTGGCCCCGGAGTCATCGTCCCCGGAGTCATCATCTCCAGAATCGTCGTCGTCTCCAGAGTCATCACCGGAATCGTCATCGTCACCGGAATCGTCATCGTCACCGGAATCCCCGGTGTCATCCGCAGCAGTGTCATCCGCAGCAGTGTCTCCAGAATCGTCGCCCTTGCTTCCGCAGGCGATGAACAGAGAGGCAAGCAAGCAATATAGTAGGTTCTTCATGTCGGTCTCCTCGATCTATGCCTATCAGGAGACCGGCTATCAAGGGACTACCGGATCTCATTGGTAAGGTTCCTATCCCCAGCGCAGGGTGGAGGTTCGTCTTGTTTGTCAATCTCACGGAGGGTATCCGACGCCGACTCTTGATGGAGTTGCGCCAGTTCTGGTCGTACAACTCCAAGTACCGGGAATCCTTGGTCCCAAACATTCAGGGGAAGTACTCCTTCAAGGAGAGGCCGCAGCAGGCCATCATCTTGAAGAATGCTTCGGCTACCCCCATGCAGCTTGCGGCTGATAACTTCCAGGGCACCGTGGTGTCCTACTGCCATCTCACCAAGGTCTTTGAGCAACCCGGTCTGGCGATTGAGTGGGTCCGGGAGGACGGAAGGGCTATTCGAGCCAACAACGGCATGTTTCCCTCCCCCGCAGGGGTTTACTACATTGAAATCAAGAAGGAGGACGCTTCTTTCCGGGGGGTGGTGGGAGAGCACTACGTCTTTTATGTGGACCCTCTACTTGAAGTGCGGGATGAATCCCCAGTTCCGATAGGGCCTCGTCTTTACGAGGTGTCTGCCGGGTCCTTTCATACTGGGTCTCTCCGGGTCTTTGAGATGCCTGGAAGCCTCCCTATGTACGACGGCATCAACTATGTCTCTGACCCTGCCACAGGGCAGATAACCCTCGCCAAGCCGGTGGGTCCTGGTAACTACCTGTCGGTGGACTACCGTTACGCAGCCGCCAGTACGGGGCCGTTCCTTGTTGGAAGCAACCAGTCCAACAACAGTGCTATTCCTGGGGTGGTGTTGGCCTTTGGCCGCAGCATCCAGGAAGACGACATCATGGCTGTTGTGGTGACTGAGATGCGGGAAGATGCTGCTTTGGAGTATGGCGGGCGATGGGAGATGAGCCTGGATATGGACATCATGGCTCGTGATGTCCATTCCCAAGCTGAAATCACAGATCGCACTGTGATGTACCTGCACGGCATCCTTCGCAACAACCTTTCTTCGGAGGGCATCGAAATCACGACGGTGAGCATGGGGGGCGAGGCTGAAGAAATCTACGACGAGACTGGTGACGACTACTTCTACACGGCCAGCATCTCAGTCAGCCTGTTGACCGATTGGGCTATTCACGTTCCCATGGGGGCTTCCTTGAGTAGGGTAGCCATGACAACAGTTGATAATGCCCAGGCCCTCGCAGGATTGTCGGATGAAGACCTTGCTGACTCAGGTTCCCCCACCAACCTCCGGTTGGCTCAGGATCTTAGGCTGGTTTCGCTGTCTGACCCCTGGTTCCGGGACAGAACACGCAACTACGATTTGATTCGGTAGCACCAACAGCAGGAGAGACGATGCCGTCCACGATTCGCAAAGGAGACAGGGGAAGTGATGTAAAGCTCTGCCAGGAGCTTCTCACTGAACACGGCTATGCCACGAGTGCCGACGGGATCTTCGGGTCCGGCACTCAGTCGAAAGTCATGCAGTTCCAGAAGGCCAAGGGATTGGGTGCTGACGGCGTTGTTGGCAAGAACACTTGGAAAGCTCTTCAGGCTAATGCTGAAGCAGAGGTGAAGAAGCAGCCTCCTGGACCGCTCCCTCCCGTGCTCGAACACCTCAAGTCACTTGGGCACGAGGTCATGTGGGAGGGGGACTTCCACTTGAACCTGTTCGGGATTCGTCACCCCACTCCTCAAAGCAACTCCTTTGATGACATCTTCGGGTGTGCCTACACTGAAAAGGGGTTGTGGAAAGTCCATTTTTGGCCGAGTACGACAGACCCAGGCACCTACTACCTGGAGCACCCGATGAACGTGGCTGGGACCGCCATCCTGATGCCGGGTCAGTACCACGCCTGGAAGATCGACCTCCATGGCGGCAAGTACGAAGCGTTGTGCCAGAGGGCAGCTTCTGTGAAGGTGTGGCGCGACTCGAACAAGGATGATGTCCTGGACCACCCCGCCTCTTCTGATGCTGAGGGCTGGTACGGGATCAACCTCCACCGCAGTTCGCTGCACACCGACACGGTCGAGGAGGCAGAGTCCGCGAAGGTTGGAAAATGGAGCGCCGGGTGTCAGGTCCATGCCCGGATCGACGCATTCAACACCATGATGCAACTCGCGCACAAGCAGCGGGACCTGTTGGGAATCGACGTTTTCAGCTACACGTTGATGGATCAGTGGTGGTAGGTCAGTAGGGGGTGGTGGGTAGAGTCTGCCCATGCAACCCCCCGACAAGATGAAGAAAGGTGGCTGGGACAAGGATGACCTTGTTCGGGTCCGTGTAAATCTGCCTCGAAGCGAGTACGAAGAGCTTGAGGCCCTGGCCCGCATCGAGGGCATCTCTGTTACTGACGCGATCCGACGCGCCATCAAGATGGACGTGTACTTCACCCACAAGGCTCAGGAGGGTTGCACGCTCCTCTATGAGGATCGCAACGGCCAGATGTTCCGTGTGAAGCGGTAGGCTGTGTCGTCTGACGTCCCCGAAGCACCTGTGGAGGTTCCTTCTCCAACAGAGGAACCCTACACCGGGATGGAGGTGGACCTCACAAAGGAGTCCCCAGGCTCCATGTGGAGTCCTTCGGCAGACTCCTATGACCCCAACCCGCAACGAGAGCAGGTTCGGGGGACTATCGCATGGGTGCTGTTGGGTATCTTCGGCCTGACTATCCTGTTTGCCTTCGTGGCTGTGGCCTTCAAGTGGACTGACTACGACAACATCAAGGACATGCTTGGCATCCTCCTACCGCCCATCACAGGGCTGGTGGGTTCCGCTATCGGCTTCTACTTCGGGCGAGGCACGGAGTAGGCTTACGGCTGGCCTCCCAGCATCTCCCACATCGCGTCGATGCCCATGACGGTGGTTCCTTGGGCACGGGCCTTCTTAGCCTTCCCAGAGGTGCTGTTGGGGTCTTTGCAGACCAGGATGCCCAGAGCCTTGCTTACGCTGCTCTTCACGGAGCCTCCCTGCGACTCGATGGCTGTGTTCATGCTGGGGTCACGGAACCCTGTCATGCACACGCTCAGGCCGCTCAGGACGCCTGTGGCTCGCTTCTGGATGGTCACGCCTGACTTGAGCAGCTTCTCGATGAGAGGAGCCTTGTCACGGATGCCAGCGTGGAACGCCTTGGCCTTGGTGTCACCCATGCCGGGGATGCGAGCAAGTGTCTGCTCAGTGGCGTGGAACAGGGCATTGATGTTGTCCAGTCCCGCGTCCACCAGCTTCTTGACCATGGAGCGGCCCATGAGGTCAATGCCGAGACTCCCCACGAAGACATGGAGGGGGAGATCCTTCTTGGCGTGGAGGTCAGTCAGGAAGATTTGGGCGTTGCCTCCGATGCGTCGTCCGTCGATCTCCATCAGGGATACGTCAGCGAAGCCCAGTGTGTAGAGGTCAGCCGGATCGTTGATGACACCTTGGCCGCACAGCCCGTTGATGGTGGTGTCGCCCCATCCAAGGACTCCGACCTTCTTCACCCAACGCTTCACGGCCCCTGCGGTCTGTGCAGCGCATCCAGCAGTGTTGGGGCACACGAGGTACTCACCGGAACGAGCAGCCCCGCAGCCACACTCAGGACATGCGGTAGGGATGAGGAAGGAGGTAGCATTTGAGCCGGGGGTGACAAGGGCTTCGACGTAGGGGATTACGTCGTTGCGGCGGGACACAAGGATGGTGTCTCCAGGCCCCAGGCTCGTGGACACTTTGCGGAGAACTCCCCGGCCCCCAGCCCATATGTGGGAAAGACGTTCGATGTTGCTGATGTTGTGGAGGCTGGCCTGCTTGACCTTGGCTCCAGCGAGGTCTACCACGTCAAACTCAGCGACCGGAGTGATGCGTCCTGTGTTGCCCACCTGCCAACGGATGTTCCGCAGGGTGGTTTCCTTGGCTTCGTGGGGGAACTTGTAGGCGATGGAGCCAGCCGGACGGTGGTTCTTCTCACCCATGCGGTGCCACTCGTCGGTGTCGTTCACGATGAGGACCAGCCCATCAATCTCGTAGTCCACGGTGGCACGAGAGGGGGTGAGGTTTCCGGCTACCTGTGTCTGCAACCCGGTGGGGTTGATGTACTGCTGGTAGTGGGCCTCAATGGGGGTGGCGTCGAAGCCGACAACTTGCCAGTGGGGAACCTCGAAACCCATGCCTGCCAACTCACCAAGCTCTTGCACCTTGAAGGACATGCGCGAGGAGCGACCTTGCGGCGTTGAGGTGAGGTAGGTCATCCCATCGTCAGGGATGCAGTCGAAGGCGATGACAGTCAGGTGCTTGCACTTGGAAGCGTCAGACTGGCGCTTTGCGGTTCCGGCTGCTGTGTTCCTGGGGTTCGACTCACCGGGGAAGTGGGCAGCGAAGTCTGACTTCTTGCAGACAATCTCTCCGCGCACGAACCCGGTCCACTTGGAAGCGAGCTTCGTGGGAACCTTCATCACCTTGACGTTGCGGGTGATGTCTTCCCCCATGATGCCGTCGCCACGAGTGATGGCTTGGGTGAGGGTTCCGTTGTCGTAGCGGATGCTGATAGAGATTCCGTCCAGCTTCTCCGCGATCAAAGTCTCGAAGGCAGTCCCTTTAGAGGGGGAGCCGATGGTGCCATGCCATGCTCGCATGTCCGTTTCGGTCTGGGCCTTGTTCAAGGAACCCATGGGAATGCGGTGCGGAACCTTCTGCCATCCTGACGTTGCGGCTGCGCCCACGTTGGAGAAGAAGGTGTTGGAGGGGTCCAGCTTACGAAGCTGATCCTCTTTGGCGTCGAACTCTGCGTCCGACATTACAGGGGTGCCGTTGTAGTAGGCGTCCCGTGCGGTTGTTAGCTCTTGAACAAGTGCTTGTGCAGACATGGTTGTCTCCTTCTCTCTCCTTACGGTGAGCCGAAGCCACCGGAACCCTCCCAAATGTCAACAAAGGGGGTAGCCACGCAATCCCGATACCAGTCTTCGTCGGTGGGGACTGCCTTCCTTCCCAGGACTGCGGCCACAATCTCGGTCACTACGCTGGCGTCGTGGACCTCAAGTCCCGACTTCTCCATGATGTAGGTGTAGTGGAGGATGCCGGAAGTGGGATTGATGGTGAATGAGGTGGCTCGCGGCAACCCACTCGCAGTCACCAGGACCATCCCCTGCCCGCCCCCTTGGAACCCCTGCTCCAGGTAGACAAGCACTACGTCATAGCGAGTCCCGTTGCCGGGTTCCCACTGGACATGAATAGCGTGTGAGTCAGTTCGTGTGGGTGCCTTCATTATCCTTCCTGGTGCAGATGCCTTCCTCGATGAGGTGTGTGGCGGTTCGTCCAAACCAGCCCTGGAGATTCCAGGCAAGTCCGGTGTCGATGAGGTGTTGCCAAGCGGCTACCTCAAGCTCAGCCTTCTCTTCATCAGTCTTGCCAGGGTTCTCTACGAACCCCTCTGCGATCCCGATGGCGTTGTAGTCAGTCATGCGCTTGCCTTTAGCTTGCAGCGAAGCCAAGCCCCCAGCAGCGGGAGGTTGGCGAGACTACCAAGTAGCAGCGCCCATTCACCGTGGCATCCCATTAGGTGTTCCATGCTATTCCTTAGAAGGGGAGAACGTCGTCATCATCAAAGACGATGGGAGGCGCAGGAGCTTCGACAGGCTCACCTGCTGCTGCACGAGCCGCTTCCTCGATGGCGTTGTCGATGCGACGAGCCTCGTAGGCGAGGTCCGGGTCCTCTTCGCAGGTGACTCGGGCGAGTTCCATGATGTCGTTGTCGGTGCAGGGCATGATGTTCTCCTTGAACTCTCTACGGGACTGGGGACCATTCGGAACCCCCGTCGGTAGAGTTGAGCAGGAGTTTTTTGTGCCCTTGTATGAGTTCCAGTGTGAAGAGTGTGGAACACGTTTCGAGCGGTTGTTCCGTCGGGTCGTAGACACCCCCTTCGTTGACTGCGAAGAGTGTGGAAAGCCTGCGAAGAAGATGTTGTCTGCGTGTAACCACACCTTCGCTCATGTCCCCGTGGGAGGTCCGCGCCCTCAGAACACGGGAGTCCATTCCATTGACTACAACGCGGATAGGGTCATTGGTCGAGATGCCGCTCGTCGTTGGGAGATGATGGAGAAGCGCAAGGCGCATAAAGAGGGAATAGTGCGGGATGAGCGTAAAGCAGGCAACGACATCACTCTTGACCATGTAGTGAAGGATGGGCGTGCCGAAGGCGGCTACCGAGCCATAAAGAAAGACGAGGTTGGCTACGTCAATGATCGACGGGAAGCATCTTTCCAGGTAGGGCAGCAAGCCTCGAAACAAAAGAAGAAGTGATCTCCGGTGGGCTTCCTATATCCGTAGCCCTTTGCAGGGACTCCCCCCTGCTCCTCCCTGTACGGGACGGTTGAATGTCTATTGGCACCGCTGTGCTGACACCTTCCTGAGCTTTACGGCTCAGGCCGATCATTTCGGAGGACAGACCCGTGGCATTTCCCGGAAGCATCTACGCACCCCCTGGCGTTTACACCCAGACTTTCTACGAAGACCCTAATGTTGGACTGGCGGCCTCCGTCACGCTTCCTCTTGTCATCGGGACAGGCTCTGAGGTTTTGGTTCAAGAAGGTCTCCTGCTGGTTCGGGGGTCCTCCTCCACTGTGGATCAGCGCATCGTCCAAGAGGACGAGGCAGGCCGCGCCGTGGTCAGCATCTCGGATGCTGGACTCGTGACTCGCGGAGCCTTCGACGGCACACTTGCCCGCCTTCAGACCAAGCACTACCCCATTGTTAGCGGTAACGGGACAGGCACCACAGCCACGGATGCCTCCAACGTCAGCGTCACAGTGAACGGCGACCCTGTGGTGGTCTTGGCTATCACGGGTGCCACGGGCATCCTGAAGCTGTCCGTCACTCCTGAAGAGGAAGATGATGTCCGGGTCACCTACTACTTCAATCGCACCGACACCCTGATTACCGACACCCTTACGGATCAGGAGTCTGCCACTGGCCCTGAGATTTACGCCTCCGTTGGGGAGACTTACGCAATCACGGAAGGCTCCAACGATGAGTTGAGCTTCCTTGTGGACAGTTCTGAGACAGTAGAGGTGACACTTACTGCGGGCGCTGCGATGACAGCAGCGGACATCGCAGCGAACATTGACGCAGCTTCTGCGGCGGCTGGAAGTACTCTCGCGGCAGTGACGGCTACCGACAACTATGGGAACACGGTTCTCAGGCTTACTGCGAGTCGGGACATCTACGTCAACAGCGCCAGCGCCAACACCGCCGTGGGGCTGACTGCAAGCACGGACACAGACCGGAACAAGGTCTTCTACACCATGCAGAGTCCTGTGGTGGACGGCAGAAACGAAGGTTTCGCCAGCACTGACCCTGCGGATGTCACTGTAAAGGTTGATGGCGTCCAGGTCATCCCGAGCGCCTTGGACGGTCAGACTGGAGCAGTCACCCTTCCGTTCGCTCCTGAAGTGGGTGCAGTTGTTACCTGCCAGTATTACTTCAACTCCTGGCAGGACACTTTCGACTACCTCGCCCACAGGAATGTCACTGACATCCTGCTCTGCGGCGATACTGCTGACCGTTCGGACTACCTGGACGGGGCCGACTTCGTTCTTGAGGACGACCTCATTGTATGGGGGAGTGCGGTTCTGGTTCGGGCTGGGGAGCACACGGCTGGAAACACCTACTTTGACGACACGCAGATTGCTGGGATGTTGGTAGACACTCGCTTCTACCTCGCTCCTTGCACTCCGGTGACGGATACGTCTGGAACGCCCTCGGTCGAGAACCGGGTTGATTGGAACCTTGCTGGCTTTGTTCCCACCACAGGGAACGGACGAAGCACGCCTCTTTCGGCTTCGACCTTTGCGGAAATCTCGAATAACCGCGTGGACTTGGCTACCAACCGACCTGACCTTGTGTACGCCTACTGGGGATTCAACATCCAGGACGCGATGGATCGAGGCCGTGTAACGGTGACCAAGGTAGACGGTCTGGGCGGCACGATGACTTTGGAAGAGCCTGTCCCGGTCGGCGCAAGCGTCTGGGCTACCTTCTATTACAACACCCTTCAGGATGAGCTTTACACCCTTTCGGTTGCTTCGGAAGGCGGTTCCGGGACGGGTACTTACACGCTCGTGAACGGAGACGGAGACTCCGTCTTTACTCCTCTCTTTGTAGGGAAGTCGGCAGCCCTCGCTACCGTGACAATCCAGTTCCCCAGTGGTTCCGAAGCCACCCCGGACTGCCGTTTCGAGTCTCCCTCCAGCGCGACCCTCTTCACGGGTCCGGTGGAAGAAGACATCACAATCACGTTCGCAGACCAGGACGCCACCCTCGCTAAGTACACACTGCCGGGTGCGGGTCCCTACGCCATCATCAACAACGCTTCGGATCAGTTCGACGTTGAAATCGACGGCGCAGCCATCACGGGCGGCGAGGTTGATTTGGGTGATCCCACGGGCCACGGAACTGGCTTCGGCGGCACCATCACAGGCGATGAGATTGCCTACGACGCTGCCTCGGGTGGAATCACCTACGTCATCGACTCCACCAACGAGGTCGTCACCTTGCAGGTGGACACAGTTTCCGGGTCCTCGAACATGATTCGGGCTGTTGCTGTCCAGGGCGCTGCCCAGACGGCTGCGGACTATGTCACGGCCATCAATGTGGCTGCGATGGGTGACTTTGACACTTCTGTGGCTGGCGGTGCATCCACCATCCAGCTTGCAGCGACCTCCTCTGACGTAGACGACTACTACGTTGGTTGGAACATCCGTGTCACTTCGGGTGTCGCCGCCGACGATATTCGCACTGTCACTGGGTACGTTGCGGCGACTCAGACGGCGACGGTCGGTGTTGCTTGGACGGGCGCTCCTGCTATTGACACCTACCACATCTACGACCCGGACACCCTTCCCACCATCGCCTCCACGACTCGGTTCGTGTCCGGCTACACCATCGCCGTTGCGGGTGAGTACGACTCCATCGACTTCACCTACACGGGAAGCGTCACGACTGGCTCCGGGGTCCTCACTGCGACGATTCCGGGACCTCTTGCCTACCCGACAGGAGCGAACTTGGCTGCGGCCATTGAGCTTGCCATGAACACCCAGTTGGCCGCTGCTGGGACTATGTCAACTGCCGCCATGGCAGCCCAGGTGACCGTGACCGCTGATACCAGCGGCAGGATGGTCATCTCGCTTTTGCCGGACGCCACGGACACGAACGGTGGTTTCCTGGAGTTCCTCGACTCATCTGTGGCTGCTGCGAGTGATTTCTGCATCATGGCAGGGATTGACACGGATGCTGCTCCTCAGGGCGGGCAGGCAAAGCTGGTCAACAGCCAGATTGCGCGTCGGTTCACCATCGCGGCCCCGACTACGGGCGCATTGCTGAATGACCGCATCATCCTTCGGAACCGTCTGATTCCAGGAAGCAGCGGAAGCCAGGACGGCCAGCGCGTCCTTGACCAGTGCCATCTGGAAGTTGTCAGCGGTACGGGAACTGCCCAAGCTGGACTCTCCTCGGGCGAGAAGGGCTACGCGGGTATTCGCGGAAACGTGATGTCCCCGACCATGGGCAGCATTGTTGGCTTCCCGGACGGCCAGATTTCAGGTGCAGGTGATGCCACTGACGGGATGCCTGCCATCACGTTCTTTGGGCCTGGAGGCACCACCGCGCAGAACAACGAGTTCAAGCTCGTGTGGGAAGGCAACTCGATTCCGTCCATCACGTTTACGGACATTTTGGGCAACGCCATCGGTACCGCAGCTTCGGCTGATGTCGCGCTGGGTCCGGCAAGTGTTGCCAACACCGTCATCTCACAGATTCAGGCGGCTATGACTGCTGCTGGCCTCACTGGATTCGACCAGGAAGGCGCTGGCTTCCGCTTGCGGGGTACTGGCTCTACCGGTTCTTCTACCATCGTCATTGGGGACGGTAATGCCAACGAGGCCCTCGGCCTTGACGAAGGGGACATGGCTGAGATCACCCCCGTGGAAACGGAGGTGCTTACTTCAGCACTCATGGCGAATGGCGACACTGGCACGGTAGCCGATGCCATCCTGGATTGGGATGTCGGGGGCGGTGGCGCTGGCTCGTTCACCATGGTTGCCTTGGCGAAAACCGTCAAGAATGAACTCAACGCAGAGTTCCTGTTCCTTCAGAGCATCGCAAACGGAGGCACCCTCGGTACGGCTACCAGCATCATCTTTGACGATGCGGCTGCCAACTCGGTCACCCGTCATGGAACGGGCCTTGGTGTGGAATCAGGGGACGGAAACACTGGTGAAGCAGCGGTTGAGGGCTTCACTGTTTCCTCTTCCGACACCATCAACGGTTCGGGAACGGCAGACACCTCTCTGCTTTCGGGAACTGGTGCAGGCCAGGACGGAACCGTGGGGCAGACTTACCAGGATCTGGTAACGGGCTTCACGTTCACCGTGCTTGACCGTGAAGGTACTGCTGCCTACCCCGCCACCACTACCTTGACGTTCTCTTCTCGGAGTGTTGTGACTTGTGACTCCAACCTTCCGGTGAACTCCGTTCCTGGATTGGAGCTTACAGTCTCCAACACCACGGGCTGTGCGGTAGCAGATACGGCTGAAGTGCAGACCTACGAGAAGGGCGGTGAAAGCCCCGGTGTCGGAGACACCTACTACGCCAGCTATCAGTACACGAAGCAGGACTTTGGACCCAGAGTGTTCACGAAGCTCCAGTCGGTAATCAATGCCTACGGAGCCTTGAACCCCAACAACCCCGCCAGCTTGGGAGGCTATCTCACCTTGCTCAATGGGGCGGTTGTTCTCGCGGTGAAGCAGGTCCAGAAGGACACTGATTCAGACAGCGATGGGGTCCTGGACAGTGCCTCCTATGCCAACTGGATTACGTCGGTCGAGGACATTGAGGGGTCTCTCCCTGGAGGGGCCTACCCCAACATCCTGGTTCCGATGAAGGGCGACAGCCTGGACTTGTTCAACTACTTGGCGCGTCACTGTGACATTCAGTCCAGCATCCGGTATCGCGCTGAGCGTACTTGCCTGGGCGGCTTCGGGGCTGGCACCCAAAGCAAGACGGCAGGGGACTGGTCACAGGCGATTGCTCGAACTCGGCTCCGCTTGGTGTACCCCGACATCGTGACGCTTTCTTTGGCGCGAGCCGATGGAAGCACGGACAGCTACCTCGTAGACGGAAGCTACTTGGCCTGCGCTCTTGCCGGTAATCGGTCTGCTTCCAGCATCGACGTTGCTACCCCATGGACGAATACCCGTTTGTTCGGCTTCGACGCTCTGGGTAGAACGCAGGATGCTGTGGAGAAGAACCAGACCGCAGTGAAGGGCCTCACGGTCATTGAACAGGCGGGTGCGGTCCTCAAGGTTCGGCACGGGCTGACCACGGACATGTCCAACGTCCTGACCAAGACGCCAACGGTCGTGACAATCGCGGACGAGGTGCAGCGTCAGTCACGGGCAACCCTGGAGCGGTTTATCGGCCTCAAGTTCCTGAGTGGAATCACGAGCCAGATCGAGACCCAGCTTTCGTTGACCTTGAAGAGTCTGGTGGCTCTCCAGATCATCGCAGCCTACACCGGGGTTGCGGCAAACACTTCTGCCGACGATCCGACTGTCGCTGAGGTGGAAGCCTTCTACCAGCCGGTGTTCCCGCTGCTCTACATCGTGATCACTTTCAACCTGCGTAGCAGTTTGTAGGGATACCCAAAGCAGATTGACGACCCCTCCTCCCCCACCTGTCCCCCCAGGTAAAGTTGGGTCGTTTGAAGATCCCCAGTCGGACCATCCCCCGGCTGGGGGTCTTCGTTTTCTGGCTATACGACTCTGTAGTGGAGGTCCAAGTGTGTACACCAGTTGCATTTCTACCGGGGTTCAAAGCCTCGTGGGGCGGGTACTATCCGTCCATTCTCAACCCTCGTGGAGGAAAACATGAGCATCAAGGACAAGTTGGAAGCGTGCATTGTGGCTCTGGAGGAGGCCAAGGCCGACGCAGAGAAGTTCGACAAGGGAATGACGGGGGCACCGGGGACCAGGGTGCGTAAAGTAGCCATGGATAGCAAAAAGGCTCTTGATGACCTCCGCAAGGCTGTTTTGGAGGGGCGAAAGTAGCACTTCCAAGGGGTCAGAGTTTGCTTCCGAAGGTAAACTTTATCCTTTAGGGTTTCGGCAGGTTCCTTTTCGTGATAGATTTTCACTGGAGGAATCCTATGGTCGAAGTGCGCCAGTGGATGGAAGACCGAAACCTCCGGTACTCGAACACCCGCGAGTTGTTTGTGTACTTGACGGTCCTCTTGTCAAAAAGACCCGACAAGGTGCCTGCGTCTCTCTTGATTTATGCAGTGGAGAACCAGCGGTTCTGGCCTGGAATCACAGGCGTGCATTAGAGCGCACTGCCGATAGCCACCCTATACCTCAGACGGGGTGATGGATAACCCCACCCCCTACGTCTACAACGCTCAGGTGTTGTCCGTTTACGACGGAGACACCATTACGGTGATGCTTGACATGGGGCTGGATGTTCAGAAGAAGGCGAAGTGCCGCTTCTTGGGCATTGACACACCCGAGCTACGCACCAAGTCGGCTTCCGAGAAGAAGCTGGGCTATGCGGCTCGTGATCGCTTGCGTGAACTGGTTCTCGACAAGGTCGTTACGCTTCAATCCATGACCAAGCCGGACAAGTACGGTCGGTTGTTGGTGAGGGTCTGGATTGACGGCAAGTCCATCAACGACCTGTTGGTCGAGGAGGGCTTGGCACGGTCCTACGACGGAGGGAAGCGCCAGCCCTGGTAGCTACAAGCGCCTGTTGGGCAGCTTGTCATGGAGCTTCTGAGCCACTTCCAGCAGTTCAGCAATGCCCATTCGCTGGCCGCGAGGGGACCCTGCAATACCTTCATGCCCTCCCGCTTCGTCGCCCCACAGGGACTGCACGAGATCGCGGCAAGACACACCCTCTACAGGGTCGGCCAGAGAGATGGTGATGGACCCTTGTACGGTGTTGAAGGCAACAACGGCTGCACACAAGGTTCCTTCCGGGTCCGTGTACAGGTTGCTGGTGAACTGATCACTCACACGCACGGCGATGATTGCCGGGGTTCCGTGTCCGAAGGTCTGGACCCATGAGGCTTCGCTCAGGGTGTCCATGTCTTCCTTCATGTACTTCCCGTGGCCCATCAACTCCTGGGCCTTGAACTCGGTGTCCTGGCCCGTCAGGATGGCCCCGATAGCCTCTGCTGCGAGGCGCAGGAACTCAGTGACCTCGACCACAGAATCATGCGGGTAAGTTTCCCGGTGCCGCTTGATGAAAGCCCACACAGCGTACATGCGTTCGGCCTGGGGATGGTCTTCCGGCAACTTGTGGGCACCGTGGGTGTCCACAAACTCAGCCGTGTCCCAGAACTCCTGGTACTCAGGTCCGAAAAGGTCTTGGTGCTGTCCCCCTGCTCGCATCACGCCACCGATGGTATCGAGGTCAACGTGAGAGATGAGGACATGGTCCCACTTCCCTGCCAGGGGGATGCTGGGGTCGTTGCAAGGAGCCGGACGGCCTCCCTTTACGACATGGCGTCCCGCAAAAGGGCCACTACCCTGATGGTGCGCGGCGGTGTAGAGGGTGCCTTCGGCTACGAAGTCCCCGTACTCAGCTTCAACACTGAGGACGACTTCCTTCTGGCCCGAGAACTCACGGGCAAGGTCGGCGGTGGGGGCAAGAATAACTCTCATAGACGGCCTCTCAGGTTGGGCGTTGAAGCTCTTTACGGGGTTGCCCCTGTCAGGGAACCCTCCCCTTTTCACCAAAGGCTTCTACATCGGCTTCGTAGTGCCGCCAAGCGGTAGCGTCAAACTCCCGAATCTCGGTTTCTGTCAGGTGCCCCTCTCGTACAGCACAGGCCAAGCAGAAGCTCTCCGTGTACGTCGTGGCTTCTATGACGTACTCACGTTCTGTGCCTGCTGCCACGACCCTGGCCGGAACTTCTTCTACAACCTCTACCCAAAACCAAAGCCCATCATTGGGGCATTCCCGGTACGGGCCGTTGTCGGCACCACAGTCATCCCAATCGCAGTCGGGGTAGCAAGGTGAGTTCCATCCACCGGAGAGGGTCGGACTACCCAGGATGTCCACGACCTTGATCTTGGCATCTGCGGGCAGCGAGGCCACGTTCATGATGGTGTCTGCGATGCCCATGGTGTATCTCCTATGCTCTCTACGGGCCGTTGGAGAAGGGGGAACCCTTAGCAGTCCCGCTCCTTCATTTCGTCCTTCCAGCGGTCCCAGAACTCACCCTCTTCTGCGGAGGGGTTGGAGCCAGCCATCATGCGAGCAGTAGCGGCCCAGGTTCCGGGAAGCGGGCCGTTGTCACCCTCGTCCATCCCCTCTTCCCCGGTCCAGACCTGGGGGGTGCGGGCGGGAGTGGCAGCGTGGGTGCGGCGACCGTAGCGGCGTCCACGGCGGCTACGGCGGCGAGGTGCGGGCCTGTTGACTTCGGCCTCGCTCAGCCAGCAGAGGTCGGCACAGACAGCGTTTCCAGCCTTGCTGGTGAACTTAGGCGCTCCGCAGGAGCAGCGTTCGGGGCGACGGGCCGCTGCGTACACTTCACGCATCCGGTCGTACATGCGACCCACGATGGCGTCGATCTCACCGACACGGTTTACCCGCTTGTCAGCGGAGGCGATGCCACGTTCGCGGCCATCACGGGCCTTGTAGACGGCACAGACGCGAATGGCGTCCTTACCGCAGGAGCGAGCCAGCCCGTCACGGGAGTCCACCGTGGTGTACACGAGGACACGGATGCTTGCAGCACCGTCCACGGCACGAGCATAAACGATCTCTTTCGCGCCACGGATGGCGGTCTGAGCGAACCCACAAGAGGCCAGCTTCTCCTCGATGGTGAGGGCGAGGTCGCGGCGGGAAGTTCGGTTGGTGGGGTCGTACATGGTGCTTCTCCTTGGTCTCTCTACGGCTGCCCCACAGATTCGGAACCTCCTTGTGTCTCAATAGGGTGTTTATGGGCTAAGCTGGGTAGGTACTTTCGCGCCTTCCAGGAGTTTCTAATGGCCAACACTGATCTCGCACCCTCAAGTGGCTTCCAAGGTGATTCCTACATCTACAAGCTGGGAACGACACCCAACACCAGGACTGTTGTTAGCCAAAAGGTGCGGATTCTGGCCCCTGCCTATTCGGGCGGTGACTTGCTCTACCAGATTGGTGTGCTGTCCAACTTCGCGCCGACCGAGAGTCGAACCATTGAGAATGTGCGAGGGATTGGCTTCGGTGACATCGTTGCGGAACTCGTCCCTGGCAACACGGAGCCGATGACGGCTTCTTGCGAGCGCACGATGCTGTACCTTGCCAATCTTTGGCAGGCTTCCGGCTTTGCGTCCGGCGTGAGTGGCCCGGTTCGTAGCCTCCGTCACCATCGCTGGCCTTTTGACATCAAGCAGCAGGTTGCCTTCAGCGTTGTTTCAGACGCGGATTATTCTGGCTCCTGGGACACTGGTGGAACAATCAGTGGTAGTGGCTTTGACGGGGGTGTCCAAACGCAGACGTACCCCGCAGTTACCAAAGACATCGCCTCCGGTCTGAACACTGGCGGCAACCCTTCCAACGGTACTGGAAGCCACACGGTTCTCATCACCTACTACGAGGGGTGCTGGTGGTCC
>Ga0098035_1000037_pt1 | contig 102628 bp, 92 predicted proteins | sample 3_EtaG_FD_75046 | JGI IMG/M metagenome (GOLD analysis project Ga0098035, IMG submission 75046) | Marine viral communities from the Subarctic Pacific Ocean - 3_ETSP_OMZ_AT15126 metaG | ecosystem: Environmental > Aquatic > Marine > Oceanic | place: Pacific Ocean | collected 2015-01-07
AGGGTTCGAAAAATACCCACTCGGCATCTTCCATCAACAAACGCGCCACGATAGCCTCCGCAAAAGCTATCTTGAATCAGAGTTCAGGTGATTTGGGAATCCAGTTTGTCAACAGAACCTAGATAAAAATGTGAATCAGGAAAGAACTGCTTTTCTTTTCGAAGATGCAATTATCGATAAGATAATTAATGACGTCTGCACCTCGCATATTGAAGAATTCCTTGCCGAGCCGCTCGCAAAACTCAAAGGAGAGCAACGCGAGATCATCGAAGACATTACTGCGACCTATCCGTCCGTTGCTTTTGGAGATACTGAAGAACTCCAGGGAAAGGTTCCGTCTGGCGAACTTAGTAGAGATGCAATCTATGGCCATCTATCTCGCGAGAGATATAGACGAGATGAAAGACAAGCCGAAAAAATTCGTGCGGTTCTGTCTCGACTCAAAGATGAGTCAGTAGACGCCAGCACTTTCACCGAAGCAATTTCAAATGCTAGCAAGGCTCTTGAAGAGGCAGAACAAAGAAGCCTCGCTGAGTACGTTGTACGCCGCAAGGTGGTGCTCGACTTCATTGAGGTCTTGCTTCAAAAAGTTCGTGATGACAAACGCGACAGCTCATATCAGCGAGAAGACATTCTCCATTCTTTCATTTGCCCGGTGCGGGTGGAGACAGTTTCAGAAGAAAAAGGTAAGCGCGTGGAGGCGGCGGCGGCGCATGACCTGTGGATCGTCGATGAACGCCTTACCTTCGCTCGTTACTTCAGTTCCGATGTCGAGTTTTCCAAACTTGCGGAGGCTGTCGATAGCAAGGAGCGCCCCGACGTTCTAATATTTGACTATGTTCATGGACTGCGCCAAACGGACGACCCATCTAAGGTGCTACTGATTGAGTTCAAGAGACCTGGTCGCACCAGCTATCCAGACGACGAGAATCCCCAGTTTCAAGTCGAGAGATATGTCCAGCGCCTTTTGAGCGGTAAACTTTCTGATGTAAGGGGGCGACCAATAAAGCTCGATGGGAACACAATTTTCTATTGCTTTATCGTCGCTGACATTGTCGGAAAGCTGGACGACTGGACCTTTACTTGGCAACGAACTGCCGACGGACGGGGGCGTGTATACCGACCCAACAGCGGCTTTCACGGATCAATTGAGTTGATCGGCTGGGACGCTCTTCTCAACGACGCGCGTGCCCGCAACCAAGCTTTTTTCGACTGCGCGGGAATTTCCGGAAAAAGCTTCTTTGGGGTCGATTAACAGATATCGGCAGACTCATCACCCCAGCCTCACCCTCCTCAGCCGCAGCGCATTCCCGATGACCGAGACGGACGAGAGCGACATCGCCGCCGCGGCGAAGATGGGGCTCAGGAGCAGGCCGAAGGCGGGATAGAGGAGGCCGGCGGCGATGGGGACGCCCGCCGCGTTGTAGGCGAAGGCGAAGAAAAGGTTCTGGCGGATGTTGCGCATGGCAGCCTGGCTGAGTTCGCGGGCGCGCAGGATGCCGATGAGGTCTCCCTTCACCAGCGTGACGCCCGCGCTTTCCATCGCGACATCGGTGCCCGAGCCCATGGCGATGCCGACATCGGCGGCGGCGAGCGCGGGGGCGTCGTTCACGCCGTCGCCCGCCATGGCGACGATGCGGCCTTCGGCCTGCAGGCGCTTCACGACATTGCTCTTGTCTTCCGGCAGCACTTCGGCCTCGACCTCATCGATGCCGATTTCGCGGGCGACCGCTTCCGCGGTCAGGCGGCCGTCACCGGTGAGCATGACGATGCGCAATCCTTCCTCGCGCAGGCGGCGGAGCGCCTCGGCGCTTGTCTTCTTCACCGGGTCGGCGACGGCGACGAGGCCGGCAAGCGCACCCTCCACGGCGACGAAGACGACGGTGGCGCCCTCCCCGCGCAGCGCATCGGCGCGGGGGACGAGCGGCGCCACGTCCACACCCAGTTCATCGAACAGGGCGCGGTTGCCGAGCGCAACTTTCTTGCCGCCGATGCGGCCCGTCACGCCCTTGCCGGAGGGGGCGTCGAAATCCTCCGTATCCTGAATATTCAGCCCCTCCTGCTTCGCGGCGGCGACGATGGCGGAGGCGAGGGGGTGCTCGCTGCCGTTTTCGAGGCTGGCGGCCAGCGCAAGAAGCTCGTTGCGCGCGATCCCGCCCACCGTTTCGACGGCGCGCAGCACGGGCTTGCCTTCGGTGATGGTGCCTGTCTTGTCGATGACCAGCGTGTCTACCTTTTCGAAACGCTCCAGCGCCTCGGCGCTGCGGATGAGGACGCCAAGGCCCGCGCCGCGGCCCGTGGCCACCATGATGGACATGGGCGTGGCAAGGCCGAGCGCGCAGGGGCAGGCGATGATGAGGACCGAGACGGCGGCGACGAGCGCATGAGCGAAGGCGGGCTCGGGGCCGACGGCCATCCACGCGGCGAAGGCGAGCACGGCGACGGCGATGACGGCGGGGACGAAATATGACGCGACCTTGTCGGCGAGGCCCTGGATGGGCGCGCGCGAGCGGCCCGCCTCCGCGACGAGGGCGACAATGCGGGCGAGCACCGTGTCCTCGCCGACGCCTTCGGCGCGCATGACGAAAGAGCCCTGCCCGTTCAGCGTGCCGCCGATGACGCGGGCGCCCGGCTCCTTCTCCTGGGGCAGGCTTTCGCCGGTGACCATGGATTCGTCCACCGCGCTGCGGCCTTCGACGATTTCGCCGTCGACGGGCACGCGCTCGCCGGGGCGGACGCGGAGACGGTCGCCCTTCACCACCTCTTCCAGCGGCACCTCCTCATCGCCATTGCCGGTGAGGCGGCGGGCGGTGCGGGGGGCAAGGTCGAGAAGCGCGCGCAGCGCGTCGCCGGTGCGCTCGCGGGCGCGCAGTTCCAGTACCTGGCCGAGCAGCACCAGCACGGTGATGACGGCGGCGGCCTCGAAATAGAGCGGCACGGAGCCATCCGGATTGCGGAAGGCTTCCGGGAAGAGGCCGGGCGCGGCGGCGGCGACGAGCGAATAGGCGTAAGCCGCGCCGGTGCCGATGGCGATGAGCGTGAACATGTTGAGGTTCATCGTGCGGATCGAGGCCCAGCCGCGCACGAAGAAGGGCCAGCCCGCCCAGAGGACGACGGGCGTTGCCAGCGCAAGCTGCGCGAAGCCCGAGACGCGCGCGGAGAAGGGCAGATGGAGGCCGAGGACATGGCTGCCCATTTCGAGGACGAAGAGCGGCAGCGTGAGGACGAGCCCGGTCCAGAAGCGGCGCGTCATGTCGCGCAGCTCTTCGTTTTCCGGCTTTTCGCGCGACACGGTCATGGGCTCCAGCGCCATGCCGCAGATGGGGCAGGAGCCGGGGCCGTCGCGGACGATCTCCGGGTGCATGGGGCAGGTGTATTTCGTGCCGGGGGCGACAGGGCCGGAGGGCTTCGCGGCGGCGTGGCCGTGGCAGCAGGAGGCTTCCTGCTTCGCGGGAGCGAGATATTTCTCCGGACCGGCGGCGAATTTGCGCGCGCAGGAGGCCGAGCAGAAATGGAAGGTCTGCCCTTCATGTTCATGGGTGTGGGGCGTCTTGCCGGGCACGACTTCCATGCCGCAGACGGGATCCAGAACCTTGCCTTCACCGTTCATCGCGCGATTTCTCCTTATTCGACCGATGGGGGGAAGATAGGGTTTCCAGCAACTGGAAGGTCAAGGGCGGCGAAAAATTCGAGATTTGCGAAGAATTTTCAGGTACGGGACAGGACGCGGTAGCCTACCCCTCCCCGAAATTTGCTTCGCCAAGGCTCGCAAATTTCGACCCTCCCACAGGGGGAGGGTGAAGAGCGGAGCAAAGTCCGAGCGCAGGAGACGTATGACCGGCCTGAGACCAAGTCCCGCGCTTCTTTTCGCTCTCGCCGCGCTGGCGGCGGCACCGGCATATGCGGAAGAGACGGCGGAGAGCGGCGAGCGCGAGGCCTATTCCTGGGAACGGCCCGAAACGGCCATCGCCTTCACCACGCGGATCGAGGGACGGCGCATTCCCGATTACCTGCGCAAGCTGATGGAGGAGGCGCAGGCGCTGCAGCCGGATGCGGAAGACAGCGTGCCGCCGCCGACGACGCTGGCGCAGCTTCGCCGCCGCGCGGAGGAAGACGCAAAGCAGCTCAAGGAAGTGCTGCGCTCGGAGGCCTATTACAATGGCAGCGTGAGCGCCTCGGTGCGGCAGGGGCAAGGCGGCGCTTTCGAGGTCGTCTACCTGGTGGCGCTCGGCCCCCGCACCATGATCCGCAGCTTCACGATGCAATATAGCGGACATCCCGATGGCGGGCCGGGGCTCGTCGAGGACGCCACAGAACTCGGGCTGCAGCCGGAACGCGCGGCGACGGCGCAGCGCGTGATCGATTTCACGCAGAAGGCCATCGCGCATCTCCACAATAATGGCTATCCGGAGGCAAAGCTCGACCGGCGGCGCGTCATCGTCGATCTCTCGGCGAGCCGCGCCGATGCGACGCTCTTCATCACGGCGGGGGAGCGCTATCTCTTCGGGCCGATGCTGGTGACGAATGAAGGGGGCCGCACGGACCCGGACTATGTGCGCGAACTCGCGACCATCGAGCCCGGCGCGATCTACAGCCGCGCGCAGGTGGATGCGACGACGGAGGCGCTGAGGAAAACGGGATTGTTTTCGGGCATCGCGATTTCATCCGGCGAGCCTGAAGACGGCGCCCTGCCGCAGCAAATCGACCTCAGCGAACGCGAGCGACGCACGGTGCGGCTCGGCGTCCAATGGTCGACCAGCGAGGGCGCGGGCGTGACGGGGAGCTGGGAGCACCGCAATCTCTTCGGCCGGGCCGAGACGCTGACGCTCGCACTCTCCATCGCGGAGATCGAACAGTCGGCGACGGCCGATTTCCGCAAGCCGCATTTCCTCCGGCCCGACCAGAGCCTGCTCGCCGGTTTCGAGATCGCGCATGAGGACAGCGAGGCCTACAAGGAAGACCGCGTGAAGGCGGGCGTCTCGCTCGAGCGGGTGCTGACGCCGGAATGGACCGGGTCGCTTGGCGTGATCTTCCAGCTCTCCGAAACGGAAGATTCGAACGGGCGCATCAGCTATCAGCTTTTCGGCGTGCCGCTGACGCTCAAATACGACACGGCGGACGATCTGCTCGATCCGACGGAAGGACTGCGCGCGACGCTGCAGGGCACGCCCTATTTCGGCACGAGCGACGAGAAGGCAACGAGTTTCACCAAAGTCGAAGGTACGGCCTCCACCTATCTCACGCCGGTGGACGGCCTCACCTTCGCCTTTCGCGGGCGCTACGGCATGATCGCGGCGGGCGAGACGGCGGACGTGCCGGGCTCGACGCGCTTCCATGCGGGCGGCGGCGGCTCCGTGCGCGGCTATGGCTACCAGATGGCGGGGCCGCTCGACGCCAACAACGACCCGACGGGCGGACGCTCCGTGCTCGAAGCGAACGCGGAAGCACGCTGGCGCGCCTTCGAGACGATCGGCCTCGTCGCCTTCATCGATGGCGGGCAGGCCTTCGAAAACACCGTGCCATCGTTCAGCGATCCGCTGCTCTGGGGCGCGGGGCTCGGCCTGCGCTACTACACGCCGATCGGGCCGGTGCGCGCCGATGTCGCGATCCCGCTCAACCGGCGCAAGGGCGTGGACGACGCGTTCCAGATCTATGTCTCGCTGGGGCAGGCCTTCTGATGGCGCAGACGGAGACATATTCACGCCGGCGCGGGCGCGCGAGACGGATCGCCGGGGGCGCGATGGCGTTCGTCTTCGCGCTTGCCGGACTTGCGCTCGGGCTCGTCGCGCTCGGCGCCGGGCTCCTCAACATCGCACCGCTCCGGCATGCGCTTCTTCAATTTGCACTCGATGCCGTGAATTCGGGCGGGACGAAGGTCGAGATCGGCGACATCGGCGGCGCCTGGCCCGCGCGGCTGCGTCTCGAAGGTCTCACCATCGCCGACGCGCAAGGAACCTGGCTCCGGCTCGACGAGGCCGAACTCGACTGGCGGCCATTCGCGCTATGGCAAGGCCAGTTCCATGCGACGCGGCTCGACGTAACGGGGCTCGATGTCGAGCGGCTGCCGGAAGGCGGCGAAGAGAGCACGGCGGATGGCGGATTTTCGCTGACCGCCCTTCCCTTCGAGATCGTGCTCGACAGTTTCGAGACGAAAGATATTTCGCTCGGGGCACCGCTCATCGGCGAGGCCGTTGCGTTCGAGGCCTCGGGCGCGCTGGCGATGACGCGCGGCGGCAGCGCGCTCACGCTGCATGCCCGGCGGACGGACGAAACGCCCGGGCGGATCGACGCCGACATCTCCTTCGTGAACGGACCGGAACGCGGGCGTCTCAAAATCGACGCGGAAGACGGCAGCAAGGACAAGTCCGGCATCGCGGCGGCGCTGACCGGGATGCAAGAGCTCGCCCATGTGACGCTCACCGCCGAAGGGCAGAGCCTTGCGGGGCTCATGACCGGCCGCGCGACGCTCGACGCGGGAGAGGCGCTGACGCTCGACGCGAAGGCGCATGGCGGCATCGCGGAGAACACCAATCTCAACCTGGCGGTGGAGGCAACCGGGTCTCTGGTCGCGGAGAATCTCGGCTTCGCGGCAGCACCCGGAGAGGCCGCGCCGCGCCGCGCGCGCATCGAGAGCAAGATCGCGGCGCGGAAGGCGGGCAGCTATCAGATCGAGATGCTGCGCGCGGAGGCCGGCGCGCTCGCGCTGACCGGCTCGGGCATGGTGGAAGCGCGGGCGCAAACGCGATGGACACTCGACGCGGAAGGCACGCTGACGGGGCTCGGCAGGGTTGCCGGGCTCGAGGATGCCACGCTTCTCGACGTGGCGGGCTGGCAGATCAAGGGCGATACGGATAGCGGCTTCACGCAAGTCAGCATCGGCGAGGCGGTGCTGAAAGTGGAAGCGGGCGCGGCGCGCTTCACCGGCGAAATGACGGATGGCGAAGAGGGTTTTTCGATTACCGGCGAGGGACAAGCGGAGATCGCGGACCTTGCGCCCTTCGGCGAAATCATCGGACAACGCATGGCGGGTACAGGCAGGTTTGCCATGTCGGGACTGCGCTACGACGAGAGCGGCGGCGAAGCCGGCTTCACGCTGGAAACGAGCGCCATCGAGACGGGAGACGAGAGCCTCGACGCGCTGCTTGCCGAAGGCGTGCGCGGCAAGGCGGACCTTGCCTTCGGCGCGGATGGCGGCTTTTCCGCATCCGGCATCGCGCTCGACGCGGCGCAGGGTTTCACGGCGGAGGGACAATTCAGTCTCGGCGCAGACGGCGCGCTCGACGGCGAGGCGCGGATCGAAGCGAAGGAAATCGGCGGCATCGCGGCGGGTGCTGCGAGCGGCGCGCTGGATGCGACGGCGCTTCTGTCGGGAGCCGTAGAGACACCGAGTCTCTCGCTCGATGCGGCGCTGGCAAACGGCACGCTCGGCGGCATGGATGCACGCGAGGCGAGGCTCAAGGCGGATATAAATCAGGGCAAGGGGCCGCTCTCCTTCACGATGAAAGGCGCCGACGGCACGGCACGCCTCGATACCGACCTCACGCTGCCGCCGGAGGGCGGCGCGCGGTTTGAGCGCATCGATGCCCGTCTTTTCGGTGCGCGGCTGCAGGGCGACATGGCCGTTTCCGATGCCGGGCTTCTGACCGGCAGGCTTGCCGGCGAGCGCGTGGCGCTGCAGCCGCTCGCCGCGCTTGCGGGCATCGCGGTGGAAGGCAGCGCGGCGATCGAGATTGCCCTCGATGCGCAGGAGGGCAAGCAGAACGCGCAGGCGCGTCTCACCTCGCGCAAGATCGACATTCAACTCACCGACAGCGTGACGCTGGAGCGCGTGGACGCGGAAGCAAAAGTGTCCGATGCTTTCGGCGAGAGCGCGATCGATGCGCGGGTCTCCGCGGAAGGCGGCGGCAGCGGCAATACGCGCTTCACGGAAATCACGGCGAGCGCGAAAGGTCCGTTCGAGCGGATCGCGATTTCGGCGGCACTGCGGGGCGAGCGGCTGACCGTGGAGGCAGAGCCCGTGGCGTTCAACGCGGAGGCGCTCTACGAACCAGCAGGCCTGACGCTCAGCCGCTTCGAGGCGCGGGTGGGAGAGGCGAACGCCATGCTCGCCTCGCCCGCGACCGTCGAACTGAAAGAGGGACTGACGCGGATAAAGGGCCTCGCGCTCGACTTCAACGGGCCGAAAGGCCCCGGCCGCCTCGACGCCTCGCTGGCGCTCAGGCCAAGAGCCGTAACGATCGACGTGACGCTGGCGACGCTGCCGGTCGAACTCGTCGTACCCTTCCTGCCAATGGAAGCCGTGGGCGGCACGATCTCCGGCGAGGCCGGGCTCGACACGGGCCGCGAGCGGGGCCAGTTCAATCTTTCCTTCGAGGAGGTGGTGCTGACGGAAGCGGGGCTCGACAGGCTTCCCCCCTTCGGCGCAACGCTCAACGCGACCTGGGCGGCGCGGCGGCTCGAGATTTCGGCGCGGGCACGCGGCATTTCAAAAGAGCCCTTCATGCTCGACGGATCGCTGCCGCTGGTGCGCGACCCGCAAGGCGCCTGGCCGGTGGCGGCGGCACGCGGACCGGTCGAGGCTTCGTTCACCTGGCAGGGGCCGATGGCGTCGCTGATGGCGCTTGCCGACCTTCCGGGACAAAGGCTCACGGGCGATACGGATGTCGCGCTCCGGGCGGAAGGCGACATTTCGGCGCCGCTCGTTTCGGGGCAGGCGACACTGCGGAACGGCACGTTCGAGAATTTCGAGACCGGCACGGCGATGCGCGATCTCGACATTACGGTGGAGGGGGAACGCAGCGAGCGGCTCGGTTTCACGATGAGCGCGCGCGACGCGGGGCAAGGCCGGCTCAAGGCGGAGGGCACGGTGTCGCTTGCGCCCGACGCGGCGGAGGCCGTCAACATGCGGGCGCAGCTCGACAAGATGGAGATGGTCCGACGGCGCGACCTCCTGCTCGGCATGGACGGCACGCTGACGCTGACGGGGCACGCGCTGCCGGCGAGCCTCGATGAGCCGCTGCGCCTGGAAGGCGACCTCACGACGACGACCGCGCGCTTTCGCATTCCAGACCGGATCGGCGGCGGCGTGCCGCATATCGACGTGATCGAGGTTCAGGGGCCGGGCGAGGAGGTTGTGGAAGATCCGCAGGAGACGCCGCCGCTGCCGATGATGCTGGATGTGACGCTCACGATCGGCAGTCCGCCCGCGCAGGTGACGGGGCGCGGCGTCAATTCGCTATGGACGGGCTCGGTGAAGGCGAGCGGCCTCGCCGAAGACCCGGTTCTCGATGGAAAACTCACCGCCGAGCGCGGCACGCTCGACTTCGCGGGCAAGACGTTCACGCTGAAGCGCGGAAGCGTGATCTTCACGGGCGAGAAGCCGATCGACCCGCGCATCGATATCGCGCTGGTCTATTCGCGCAACGATTTCAGCGCGACGGTCGGCGTCGACGGGCGCGGCTCGTCGCCCGAGATCGACCTCACCTCCGAGCCGTCGCTGCCGCGCGACGAGATCATCTCACGCATCCTGTTCGGGAAGAATGTCGGCGAGCTCAGCGCCTTCGAGGCGGCGCAGCTGGCGAACACCGCGGCGGAGCTTTCGGGCGGCGGCGTCGGCGGCTTCGGCCTTCTGAGCAACATACAGAACGAGCTCGGCCTCGACGTGCTGCGCGTCGACACGGGCGCTTCCGGAGGCACTACCGTTTCGGCCGGGAAATATCTGCGCGAGGGCGTCTATGTGGGTGTTGAACAGGGCGCGCTGGCGAGCGACTCGAACGTGAAGATCGAGGTCGATATCACCGACAATATCAGCGTCGACACGAAGATCGGCAACGACGCCTCAAGCGACGTCGGCGTCAACTGGAAGTGGGATTATTGAGGCTTAACGGCCGAAACCGCCGTCCGGCGTGACGCCGTCCGTCGTGTGGGCGCCGGAGGTGAAATCCTGAATCCGGTCGAGCTGCTCCTGCTTGCGCATCTTTTCCTCGCGCTGCCGCCGCTCATATTCCTCGGCATACATTTCCGCGTCGTGGTTTTCGGGCGTGTCGAATTCTTCCTCGACGCCTGAGCGGTAGTTGACGGGGGGCGAGTCCACCGGGTCCGCCGTCTCGTAGCGGATGTCACCCGAGGGGGCCGGCGCCGGCTCCTCGGCCTGGGCAGCCGAAACGGCGAGCAGGGGCAGAGCCGATGCCAACGCGATACCGAGGAACAAGTTCTTTCCGCTCATGCCAATGCGCCTTCAAGAGAGGGCGGGTTCGCCCTTTGACCATCATTTGGATCAGTTTACAGCAAATCCCAGCCCCGGGGAGCGGCGGATTTGCCACGATCCGCCGCCAATTTGCGCCGTCCCGGCGCGGGACAGGCCGCCGGGACGCGCCTTTTTCATCTGTATACAGATAAAGTTACCGGAAGCGGATTTCGCTGTTGCAGCACGGGTTTTGCGCCTGCAGCAAAGGACAATCTGCCGCATGGGCAGGGCCGCCAATGGACATTCTGTCGCGGAGCCGGGAGACGGGAAATAGGTACAATTTTTTTATGGATATCAGACCCGGACCAAACCGGGCCCCGTGAAGAGAGTGGCTGAGTTTCTATATGACCAAGATCACTTATATCGAGAACAACGGCACGGAACACACGGTCGACGTGGCGGAGGGGCTCTCCGTCATGGAAGGCGCGACCCGCTACACCATTCCCGGCATCGAAGGCGACTGCGGCGGGGCCTGCGCCTGCGCCACATGCCATGTCTATGTCGAGGACGGCTGGTTCGAGAAGCTGCCGCCGATGGACGAGCTCGAGCGCGACATGCTCGATTTCGCCTTCGACGTGCATCCGAACAGCCGACTCTCATGCCAGATCAAGGTGGAGCCATCGCTCGACGGGCTCGTCGTGCGCACGCCCGCCCGCCAGTACTGAGATGCGCGAGAAACCCGGCCGCAAGAAGAACGGCAAGCGGCCCAAATCAGGAGGAAGGCCATGAGTGCGAAAGCGAAGGTCGTCAACAAGGGCGACTGGAAGGTGACGATGACGCCGGACGACATCTATCGCAACCCGATGGATATCGCCTGGACGTTCGACTACATCTTCTCCGAAGACAAGGTCGAGGATCTCTACAAGCGGGCGAAGCAGAACCAGTGGGACTCGGACGACCTGCTGCCCTGGGACACGCAGGTAGACCCTTCCCGCCCGCTGATCGCGAACGACAGCGACATCTATCACAAGATGCCGTTCTTCAAGAAGCTCTCGAAATCGCAGCAGGAAACCTTTACCGCGCATTCGACCGCGCAGCTTCTGTCGCAATTCCTGCACGGCGAACAGGGCGCGCTGATGACGGCGGCCTGCGTGACGCATTCCGTGCCGGACGAGGGCGCGAAGCTCTATGCGGCGACGCAGACGATGGATGAAGCGCGGCATGTCGAGGTCTATTCGAAATACTGCGACAAGATCGCGATCATCTATCCGATGTCGCCCTGGCTGAAGCAGCTCATCGACGTGACGCTGCAGTCCGATCGCTACGAGAAGGTGATGATCGGCATGAACATGATCGTCGAGGGGCTCGCACTCGGCGCCTTCAACAACATGTACCGCACCACGACCTGCCCGCTGCTGAAGCAGCTCACCTTCAACGTGATGCGCGACGAGAGCCGGCATGTGTCGTTCGGGCATGTGTTCCTCGGCCCGGTCTTCAAGAAGATGCACAAGGACGACCTGGAGGAGCTCGCCGATTTCGCGTTCCAGGCGGTCAACATCCTCGTCAAGGCGCAGACGGCGGGGACGATCGCCAACAAGGTCGATCCCGGCTTCATGCAGGTGCTGGAGAATAGCGGCATCGACGCCGACGACTTCTTCAAGGGATTGCAGGAAGCGGCGGATGCGGGCATCGCCAGCGAATTGCCGCCCGGCCAGGTGCATGCGCTGAAGGACCTGATGATGCCGGCGCTGGCCCGTGTCGGCCTGCTGACGCCGACGGCACGCAAGAAGTACGACGAAGCGGGCATCCCCGTGTTCGACGACATCCGCGTGCTGCAGGCGATGGAAGGCGGCCACCCGACGGGCAACGCGGCCTGAGACAGCGAGTATACTGACAAACACCCCGGCGGCGCCGCCGCCGGGGTCTCTTATCCGAACGAGGCGGGAGCACACACATGAGCAAGGACGACAGCGCGACCGCCGGATTCCACCGGATGCTGGTGGAGGGCGTGCCCGAAGCGATCATCGTTTCGACACCCGACGGCGAGATCACCTATTTCAACCCGGCTTCCGAACGGCTGCTCGGCTACAGCGCCGCGGAAGTGATCGGACGCAACATCACGACACTCGTTCCGCAACAGCCGGGACAGCGGGCGGACCCCGTGAAGTGGCTCCAGCGCTGGGCGGCGGAACCCGAACACGAGCAGTCGCGCTATCTCGATCTCATCGCGCGGCGCAAGGACGGCACGGAATTTCCCGCCGATGTGCGCGTGGTGGAGGCGAAGCTCGACGGGGCGCGCCGGTTCCTCATCACGTTCCGGGACAACACGACGCGACGGCAGGAACATATCGCCTTCAAGGAGAAGAACCTGCTCTTCTCGCGTATCCTGATGGTGGCGGAAGACGGCATCATCTCCGTCGATGCGGACCAGAAGATCACCTTCTTCAACCTGAAGGCCGAGCAGATGTTCGGCTATCGCGCGGAAGAGGTGCTGGGCCAACCGCTCGCGATGTTGCTGCCGGAGCGCTACCGCGCCGCCCATAACAAGCAGCTCGTGGATTTCGGCAGGGGGCGCGATGCCTCGCGCTGGATGAGCGACCGCGGCCCCGTGACCGGCCTCAGGAAGGACGGCACGGAGTTTCCGGTCGATGCGACCATCACCAAGGTGGAGACGGGCGGCCGCATGACCTATACGGCGCACTTGCGCAGCAATGCCGGCAAGACGCGCCGTATTGAAAGCTAGAGTTTCACGACGAGCTTGCCGATATTGCCGCCGTCGAAGAGCTTGTTGACGGCGACGGGCGCGTTTTCGAGGCCATCCACGATGGTCTCGCGATGCTTGAGCTTTCCTTCCACCACCCACTGGGCAAGCTGCATCGCGCCTTCGGCGAACTTGTCCATGAAGTCGATGACGATGAAACCGCGCAGCTCGATGCGGCGCATGAGGATGGGCGAAAAGTCGCCGCGCATGGGCTCGCCGGTGTTGTAGCCGGAGATCATGCCGCAGAGCGGCATGCGGCTGAAAAGGTTCATGCGCGCCATGACGGCTTCCATGATCTCGCCGCCGACATTCTCGAAATTGACGTCGATGCCGTCCGGCGTCGCGGCGGCGAGCTGTTCGCGCCAGTCGGGGCGCTTGTAGTCGACGGCGGCGTCGAAGCCGAGATCCTCGACGATGTGGCGGCACTTGTCCGGTCCGCCCGCGATGCCGACGGCGCGGCAGCCCTTGATCTTCGCAATCTGGCCGACGACGGACCCGACGGCGCCCGCCGCCGCGGAAACGACGACCGTTTCGCCCGGCTTCGGGCGGCCGAGATCGAGGAGGCCGAAATAGGCGGTGAGACCCGTCATGCCGCAGGCGCCGAGCATGACCGGCAGGTCGACCGGCAGGCCCTTCGGCAGGACGCTCATGGCACGCAGCCCTTCATCGGCGATGCAGTAGTCCTGCCAGCCGGTGAGACCGCTTACATGATCGCCTTCCTTGTAGCGCGCGGAATTCGACTTCACGACGACGCCGACGCCACCGCCGCGCATGACCTCGCCGATGCCGACCGGCGGCATGTACTGGTCCATGTCGCTCATCCAGATGCGGTTCGTCGGATCGAGGCTGAGGTAGAGGACGCGCACGAGCGCCTCACCGGGACCGGGCTCGGGAATGCTCTCCTCCACGAAGTCGAAATTCGACTTCTCGATGCGGCCGGTGGGGCGCGTTTTCAGGCGGAACTGCCGATTGATGTCGTTCTTCATGGATGGTCTCCGGGTTGCGGTAGCGGAATGGCGGCGCGCCTCGGCGTCACGGCATCACGATTTCGAACCAGAAATCGAAGCGGTCGAGGAGCGAAAGGAACGTGGCGAAGGGCTCGGCATCACCGTCGACCGCAACGCTTTCATGCGGCAAGGCGATCTCACCAATGACGAGGCTCGCAAGCGCGCCGCGGGTAAGCGAGACGGTGGGCGCGTCTTTTGCCTCGCGATCCGGATAGTGATGGAAGACGGCGTTCTCGACGGTGACGAGAAAGCGTTCGCCCGTGTCGGTGAAGCGGAGGTTCAGCGCGAGTTCGCGCGCCCCTGCCCGCTCGCCATTGAGGCGGACGGACAGCGAGTCGAGCAAGCGGTCCGCCGGAAGCGACCGCAACTGCCCGGCGGCGCCCTGGCGCGGCACATCGGAAGGCGGACGCGGATTGCGAAGCTCCATCGCCGCCGTGAGATAGAAGGCGCGCCAGGGACCGGACTCCGCCTGATAGCCGAGCTGCTCCAGCGCATCCGCCTGCAGGTGGCGGGCGTCCGCATTCGCCGGATCGGCAAAGACGAGATGGTTCACGAGTTCCGCCACCCAGCGGTAATCGCCTTTCGCGAACGCGGCCCGCGCCTTTTCGAGGAGCGCCGCGGCGCCACCCGCAAGATCGACATAGCGCTTCGCAGCTTCGACGGGGGGATGCTTGTGAAGGTTTGCGGGGTTGCCGTCGAACCAGCCGAGGTAACGCTGATAGACGGCCTTCGCGTTGTGATTGAGCGTGCCGTAATAGCCGCGCGTGTACCACTCGGCGGCGAGCGTCGGCGGGAGCGCGATCGCCTCGGCGATCTCGAGCGGCGTGAGGCCGTGATTGGCCATGCGCAAGGTCTGGTCGTGGATATATTTGTAGAGGTCGCGCTGCTTCTTCAGAAAGGCGACGGCCGCATCCGATCCCCAGCGCGGCCAATGATGGCTGGCGAAGAGGACATCCGTTTCCTTCGCGAAAAGCTCGATCGCCTCGTCGATGTACCAGCTCCAGGATTTCGCATCGCGCACCTGCGCACCGCGCGGCGTGTAGATGTTGTGGAGGTGGCAGGAGCAGTTCTCGGCCATGCAGAGCGCCTTGAACTGCGGGAAGTAGAAATTCATCTCGGCGGGCGCCTCGGTGTCGGGCGTCACCTGGAAGACGATTTCGATGCCGTCGACGACGATCTTCGTGCCGGTGACGGAAATGCTCTCCGTCGGCGGCACGAGGCTCACCTGCCCCATCGACACCGTCTTGCCGAGGCCAGCATCGACATGGCCCTTCGCGTTGCGCGGCAGGAGCGCGCCATACATGTAAGTCGCGCGGCGGCCCATGGCATTGCCCGCAAGCACGTTCTCGCTCACCGCTTCCTCCAGGAACCCCTCGGGCGCGATGATGCGCAGGCCCTTTTCGATATCTTCGTCGGAGAGCACACCCTTGATGCCGCCATAGTGATCGACATGGCTGTGGGTGTAGATGACGCCCACGACGGGCTTGTCGCCCCGGTGCTTGCGCATCAGCGCGAGCGCGGCGGCGGCGGGCTCGGCCGAGATCAGCGGGTCGATGACGAGATAGCCGGTGTCGCCCTCGATGAAGGTGATGTTCGAAAGATCGAAGTTGCGGACCTGATAGATGCCTTTCGTGACCTCGAAAAGGCCGTGAATGGAATTCAGCTTCGCCTGGCGCCAGAGGCTCGGGTTCACCGTGTCGGGACAATCGCACCCCTCGCCCGCAAAGGCGAATGTGCCCATATCCCAGACGGCGTGCCCCGCCTCGTTCAATACTTTCGCATCGGGGATGGTGGCGATGAAGCCGCGCTTCACCAGCTCGAAATCGGCGCCAGTATCCGCGGGGAGCTGCCTTGCGAATTCCGCGAGCGCGCGTTTCGTTGCCTCTGTGGCGTCCTTCGGCTGTTCCATGACGTTCTCCCCCGGCTATCCTTTGCGGATCGGGCGCCTCGTGGCGGGCGCGCTCGTGCAATGTGGCGGGAGAGTATATCGCGGAGGCAGCCGGACCAAGCGAAGCCGCTGGCGCGTCAGGCGGATGGCAGGGACAGGTCGAAATGCGAAAGGAGGAAGATCATCTCGATTTCGTCCCCCGTGAGGCTCAACGGCGCGAGCAGAAGCTCGGCGGCGATGAAGGACTTGCCTTCATGCAGAACCTCGCCCGTCCCGCGAAGGGGCACACCCATGTCGATCATTGTCCGCGTCGCGCCTTCCCAGCGCTGCAGGACTTCCGGCGCCAGCACCGTGTGGAGCGGCCTCCGGTGGATGGGCCCGAAGACTTCCTCCATCTTCGGCGCGGCAAGCCGGGGAAAGAGTTCGGAGACGCCGCCCGAGCGGCGGATTTCGAAAAGCGAGAGATAAGGCACGAGGCGGGGAATTTCTTCCGGGCGGATGTCCGAGAGAAGCGGCATGGCCCGGCCCGCCGCCTTCTCGCGCCAATAAGCGAGGCCTTCGTTCAGCTCTGGATGGGCGAAGTCCAACTCGGCGTCGAGCGCAATGGGCGGGAGGGAGATCAAGCGCTTCCGCAAACCACCGTTGCCCATGCAGGTCTCTCCCCGTTTGGCGCTGCCGCCCAATCGCGGGTGCCCCCCGCGACAATTCGCGCAGCGTCCCATGAGACTAATCCGACCCAAGGCCTATAAAAACGCCAATTTTTTCAGGGTATTAGACTGGGGCCGCAAATGGCGCAGAACATCGCGGCACTATCCGCTCGAATGATATTGCGAAGCATTATTATTTATGTTTGAACAACGGCGGATGGCGAAGGCGTCCCAATGGTGCGACGATACGCCGGGAATAGATGGTGACGACATGATCGACGGTAAAGCGTTCTGCGGGCACGCAATTCTGCTCAAGCTTTGTTTTGCGGCGCTGGCCGGCGCGCTTTTCCTCGCTGCGCCCGCAATGGCGCAGGAGACCTCCGCCACGGAAACGACGCTCACCGGCACGGCGCCGGACGAAGGCGCCGGAGTGCCCGAAGGCACCATTGGCATCACGGAAGAAGGCCTGGAAGGCACCGCGGATGCAGAGGCCAGCCTCGCCCTGCCCACCGACCTCTCGCCCTGGGGCATGTTCCTCGCCGCCGACATCGTGGTGAAAGCCGTGATGATCGGCCTCGTCTTCGCCTCGGTCGTTACCTGGACGATCTGGTTTGCCAAGCGCATGGAAATTTCGCGCGCCAGCCGCCGCGCCAGATCCGCCTTCTCGACGCTTGCGGCCGCGACCTCGCTCGACGAAGCGGGCGCGGGCCTCGCGAAATCCAGAGGTCCGGTGACGATGCTCGCCGAGGCGGCCATACAGGAAGTCAGCCTCTCCGGCGACACGCCCGAAAAAGAAGGCGTGAAGGAGCGCATCGCCTGGCGCTTCCAGCGCATCGAGGCGAATGCCGCGCGTGAAATCGGGATCGGCACGGGCGTGCTCGCGACCATCGGCGCGACGGCGCCTTTCGTCGGCCTGTTCGGCACCGTCTGGGGCATCATGAACAGCTTCATCGGCATCGCACATACGCAGACGACAAACCTTGCCGTCGTCGCGCCCGGCATCGCCGAGGCGCTGCTTGCAACGGGGCTCGGCCTTGTCGCCGCCATACCGGCGGTCGTGATCTACAACTCCTTCTCACGCTCGATTGCGGGTTACCGCGCGCTCGTCGCCGACAGCTCGGCGGAACTCCTGCGTCTCGTCAGCCGCGATCTCGACATGGGCCGCCGCCCGCGGCTTGCCAAGGCGGCGGATTGAGCCATGGCCGTCCGTCTCGATCATGGCGACGACGATCTCGCCGAAGTGCATGAAATCAACGTCACGCCGTTCATCGACGTGATCCTGGTGCTGCTGATCGTGTTCATGATCGCGGCGCCGCTGGCGACGGTGGATGTGCCGGTGGACCTGCCATCGGCCAATGCCGAGCCGCAGCCGCGCCCGACGGAACCGCTCTACCTGTCGGTGACGTCCGATCTCGGCCTGCTCATCGGCGAGGAGCCGGTGAGCGAAGAGGGACTTGCCGCCGCGCTTGAGGAGAAGACGGGCGGCGACCGCGAGCAGCGCATCTTCCTGCGCGCCGACAAGACGGTCGATTACGGCGCGCTGATGAATGTGATGAACGCGCTTCGCCGCGCGGGCTATCTGAAAATCGCCCTTGTCAGCCTGGAAGCCGCGGAGGCGCCATGAGCGTCACTCTCTCCGGCGGGACTCCCATTTTCCCTCGCGGGGCGGGACATACCGGCGTTGCTCCTTTCTGGCGCGGCGGCATCGCGTTCGCGATTGCCGCACATGCGGCGGTCGCGGCGGGCGTCGTCTTCTGGCAGTTCGGTCATGAGCCGCCGCAGGGGAGTGCAGCGGCCTTCACGATCGATCTGGCGCCGATGGTGAGCGCGGCGCCCGTGCCGGAAACGAACCTGCCCGAGGGGCCGAAAGAAGAAGAGACGCCGCCCGAGGAGATCGTGGAGCCCGCGCCGCTGCCCGAACCGCCGCTGCCGCGCGATGCGGTCGCGGAACCGGAGAAGAAGCCGGAGAAGAAACCGGAGCCGGTAAAAAGGGAAGTGAAGGAGGCGACGGCGCCGCGCGCGCAGACGCTTGCGCCCGCCGACCGGCTGGCGGCGCCTGCGAATGCCGCGCCGAGCGACGCCAAAGCCCGCGCCATGCCTACATACCAACAGGCGTTGCTTGCGCATCTGGAGCGTTACAAGCGCTACCCGCGCGGGCCGCAGCGGCGCGGCCAGGAGGGTATCGTCCATGTGCGCTTCGAGATCGACCGGCAGGGAAAGCTTCTCTCGCACAACCTTGGCAAGAGTTCAGGCAATTCGCAGCTCGACGCCGGCGGGCTGGAAACGGTGGTGAGGGGCGATCCCTTCCCGCCCCTGCCGGACGCGATCTCCGGACCGACACTCGAAGTGACCGTGCCGATCCGCTTCAACCTCGACCGGTGATCGCGCGCGGCTTCAGGAGAGTATGAGCCCGCCATCGACGATGAGCGTCTGTCCGTAGATGTAGGAGGAGAGCGGCGAGGCGAGGAAGAGCGCCGCGCCCGCCATGTCCTCCGGCGTGCCGAGGCGGCCGGCCGGAATGCCGCGGATCGCCATTTCGCGGCGCTTGGGATCGTCCGTCGTCACTTTCGTGAGCTTGGTGTCGACAAGACCCGGCGCGATGCCGTTCACGCGGATGCCGTCGCCCGCCCAGGCCTCTCCCAATGTGCGCGTGAGACCGATGGCGCCCGTCTTCGAGGCGTTGTAGGCGGGGTTGCCGCGCGTCGCATGGAAACCGGCGGTCGAGCTCACGGTGATGAGCGTGCCTTTCGCGGCGGCGAGCATGTCGTGAAACTTGATCGCGCATGCCATGAGGCTGTTCAGGTTCACGTCCATGACCTTCTGGAAGCCATCCATCTTGAATTCGCCGCGCTTGTAGATGACCGTGCCCTGGGAGAGCACAAGACTGTCGAGCGAGGAGAAGGGCGGCTTGTACGCCTCGATGGCGTCGAAGTCGGAAATATCCATCTGCGCATAGTGAAGGCCCGTCATGTCGGAGCCTTCCGACCCTTCGTAATCCTTCGCGGAGGCGCGCGTACCCCAGACGTGGACCTCGGCGCCGCGCGCCCGGAACGCATGGGCGATGCCGTTGCCGATGCCGCTCGATCCGCCGACGACGAGCGCGCGCTGGCCGGTGAAATCCATGTCCTTCATTGCTCTTTCCTCCCTTGCGAACCATCGGATTTATCACAAGGCACGGGGCTTATCCAATTGACCGGCCGCGTGCGGAGGGGCACGCTTCGGGCAAGGGGAGGACGAAAACGATGACGCAATTGTCTCATGTGCGCGGCGCAACGACGCCGCCGCTACGTCAGGAGACGATCGGCGATGCGCTTTCCGCAGCGGCGGAGCGGTGGCCCGGCGGCGAGGCGCTCGTCTCGGTTCATCAGGGCATCCGCTGGAGCTGGGCCGAGTTGAACGCGAAAGCGGAGGCGCTCGCCGCCGGGCTCTTCTCGCTTGGACTTCGGCGCGGCGACCGGCTCGGCATCTGGGCGCCCAATTGCGCGGAATGGACGCTGACGCAATTCGCAACCGCGAAGGCGGGCATCGTCCTCGTCAACATCAATCCCGCCTACCGGCTTTCCGAACTCGAATACACGCTGAACAAGGTGGGCGTCAGCGCGCTGGTGACGCCGGAGCGTTTCAAGACCTCCGAATATGTGGCGATGGTGGAAGAACTCGCGCCGGAGATTGCGCGCTCAAGCGGCGTCGTCGCCTCGGCGCGGCTGCCGCATCTGAAGCACGCCATCCAGATCGGCGGTACGCCGCGCAAGGGCTGGCTCGGTTTCGACGGGATCGCGGCGCGCGCGACGGCGGAAGACAGGCGCGCCATTGCGGGCACGGCGAAAGAACTCGACGCCTATGACCCGATCAACATCCAGTTCACGAGCGGGACGACGGGCCTGCCGAAGGGCGCGACGCTGTCGCATTTCAACATTCTCAATAACGGCTTCTTCGTCGGGCGGAGCATCGGGTTGCGCGAGGGCGACCGGCTTTGCATTCCGGTGCCGCTCTATCACTGCTTCGGCATGGTGATGGGCAATCTCGGCTGCCTGACGCATGGCGCGACCATGGTCTATCCGGCCGATGCCTTCGACCCGCTGGCCGTTCTGCAGGCGGTGGAGAAGGAGCGCTGCACGGGGCTTTACGGCGTGCCGACCATGTTCATCGCGGAACTCGGCCATCCCGATTTTGCAAAGTTCGACCTTTCCTCGCTGCGCACGGGCTGCATGGCGGGATCGCCCTGCCCCGTCGAGGTGATGAAGCGGGTGATCGCCGACATGAACATGACGGACGTCACCATCGCCTATGGCATGACGGAGACGAGCCCGGTGAGTTTCCAGACAGGCGAGGACGATCCGCTGGAGCGGCGCGTCTCGACCATCGGGCGGGTTCAGCCGCATCTCGAATGCAAGGCGGTCGACCTCGACGGCAAGACGGTACCGGCGGGCATGCCGGGCGAACTCTGCACGCGCGGCTATTCGGTGATGATCGGCTATTGGGACGATCCGGAGAGGACGGCCGAGGCCATCGACGCCGAAGGCTGGATGCATACGGGCGACCTCGCGACCATCGACGCGGAGGGCTATGGCAACATCGTCGGGCGCCTGAAGGACATGGTGATCCGGGGCGGCGAGAACGTCTACCCGCGCGAGATCGAGGAATATCTCTACCGGCATCCCAAGGTGGAAGACGTTGCCGTGGTCGGCGTGCCGGACGAAAAGTTCGGCGAGGAGATCTGCGCCTGGGTGAAGCTGAAGCCCGGCGAGAGCGCCACCGAAGACGAGATCAAGGCCTTCTGCAAAGGACAGATCGCACACTACAAGGTGCCGCGCTATGTGCGCTTCGTGACGGAATTTCCGATGACGGTCACGGGCAAGGTGCAGAAGTTCCAGATCCGCGATGCGATGATCGAGGAACTGAACCTCCAGGTCGCGAAGACGGCGTGAGAAAGCCGCTGCCCGCCAAAGCAGGCAGCGGCTCTTGCATGGCTCGGCCGTGTCAGGCCGCGAGCAGGCCTTCGAGGCGCTTGCGGATGATCGTCTCGGCTTCCGCCATCATGCGGTCGATCAGTTCCTTGCAGGTGGGAATGTCGTGGATGAGGCCTGCGACCATGCCGCAGCTCCAGGCGCCCGCATCCATGTCGCCTTCCTGCATGACGCGCGGATAGACGCCGCCAACCAGTTCGCGAATGTCCTCGATGCCGAGGCTCGCGCCCTTCTCGCGCTCGATCTGGACGATCTTCTCGACCGCCGGATTGGTCAGCACACGTTCGGTGTTGCGCAAGGGGCGCATGATCAGGCGGGTGTCGAGTTCCGACGCGGCGATGAGCGCCTTCTTCACATTCTCATGCACCGGCGCTTCCTTCGTGGCGATGAAGCGCGTGCCCATGTTGATGCCATCGGCGCCGAGCGCGAGCGCGGCCACAAGCTGCGAGGCGGTGCCCATGCCGCCCGATGCAACGAACGGAATCTTCAGTTCTTCGGCGGCACGCGGCAGCAGGATCATGTTCGGGATGTCGTCCTCGCCCGGATGACCGCCGCATTCGAAGCCGTCAACGCTGACCGCGTCGCAGCCGATGCGCTCGGCCTTCAGCGAGTGGCGGACAGAGGTGCATTTGTGAATGACCTTGATGCCCGCTTCCTTCATCTTCGGCATGTAGGCTTCGGGGCTGCGGCCCGCCGTTTCGACGATCTTCACGCCGCCGGCGACGATGGCGTCGATGTATTCGGGATAAGGCGGATTGGCGAAGCCCGGCAGGAAGGTGAGGTTCACGCCGAAGGGCTTGTCCGTCATGCCGTTGCACTTCGCGATTTCCTTGGCGAGAGCTTCGGGCGTCGGCTGGGTGAGGCCGGTGATGATGCCGAGGCCGCCGGCATTCGAAACGGCGGCCGCCATTTCCGCGAGGCCGACGAAATGCATGCCGCCCTGGACGATCGGATGCTGAATGCCGAAGAGTTCCGTAATGCGCGTCTTCATGAGGGGCGTCTCCCGAATGCTTGTTGTGCGGCGCCAGGGGCGGCGGCCGGTTGCCAGGGCCAAGATAGCCTTATCGGTGCGATTTCGGAACTTGGGAGGCACGCTGCCGCCGTTCAGACGCGAACAGCCGGTTGCGCCTTTCTGCCCGACCACCCGTCCCCGCTGCGGCAAGCGGGCTTCCTCGTGCCCCTAATTTATGCCATTACTTGTGCCAATAGATTCAACTGACGGGTCTGGGGGAGCAGATGGGCAATCTGAAGAAGTGGCAGATCTACACGCTGGCCGCTGCGGTCGTGCTGGCGGCGCTGGCCGGAACGGGGTACGCCTTCCGCAAGGACATCATCCTCTATGCCGTGGCGAAACGGGCGCGGGATGCGACCCCTGTCGCGCCGAACCGCGAGATCGTCTGGCAGAAGGGCCCCGAAACGGCGGCCCAACCCGCGGACCAGCGCCCGCCCAATATCGTCGTCATTCTCGCCGACGATCTCGGCTTCAACGATATCAGCTATTTCGGCGGAGGCGCTGGGGGCGGCACCGTCCAGACGCCGCATATCGACTCCCTTGCACGGGACGGAGCGAATTTCTCGAGCGCCTATTCGGGGACGGCAGCCTGCGCACCCTCGCGTGCAATGATCATGACCGGGCGCTACGGCACGCGCACGGGCTTCGAATTCACGCCGACGCCGCCCGGCATGACGCGCATCGTCGACATGTTTTACAATGACGGCACCCGGCCTCACGAATTGCTCGTGGACCAGGAAGCAGCCGACAAGGCACCGCCCTTCCGCGAACAGGGGCTGCCGGGCGAGGAGATCACCCTTGCAGAAGCGCTGAAACCCAAGGGCTATCACACGATGCATATCGGGAAGTGGCATCTGGGCAATGCGCCGGAGTTCATTCCCAACGCCCAGGGCTTTGACGAAAGCGTGATGCTGGAGAGCGGGCTCTTCCTGCCGGAAGACAGCCCGGAGGTCGTGAACGCAAAGCTGCCTTTCGATCCCATCGACCAGTTCCTCTGGGCGCGGATGCAATATGCAACATCCTACAATGCCGGCGAGTGGTTCGAGCCGAAGGGATATCTCACCGACTTCTATACGGACGAAGCAGTGAAGGCGATCGAGGCGAACAAGAACCGGCCCTTCTTCCTCTATCTCGCGCATTGGGCCGTGCATACGCCGCTGCAGGCATCGAAAGCGGATTACGATGCGCTGTCGCATATCGAAAACGAGCGCGAGCGCGTCTATGCGGCGATGATCCGCGCGCTCGACCGCAGCGTCGGCCGCGTGATGCAGGCGCTGAAGGAGAACGGGCTCGACGACAACACCATCGTCATCTTCTCAAGCGACAATGGCGGCCCCGGCTATATCGGCATCCCGGACGTGAACAAGCCCTATCGCGGCTGGAAGCTCACCTATTTCGAGGGCGGCATTCGCGTGCCGCTGTTCGTGCGCTGGCCGGGCAAGATCGAGCCGGGTACGGAGCGCAAGATGCCGGTGGCGCATCTCGACCTCTTCCCGACCATTGTCGCGGCGGCGGGCGCGCCCTTGCCGGGCGACCGCGTGATCGACGGCATCGACATCCTGCCTTACGTGACCGGGGCGGACGAGGCCGCAGCGCCCGCGCGACCGATCTTCTGGCGCGACGGCCACTACCACGCCGTGCGCAAGGATGGCTGGAAGCTGCAATTCGCCGAACGGCCGAACAAGGTCTGGCTCTTCAATCTGAATGAAGACCCGACGGAGCAGAAGAATCTCGCCGAGGAAAATCCCGAAAAGGTGGCGGAGCTCCGCGCGCTTGTGGAAGCGCATAATGCGACGCAGCGCGATCCGCTCTTTCCTGCCGTCGCCGAAATGCCGGTGACGATCGACAAGACGCTGGAAGAGCCGGCGACGGAAGAGGACGAATATATCTACTGGCCCGGCTGACGGCTTTCCCCAGCGCGCCGATCCGTCAAGCGCCGCTTTTCGCCCGGCCGGTGGAGAGCGGCGCTTCTTTTTTCTGTACGCGGACACCCTTGCCGTTGTGAACTTGCGAGAAAGGCACAAGAAGCAAACAGGGAGGGCATCATGCCGGAACTTCAGGGCCGCTGTCTCTGCGGCCAATTTTCCTATGAGAGCAGCGCCGCGCCGCTCGCAACCATGATCTGTCATTGCAAGAACTGCCAGCGGCAGGGCGGCAGCGCCTTCCCGGTCAATGTCGTGGTGCCTGCGGATGCGGTGACGACGAAGGGCGACCTCAAGAGCTTTCTCGACAAGGCCGACAGCGGCAACACGGTGGAACGGCAATTCTGCGCCGATTGCGGCTCGCCGGTCTTCTCGCGGCTTTCGGCAAATCCCGGCATCGCCATCATCAAGGCGGGCACGCTCGACGACACATCCGGGCTTCAGCCTTCGGGCGAAGTCTGGTGCGACAGCGCGCAGGCCTGGGTGAAGCCGCTGGTCGAAGGCGCGCGCTTTCCGAAAAATCCGGGCTGAGGCGGACCACATGACAGATCATGTGAAGGGCAAGACCATCGTCGTCACGGGCGGGGCAGGCGGCTTCGGCCGGCTGATCTGCCTGAAGGCAGCGGCGCGCGGCGCGAACATCATCTGCGGCGATGTCAACGAGGACGGCCTCGCCGAAACGGTGCGGCTTGTGACGGAAGCGGGCGGAACGGCCTCGGCGAAGAAAACCGATGTGACCGATCTCGCGGCGATGAAGGCGCTGGTTCAGCATGCGGTGGACAGGCACGGCGCCATCGACCAGCCCTGGGGCGTCTCGCTGGGCGACATCACCGTCCGCGCGGCAGGCGATGCCTATATTCTCTGAGCAAGGCTGAAGAAGGAAAATGGTGCGCATAGACGAAGAAAGTGCGAACGAACTTTTCAATACGCTGGCCGACTGGAACGCCTGATTTGGAGGCCCGCGCCGCGACCTCGGCACATGGGATAAGGGCCTCCAGAGCTCCCGCTGTCCTGAGTTGACCAGACGACCCACCAATCAGGGCTTTGCGATGATTATCGCCCTCATTCACCGCAAAATATGCGGCGAACTTGATTTTTGCGGCAATTATCCACTATAATCACCGTAAAGGATGCGGTGATTATGACCTGGATACATGAAAGAGACGACTGGCCTCACCTGCGCTGGGATCAAACCACCCTGGCGCCGAAGCTGGCAAATGTCCGCCACAGGCAAGGCCGTTTGCTCGGCCGCATGGAAGCTCTGGGCTTCGACCTGAAACAGGAAGCCAGCCTCAGAACGCTTACCGCAGATGTCGTCAAATCTTCGGCAATCGAAGGCGAGATATTGGAGCCCGAAGAGGTCCGCTCATCCATTGCGCGGCGGCTCGGGATCGACGTTGGCGGCCTTCCCCCGGCCAGCCGGGATGTTGAAGGTATCGTCGAAATGATGCTGGACGCCACACAGCATTACGATGCGCCACTGAACGCCGAACGGCTGTTCGGATGGCATGCGGCGCTTTTCCCGACGGGCCGCAGTGGCATACATAAAATCACGGTCGGTGCATGGCGAACGGAAGACGCCGGCCCGATGCAGGTTGTCTCTGGTGCACTCGGCAAGGAAAAAGTTCATTTCGAAGCGCCGGAAGCCTCACGGCTGCCACGCGAGATGGATGCGTTCCTGAGCTGGTTCGAGCAAGAGACCAGAACCGATCCGGTTATCAAGGCAGGGATCGCCCATCTGTGGTTCGTGACCGTCCACCCTTTCGAGGATGGCAACGGACGCATCGCACGCGCCATTGCCGACATGGCCCTTGCACGCGCCGATCAGACCCGCGAGCGCTTCTACAGCATGTCGTCGCGGATCGAGTCCGAGAGGAAAAGCTACTACGAGCAGCTTGAGCGCCAGCAGCGCAGCGACACGGATATCAGCCCGTGGCTCGACTGGTTTCTGGACTGTCTGGATCATGCAATCGGTCAGGCAGACGAAACGCTGGGCGCGGTTCTCTACAAAGCGCGCGTCTGGGACCAAGCGAACCTGAAGCCGGTGAATGAGCGGCAGCGTCTGGTGCTCAACCGGATGCTCGATGATTTCAAGGGTTTTATGAATACCTCGAAATACGCCAGACTTGCGAGGTGCTCGACCGACACAGCCTTGCGCGACATTCGCGACCTGCTGGATCGCGGCCTGCTTATCCAGAATGAGGGCGGGGGACGCAGCACCAGTTACCGCCTGCCGAAAGACGACGAACTCAGAGCGGGAAGGCACGGCTAAGATGCGCAAGGAAAAATGGTGCGCCCGGAACGATTCGAACGTCCGACCCTCAGATTCGTAGTCTGATGCTCTATCCAGCTGAGCTACGGGCGCATGCACATCGCGGGGCCCCATGGGGGCAGGCGGAGCGATCCGCCATCTCGTCGAAGGCGGGCCACTCTTAAAGCCTTGAGCGGTCAAAGGCAAGGGGGCGAACAAGCCAAATCCGGGGGGCCTGCCCCCGAAAAACCGCCGGAACCCGCCGCCCTGCCGGGGATCAGATTTTGTGTCGATCCCGGTAGGAAATGGCGGTTCCGAGCGTCTCCGCCTCGTAGACGGCGCGGGCGATGGCGCGGGCGACGCAATCGGCCGCCAGCGCACCGAGCGCCGAGATGGCAAAGGGACGGGCCTCCGCGCCAAGCGGGTGAAGACCGGTCGCGAGAGCAAAGACGGTGTCGCCATCGACCGGGGCATGGACGGGCCTGATCGCGCGGGCAAGGCCGTCCTGCGCCATGATCGCGACGCGGCGCGCCTCGGCGGGAGTGAGGTCCGCATTGGTGGCGACGACACCGATTGTCGTGTTGGCGCGGGCGGGCGTGTCGAGCTTCGAGCCGGCGAGCGGATCGAGCGATGCGAAGCCGCCCGTCTCGGGGCCGCCACGCCCGCCAAATTCACCGTCCATCTCGAAGGGCGCCGCCCAGAAGCGGTCCGTGCCGGGGGCGACGACGGCGCCAAAGGGGTTCGCGGCGATCAGCGCGCCGACGGCAAGACCGCTCTCGGTCACAATCGAGGCCGAGCCGAGGCCGCCCTTGTATTGCCCAGCAACAGCACCGAAGCCCGCGCCGGCATTGCCCAGCGCGAAATCCACCGCGGCCGCTTCGCAGGCGGCGCGCCCCAAGGCGCGGTAGGGCGGCTTCTCGCCCCAGCCCTTGTCGCCGCCATTGCCGAGGTCGAAAAGGATCGCGGCCGGCACGACGGGTGAGACGAGAGGACTCGCGCCGAGACGAAACCCCCGCCCGCGCGCGCCGAGCCATGCGGCAGCGCCCGAGGCCGCATCGAGCCCCCAGGACGAACCGCCCGAGAGGACGACCGCATCCACCGCGTCGACAAGGGCAACGGGATCGAGCGCATCGGTCTCGCGCGTGCCGGGACCGCCACCGCGCACATCGCAGGCAGCGACCGCGCGGGCCTCGGGCAACACCACGGTAACGCCGGTTCTCACCGCCTCGTCCTCGGCATTGCCGACGAGAATGCCGCCAATATCGCCGATGTGGTTTCGCGGACCTTTGCGAATGAGCCCCAAATGCATATGTCTGACCTCTTGCATGACGGGTGAGGCTGCTAGGATGCCGCCAAGCCCGCTTCGGGCCCTACCATAGCAAATCGGCCGGCGTCCGCCGCCCGCGCGATCCGGAAAAGGCGGAGAGGACATTTCCCATGAAGATGACGCGAATTCTGCCGGCGCTTGCCGCCGTCGCCGCCGGTCTGCTGCTTGTCCTCGCGGCGACCGCCTATTTGTGGCGGAGCGACGCCCCGCAGCCCTTCATGATCGCGACGGCGAACCCCTATGCCACCGAAGCGGGCGCCTCGATCCTGCGGGCGGGCGGCAGCGCGACCGATGCGGCCATCGCGGTGCAGGCGGTGCTCTCGCTCGTCGAACCGGAATCCTCCGGTCTCGCAGGCGGCGCCTTCATGATGCATTTCGATCCGGCGAGCGGCGCGGTCGAGGCCTATGACGGACGCGAAACGGCGCCGATGGGCGCAACGCCCGCGCTCTTCCTCGACGAAGAGGGCAAGCCCCTTCCCTTTCTCGAAGCGATGATCGGCGGCAGCTCCGTCGGCACGCCCGGCGTCGTGAAGATGCTCTGGCTCGCGCATCGCGATCACGGGCGCCTCGAATGGGCCGAGCTCTTCAAGCCGGCGATCCGGCTTGCCGAGGAAGGCTTTGCCGTGGCGCCCAAGCTCGCGCAGGCGATTGCGCGCGACCCCGTTCTCATGAAGATGCCGGTGGCGCAGGATTACTTCTACCGCATGGACGCGAATGGCGAGCGCGTTCCCGCCGCGGAAGGCGATGTGCTGAAGAATCCGGCCTATGCGGCAACGCTGAAGCGCATCGCCAGCGAAGGCTGGCGGGGTTTCTACGAAGGGCCTGTCGCCGAGACGATCGTCGAGACGGTTCGGAACGCGCCCATGCGGCCGGGCACCTTGTCGCTTGAGGATTTTGCTTCCTACGAAGCGAAGAAACGTGACCCGATTTGCGCGCCCTACCGGCAGTATCGCGTCTGCACCATGCCGCCGCCGACATCCGGCGGGCTTACCGCCTTGCAGATTCTCGGCATTCTGCAGAACTACGACCTCAAGGGCATGGGACCGATGACGCTCACGTCGGTTCACTTCATCGCGGAAGCCGAGAAGCTCGCCTATGCGGATCGCGACAAATATATCGGCGATCCGGACTTCGTGGATGTGCCGGTCGAGGCGATGCTCGACCCCGCCTATCTCAAGGCCCGCGCGAACGAGATCGACGCGAGCCTTTCGATGAAGAAGGCGAAGGCGGGCGAACTCGAAGACCGCCGCGCGATGAACCGGGGCCTCAACCGCCCGGTCGACAAACCCTCGACAAGCCATTTCAGCATTCTCGACGGCGACGGCAATGTCGTCTCGATGACGACATCGGTCGAAGGGCCCTTCGGCTCGCATCTCATGGCTGGCGGCATGATGCTCAACAACCAGCTTACCGATTTCTCCTTCGCGCCGGAGGAGGACGGAAAACCGGTGGCGAACGCCGTCGCGCCGGGCAAGCGCCCGCGCTCTTCCATGACGCCCGCCATCGTCTTCAACGATGAAGGAAAATTCCACGCCGCCATCGGCTCGCCCGGCGGCAGCCGCATCATCGGCTATGTGACGCAGACGCTGATCGCGATGATCGACTGGGACATGGACATGACGGCGGCAATCGGCCTGCCGCGCTTCGTCGACCGGAATGGACCGCTCGAGATCGAGGCCGGCACGCCACTCGAGCAAATGGCGCCGGAACTCGGCCAGCTCGGACACGAGGTGAAGGCGGTGCCGCTGATGAGCGGGCTGCACGGCATTCTCGTAACGCCCGAGGGGCTCGATGGCGGCGCCGATCCGCGGCGCGACGGCAATGTGATTACCGGAGAGCGCTAGGCCTTTCGCGCCGCACGGGCGAGGCCGAGCAGCGCCGCGTCTTCGCGGCGGATCACATGGACGGGGATGCGCGAGAGCCAGGCGCTGAAGCGGCCTTTTGCCTCGAAGCGCGCACGGAAAATGTCTTCGCTGAAGAGGCCGGGCCCGCCGGCGAGCCATCCCGGCACGATGCCCCCGCCGATATAGATGCCGCCGCGCGCACCGATGGTAAGCGCAAGATCGCCCGCGACGGCACCGAGCCAGCCGCAAAAGAGCTGCACCGTCTCCGAAGCGATGTCGCAGGTGCCGCGCCGCGCGCGCTCGGCTATGCCGGACGGCGTGAGCGCGGGATCGGCCGCCTTGCCGGAGAGAGAGGCCAGGGCCCCATAAAGCGTGACGAGGCCGGGGCCGGAAAGCACACGCTCCGCCGAGACATGACCGAATCGCGCCCGCAGATGCGCGATCACCGCCGCCTCGCGATCGTTGCCCGCCGCGAGATCGACATGACCGCCTTCGCCCGGCACGGCAATCTCATGGCCTGCACCGAAGACGAGCGAGGCGACGCCAAGCCCCGTTCCCGCGCCGATCAGACCGACCGGCTCGCCGGCGACAGGCATGCGCTCGGGGCCGACAGGCGAAAGTTCCGACGCGTCGAGCCCCGGAATGGAAAGCGCCAGCGCGGCGAAGTCGTTCATCAGCTGCGGCCGCGCGACGCCCGTCACCTCGCGCAGCGTACCGACCGTCACGTCCCAGGGACAATTCGTCATGGCAATATGCGCGCTGGCACCCTTGCCTTCGATGGGGCCTGCCGCACAAGCCGCGACGCCCGCAATACGCGGATGGCCCGCCTCGTCGAGGAAACATCCGAGCGCTGCTTCAAGGGTCGGAAAGTCCGCCGTCCGATAGATCGTTGGCGGCGCCACACCGATGCGCCCGCCACTCTCCTTCGCCAGAGCAAAGCGCGCGTTTGTGCCACCGATATCTGCGACGAGAAGAGAGCCTTCGTCCGCCCCGCCCATTTTCGCTAGTTTCCCCCTGCCCTGGATCCTGCTGCACGCTCACGCGATACGCTCGAAAGCGCTTCCAGAAATTCATCGCGCCACTGCGCGACATCTTCCTTTTTGAGGCGTGTCATCAAAGCCTCGAAGCGCTCGCGCCGCTCCTGCAGGCTCATATATCGCGCAATCTGCAATGCATCCGCCACCCCCTTGATGTCGTAGGGGTTCACGATGATCGCCTCCTGCATCTGATAGGAGGCGCCGGCGAAACGCGAGAGGACGAGGACACCCGGATCTTCCGGATCCTGGGCGGCAACATATTCCTTCGCAACGAGGTTCATGCCGTCGCGCAGCGGCGTAACGAGACCGATCTTGCTCGCGCGGTAGAGGCCCGACAGCGAGCGGCGCGCCACGGGCCTGTTCAGATAGCGCAGCGGCGTCCAGTCGAACTCGCCATAAGCTCCGTTGATGTGGCCTGAAAGCCCGTCGAGCTCCTCGCGCATCTCGCGGTATTCCTGCACGTCGCCGCGCGACGTGGCCGCGATCTGGAGGTAGGAGACCTGACGCCGCGTCTCGGGATAATCCTCGAGCAGGCGCTCATAGGCCCGGAACCGTTCCGCGATGCCTTTCGTATAGTCGAGCCGGTCGACGCCGACGATCTGCGTACGGCCATTGAGAGAACTCATCGCCTTGTCGTACTGCTTGCGCGCGTCCTTATCGGTCGCAGCCATGCGCGCGAAGCCTTCCGTGTCGATGCCGATGGGGAAAGCCCTCACCGTGACGGTGCGGCCGAAGCAGTGCAGCCTGTCGCCTTCCGCCCGCCCTTGCGCTTCGCGAACGACGTAGTCGCGGAAGCGCTCGCAGTCGCGCTCCGTCTGAAACCCGAGCACATCGTAAGCGAAGAGCCCGCGCACCATCGCGTCGTGGTGAGGGAGCGCCGCCAGCACCTCGCGCGCGGGAAAGGGAATGTGCAGGAAGAAGCCGATCGGCTGTTCGGCGCCCATGCGACGCAGCTCGTTGCCGAAAGCAAGAAAATGATAATCATGCACCCAGATCGTGTCGTCCGGCTTCAGCAGTGGATGAAGAACGCGCGCAAACTTCGCGTTGACGCGCCGGTAGCCCTCGTAATAGCGGCGGTCGAAGGCAGTCAGATCGATGCGGTAATGAAAAAGCGGCCAGAGGCAGCGATTGGCGAAGCCGTTGTAATATTCCTCGTGTTCCTCGGTGCTGAGGTCGACCGTCGCGAGCGTCAGGCTTCCCACATCCTCGATCTTTGCCCGATCCTGGCCATGCTCGTCGACCTTGCCGCTCCATCCGTACCAGAGACCGCCACTCGACTTCAGCGCATCGACAAGCGCGACGGCGAGGCCTCCTGCCCGCGCGGCGTCTCGCACGGGACCGACGCGGTTGGAGACGACGACCAGACGGTTCATATCTGCTCTTCCCATTTCCGGCTCAAGCGCATCGCCGCATTGATTATGCCTACAAGAGAATAGGTCTGGGGAAAGTTTCCCCACAGCTCGCCCGTCGCCGGGTCGGTGTCTTCGGAGAGCAGGCCGAGACTGTTCCGGCAGGCGAGGATCGACTCGAAGATGTCCCGCGCTTCGTCCGTTCGTCCGACACGCGCGAGGGCGTCGATATACCAGAACGTGCAGATATTGAACGCGTTCCGCGGCATGCCGAAGTCGTCTTCGGTGGCGTAACGGAACATGTGGTTCCCGCGCAAGAGCGCTTTCTCGACGGCCGCAAGGGTCGACTGGAAGCGGGGATCGGAAGGTTTCAGGAAATTCACTTCCGTCATCAGCAGAAGCCCTGCGTCGAGGCCGGCCCCCTCGAAGCTCTCCGCGAAGGCCCCCATTTCTTCGTTCCATGCCCGCTTGCAGATCGTCTCCTGCACCTCGTCTGCGAGCCGGCGCCAATGGCGCGCCCGCTCTTGCAGACCGAGATGCTCGGCAATTCGCGCGAGTCTGTCGCAGGCCGCCCAGCACATGAGGCTTGACGAGGTGTGGACATGAGCGCGGGTGCGCAATTCCCACATACCCGCGTCCGGCTGCTTGTGCATCGCATAGGCGCGTTCGCCGACCTTCTCATAGCGCTCGAAATCCGCCTTTGCCGGCTGCTGAAGCAAGCGCTCGTCAAAGAAGGACTGCGTGGCAGCGAGAATCACGTTGCCATAGACATCGTGCTGGAAATGCTCATAGGCCTGATTGCCCCGGCGCACGGGACCCATGCCGCGATATCCCTTCAGCGTATCGACCAAGGACTCCGTCAGATGCGTCTCAAGGCCGATGCCGTAGACGGGCTGCAGATGGCCGTCCCGCGCCGTCCCGACGATGTTGCCGAGATAGCGGAGATAATTTTCCATCGTCTCCACCTCGGCGAGCGAGTTGAGCGCTCGAACGACGAAGAAGGCGTCACGCAACCAGCAGAAGCGATAATCCCAGTTGCGTTCCGTGTTCGCCGCTTCGGGTATGCTTGTCGTGAGCGCCGCGACGATGGCACCGGTTTCCTCGTAGCAGCAGAGTTTCAGCGTGATGGCGGCACGGATCACCGCCTGTTGCCATTCGAGCGGCAGCGCGAGGCGGCGGACCCATTTCCTCCAGTAGTCTTCTGTGCGTTCCTCGAACTGGCGCGCGGTTTCCTCGATGCCTCCGATGAGGGTTTCGTCGGGACCGAGGATGAAGCTCATGGGGCCGGTGAGATTGAAGGCGGTCTCGGCGAGAAGATAGGTCACCGGGGCATTGGTCGTCAGCCGAAGCGCAAAGCCGCTATGAACATAGCGGACATGGTTGCTGCCGCGCGTGACCGTCGGCTCTTCCGCGCCATAGTTGAAACCGGGACGGATGCGAACGCGGACACGCGGCGTGCCTTCGACGGGACGCACGCGGCGCACCATTGTCATCGGCTGGAAAATTCGCTCACGCTGGGTGAAGCGCGGCGCAAAGTCGGTGATCTCTATCGTATTGCCGTCGCGATCGGTCACTTCCGTAACGAGTATCGCGGTGTTGTGGCGGTAATACTGGCGGGTGGAAGCGGCGCCTTCGAGTTCAATGCCCCAGTAGCCGCGGGCACCGTCGCCCTCCTCCGCACCCTCGCCATTCAGCAGGCTGTAGAAGACCGGATCGCCGTCGAAACGGGGCAGGCAGCACCAGACGATGCGGGCCCACTTGTCGATCAGCGCGCCATATGTGCCGTTTCCCACGACTCCAAGATCAAGCGACGACAAACTTCCTCCTTCCTCAAGATATCTCAGCCATCGCCACTCAACGACGAGGCCGTCTGTTTGAGCCAAGCCACAAAATCTTCGACGGAAGCCAGACGATGCGCGGCCTTAGTTTCTCCGTCACCAATCTTGATCGTAACGCCTTTGAGCGCATTGACGACCCCAAAGCCGTCCTCATCCGTGCGATCGTCGCCCGCGAAGACGGGTATGCGTCCCAGAAAGGGAGGCAGGGACATGAGTTTTTCGATCGCATGCCCCTTGTTGATGTGGCCCGGCTTCACCTCGAGCACCATCTTGCCCTCCATGAGTTCCAGCCCCGAGACCGCGGCAAGCGCTTCTCTCATCGCCCCCCTGCATTCCGCTTCGCGCTCCGGTGCGCGCCTGTAGTGGAGCGCAAGCGCGCCGGGTTTTGCTTCGAGGATCAGACGGGGATCGCCGTGCACGAGTGGCGCAAGCCTTGCGGCGATTTTTCCGATCTCGCCGGACTCGTCCGGCAGGTGAGGCGCCATCCCCTGCCGTTCGCGCAATTCGAGTCCGTGCACGCCGGCGCCCGGCAGTTCCAGCCCCGTCAGCCTGTCGAGTTCACCGAGGGGCCGGCCCGAAATCAGCGCCACGGCACCGTCCAGGCTGTCCATGAGGCTCAGCAGAATATCCGGGAGATCGGGATCGATCGTGACGGCATCGGGTGTCGGGGCAAGTTCCGCCAGCGTGCCGTCGAAATCGAGAAATAGCGCCCAGTCGTTTCGCGGCGTGGGCGGCGCACGTCCGTCGTCGCTCATGTCGCTCCTTTCGTCTATGCCGATTGCCCCGCAACGAGCTCTGCCTCGCCGCAGTCGCGCGGTGTGCCCGCGTCGTCGGGGATGCAGATGCGGAATGTCGTGCCGGAAGCGTCGCTCCGCACGAGTTCGATGTGACCGCCATGCATGCGCGCAAGTTCGGCCGCGATTGCGAGGCCAAGCCCCGTGCCGTCGGCTCGCCCGCTGCCGGAGAAAGCTTCGAAGAGATGCTCGCGCGCCCTGGGCGGAAGGCCGGGGCCAGTGTCGGACATGTCGATATGCACATGATCGCCGGCACGATGCGCCGAAATGCGGATTTCGCCGCCTCGCGCCCTTTCCGTACTTTCCTCCGTCAATGCCTGTGCGGCGTTGCGCGCGAGATTGAGCAGCAGGCGAAAGAGCTGGTCGGGGTCTGCATCGACAATGAGATCGGGCGGGACGTCATTGATCCAGCGGACGGGGTCCGTCTCCGCCCAGGCGGCTTCCGCCACCTCGTCCGCCAGCGAGGCGAGCGCGATCTTGCGGCGTTGCGGCGCGGGCTCCTCCGCGCGGCCGAAGCGGAGCGACTTCGTGCAGAGGTCGATTGCCCGGTCGATCGAGGCGATGAGACGAGGCGCGAGATGCTGTACCGCCGGGTCCTCGATCGTCCCCATGCGGTCGGAAATAAGCTGCGCGCTTGCCAGGATGTTTCTCAAATCGTGATTGATCTTGCTCACCGCCGCGCCGAGGGCCGCAAGATGCGCCTTCTGCGTGAGCGTCGCGCGGATTTCCTTCTGCATCAGAGAAAGTTCGCGCTCCGCCACACCGATTTCGTCTGCCCGCGCCGATGGCGCAATGACGCGGCGCGCATCCTCCGGACTGCGGCGGAATGCAACCATGTTGCCGGTCAGGCGGCGCATCGGGCGCACGAGAACGAAATGCAGAACGAGGTAGACGAGCCCTGCCGTGATGATGGAAATGACGAGGGAGAGCAGGAAGATGTTCTTGCCGTACTGTATCACGGCACGGCACAGCGGCGTTTCGTCGAACACGATCTCGATCGACTCGCCCGCCCCGAATCGCGGCCGGCCGGTCACGAGGACGATGCGGCCTTCACCCTCGAACATCGTCTCGAAGGCATCCATGATGAGGTTCATGGCCGTCGTTCCACGGAGGTCGAAGCTCTTGTCGACCATGGGCGGCATGTCCTCGCTGAGGACAAGACGGCGCGCGTCATCGCGATGAAGCGCGACGGCGTAGACCTGCGCATTCCGGAGAAGTTCCTCCCGGAGCGCCGGCGACACCATGTTGTCTGGGCGCGCCTCCAGCGCGAGCGATGCGATCTGCGCGGCGGCAAGGCGCTGCTCGAGCCAGTTCAGCCGGAAATTCGCGACCGAAGGCACGAAGATCAACACTTCGGCCAGCATGACGAAGAGAATGGTAAGGACCAGCAGGCGGCGGGAAAGGGAACCACGCAGCGGCCGCAACAGGCGCGCCAGCCGCCCCCCTGCAATTTCGCTCGCTTTTTCTGCCTTTGCGTTCATTCGCGGATCGCGCTCCGATGCGTCTTGTCCGCCAATCCTATCCGAACAGGGAGAGAAAGCGCACCAGCATCCTCGTCTTGGGGCTGAAGAGGGCTGGCGTGTAGTAGGAGCCCGCCACGCGCTTGCTGATTTCCGAGAAGGTCGGATAAGGCACGATGACGCCTGCCATGGCGCTCAGCTTCAGCGCATTCGACTTGGCGAGAACCCACGGCAGAATCAGTTCGCCCGCATGCGGACCGACGATGGTGGCCCCGAGCACACGCGCATGGCTGTCGGTTATGACCTTGATGACGCCTTCGGTCTCGCGTTCAGCCTGGGCGCGGTCGTTCTCCGCCATATGCCAGCGCAGCACATTGATCTTCGGATGGCGCTCACGCGCTTCCGCCTCCGTCTCGCCGACATGCGCGAGCTCGGGATCGGTATAGGTAACCCATGGTACCGCGCTGTGGTCGGCGCGGGCGGGTACGCGGAAGAGAGCATTCCGGATGACGATGCCCGCGTGGTAGCCCGCGACATGGGTAAACTGCAGCCCGCCCGCCACGTCGCCGATGCCGAAAATGCGCTTGTTGGTCGTGCGCAGCCGTTCATCGACCTTCAGTCCCTGCGCGGTGTAGTCGACGCCCGCCTTTTCGAGGTCGAGGCCTTCGACATTCGGGCGGCGGCCGGTCGCGACGAGAAGATGCGATCCCTCGATCCGCCGCGTCTCCTGTCCGAGCGAAATCTCGACGGTGATATTCTTTTCCTCGCCGGAAACGGAGAGCACCTTCGCGCCTTCGAGTATCTCGACGCCATCGCGGCGAAGACGGTCGAGAACGATGGCAGACAGTTCCGGGTCCTCGCGACCCAGCGCTCGCAGCCCTTCTATCACCGTGACGCGCGCGCCGAGGCGGCGATGCGCCTGCGCCATCTCCATGCCGATAGGGCCGCCGCCGATGACGATGAGGTGAGCGGGGCATTCCTTGTTTTCGAAGAGATTCTCGTTGGTGAAGAAGGGAACCTTGTCGAGGCCGGGAATGGGCGGCGCCGATGCGCGCGACCCCGTGGCGATGACGAAGCGCCGCGCGGCGATCTCCGCATCGCCCGCAAGTACGGTGCTGCCGTCGCGGAAGCGCGCATGATCCTTGATGACGGTGACGCCGAGCCCCTCGAAGCGCGGCGCCGAATCGTTCGGGGCAATGGCGCCGATGACGCTGTGGACGTGCTGGTGCACTTTTGCGAAATCGACTTTCGCCTCAGCCGGCGCGACACCGAAGGGTTCGCCCGCGCCCATGCGATAGGCCTGCTTCGCCGCTGCGAGAAGCGCCTTGGACGGCACGCAGCCGGTGTTCAGGCAATCGCCGCCCATCGCGTCGCGTTCTATGAGCACCGTACGCGCGCCCATCTGCGCAGCGCCTGCCGCGACCGACAGGCCGCCGGAGCCGGCGCCGATGACACAGATGTCAGCCTTTATCCTCTTGGCCATGGAAATCCTCGAAGGGTTTGCGGGAATTATTCAGGTGACGGCGCAGAGGCGAAGCGGCGATAGACAACGGGCAGGAGCGCAAGCAGAGCGAGTGCGAGGATCGGCCCCAGAATCTCCGGTTCGAAGATCAGGCCGAGATCGGGGTCGCGGCCCGCATCGAAGACCGCGCCAAGCCCGTTGCCGAGGCTCGCGAAAACGAAGGTCCCGGGAATGATGCCAAGAAAGGTCGCAACGACATAGGTTCTGAGCGGCACCCCCAGAAAAGCCGGGGCAAGATTGACGAGAAAGAAAGGGAAAACAGGCACGAGCCGCAACACCAGCATGTAGCTGAAGGCGTTCTTGCCGAAGCCGTCCTCGAGCTTGCGGAGCTTCGGCCCCGCCTTTTCGCGCAGCGTCTCTCCCAATGCCGTCTTCGCGGCCAGAAAGATCGCCGTCGCACCGATGGTCGCGCCGAAGACGGTCAGCAGGCCGCCGAAGACCGTCCCGAAGAGAAAGCCGCCCGTGAGCGTCGCCACGAGCCCACCCGGCAGGGAAAAGGCGACCATGGCGATGTAGGCGAGCACGTAGACGAAAGCCGCCAGCGCCCAGTTCTCGGCCACCCAGGCGGAAAGCGCCTGGCGGTTGTCGCGCAGCGTATCGAGCGTCACATAGCGGTCGAGCCCGAGCGCAAAGAAGGCGCCGAGCCCCGCGGCGAGGATCAGGAGCGGCAGGAAACGCCGGAGCGCGCCGGGGCGGCGGTCGTTGGGGGCGGTTTCCGTCATTGGCGGTTCTCCGGCTCGGCCGCGTCGTTGAGCGACCAGTCATAATCATAAGACGCGACGCCGGAGACGTTTTCCAGCGCCGCGGCAAGATCGGGGCCTGCATATTTTCGGAGTTCGGCGAGGACGCCTTCCTCGGTGCCGCCGAAATCCTTCATATACCACTTGAAAATACTGGATGCCGTGAGCCGGCCGTTCTCGACGCGGGCGCCCCTAGGGCTATTCACATAAGCGCGGGCTGCCCGGTCGAGCATGGCATCGAGTTCATCCCCGGTATAGGGCCTGGACGCGAGATCCGGGCACCCTACCGAGGCGCAGTTCACCGCGTAATGTACGCGGCTGTCGCCGAAATCGGGCCGCAGGATGCCGTGTTCGATATCGTCGAGGGAGAGTTCCCGGCCGGCGACGGTCACGAGCTTCTTTCCCCACGGGCCGGTCGAGAACAGGCCGGGCGATATGGCGATGTCGCGGATCGAGGCGACCGGGTAATGGTCGATCACCACTTCCACCGTCAGCGCATTGTAGAGATTGACCCAGAAAGCGAAGGCCTCGTCGCGCGACAGGACGTCCGGGTCCGTGGCTTCCAGCGAGGCGATATAGGACCGGAGCGCTGCGCGGTCCTCGCCGTTCGCCTTCAATGCTCCATAGTCGAAACGGTTGGGGGCGCCGCCTTCGCCCTGCTCCAGATGGGCTTCGAGCAGGCGGGCCCAGGGCGCATGGTCCGGTTTCAAAGAGGTGGCTCCCGCAGGCAGTGTGGCGACAAGGACAGCGAACAAAAAGGGTACAAACAGCCGTTTGGCGCGGATCGTGGGGATGGGGAAAGGGATAAAGCGCATGGTGCCGGGACATAACGCGCAATCGGCCCTCGCGGAAGGCCCCCTCACCCTTTCGTGAGACAAGTTCAGGCCCGGTGATCGGCCCCGAAACCGGCAAGCTCAAATGCCCGGCTGCCGTTGACTTTCCGGCTGCTTATCGCTTATACACCCCGCCAGACAGCCGTCGGGCGGCAACGCCTGCGGCTCTTGTTTTTATTGGCATTGAGAGGCGGCCCCAAAGCCGTCCCCGGAGCCGGACCAGCCAGCGGATTGGCAGGCCCCGCGCTCGGCCCAGATCCGCCGGAGAAGAGACGTGAAACGGACCTATCAACCGAGCAAACTCGTCCGCAAGCGCCGCCACGGTTTCCGTGCGCGTACCGCGACCAAGGGCGGCCGTCAGGTGCTGGCCGCGCGCCGGGCCAAGGGACGCAAGCGGCTCTCGGCCTGATCCTTCGGCAGTGGTGTCCGGCATCGCGCCAACGGGTTTCGCCCCGACGCTCATTCCAGTTGAGGCTCCGCTGCACGCCGCATTGCGGAGCCTGGCCGCGAGCTGCCACATGGACCATCTGCGCAAACGCAGCGATTTTCTTGCCACCGCCCGCGCGCGAAAATGCGCCGAAGAAGGCCTCGTCCTGCAGGCCCGGCCGCGCGGCGACGACGCTCCTCCCCGCATCGGTTTCACGGTCACGCGCAAGGTCGGTTCCGCCGTCACGCGCAATCGCGCCAAGCGGCGGCTTCGCGCTGCTGCCGCCGAAGTTCTTTCGCTCGCCGCCAAAGACGGTTACGACTACGTGCTGATCGGGCGGCAGGCCACGCTCACGCGGCGCTGGCCGGACCTTCTCAACGACCTGCGCCACGCGCTCGGCTCCGTGCACGCAAAGCGCGACGGCGCCGGCGGCCCATCCAGAACAACGAAGTCCGATTCCGGGAAAGACCGTCCTCATGGGTGACAACCGCAACTTCATCATCGCCATTTTCCTGTCGGTCCTCGTCTTTGTCGGGTGGCAGTACTTCTTCATCAACCCGCAGATGGAAGCCGAACAGGCCCGCCAGCAGGCTGCGGCGGAGGGCAGCGGCGACGCCGCGCAGACGGCACCCGGCACAACGGCGCCCGGCGATGCGCGTCTCCCGGCCGTTGAAGCGCCGGCGCGCGCGGGAGGTGATGCGCCTGCCCGTGCGATGCTCGCGCGCGACGAAGCTCTCGCACAAGCTCCCCGCCTCCCCATCCGCTCCAGCGAACTCGAAGGCTCCATCTCGCTCAGGGGCGCGCGCTTCGACGATCTGAAGCTGCGCAAATATCACATGACGGTCGATCCGAAGAGCCCTGAGGTTGCGCTCTTCTCGCCCGCACGGACGGAAACGCCCTACTTCTCCGAATTCGGTTTCATCGCCGCGCCGGGCAGCAACGCGGCCTTGCCGGATGCGCGCAGCGAGTGGCAGGTCGAACAGGGCGACACCCTCACGCCGGCAACGCCGGTGACGCTGCGCTGGGACAACGGCCAGGGGCTCGTCTTCCATCGCACCATCTCGCTCGACGAGAATTTTCTGTTTACCGTCACCGACCGCATCGAGAACAACTCCGGCGCGGCCGTGACGCTCTACCCATACGGCCTCGTCTCGCGCACCGGAAAGCCTGCCGGCAGCTCCTTCTTCATCCTGCATGAAGGCTTCATCGGCGAATTCCCGAGCGTCGGCGAAAAGGCGATCAAGTACGACGACGCAGCCGAGGACGGCCCCGTCAAGGTGACCGACAGCGAAGGCTGGCTCGGCATCACCGACAAATACTGGGCGGCCGCCCTCGTGCCCCAGACGGGCACGCCCTTCACCGCCAATTTCAGCGAACATCCCGACGCGGCGATCGAGAACTACCAGGCCGATTTCCGCTATGACGCACAGGAAGTTCCCGCGGGCGGCAGCATCGAAATCGAGAACCGTCTCTTTGCCGGTGCCAAGGTCAGCAAGGTCATCGACGGCTATCACGAAGCAGGCATCTACAAGTTCAACCTGCTGATCGACTGGGGCTGGTTCTGGTTCCTGACGCAGCCGATGTTTTCCGCGCTCCATTTCGTCGCGCTTCAGGTCGGCAATTTCGGCATCGCCATTCTCATCGTCACGGTCGCAGTCAAGCTCGTCTTCTATCCCCTCGCCAACAAATCCTATGTGGCGATGAGCAAGATGAAGAAGCTGCAGCCGGAAATGGAGAAGCTTCGCGAGCGTTATGCCGACGACAAGATGAAGCAACAGCAGGAAATCATGGAGCTCTACAAGAAAGAGCAAGTGAACCCGCTCGCCGGCTGCCTTCCGGTGCTGATCCAGATTCCGGTCTTCTTCGCCCTCTACAAGGTGCTCTTCGTGACGATCGAAATGCGTCACGCACCCTTCTTCGGCTGGATCAACGACCTCTCCGCGCCTGACCCGACCTCGATCTTCAACCTGTTCGGCCTCATCCCCTGGGATCCGCCCTCGATGCTGCTGATCGGCATCTGGCCGCTCATCATGGGCTTCACCATGTTCGTGCAGCAGCGCATGAATCCGCTGCCCGCCGATCCCATCCAAGCGCAGATCTTCACCTGGATGCCGGTGATCTTCACCTTCATGCTCGCGGGTTTCCCGGCCGGTCTCGTGATCTACTGGGCCTGGAACAACACGCTCTCGGTCATCCAGCAGGGCGTCATCATGAAGCGGCAGGGCGTGAAGATCGAAATCTTCAGCAATCTCGGTCTGGACAAGCTCGCGGGTGTCTTTACCGGCGGCAAATCGAAGTCCTGAGGATGAACGACGCCGCGCCCGACGGAGCAGACGGCGACACGCCGGATATCGAGACGGGGCGCTGGCTCTTCGCACAGCCCTGCGAGTTCCTGCGTGGCGTGGTCGAGATGGGCGGCCTGCCTGCATCGGCGCTTCCCGAGGTGGCCTTCGCGGGCCGCTCCAATGTCGGCAAGTCGAGCCTCATCAACGCGCTGACGGGACGAAAGACGCTCGCCCGCACATCGAATACGCCGGGCCGGACGAAGGAACTCAACTTCTTCGAGCTCGGCCCCCAGGGCCATGCCGCCATCATGCTGGTGGACCTGCCGGGCTACGGTTATGCGCGCGAGACGAAGGCACGTGTCGGCGAGTGGACGCGCCTCGTCATGTCCTATCTCCGGGGCCGCCCGCAACTCCGCCGCGTCTTCGTGCTGATCGATGCGCGGCACGGCATCAAGGAAAACGATCACGAGGTCATGTCGATGCTGGACGAGGCCGCCGTCTCCTACCAGATCGTCCTCACCAAGATCGACAAGCTGAAGAAGGGCGAGCTCGAAGCCCGACTCGAAGAAGTCCGCGCCGACATCAGACGCCACGTCGCGGCCCATCCCACGATCGTCGCCACATCGAGCGAAAAGGGCGACGGCATCGCGGCGCTGCGAGCGGAGGTGGCCTCGCTGGCCGATCCGGCCGCGCTGGGGTATAAACCGCAAGCTTGAGAGGCTCCTCGGCTCAGGGACGAGGGCGGCCAGGGAGGCAGACGGACGGGCATGGCGGACCAGAACGAAAAAGGCGCGGCGCAGCAGGACGATCCGCGGGTGGAGCGGGCGAGGATTCTTTCCGAGGCCCTTCCGTTCATGCAGCGCTACGACAAGCGCACCGTGGTCGTGAAGTATGGCGGACACGCGATGGGCGACGAGGCGCTTGGAGCCGAGTTCGCCCGCGACATCGTCATGTTGAAGCAGGCCGGCCTCAATCCCATCGTCGTGCATGGCGGCGGGCCGCAGATCGGCGCCATGCTCACGCGGCTCGGTATCAAGAGCGAATTTTCCGGCGGCCTTCGGATCACCGACAAGGCGACCGTCGAGATCGTCGAGATGGTTCTTGCCGGCTCGATCAACAAGCAGATCGTCGCACAGCTTAACCAGGCGGGTGGCCGCGCCGTGGGCCTTTGCGGCAAGGACGGCAACCTCATCGTCGCGCGCAAGGTCGAACAGAAGATTCACGACCCCGAATCCAACATCGAGAAGATTCTCGATCTCGGCTTCGTCGGCGAGCCGGAAAAGATCAATCCAGAAATCCTGGAAGTCATCCAGAAATCGGACATCATTCCGGTGATCGCGCCGATCGGCGTCTCGTCGGACGGGCATACCTACAACATCAATGCCGACACGGTGGCCGGCGCCATCGCCGCTGCCATGGGTGCTGCGCGCCTCCTCCTGCTCACCGACGTAAAGGGCGTACTCGACAAGCAGGGCAAGCTGATGGAGGCGCTCACGGTCGAACAGGCAAAGGCGTTGATGAAAGACGGCACGATTTCGGGCGGCATGATTCCAAAGCTCGAAACCTGTATCGAGTCCGTCGAAGGCGGCGTCGAGGCGGTGGTCATTCTCGACGGCCGCGTCCGTCATGCCGTTCTGCTTGAGCTGTTCACGGAGCATGGCGCGGGCACGCTGATCCAGAAATAGGACGTCCCTCGCAGCCTTGCCGCACCGCCTCACGATGTTATGGTGGCTCCATAACTTGGGGGAACGTCCGTAAAGATGCTGCGCTGCCTGCAAATAGCCGCTGCCGTCCTTACAGCCTGGCTCGCGCTTCCCGCGGCCGCGCATGCCGATTATCGCTTCTGCAACAGGACGAGCTATGTGCTCGATGGCGCCATCGCCTTCGAGACCGAAGGCCGATGGGTAAGCCGAGGCTGGCTGCGCATCCTGCCGGGCCAGTGCTCGACCGCGCTCGAGGGCGACATCGACGAACGGGACTACTATGTCTTCGCCCGTTCCATCGACGCCCATGCGGGACGCGTCAAATATTTTTCCGGCAACACGCAGTTCTGCACACTCGATGACGACTTCGAAGTCGAAGGGAACGAGCAGTGCGCCCTGCGCGGCTACGATTCGGCCGATTTCCTGCGCGTTCGCACGAAGGCGGGAAAAAGCTGGTCCACCACCTTCGCCGAGGCGGGCGATTATACCGAGGACAAGGCGCGCGTAGCGGCGGTGCAACGACTGCTCAAGGACAATGGGTTCGCACTCAACCGCATCGACGGGATCGCGGCGCGGAACACGCTTCGGGCGGTCGAAGCGTTCCAGCGCTCGGCTAACGTTCCGGTGACGGGCAAAGTCGACGAAACGCTCATTGTGCAACTGATAGAACGTGCGATGGAGGAACAAGGTTCGGCGGGGCTCGACTTGTGCAACCGTACCGATACGCTTGTCTGGGCCGCCATCGGATACGAGAATGGCGAGGACGAAATGTCGAGCGGGTGGGTGAGGATCGAACCCGGCACCTGCCGCAAGGCCATCAAGGGAAAGCTCGACCGGGAAGCCTATTACGTCTATGCCGAGGGCGTGGACGATGCAGGGGCAATCGCGCAGGGCGGCGAAGGCGCCATGATCTGGAGCGGCAATGACAGTTTCTGCATCAAGACGACACGCTTCGAGATCAGGGGCCGCGAACGTTGCGCGGCGCGCGGTTTCGACGAGCGCGGCTTCATGCGCGTCGAAACGGACGGCAAACCCTTGCGCCGCGTGGATTTCAACTAGACGCCGTTCCTTCCGGCTCGATGCCGAAATACTGCAAATGCCAGCGCATCTCGTCCTCGCCCATCGGATAGGCAATGCCCTCTCGCGGCAGAACGAGATTGGCCTTCGGCACACGCGCCACATAAGTCTGTATGGCAAGCGCCGTTCGCATCGAGAGCCCCGCCGTCCAGCAAAGAGCCGCGATGCCGCGGCCGCTCTGTGCGGCCATCACCTCCTCGATGCTCTTTGGCGGAATGCCCGACAGGAGAGAGAGCGCGAGAACGACGGAGGCGCGCTGCGATGTGGTGGCGGCCTCCATGACCAGTTCATCGCCCAGCCGGCCTGCCGCATAGGCTTCGCGAATATCCTCGCGCGGTGCAGGCTCGGGAACTTCGTCACCATCCTCGATCCTGGACTGCGCCCTTGCCTTCAGCCAGGCCACCGTTTCCTTGTCGAGATCATGGGTCCGGCGCAACTCCTCGATCAGCGCGCGCGAAACGAAGGTTGCAATGCGGCGCATGGCGCGCACGGAAAGCTCGGGACGCATGACGAGCGGCTTGTGCCAGGTTTTCATGCCCGGCGCCCGCGCGATAATGCGTTCCATCGTGTCCTCGCGAATGCGCGCGCCGTCATTCGACAGAAGCTCCTGAACGGCCTCTTCGTCGCGCGAGGAAACGACGGCATCCGATACCGTCTGGCTCACGATGGCGCGGCGCGCGATAGCGGCGGCCGCTCCCTTCGCTTCCGAAGTTGCGATGATCTCGATGAGATCCTCGTCCGACAGCAACGGCGAATATTCGAGGACGGGTCCGCACACGGCAATCTCCGCGTCGCGGGCGAGACGCCTGGCGAGCGCCGCCGGAACGGTCGGGCAGCCTGCGATCTCCGACGCGACGATGGCCCGCACGCGCGGAAGCTCGTCGGCCGCCAGCTTTTCGAGAAGGTCGACCATGCGGTCCTGGATCGCGGTCCGTTCCAGCAGCGGCATGTCCGGCATCAGCCGTGCGATCTTGCGGGCGAGTTCGCCGCGTACCTCACCGTCATTGTCCCCACGGAGCAGTTCGTTGGCCTGAATCGGCGCCGACCGGTTGGCCGCGACGAGGCCCCGCACGAAGGGATCGTCGTCGCAGGCGAGGTAGTAGAGCGCCTCGGGCGGGGCATCCTCGCGGGAGGCAAGCTCCCGCTTCGCGGCAAGCTGATGGCCTTCCAGAACCCGGCGCGCGTCCTCGTATTGAAGCTCCGCAGGAAGCTTCTTGCGGCCGAACAGCCTGGACAGAAATCCGGATGCCATCGCGCACTCCGAAGGCGCCTCTCCCCGGGGCGCGGGTTACCGGCTTCCAGTTTTCGGGACATCCGCTTAACACTCCATTAATCCGGCGCCGCTCTCGGCCTTGCACGGAGGCCCCGGCCGGGGCACATATGAGCCATGGCAATGACCCTACATGGCGGCAGGTCCCCGGCGGCCCCCCGCGATTTCGCGACGGTGGAAACCTGGATTTTCGACCTGGACAACACGCTCTATCCGCCGGAATGCGATCTCTTCGCGCAGGTCGACCAGCGCATGACCGCCTTCATCTCGCGCTATCTCGACATCGACGCCACGGAAGCGCGGCGTATCCAGACAGACTTCTATATCGAGCATGGCACGACGCTTTCGGGCCTGATGACGGTCTATGGGCTCGAGCCTGCGGAGTTTCTCCATTTCGTCCATGACATCGACGTTTCGGCTGTGCTCGCCGATGCGGCACTCGGCCAAGCCATCGACGCCCTGCCGGGACGGAAGCTTGTCTTCACGAACGGGTCGCTCGCCCATGCGGAAAATGTCATCCGGCGGCTCGGCATCGACCATGTCTTCCACGGGATTTACGACATCGTCTCGACGCAATACGAGCCGAAGCCGCGCAAGCGCGCCTATGAGCGCTTTCTCGATGCAAGCGGCATCGATCCGGTGCGTGCCGCCATGTTCGAGGACATCGCCCGCAACCTCGAAGTGCCTCATGAGCTGGGCATGAAGACCGTGTGGGTCCGGCCCGGCATCGCGGGACCGGAGCGTCACCACAGCCTCTCCCATGAGGGCGCGGAGGGACCGCATGTCCATCACGTCACGGACAATCTCCGGGACTTTCTGGAGCGGATTGCACCGATCTCAGCGGCGTCCGAATAGCCGTTCGATATCGGAGAGCTTCAGCTCGACATAGGTCGGGCGGCCGTGATTGCACTGGCCGGAATGCGGCGTTGCTTCCATCTCGCGCAGCAGCGCATTCATTTCCTCGGCGGTCAGCCGCCGGCCCGCGCGCACGGAGCCGTGGCAAGCAATGGTGCCGCAAACTTCTTCCAGCCGCTCTTTCAGCGACAGCGCCTCATCGAGTTCGGAGAGATCGTCGGCAAGGTCGCGCACGAGACCGCCCACATCGAGCTTTCCGAAGATCGCAGGCACTTCGCGCACGACAACTGCACCCGCCCCGAAACCCTCAATGACGAAGCCGAGTTCCGCCAGTTCGGGAATGCGCGCGACGAGACGTTCGGCTTCGGCTTCGTCGAGGTCGACCACTTCGGGGATGAGGAGGAGCTGCCGGGCAACGCCCGCCGTCGCCATCGCCTTCTTCATGCGTTCATAGACGAGGCGCTCATGTGCCGCGTGCTGGTCGACGATGACGATGCCGTCCGCCGTCTGCGCGATCACGTAGGTCTCGTGCAATTGCCCGCGCGCGACGCCGAGCGGAAGGCCGGGCGCGGTGTCCGCCGCCGCTTCCGGCACAGTTTCGACACGCGCCGCATGGCCGCCGAGTTCCGCGAAGGCCCCCTGCCAGCCACCCGCTTCCTCGGCGAGGCCGGACTGCCTTGCGGGGCCTGCCGACGGCCAGCGCGGCGCATAGGCCGAAGCGCCCGCAGGTGCCATCATCTCGGGCCGCACGGCGCCCAGCGCCGCGCCCGCCACCGTGGTCGAGGCGCGGTGCCCCGCCTCCGCCAGCGCTCTCTTCAACGCCCCAACGATGAGGCCGCGCACGAGCCCCGCATCGCGGAAACGCACTTCCGCTTTCGCCGGATGCACGTTCACATCGACGTCGCGCGGATCGAGATCGACGAAGAGCGCCACGGCGGGATGACGGTCGCGGGCAAGAAAATCGGCATAGGCGCCGCGCACCGCGCCGACGATCAGCTTGTCGCGCACCGGCCTGCCGTTCACGAAGAGGAACTGGAGCTGCGCCGTGCCGCGATTATAGGTCGGGAGCCCGGCAAAGCCGGTCAGCGCGATGCCTTCGCGCATTGCGTCGATCGCCAGCGCGTTCGCCCCGAAATCGCGGCCCATGATGGCGCCGAGGCGCGTGAGCCTTCCGGCCTCGCCGGGCAGTTCCGGATCGAGGCGCAGCAGGTTGCGGTCGCCGCTCGTCAGCGTGAAGCCGACTTCGGGATGCGCCATGGCGAGACGCTTCACGACATCGGAAACGGCCAGCGTTTCGGCGCGTTCGCTCTTCATGAATTTGAGACGCGCGGGCGTCGCATAGAAGAGGTCGCGCACCTCGATCTGCGTTCCCTGCCGCCCTGCCGCGGGCTCCACAGGGCCGGTCCTGCCGCCTTCGACCGAGATGCGAAAGGCGCTTTCAGCGTCCTTCGGACGGCTCAGAATGGAAAGCCGCGCCACCGCGCCGATGGAGGGCAGCGCCTCGCCGCGAAAGCCGAGCGTCGCAATGTCGTGGAGGTCTTCGAGGCCCGCTTCGTCGACCCGGAGTTTCGACGTCGCATGGCGTTCGACGGCCAGCGCCAGCTCCTCCGCGTTCATGCCGATGCCGTCGTCGCTCACGCGAATGAGGTCGCGCCCTCCGCCGCCGATCACGATTTCGATGTGGCGCGCGCCGGCATCGAGCGCGTTCTCGACAAGCTCCTTCACCGCGCTTGCCGGGCGCTCGACCACCTCGCCCGCGGCGATGCGGTTGATCGTGCCTTCGCTGAGCCGCCTGATACGGCCTGCGCCCCCGGTCATGACGATGTCAGCCCTTCCCCTCGGCGAGGTATTTCCGTGCGAGGATCTTGCCCTCCTCGACCGCCGGCTGATCGAATGGATCGACGCCGAGCATGCGGCCCGCGACGATCGTTTCCAGCATGAAATGCATGAAGAGGCCGCCGAGCGTGCGTTCGTCGAGCGCCGACAGCGTGAAGGTCCGCACCGGCCGGCCATTCTTCGCCAGCGTGTCCGCCGTCGCGCGCTGTTCGGCCTCGACGAGATCGCCCACACTGTGCCCGCCGAGGAAAGCGAATGCCGTTCCCGCCGCGATGTCCGGCAGCGCCTTCGGACCCTTGCCCTTCGCCTCCGTCATGAAGATGGTGAAGAGCTTGTCCTTCGGCCCGGCGAGCCAGAGCTGCAGCTGGCTGTGCTGGTCGACGGGGCCGAGCGCCTTCACGGGCGTCGTGCCCTTGCCATCCTTGCCGAGGCTTTCGGCCCAGAGCTGGCAATACCAGGCGAGAAAGCGCTCGAGCCGGTCCGCATAGGCAAGGACCACCGACATGGAGGCGCCTTTCTCTTCCGCCATGGCGACGGAAAGCGCCGCGCCCGCCGCGGGCGCGACATCCCCGGCCGGGCGGCCGTCCAGCACCTGCGCCAGCACGGACGCCGCGCCCTCGCGCACCGCTTCGATGTCGAGCCCCATCAGATAGGCAGGCAGCAGCCCCACATTGGTGAGCACGGCATAGCGCCCGCCGACGCCCGGATCGTGTTCCAGCGTCGGAAAGCCTTGCGCTTCCGCAAGCGCGCGCAGCGGGTTCGGCTTGCCGTTCTTCGCGGGCTCGGTCAGCACCGCGAAGTGATGCTTCATGTATTTTGCGCCGCCCGCCTCCGCGATGGCGCTCATCGCCGAAAGCGTCTGGATCGCGGGCTCGACCGTTCCGCCCGATTTCGAGACGACGAGGAAGCGCGTGGTGCGCAGATCCGCGTTCGAAAACACGGCATCCATCGTCGCGGCATCGAGATTGTCGGGGATGTGGATGCGAACGCCCTTCTGGATATTCGCCTGTGTGCCCCAGCCGGTAAGCTGCGCCAGCGCCTGCGCGCCCAGAGCCGAACCGCCGATGCCGAAAATGAAAATATCCGTCGTGTCGTTGCGCAGCCCTTCGGCCACCTCCTCGATCCGCGCGAAGTCGTCGCGGCGCGCGGGCACGAGGAGCAAGGGCAGGTCGCCGCTTTCATGCGCCTTGCGCAGCCAGGAAAGCGCTTCTTCGGCGCGCGCGAGCGCCTTGCCATAGCTTTCGCGCGAAAGGCCGCCACCGCCTATTGCCTCGGCAAAGCAATTATCCAGAGACTGGCGGTAAGGCAGGTCGGTATCGGCCATGTACTCGTTCCAACATTCCGGAGAAGACCCATGCGACCGGAATCGCGAGGCCAGGGGGAGAGCGTAACAAGAACGGAAACACCCGGGAAGCCGAGGCGGTTCCCTCAGTGATGGCCTTCCGTGGACCCACCCGGCGGAGGGGGCGCCATGTCGTCCGTCGCGGGCAGTCCTTCCGGCTCGGGCGAGAGGTTCGGCTTGCCCACGATCGTGACCAGAAGCTCGTCCGGCTTCAGCAGCCGCCTTGCGACGCGCGCCACATCTTCGCGCGTCACGGCCTCGATCAGCGCGTTCCTGTTGTCCACGTAATCGATGCCATAACCGGCAATCTGGATGCCGAGAAGCTGGTTCGCAATGGAGCGGTTCGAGGTGAAGCGGAGTGGATAGGAGCCGGTCAGATAGGTCTTCGCGTCGTCGAGCTGATCGGCCGTCACCCCCTCTTCCGCCATGCGCGCCATCTCCTTGCGGATGAGCGACAGCGTCTGGCCGACGCGCTCATTCTTCGTGCCGACCTGGCCGAGCAGCATCGCGGCGCTATCCATCGGGTAGAGGTAGGTGCCGATCGAATAGGCAAGGCCGCGCTTCTCGCGCACTTCCTCGGTGAGGCGCGAGGAAAAGCTGCCGCCGCCGAGAACGTAGTTCATCACATAGGCGGGAATGAAATCCGGGTCCTCGCGCGCAACGCCCTCGAGGCCGAACATCACGACGCTTTGCGGGAAATCGCGCACCACGACCGTGACCTCGCCGTCCTTCTTCACCTCGACCCTGGGAATTTCCGGAACCTCCGCCTCCTGCGGCAAGGCGCCGAAGGTGCGGTCGAGAAGCGCGCGCAATTCGGAAGGGGTGACCGGGCCTACAACCGCGATCTTCAGATTGTCCCTGGCGAGCGCCTTCTTCGTGTAGGCGACAAGATCGTCGCGTGCGATCGCCGCGATGCTTTCCGGCGTTCCCTCTCCGTCACGGGCATAGGGATGATCGCCGAAGGCAGCCTTGTACCAGCCGTTCGAGGCGATCCAGTCGGGCGACTGGCGGTTGCGCGCGATGGAGGTTGCGATCTGCCCGCGGATACGTTCAACCGCGTCCTCGTCGAAACGCGGCGCGGATATCGCCATCGCGAAGAGTTCGAACGCCTCTTCCCTGTGGTTTGCGAGCGTCGTCAGCGTGCCGTTGAAATAGTCGCTGTCGGCGGAGAACGACATGCGCGCGGCAATGTCCTGCATGCGCATCTGGAATTCGGCCGAGCCAAGCTCGCCCGCACCTTCGTCCAGCAGGCCCGACACCATATGGGCGAGACCGGTCTTGCCTTCCGGGTCGGTGGCCGAGCCGCCTTTCCAGGCAACCTCCATCACCACCACGGGGACCGAGTCCTCCTGCACGAGCCAGGCTTCGATGCCGCCGGGGCTCACCACACGCTCGATGTCCATCGCGCGCGCGGGCAGCACGGCGACGAGGCAGAAACAGAGAGCCGCGATCGCGGCGCGGACAATATGCCGGTCGATGCCCGCCATCAGGAACGCCCTCCCGGCAGCAACTCACCCGTCACGGAATGCGTGCCGGCAAGAACCGACTTTGCCGCCTCCAGCACGTCCTCTTTCGTTACCTCGCGCACGCGGTCGGGCCATTCGTGAATTTCCTCCACGCTCATGCCCGTCATCAGACCCTCGCCATAGGCATAGGCCATGGTCCGCTGGTTGTCGCGCGCGTAGACGGCGCCGGCGACGATCACGGTCTTTGCCCGCTCGATCTCCTCGTCGGTCACACCCTCTTCGAGAAGCCGTGCAACCTCCTGCTCGACCGCGGCCTCGACGGCATCGAGATCGCCGCCCACCTGGGGTAGTGCATAGAAGCCGAACTTGCCTCCGTCGAGGCGGCTGCCCTCGTACCAGCTGCTCACGGCCGTTGCGACGCCTTGCTCCACGACCAGCGCGCGATAGAGGCGGCTTGTGGTTCCGCCGCCGAGAACCTGGGCGAGGACGTCAAGCGCCGCGCCCTTTTCGGCCCCTGCACCCGCATAGCCGGGCGCGGGATAGAATCTGATCCATGTCGCCTCGTCCACGCGCGGGTCGCGCCGCGTCACGCGCTTGTCCTCCGCCGGCGATACGATCTCCGTCCGCTTGCGCAGAAAGGTCGGCGCGCGTTCCGCGATACCGCCGTAATATTTCTCGGCGAGCGGTTTCAGTTCCTCGGCCGTCACGTCTCCCGCGACGATCAGGGTGGCGTTGTTCGGCGTGTAATAGCGATTGTAGAAGTCCAACGCATCTTCGGTGCCGAGCGCGGCGATTTCCGCCTTGTGCCCGATGATGTCGCGACCGTAAGGGTGATCGCCATAGAGCGCGGCGTTCATCTCGGACTGAAGCTCGGCGGCGGGTTCGTTCTCGATCCGCATGCGCAATTCCTCGAGCACCACGTCGCGCTCGGGAAGAACCTCGGCATCGGTAAGCTTGAGGTTGCTCATGCGATCCGCCTCCATTTCCATGACGAGAGGCAGGCGGTCCTTTGCGATGACCTGGAAATAGGCCGTGAAGTCGTAATGCGTGAAGGCGTTGTCCTGCCCGCCATTGCGCGCGACGATCCGCGAGAACTGACCGGGCTCGATCTTGTCCGTTCCCTTGAACATCAGATGCTCGAGGAAATGCGCGATCCCGGTCTTGCCCGGCGTCTCGTCGGCGGCGCCGACCTCATACCAGACCATATGCGTCACGACCGGCGCGCGGTGATCGGGGATCACCAGAACGTCCATGCCGTTCGAAAGCCGGAAGGTGCCGGGCAGCGGTTCGGCGGTCAGACCCCCGTCCCGCCCCAACACCAGGCCGAGAAGAACGAGAACAATGAGGGCGGCAAATGGAAGGGCGGCAAGGGTGCGGGTGCGCAACAAGTCTCATCCCTCCGGGGGCGCCGGCTTGTCTCTCATTCCAGCTTTCGGCGCGCGGGAAAACAAAGACGGAAGGACAATGGCCCTTCCGCCACTCAGATATCCCTTCGCTCAGAAGATGCCGGAGAGCCAGCCTTCCTTCTTCGGTGTAACGGTCGGCGTCTCGCCCTCGGTCACGGGCTTGCCTTCTGCTTCGTTCTGCTGGATGCGCTCGTTCTCTTCCACCGGATTCACGAGCCGTTCGTCGGGCGCGGGGCCATCCTTCTTCCAGAAGATGACGTCGTCGACGAAGGTTTTGTCGCGCTCGACCAGCGAACGGGTCTCGGCATTGACGACCTGGCGAATGCGCGGGTCGGCCTGTTCGGCGCCGGTTTCCTGAAGAAGGACCTGTTCGCCCTGGCTGCGGGCCGGGCCGACATTTTCGGCGGAGAGGGCTTCCGCGCCGATCAGCGCGCGCTGCGCGCCGATCGAGGGCTGAAGTTCCATTTCCTGCGGCCGCGGCGCGCCGGGCTGCGGCGGACGCAGCGAATAGTCCGGCGGAATGACGAGGGGCGCCTTGGTCACGATGGCGAATTCGTCCGGAGCGGATTTGCCATAACCAAGCGTGTCGCTAAGGCTCTCGCCGCCACATGCGGCAAGAGAAAGCGAGAGCGCGGCAAAAAAGCTCAACTTTGCGCTCCACCCGGCAACGCGGGAGATATTCGCTTCGATAGTCACGTCTTGGCTCTCCTTGGTCGTGGCTTTTTGCCGGTTCTGCCGGTTTGGCGCCGCTCAGGCCGGCTTGTCGCCCGACTTCCCGTCTGGGCTGTCCTTTTTGCCGGCGCCCACAAGGCCCGGCCAGACCGATTCGAGGATGATGAGCGCTACGCCCAAAGCTATCCACACATCGGCGATATTGAAGATATACCAGTAAAATCCGAAGGCGTGAAAACTAAAAAAGTCGGCCACGGCGCCATAGAAAATACGGTCGTAGACGTTGCCGATCGCGCCACCGAGGATGAGACCGATGGCAAGTGCGGTCGTCCGGTATTCGACCCGGGCAAGCCAGAGGCCGAGGCCGATGATGACCGCGATCGCGAAGCCCGCCAGGATCGCCACCCCGAGCGCTGTCTGGGCCTGGAAGAGGCCGTAGCTCACGCCCTGGTTCCAGGCCATGACCAGATCGAAAAAGGACGTCACCTCGACACGCCCGCGCGCGGCGATGTCGTAGACCTCGATCATCCACCATTTGTTCAGGCGGTCGATGCCGAAGCCGGCCAGCGCGACCAGCGATCCGTAGAGGGACCATGGGCCCCAGAAGGTTTCGCGGCTCATGCCGGCCATCTTTCTCCCTTTCCCGTGCTCAGCGTTGTGCGTCGTATTCGCGAACCGCCGCCGCGTCGCGCAGCGACAGGTCCGGATAGTCCGGATCGCTGCCGACTTCCGGCAGGATGCGCCAGGAGCGCGCGCATTTGCGCCCTTCGGCGAGCTTCGGTACCACGGCAACGCCGGGCACGTCGTCAAGCCTCCAGGCATCCGCCGGGCCCTCGCCCTCGACAAGCGTCGCCTGGCTGGTGATCGCGATTTCGGCGAGGTCGACGCCCTTCATCGCCTCCACGAGGTCGGGGCGCGAGACGAAGACGTCCGGCGCCGCTTCGAGGCTCGCGCCGATCCGCTTCTCGCGACGTTCGACTTCGAGAGCGCCCGTGACGACACGGCGAAGTTCGCGCACCTTCTTCCATTTTTCGGACAGCGCCTCGTTGCGCCACTCCGCCGGGATTTCCGGGAAGATGCGCAGATGAACCGAATCCGTGTCGGACGGAAAGCGCGAGAGCCAGACCTCTTCCACCGTGAAACAGAGCACCGGCGCAAGCCAGGCTGTCAGATGGGAGAACAGGTGATCGAGCACCGTGCGGCAGGCGCGGCGGCGGACTGCCGACGGCGCATCGCAGTAAAGCGCGTCCTTGCGGATGTCGAAATAGAAGGCCGAGAGCTCGACATTCATGAAGTTCGACAATGTGTGCGCCACGCGCTTGAAGTCGTAATTCATGTAAGCCTTGCGCACGAGCTCGTCGAGCTCGGCCAGGCGGTGCAGGATAACGCGTTCGAGTTCCGGCATGTCGGCGACGTTGACACGTTCCGCATCGTCGAAGCCCGAGAGATTGCCGAGCAGGTAGCGGAAGGTGTTGCGGAGCTTGCGGTAGGCCTCGACATTCGACTTGATGATGTCGTTGCCGATGCTGTGGTCTTCCCAGTAGTCGGTGTTCGCGACCCAGAGGCGCAGGATGTCCGCGCCGTTCTGCTTCACGATCGCCTCGGGCTCGATCGCGTTGCCGAGCGACTTCGACATCTTGAGACCCTTATCGGTCAGCGTCATGCCGTGGGTCAGCACCTGCCTGTAAGGAGCGCGGCCACGCGTGCCGCAGCTTTCGAGGAGCGACGACTGGAACCAGCCGCGATGCTGGTCGGAGCCTTCGAGATAGAGATCGGCGGGCGAGGGGATGCCCCGCGCTTCGAGCACGAAGGCATGCGTGGAGCCGCTATCGAACCAGACATCGAGAATGTCGGTCACGCGCTCGTAATCCGCCTCGTCGTACTCATTGCCGAGGAAGTCGCTCGCCGGGCGCTCGAACCAGGCATCCGCGCCTTCCTTCGCCACCGCGTCCACGATGCGCGCATTGACCTTTTCATCGCGCAGCAATTCGCCGGTTTTCGTATTCACGAAGAGCGTGAGCGGCACGCCCCAGGCGCGCTGGCGCGACAGCACCCAGTCGGGCCGCGTCTCGACCATCGCATAGATGCGGTTGCGGTTGCGCGCGGGCACCCAGCGCACCTTCTCGATTTCCTCGAGCGCCACCTGCCGGAACGGCTTGCCGCCCGCCGCCTCGATCTTCGCGTCCATCGCGACGAACCATTGCGGCGTGTTGCGGAAGATGAGCGGCGCCTTGGAGCGCCAGGAATGCGGATAGGAGTGCGTCACCTTGCCCTTGGCAAGCAGCGCGCCCGCCTTTTCCAGTTCCTCGATCACGGCGGCATTGGCGTTGCCTTCCTTGCCCTGCCGCGTGAGGACGAACTTCCCCGCGAAGAGCGGCACGTGGTCGTAATAGACGCCTTCCTCGTTCACGGTTTCAGGGATGCCCTTCTGGCCGAAATTCTCGACCCAGATCATGTAGTCGTCCTGGCCGTGGCCGGGCGCCGTATGCACGAAGCCCGTACCCGCCTCTTCCGTCACATGATCGCCGGCGAGCAGGGGAACATCGAAGTCGTAGCCCTGGCCTCGGAAGGGATGCGCGCAGACGATGGCCGAAATCTCGTCGGCTTCCACTATTCGCAGTGGCGTGAGTGTGACTTTTGCGCTTCGCTCGATTTCAGGTCGAAGACTGTCTGCAACAATTACACGTCCGCTAACAACGACTTCGCCATCCTGCGTCGACTCTACATCGCAAAGTACATAGTCAATCTTGGGAGAATACGAAATTGCTCGATTGGCCGGTATCGTCCAAGGTGTTGTAGTCCAGATAATGACTGCCGATCCTTTGATGCTAGTGTTTGCATCGGCATCCAGATTGAATTTGTCAGCCAGCTTCTGATTGTTCTGAGTGATCTTCTTTTCAAGATCCGCGTCGAAACAAACCACCGGAAACTTTACCCAGATGGTGTGGCTTACATGGTCGTGATACTCGACCTCCGCTTCGGCGAGCGCGGTCTTTTCCACCACCGACCACATGACGGGCTTCGAGCCCCGATAGAGCGAGCCGTTCATCAGGAACTTCTGGAATTCCTCGACGATCTTCGCTTCGGCGTCGAAAGACATGGTGAGGTAGGGATTGTCCCATTCGCCGGAGACACCGAGGCGCTTGAACTCCTCGCGCTGCACATCGACCCAGTGCTGCGCGAATTCGCGGCATTCGCGGCGGAACTCCAGCGGCGGCACCTCGTCCTTGTTGAGGCCCTTCTTGCGGTACTTCTCCTCGATCTTCCACTCGATCGGCAGCCCGTGGCAGTCCCAGCCGGGCACGTAAGCCGCGTCCTTGCCCATCATCTGCTGCGAGCGCACGACGATGTCCTTCAGGATCTTGTTCAGCGCATGGCCGATATGGATGTTGCCGTTCGCGTAAGGCGGGCCGTCATGCAGGACGAAGGTCTCGCGGCCCTTCGCCTCTTCGCGCAGCCGCCTGTAGAGATCGAGCTTCTGCCAGCGCGCCAGCCATTCGGGCTCGCGGACGGGAAGTCCGGCCTTCATCGGAAAATCGGTTTTGGGGAGGAAAAGCGTGTCGCGATAGTCGCGGCCGGTCGGGTTTTCGTCGGTGGACATGGAGGGTCCCAGCTATTCGGGGTTGCGCGATTGGAAAACAGAAACACCCGGCTCATGCCGCGCGGGACCGTCAGGTTCCCTCAGCGGCAGGCCGGGCCCGTAATTCGCGCTATCGTGCCGGGGCGAACCCCGTGAAAATCGGGCGTGCTCATGGGACGGGTTTCTAGCAGCCGGCCCCTTAACAGTCCAGTAAAGGCGCGGCTTTCCGGGAGGCCCCCTCCCCGCCTATGATCCGCCCATGCGCCGCCTCATCCCCGCCCTTGTCCTCGCCTTTCTGCTCCCCCTCGCCGCCTGCGGTGAGGAGAGCCCGGTGCTCTCCCGCATCGAGACCTCGGGAGAGCTGCGCGTAGGCCTCACGGGCGACTACAAGCCCTTTTCCTGGGAGGCGCCGGAGGACCGTTTCGAGGGCCTCGACGTCGAGATGGCCGCAGCGCTCGCCGAAGAGCTCGGCGTCCGGCTCGTCATCGTGAAGACGAGCTGGCCCACCCTCATGGACGACCTCGCGGCGGACAAATACGACATCGGCATGGGCGGCATCTCGGTGACCGACGAGCGGAAGGAACGCGCCCTCTTCTCGACGCCGCTCCTCACCGACGGCAAGGCCCCCATCGCGCGCTGCGAGGACAAGGCGCGCTTCGCCACCCTCGACGGGATCGACCGCGAAGGCGTCACCGTCATCGTCAATCCGGGCGGCACCAACGAGAAATTCGCCCGCGCGAACATCCGCAAGGCGCGCCTCGTCCTCCACAAGGACAATGCAACGATCTTCGAGGAGATCGCCGAAGGCCGCGCCGACGTGATGATCACCGATGCCATCGAGACGCGGATCATGGCGCGCGAGCATCCCGAACTCTGCGCGGTGAACCCGGATGCGCCCTTCACGCAATCGCAGAAGGCCTATCTCCTGCCGCAGGACGAGGCCTGGAAGGCGCGCGTCGACGCGTGGCTTGCTGAGATGGAAGAGAGCGGCGGGAAGCGGAAGATTTTTGCGAAGTGGGTGGAGTGAACGCTTCTTACTTCGTCATTGCCGGGCTTGACCCGGCAATCCAGTAGGCGCGCCAGCGCCGTCTTTCTTCGCAAGACTTGGAGATTTCCTGTCCTTCATCCGCCTCGCCCGGCGCCCTGGACCCCCGGGTCAAGCCCGGGGGTGACATGTTTGTTTTGGACAGGGCCCCCGCTCCTCACGCCGCGATAATCCGCTCCACCGCCCGTGCCTTCAGCGCCAGTTTTCCGTCGCCGTTCGTGAACACCGCCTCCACGTAAGCCTGCGTTTTCGACACGTTCAGCACATGTCCCTCGCAGGCGAGCACGCCCTCCGTCACCGGACGGAAGAAATGCGTCTGCAAATCCACCGTCGTGAAGTTCTGGTCGTCCTTCAACAGGGTCATCAACGCGAAGGAACAGGTCTGGTCGGCCAGCGTCGCGAGATAGCCGCCGAACACGGCGACGGGGTTCATGTAGGCGGGATCGACCGGCCAGTCGTAGCGGATGCGGCCGGGCTCCAGCACGGTCAGCTTCCCCGCATAGAGATTGAGCGCCGTCACATGCGGCGGCGCCTTCTCCATCTCGCCCTTCTCGATCCGCTTCAGAATATTTCCCCAGCTCGGCATCAGGTCTCCGTCTGCTTTTCTGTTTTTTGGGTTATCGCCGCCGCATCGGCCAGCATCTCCTGCAGCCCGATCAGCTCGTTATAGCGCTGGAAGGTGACGCGCAGCTCGCTTGCGGGCAAGCCCTCCCCTTTCAGCAGCGTCTCGTAAACGCCTTCAAGCCGCGCGGTGACGGCAAGCAAAGCCGATACCGGAAAGAGCGCGATCCTGAAACCCAGCGCCTCCAGCGCCTTCGCGCCGAGATAAGGCGTCTTGCCGTCCTCCACGATATTGGCGACGAGCGGCACGCCCTTGAAGGTCTCCGCCACTTTCCGCAGTTCGTCTTCGCCCTGCGGCGCCTCGATGAAGAGAATGTCCGCGCCCGCCTTGAGGAAAGCCTCGCCGCGCCGGAGCGCCTCGTCGAGCCCGTGCGTCGCGCGCGCGTCCGTCCGCGCCATCACCTTGAAGCTCTTGCTGCCGCGCGCTTCCGCCGCCGCGCGGATCTTCGCCGCCGCCTCCGCGACAGACACGACTTCCTTGCCTTCCATATGGCCGCAGCGTTTCGGGAAGACCTGGTCCTCGATCTGGATGCAGGCCGCGCCCGCCGCTTCATAGGCGCGTGTCAGCCGCGCTGCGTTCAGCGGCCCGCCATGCCCGTTGTCGCCATCGGCGATCAGCGGCACCGGCGCGCATGACGCCGCAATCGCGCGCACGCGCTCGGTCATTTCCGCCGCGCTCACAAGGCCGATATCGGGCAGGCCGAAGCTCGCCCCCGACACGCCGAAGCCCGTCATGTAGACCACCTTCGCGCCCGCCTTCGCGGCAAGCTTCGCCGACAGCGCGTCATAGGCACCGGGGGCGACGAGAATACCGGGCCCCGCCAGGAGTTCATCGAGGCTCGTCATGCTTTCTCTTCTTTCCTGCCACTGCATTTCTTCGAACCGTCCGCTTTCCCACCACAGGCGCCTCTCCCCAGTCCGCGCTGACGATCCGCGCGAGATCGTTCACCGTCTTCGCGCCCAGCCGCACCTCGAGTTCCGCCTCGAGCGTCAGCACGATCTCGAGCGCTTCCTGTCTCATCTCCGCCCCCTCCGGCGCAAAGCTCACGAGCTTGCAGCGCGCATCCTCCGGGTCCGGCGCCATGTAGATAAGCCCCTTTTGCTCCAGCTCCCGCAAGGCTGTGTTCATCGACTGCCGCGTCACGCCCAGCAGCCGCGCAAGCTCGCTCGGGCGGCGCACGCCTGCATGAACATAGACCATGGCCATCGCCTCAAGACGGCGCACGCCGCCATGTCCGCGCGCATCGAGGCTCTTCTGCAGCGCGCCATCGAACCAGATGAAACGGTTGAGCAGCTGCGCCATCAGAAGGCCGGGTTTTCTTTCCATGCCGGTCATTCTCTCTCTACGGGCTCTCTCCACGGGACGGATATCCGCTTGAGTCATTCGTAAGTTTATCTTACGTTTTTCTCCGCCATGCAACGGGAGGATGGGCATGCCGAGATTGAGACAGGTTGCGAAGGCGGATGCGGACCCCTTCGCGCAGCAACTCTACAAGATACTGTTCGGCGACCGAGACCCGGTGAAGGAACCCGGCACGGCGACAGGTACGCCCGGCAACTGGTGGACCGTCTTCGCGCTGGTGCCGGATGCCTTCAAACATACGACCGAAGGTTTCCAGTTCTACCGGAGCCCCAACCGCAAGCTCGATCCGAAACTGCGTGAACTCGGACAGATCCGTGCCGGCTTCGCGCGCGGCTCGCAATTCGTCTTCTCGCAGCATTGCAAGGCCTGCCGCGACGTCGGCCTCAGCGAGGAACAGATCGAAGCAATCCCCCATTGGCAGATTGCCGATTGCTACGCGCCCGTCGAGCGCGCTCAACTGGTGTCACTCCGTCTACACGAAGGATCCGAACGGGAATTTCGTCGAGTTCTGCCTCACCACCGGCGCCTTCAGCCCCGCCGACCGCGAGGCGGCGCTCGCCGCTCTCACCGCGGAGAAGCCCGATTTCTCGAAGCCGCCGGCGAACGTGCAGTTCCACAAGCCGAAAGCGGCCTGACGGCGGCACCGGCAGCGATCCGTCTTTCCGTGGTGAAGCCGGGGTGAGGCTTCCCTCCAACTCGTCATTGCGAGGAGCGGCGAAGCCGCGACGCGGCAATCCAGGGCCTCATACACCGAGCAAACCGCCCTGGATCGCCACGGCTGCTACGCAGCCTCGCGATGACGAACGAAGGAGAAAGACCCGCCCCCTCAAAACGACAGGCTGATCTTCCCCATCACCGTGTAGTTCGCGGCACCCGCAGCGCCGACATCCGCGATGCCGGTCGTCATCTTCATGTTCAAGAGGTCGTCCAGCGCTTTCAGCGCCACGCCCGTTTCGATATCGCCGGTGAGGTCGGCGCTGACCTTTTCCGGCGTCGCCGACCAGTCGCGCTCCGACCTGTCGAAGGTCCAGTGGGCTTCGAGATTCGCGTAAGGCCGCATTGTCGAACAGCAGCCGGATTCCGGCACGTCATAGACGAAGCCGTTGCGCCAGGTTGCGCGGCCGCGCGAGCGGACCTCGCCATGGGCGGAGGGGGAATCGAGCGCAAGCCGGTTGAGGCTCACCTCACCCGCAGGTTTGAACTGCAGATCGCCGAAGCGCCACGCCCCATCGAGACTTGCGCCGGAATGAAGGCTCGCGCCGCGATAATCGGCGCGATAGCTCTTGCCGTGCACCCAATCCGATCGCGTGCCGGCGCCCGCGAAAGCGCGCAAGCTCAGATGTTCGGTCAGGCCGTGGGTCACGAAAGGCGAAACATGGATCGACTCCGCGCCCCAGCCGGTCGCCGTGTCGCGCCAGGAGCGGCCCCAGCTTACCACCGCGCCGATCTTCGTCGTCTCTCCAAGCGGCCAGGCAGCACCCCCTGAAACGACCAGCCGGTGCTTCGCGCCGTCCAGCGTCCAGGCGCCGCTCGTCTCGCTCCATATCTGCATCTCTTCGGGCAGAAGCGGTCGGGTTTCGCCAAGCAGCATGTTCTCGGCATATCCGGTCGCGATGCGCGCGAAGGGAATGACGCTGTCGCTGCCCTTAACCGCATCCTCTTCATGGCGGGGCGCACTTTGCGGGATTGCGAAGCGTTCGGCGATACGGCGCCGGTCCGCGTCATCGAGCCGCAGGGGACTTTCCTTACGCACAAGGCGACGGTCGAGCGCCGCCATTTCCTCATCCGAGACCCAGCCCGTGCGGATGCGCTGCGGTGCTTTCGGTGCGGCGCCGGGCGGCGGCAGGGTTCGGCTCAGCACGGCGAGGTAGCGCGCCGACTGTTCGGCGGTGATTTTCTTCTCCGCCTGCAGCGTCCGCACGGCGGCTACCTGCCAGCTGTGAACGATGCGGCGAATGTAGCGCAGCGCATAGGCGCGGCGCGCGGCCGTGCTCCTCACGCCCGGCGGTTCCGCGCGCGGCACGGCGGGCCGCATCGTGTCGTAGCCCGCGCGCCATCCCTCCTTCAGCGCCTGCCGGCGCGCCTCCTCGAAGAGGCCGACAGGAAGCCCCATGCTGGCTGCGGCCGGCCCCGGCTGGCAGCGCGGGCAATCCGCGCGCGCCGCCAGCGCCGCGACCGTGAGGCCCGCGATCTCGTGCAGGTCGGGCAGCGGCGGCAGCGGAGCCCTGCGGGGTGCGGCTAGAAAGGAGGAGACGGGTGGCGGTTTCGGGCGGCTCGCAGGTGCGCCGTTCAGCAGCTTCTCATGCGCTTCCAGCACCGCGAAATGATCGGCAAAGATCGCGCCGTCCGGCGGACCCTCGAAACCGGCACGCGCGGGCGCCGCCGGCCACCCCATGAGCAGCCCGCAGACGAGCACATAGCCGGCGACGGCGCGCAAACGCCGCTCGGAGTTCGCCATGACGCGATCCTCGGCATCGTCGTTTTCGGGTCGGTCCGGCTCGATTTTCGATGAGTGTGCAGAAGTCCCGCCCTCTGCCCCGGTACCGTCGTCAATTTACGGGCGGGCGTGGTTAACAGGAAATGAAAACATCGGCACGGGTGCCTGCGGGGGTGCATTTTGAGATCATTTTCCCCTGCCGCTGCCACACACATTCCATAAGACGAGTATCGTCCGTGTACGAATGTTTTTGCGCCGCGCCGGTTACGGAAACTATCCTTGCCTCAGAAGCTCGGCGGGGTGCAGGCGGAAACGATCACGCAATCGATGGTGCCGGGGTTGCGGAAGCGGTGGGGAAGGCGGGAGTCGAAGTAGTAGGCGTCGCCCGCAACGAGGCGGCGGACCTCGCCGCCGACGGTGAGCTCGAGGACGCCGGAGATGACGATGCCGCATTCCTCGCCGGCGTGGGAGAGCATCTCGTCGCCCGTATCGGCGCCTGGCGTGTAGCGCTCATGCATCATCTGAATTGCGCGGCCGCGGGTGTCGCGCCCGACAAGACGGAAGGAAACGTCGCCGCCCGCGATCTCGCGCAGTTCCTTCGCCTCGTAGAAGACCCTGGAGCGCGGCTTGAGGTCCAGCGTCAGGAAGTCCGCAATGGACATCGGGAAGCCGTCCAGCACCTTTTTCAGGGAGCCGATGGAGGGACTAATGCGGTTCTGCTCGATGAGCGAAATCGTGCCATTGGTCACGCCCGCCCGCTTCGCCAGCTCGCGCTGCGACAGGCCGTGCATCTTGCGCAATTCACGCAGGCGCGTGCCAATATCGGGGCTCGCCTCGCCGCCCTCGGGCTTTTCCATGCCCTCGGCGACGGGCGCCGAACGGTGCGCGCGTCTGAAGTCCCCTGCCATTTGTCTAGAATACTAAACGCTTCCGGCGAAGTCACGCAGGAGAATGCTTGCTTTCGGCGCGGCGCGGACTTTCAATCGCAGAAATTATTAAACGGAGGCATATCCCATGAGCGCCGCTGCGACGCCGAACGACCTCGAATCCTTCTGGCTGCCCTTCACGCCGAACCGTCAGTTCAAGCGCGAACCGCGGATCGTGTCGCGGGCGAAGGACATGTATTACTACAAGCCCGACGGGACAGCCGTGCTCGATGCGACGGCGGGCCTGTGGTGCTCCAATGCCGGGCATTGCCGCGAACCCATCGTGAGGGCGATCCAGGAACAGGCCGGCGAACTCGATTTCGCGCCTTCCTTCCAGTTCGGTCATCCGAAGGTCTTCGAACTCGCGAGCCGGATCGCCGAGCTCGCACCGGGCGACCTCGACCACGTCTTCTTCTGCAATTCGGGATCGGAAGCCGCCGACACGGCGCTGAAAATGGCGATCGCCTATCACCGCGCCAACGGCGAGGGCACGCGTACGCGTCTCATTGGCCGCGAGCGCGGCTATCATGGCGTCGGCTTCGGCGGCATTTCGGTCGGCGGCATGGTCGCCAACCGGAAATTCTACGGACCGCTGCTCGCCGGCACGGACCACCTGCCGCATACCTATAACCGCGCCGAGCAGGCCTTCACGGTGGGCGAACCCGAATGGGGCGCGCATCTCGCCGACGAATTGCAACGCCTGGTCGACCTCCACGACGCATCGACCATCGCGGCCGTGATCGTCGAACCGATGGCGGGATCGACGGGCGTGCTGCCGCCGCCGAAAGGGTACCTGAAGCGCCTGCGCGAACTCTGCGACAAGCACGGCATCCTTCTGATTTTCGACGAAGTCATCACGGGCTTCGGACGGCTCGGCCATGCCACCGCATCGGAACGCTTCGGCGTGACGCCGGACATCATGACCTTCGCGAAGGGGGTCACGTCGGGCACGGTGCCGATGGGCGGCTGCGTGGTGCGCAAGCATATCTACGAGGCCTATCAGACGGGCGCCGATCACGCGATCGACCTCTTCCATGGCTATACCTATTCCGGCCATCCGCTTGCCGCCGCGGCGGCGCTCGCGACGCTCGACCTCTATCGCGACGAAGGGTTGTTCGAACGCTCGCGCAAGATGGAACCCGTGATCGCGCAAGGAGCGATGGGGCTGAAGGATCACAGCCTCGTGCAGGACATCCGCACCATCGGTTTCGTGGCCGCCTTCGACCTCGCGCCCGTCGAGGGGCTTCCCGGCAAGCGCGGCTTCGACGCCATGCGCGTCGCCTTCCACGAGGAGAACATGATGGTCCGCGTCTCCGGCGACACCATCGCTTTTTCGCCGCCCCTCATCGCGGAGGAAAAACACATCGACGAGGCCTTCGACAAGTTCCGCCGGACGCTCGACAAGGTGTCGTAGAATATTATTCCTTATACGGACCGAATGGACGGGGACAAGGCAACTTGTCCCCGTTTTTCGTGGATAAATCGCACCGACTGTCACGCGAATGTCATCGTAACGTCACATCCGGCGCGCTTGTCCCCGGGTGTTTAAAATATTGTGAAATCCCCGGGTGGGGATAAGGGCCCGGCACAGGCCACAGAGGCGTGCCGGCCGCGGAGCGGGCGCATGACCCCGCGCCGGTATTGGTCGTCGCCAACTGGGTAAAAGCAGTATTGATTGAAATCACCAACCATAGTTCAAGTGTTGGCGCTTGGGATTTCAGTGTGGTTTAATTTTGGATGGCAAAAAGCCTGCGAGCAACCATAGAGCGTCGCAGTTGTCAGATTGCGGCGGCGAAAGGGAAAAGATGACCGAACGCCTTCAGCTCTGCCACTTCTGGCGTCCTGATAATATTGGCGATTACAAAGTGCATTTTGCTCGTTGGAACAGCGAAGACCAGCCATTGCGCGTTCTTGCCCGCAGTCTTGATGAATGGAAAGCTTGGCAGGAGTGGTATCCCGGCAAGAACGATTTCAATCGCCCTTACATTTTCTCGCTGGCTCAGCTACCGGAAGCCAAAGATTTCTGGATGTTCGGTGGCATATGAAGAGTAAATGGAACGGAAGTCCGTGATGATGGACGCAGATATTATCAAGTCGCACTTCACGGTGATCTTCGCTCTCTTGTTGGTCGCCTCACGCTTCATCGTGTGCACAGGGATCGTGGCACACGGCTAAAACTCGAAAGCCACTACGAGGACTTTGTGGTCAGCGAGATATTACCTGAGCGGTACACCGGACGCTCTTTTCCTGGATACGACTCGGTCAACTTGAGTTTTCAGGAACTTGAAAGCTTGACAGGCCACAATCGGCAGGATTGGGCCACTGCTCTTGGCCACGTCAAAGGCGTCTATCTGATCACAGACACGAATTCGCACCGCCAATACGTGGGCTCTGCGTACGGAGATTTTGGGGTCTGGTCCCGGTGGCGAATGTATACCGAAAATGGGCATGGCGGGAACGCCGGAATGCGCGATCTATTGAAAAATTATGATCTCGACTACTGTCGCAAGCATTTCCGTTTCACGTTGCTTGAGCACCACGACGCTCGAACAGACGATACAATAATTCTCAGAAGAGAAGGGTATTGGAAGCAGGTGCTTGATACACGAAATGTGGAGACTGGCCTCAATCGTAACTGAAGGGCAAGTTATCGCAAGGCCTTGCCAACCGCCCGCGAAACCATCGCATCCACGACTTCCGGCGGGGGTGTAGTAGGAGCCGGTGCGCTTTCTCAGGTCGTTGTCATAGACCTCCAGAAAGTCTTCATAGAAGTAAAGCCAGGCTTCCGGCTTGTCCTTCGTCAACGCCGTCCAGTCGACTTCCTCAAGAACGCGCGTCAACGTGTCGAGCGAGGTTTTCAGCGCTTCCCGGTTTTCCGGGTCGTCGGTCAAAAGACGAAGCGCCGTCGAGATGAGCGAACTCGATTTGCGGAGTTCCAGCGCCGCATGGTCAATTCCGCCCGCGAGCGAGATGTCCCGCGCCCGCGCAACGAGCAAGCCGAAGGTCACGGCTTGCGCATAGCCATCGGCGAACTCATCATCCGATGCCTGCGGAAAAAGAAGCGAACGCCATTCCTTCGCAAGCTCCAGTAGAGCCGAGTTGCTGCGCTGCAAGTCTTCCGTCACCTCATCGCGAAGAAAACGGCAAAGACGAGCAGACAAGCCCGCCAACTGTTTCGCGGTGCGCGGCGCAATCGGCTTCCACTGAAGGAAGCCGGAGATCAGCGGCAGGAGCGAAGGCGGCGCCGAGAGCGAGGCACCGGCGGTTTCGATGTCGCCCTTGAGGTGGACCACCTCGCCCTGCAGCTCGCCATCCTGCCAGAGACTGAAGCTGTTTCCGTCCGTGTAAATCAGATTGGGAAGGGAACTCAGCTTTTCCCATTGCTTCCTGTCATGCGGATCGGAGAAGCGGCGCGGACCGCCGCGCAAATGCCAGATGACGTTCGGCGCCCAGGCGCCGCCGATGATCGACATGCATTCGAGCAGCGGACAGGCGGAGCCCGGATCGACGCCGGGCTCCGTACCGCAAGGGAGAACCGGAGCCATGTCCGACGACCACAGGGCTGTGACGCAACAGCTCAAGACCTGTTTCAACGGCCTCTACTACAGCGACGCGGTGCTGCTGCGCCGCGTGCTGCACCCGGAAGCCCGCTATGTGACAGCGACAGGCGATGAGCTCGTGAACATCGGTATGGGGAAATATCTCTCGATCATCGAGACAAGGGTTTCTCCGGCAAGCCGGGGCGAGGAGCGACGCGACGAGATCGTCTCCATCGACTTCGCCGGGCCGAAGACCGCTTTCGCGAAGGTGCATTGCGCGGTGGGCGAGCGCTATTTCACCGACTTCCCCACCTTCATCAAGGCGGAGGGGCGTTGGCAGATCATCTCCAAGGTGTTCCACTACGACATCGCCGACGCGAAACAGGACGATGCAAAGCAGGGTTCGGCTCATGAACATCAATGACGATTTCGCGGCGCGGGCCGCCGTTCACGCGGACGCGCTCGACTGGGTGCCCTCGCCCATGCCGGGGGTGGAGCGCAAGATGCTCGACCGCGTGGGCGGCGAGGTGGCGCGCGCGACGACCATCGTGCGTTATGCGCCGGGCAGCCATTTCTCGCCGCATATACACAGCGGCGGCGAGGAATTCATCGTGCTCGACGGTGTGTTCCAGGACGAGCACGGGAATTATCCGGCGGGAAGCTATGTGCGCAACCCGCCGACCTCGCGCCATACGCCCGGTTCGGAGCCGGGCTGCACGATCTTCGTGAAGCTCTGGCAGTTCGATCCGCGGGACCGGACGCATGTGCTCATCAACCTGTTCGACAAGCAGCCCGCTCCGGTGACGGGTCAAGCGGGCGTTAACGCGACCGATCTTTTCCGCGATGCACGGGAGAGGGTAAGCACCGAGTTCTGGCAACCGGGCGCACAGATCGCGCGGGCGAACGAAGGCGGGATGGAAGTGCTCTGCCTGAAGGGCGGGTTCGAGGAAGGCGGCGAAGGCTTTGCCGAATGGTCGTGGCTGCGGCTGCCGCCAGGCATGCCGCTCGACGCACAGGCAGGCGCGAAGGGCGCCTTCCTCTGGATCAAGGAAGGCCACCTTCGATTCATCGACAGGGAGATCGCCGCCGTAAAAGCGGCGTCCTGAACGTCAGAGGTCGTTCTTGCCCGCCTTCGCAGCCGACTCGCGCTCGGCCCAGCCGAAGACACCTTTCGACATGAGCGAGAGCTCGGCCTTGCGGCGCGCGCCGTAAACATTGGCGCGGGACATGTGCGCGTCGCGGTTTTCGGGTTCGGCGAGCGTTGCCGCCTCAGCGAGGTGGCAGGCGAGGCGCATATCCTCTTCCCTGCCCGTCGCGGCGAGTTCTTCGGCGCGACGGCAAAGCGTCGCCACGCCGCCCGCGAGGCGCGCGATCTCGGCCGCGACGATGGCATCCGGCGCGGGCTTCAGGCGCGAGGGATTGCCGTCGTACCAGCCGCCATAGAGGCGCCAGATATTGTGGATGATGAATTCCGGTTCGTCATAGACGGGCTTGAGATAGGGCTTGTCCATGAAATGCGCGGGCAGTTTCACGCCATGGATCAGGTCGTCGAGGCGGGCGCCGTCGTTCATCATCTGGAGCGAGCGGGAGACGAGGAATTCGAGCGCGGAGGCAATCGTGTCGAGCACGCCCGCGATGCGCGCCTTGCCGGCGATGGGAAGGCCATGAGCCGGGAGCAGAAGCTCCGGCTCCTTCGCCGCCATTTCGCGCAGCGCCTTCGCCCATTCGAGCGGGAAGCGCTGCACCTTTTGCGGGTTGCCGGCATTCGGAAAGACCCAGGTGACGAAATCGCCCGAGCAGATCGCTTTATGTTCCGGCACCCAGGCCCAGAGATGATCGTCCGTCTCGCCGATGGCATGGCGCAGCTCGAAGCGGAGATCGCCGGAACGGAACTCCATCGCCTCGCGGAAGGTGACGTCGGGATCGACCCAGGGATCGGGACCGAAGCGGCGGGGCGGCGGCGGCGTGCCGTCCTTGTTGCCCTCGCTCATGCCCATGCGCAATTCGGTGGCGGGGGCGAACTGGCGCGCATTGATGGTGAAGTTGTAGCCGTTGGTGAGCTCGTAGCGGCGGAAGCGCGGGAGCACGTTCTCGTGGCCGGTGATGCGCGGGCGCGGACGGCCCTTTTCGCAGGCCTCGCAGACGAAGGCGCCGGTGCCGCCGACATGGTCGGCATGGCCATGCGTGTAGCAGATATGGGCGACCGGCTCGTCGGACCATTTGCGCAGCGACTTCAAAACGCCCTGCCCGAAAGCCTCGAGGCTCGTGTCGAAGAGGACGAGGCCGTCGCCGGTGCGGAAGGCGACGACATGGGAGAAGGCCTCGATGAGGGCGATACCGTCCGCAACCTCGGAAAGCTCCGTCGTCGGACGGTTGACGAGGCCCGCGCCTTCATAGAGGTCGTTGTCGATGTAGCGCGCGGAGGTCGCGAGAAGATCGGTCATGTTTCTCTCCCTTTTTGCCCATGATAGCGGGCGCGAGCGATTTGCGCCGGAGACTATTCGGGGGAGAGATATTATCTACAATGCTCGGACAAAATTCCGTGAGGCGGAATTAGCGCCGGTGCCGCGCATGCAATGACGGGCGCCGCCTATTTCTCTGCCTTACCGACAGTTTCAACATAGGCGCGCAGGACCGCATTGATGCGGCTCTGGTAACCCGGCCCCTGCTTCTTGAAGAAGTCGACCACCGAACGGTCGAGGCGCATGGTGACGGGCTGTGCCGCCTCGGGCATCAGCATTTTTGCCGTTCTGAAGAAATCGGATCCGAGTTCGGGGATGTCGGAATAGTCGATGTCGCTGTCAGGCTTCGCCTTGAGGCGCGCAAGCTCTTCATCCCGTTTTGGCTTCGATCCAGCTTTTGTAGGCCTTGCGCTCATTCCTGTTGGCCTTTCGTGCGGAGACGATCCGTCTTTTCTCGCCGCGCCAGGTGAAGACGACGACAATCACCACAATGCCGTCGATTTCTCCGATGGCGATGTAACGCCGCTCGGCCCCGCGTATCGTCTCATAGCGGCGCGGGTCTTCGGCGAGGAGAACGGGATGCGCGAAAATCTCGACTGCGAGCTCGAAGGAAAGCCCGTGTTTTTCAAGATTGGCGCGGTTCTTCCGGTTGTCCCATTCGTAGCCGTATATTGTCATTTGTATGTATGATTGTCAATATGACTTCGCTGCACGCGCCAAGCCCATCTATTGCTTCTTCAGCCCCAGCATGTTGGCGATGACCTTGTCGAGCGTGGTTTTCGGCGCGAGGTTCATCAGCAGCTTTTCGGCGAGGCGGCCCTTCACCGCCGAATAGCGGATTTTCGGGTTCGGCACCGTCAGCGCCTTGTGAATGAGGCGGCCGAGACGTTCGGCCGGATAGCCGTCGCGTCCCTGGCCGATAAAGACTTTCTGGAATTTTTCCAGGATCGGCAGATAGGGCGAGTTCGAATAGCGCGAGATATCGACCTCCTCCGCCTTGTCCCAGATCGCCGTCTTCACCGGGCCGGGGCCGATGACGACGACGCCGATGCCGAAGAGCATGAGCTCGCGGCGAAGCGCCTCCGAAAAACCCTCGATGGCGAATTTCGACGCCGCATAAGGGCCGATGAAGGGCATGGCGCGGATGCCGCCCACGGAGGAAATGTTGACGATGCGGCCGGGCGCGCCTTTCAGCGAGCGGTCCGTGCCGAGCAGGGGCGCGAAGGCCTGGGTAACGAGGAAGGGGCCGGTGACGTTCACATCCATCTGCTTGCGGAAGTCGTCCGGATCGACCTCGATCAGCGGGCCCGACACGGCGATGCCCGCATTGTTGACGAGGCCGGCCAGCGTCTCGCCCTTCAGCGCGGCGCGGACTTCCTCTGCCGCGCGGCGGATGGCCGCTTCGTCCGTCACGTCGAAAATGAGGGCTGTGAAACTCGCGCCGAGTTCGGACTTCAGGCGGGCGGCGTCCGCTTCCTTGCGGACCGAGCCGAAGACGTGAAAGCCTTTTCCCGCGAGCACTTTCGCGGCGGCATGACCGATGCCGGTGGACACGCCCGTGACGACGACGGATTTCATTTCTTCTGCCTCTCTCTTCTCCATTCACCCTCCCCTCGGGGAGGGTCGAAATTTGCAGCGCGTCAGCGGAGCAAATTTCGGGGCGGGGGTAAAGCGGCAAAGGAGCCCCCCGCCCCGAGAAATTCCGCGCAGGCTTGAATTTCTCGACCCGCCCCCAGGGGCGGGTGGGAACAGAAGCAGGTGGCACTTCTCACAGGTCAAGGTCGTAGCGCAGCCAATCGGTACGCTGAGCGATCTTGTCGTAGAGAAGCTGCGCCGTGTTGTTCGTGCGCGCGGTCTGCCAGTAGATGCGGAGCCAGCCTTCGGCGCGGCCCTTGTCCGCGAGCGCCTCGATCAGCGCGCGGCCCACGCCGCGACCCCGTGCCGCTTCGTTCACATACAGGTCTTCGAGATAGCAGACGGGCTTCGGGCTCCAGGTGCCGGGATGGAGGATCGCATGGGCAAAGCCGAGCGGGCCTTGCGCGTCTTCCGCGATGAGACCGACATGGCCCGGTGCCGCGCTGACAAAGCGGGCCCATGTGCTCTCGCTCACCGCGGGCGGCAGCGAGGTTTCGTAGAAGGCGAGATAGCCCGCCCACATCTTGTCCCAGGCCGCGCGGTCGGCGGCGGCGAAGGGACGGATGGTGAGCGGGCTTTTCATTGCGTCAGGCAACCTTCACATCAGGCAGCGGTGGCGCCGCCGTCGATGACCATGGTCTGGCCGGTCATGAAGGCGCCGGCGGGGCTCGCCAGGAAGACAGCCGCGCCCGCGATCTCGTCCGGCATGCCGATGCGCTTCAGGGGCGCGCCGGAGGTCGAGCGTTCGAGGATTTCGGGATTGTCCCACAGGGCCTTGGCGAAATAGGTCTTGATGAGGCCCGGCGCGATGCAGTTCACGCGCACATTTGAGGGGCCGAACTCGACCGCGAGATTGCGCGCGAGTTGCATGTCGGCCGCCTTCGAGACGCAATAGGCGCCGAGGATGGGCGAGCCGCGCAAGCCGCCGATGGAGGAAATGATGGTGATGGAGCCGTCCTTGCGCTCGACCATCTGCGGCAGGACCATGTGCGCCAGCCAATGGTTCGACTTGATGTTGGCCGACATGATCTTGTCAAAGGCGTCGTCGGGCAGGTCCTTCGAGGGGCCGAAATAGGGGTTCACGGCGGCATTGCAGACGAGGCTGTCGACCCGGCCCCATTTTTCCATCGTCTTGTCGACGAGGCGCTGCAGATCGCCCTTGTCGGAAATGTTGCAGGGGACGGCGATGGCGCTGTCGGCGAATTTCGCGTTGATCTCGCCGGCGACCTTGTCGCAGGCATCGCCCTTGCGGCTCGAGACGACGACCCTGGCGCCATGCTCGGCCATGCGGTGGACGATGGCCTCGCCGATGCCGCGCGTGGAGCCGGTGACAATCGCCACCTTTCCGCTCAAATCGAACAATGTCATGTGACTCCTCCTCCTTCAGGTTCTTTGCTTCCGGTTCCTTCGGCCTTCTTGCAGGCGAGCGGCCGGTTTTTCCGTGTTCAAATCGGTTCTCGCGGGGCCGTGGCTTTGATAGGCTTGAGCGGACCAGCGGGGTATGGGGTCTTCATACACCATCGGGCTTCCAAACCACAGGCGGGACCTCTCTCGATCCGGCCCATGATCCGGACCCGGGGCAACATCAATCGGAGCGAAAAATGCTGATGAAGAAATTTGCGATACTGGCGGTTTGCGCGAGCTTCGGGCTTGCCGCGTGCCAGACGCAGGATCCCTATACCGGCGAACAGAAGACGAGCAAGGCCACCTATGGCGCGCTCATCGGCGCGGTGGGCGGCGCGCTCGCGGGTGGCCTGATCGGCAAGGGCGACGCCCGGGACCGGCGCGAGCGGGCGCTGATCGGCGCGGGCGTCGGCGCGCTGGCGGGCGGCGGCGTCGGCTACTACATGGACAAGCAGGAAGCCGAACTCACGCAGCGGCTCAGGGCGTCGGGCGTCAGCGTCACGCGCGTCGGCAACGACATCATTCTCAACATGCCGGGCAATGTGACCTTCGCGACGGATTCGTCGGACATCAATGCCCGCTTCTATGAAGTGCTGAACTCGGTTGCGATCGTACTCAAAGAGTACGACAAGACGCTGATCGACGTGACGGGACATACGGACTCGACGGGTTCGGACCAGTACAATCTCGAACTGTCGCAGAAGCGCGCGAGCAGCGTTGCGAATTATCTGATGGCCCAGGGGCTCGACGCACGGCGCTTCTACATCGTGGGCGCGGGCGAGAGCCAGCCCATCGCGACGAACGACACGCCGGAAGGCCGCGAGCAGAACCGGCGCGTGGAAATCCGGCTCTCGCCGCTGACCACGAGCTGATTGCGGATTCATCCGTAAGCGGAAGGCCCGGCAGAGATGCCGGGCCTTTTTCGTTTTTCGACCGGCCTTTCTTCCCACCCTCCCCTTTGGGGAGGGTCGAAATTTGCGAAGCGAAAGCGAAGCAAATTTCGGGGCGGGGAATGAGTATGCGCCTCCCCCGCCCCGAAAAATTCTTCGCATCCGCTCGAATTTTGTCGACCCGCCCCCAGGGGCGGGTGGGAAGAGAGACTTTGCTCCAATCACGAACCCAAGCACTTCTAAGGTGCGGGAAACTGCGTCAGCGGATTGTAGGGCATGTCGGTGTTGCCGTAGTCGACGCCCATATGGGTGAGTTCGGAGGTCACCTGCGAGCGGTGATGGGTGGCGTGGTTGAAGAGTTGCGACCACCAGAAGCTGCGCGGCATGCGGCGGCCGGACGGCATGACGATCGTCTCGTCGAACCAGCCGGGCGCGGCGCTTTCGCAGGACAGGCGCAGCCGCGCATCGAGGCCGATGCGGGCGGCGCGGAGATTATCGAACTCCGTTTCCATGCGGCGCTTCGGATCGAAAGGCGGCGGCATGACGCCCTGGATGTAACCGAAGAGATGCGTGTCGACCATGAGGATATGGTCGAGCGTCGCGGCCATGTCGCCGAAGAACATGCCGCGGGGCCGCGTCAGTTCCTCGCGAGGTAGCGCCGCGAGCACACCGAAAAGTTTTTCGTTCTGCCACTGATTGCAGCGCGAAAGCTCGACGGCGATGGGCGCGTAGCCGCTCACCGGAGCAGCCTTTCGATCTCATCCACCAGCAGCTTGTCGAGCGGGCTCACCTTGCTCGGATAGAGGGCCACGAGCTCGCCTTCCGGCCCGATCAGATATTTGTGGAAGTTCCAGCGGGGCCGCGCGTCCTCGCCCGCGACCTGCGACACCCAGAGATAGAAGGGATGGGCCTCCGCGCCCACGACCTGCTGCTTGGCGGTCATGGGGAAGGTGACCGAATAATTCACCTCGCAGAAACTGGCTATCTCTTCCTCGGTGCCCGGCTCCTGCGCGCCGAAATCGTTGGACGGCACGCCGATGACGGTGAGGCCGCGCTGGCGGTACCGCTCCCAGAGGCCCTGCAGTTCGCGATACTGGGGCGTGAAGCCGCACTGGCTCGCCGTGTTGACGATGAGAACGGGCTTGCCTGCGAAGCGCGAGAGCGGCAGCGCCTCGCCGGTGATGGTGCGGAATTCGAATTCCCAGGCCGACATCGGATGGCTCCTCGTCTATGCTGCGGCGCTCATTATAGCATGGGCGAGACGGACGGCGAGCGGGGGACTTCATGTGCGATACGCTGGTGGCGCGGGGCGCGGCGACGGCGAGCGGCGCGATGCTCTTCGCCAAGAATTCCGACCGGGAGGCGAACGAGGCGCAATATCCGTATCTCTCGCCCGCCGCAGCGCATGAAGCAGGCGCGCCCCTCCGCTGCACCTATATCGAGATCCCGCAGGCGGCCCGCACTCATGCCGTGCTGCTGTCGCGGCCCTTCTGGATGTGGGGCGCGGAGATGGGGGCGAACGAGCACGGGGTCACCATCGGCAACGAGGCGGTGCATGCGAAGATCGCGCCGGGGTCGACACCCTCGCTCATCGGCATGGACCTGTTGCGGCTGGGGCTGGAGCGCGGCGGAAACGCGCAAGAAGCGCTCGACGTCATCACGCGGCTCCTCGGCGAATTCGGACAAGGCGGGAACTGCGCGCATAAGGGCCGCTTCGAATACCACAACTCCTTCATCGTCGCGGACGCGCGCGATGCCTTCGTGCTCGAAACGGTGGGGCGCGAATGGGCGGTGGAGCGGGTCGCTGCCAAGCGCAGCATTTCGAACGCCTATACGATCGGGCGCGACGCCGAACGGCTGAGCCCGGGCGCGGAGCGGCTCGCCCTCGATCATGGACTGATGACGCAAGGCGAGACGTTCGACTTCGCGGACAGTTTCGCGAACCGGAAGCGCTCGGCGCTTGCCAGCGGACATCAGCGCTGGTGCCGGACGACGGCGCTGCTGACGGGGCATGGGCGCGCACTCGAGGCGCGCGACATGATGCGCTTCCTGCGCGACCACGGCGCACAGGCGGCGCGGCGGCCCGACTGGCGGCCGGACGGTATTCTGGGTGGCGCGGTTTCGGCGCATGCGAGCTACGGGCCGGTCCGCCGCTTCGGGCAGACGACGGCGTCATGGGTGGCGGAGATCGGCGAAGGGCGGGCCGTCCATTGGCTGACCGCGACGGCGGCGCCCGATACGGGGATTTTCAAGCCGGTGTTTTTCGGGCCGGGCTTCGAGGGCGCGGCACTGCCTGACTTCGGACCAGCACCGACGGATATATATGACGGGCGGACGCGCTGGTGGGGCCATGAGCGGCTGCACCGGGCGGTGCTCGGGAACTACCCTGAGCGGCTGGGCGCCTACCGGCAAGAGCGCGACCGGCTGGAAGCGAGCTTCGTCGAGCGGGTGGAGGCCCTGCTCCGGCGGGGCGGGAGCGCGGAAGAGGCTTCGGCCCTTTCCCGCGCCCTCTGGCGGGAGGCGGATGCGGCAGAGGCGCGCTGGTATGAGCGCGTCCGGAAAATCCCCGAAAACCCGGCCTTCCGCCCGTCGGCGCCGATGGCCGCGCATTGGGGAAGTCTGGCGCGGCAGGCGCGGATGAGGGGGTAGGCCCCCTACATAGTTAACGGTTTTGCAAGGGCTGCCGCTTACGGTGAAGAACTGATGAATTTCTTCGGGGCCCTCGATGACGATTTGGGGGAGGGCTCGCGAGCGTTCGGGGAACACCTCGCCATGCCGTTGCCGATCAAGCATTTCGCCGCGACCTTGCTCTATGCCGTCCCGTCGATCGGGCTGGCCTACGGGCTCATCCATTTCTTCGGCTTCGAGCCGAAACTCGCCGCGCTTGGCGGGCTCATCGCGGCGCTGCTCGGCGCGGAGGCGCATGCCGCCATCTCGCGCACCGTCGAACGCAAGGCCGTGCGCAAGGAATTGCAGGAACTGACGAGCCTCGCCGCCGGACTTTCGCGCGATCTCGACGATGCGGCGGACAAGATCGTCGAACTCGAGGAACGCTTCGAGCGCGAGACGACGGAACGCATGGAACGCATCTTCTCGGAAATCCGCGTGATCGAGAGCCTCGTGAAGCGGCTGGCCGAGACGCGCGAATTCACCGGTGCGATTTCGAAGCCGGCCGTGGCGGAGATTGCCGCCCCCATGGAGACGGAAGCGGCGCTTCCCGCCGCCGAGAGCCCCGCTGCCGAAAGCGACGTGCCGCCGCCCAAGCCCGAGAAGCGGCTTGAGCACATGAACGATTCCGAACTGCTGGAGACGATCCGCCGCTCGCTCGAAACGAACCGCGTGGACCTCTATCTGCAGCCGGTGGTGAGCCTGCCACAGCGCAAGACGCTCTACTACGAAGGCCTGTCGCGGCTGCGCACCGACAAGGGCGAGCTCATCATGCCGCGCGACTACATGCGCGTGGCCGAACCCGCCGGCATGATGCCGACGGTCGACAACATCCTGCTCTTCCGCTGCATCCAGGTCGTGCGCAAGCTCGCGCAGCGCAACAGCAAGGTGGGCGTGTTCTGCAACATCTCCGCCTTCTCGCTGCTCGACGAGGACTTCTTCCCGCAGTTCATCGAATACATGCAGCACAATACCGACCTCGCGCAGCACCTCATCTTCGAGTTCAGCCAGATGACGGTGAACGGCGCGGGGCCGGTGGAACGCGCGAGCCTCGAGGCGCTGGCCGCGCTCGGCTTCCGCTTCTCGATGGACCAGGTGACCAATCTGCGCTTCGACGCGGGCTCGCTGCACGACCGCAACTTCCGCTTCGTGAAGGTGTCGGCCGCGACCATGCTCGAGGGCACCTATGCGGCGGGCGACATTCACGCCGCCGACCTCAAGGAACTTCTGCGCCGCAACGGCATCCAGCTCATCGTCGACAAGGTCGAGCATGAGCGCGAGGTGGTGGACGTGCTCGACTTCGATGTCGAGCTTGGACAGGGCTACCTCTTCGGCGAGCCGCGCCCGGTGCGCGAAAGCGTGCTGAAGGACGAGCCGAAGGCGCCGGACATGCCGCTCGCGGCGGATTGAAAAGATCAATCTTTTCAATTAGTTCATGAGCGTTGCGGTTCACAACTCAAAGCTATAGGCTCTTTAGTCTGAATGGAGCCGCCAATGACCAGTTCCCAAATTGCCTATTCGACCAAGGAAGAGGTCGAAAAGTTCAAGAAGGACGCGAAGAAGTTCGCGGACAAAGCGACTGCGAATCCCACAGCCGCGCTGGCCACTCTGGTGGAACTTGGCATCTACACCAAGTCGGGACGGCTAACCTCCGCTTACGGAGGCACCCCCAAGAAAAGGAAAAAGTAGCCTTTGCACAGGCTCTCCTCTTCCTTTGTTCTTGGCTACCACGGCTGCGACAGAGACGTTGCCGAAAAGCTTCTCGCCGGGAGCGAGTTCAACCAAAGTCAAAATGTGTACGACTGGCTCGGCCCCGGAATTTATTTCTGGGAGGCCAACCCTCAGCGCGGTCTGGAATACGCCGCGCTGTTGAAGAGGCTTGGACGAGGCAAAATCCGAAAGCCTGCCGTTGTAGGCGCGGTCATTGAATTGGGCCTTTGCCTCGACCTCACAACCTCAACGAGCAACGAACCGCTTGTTGAAGCGCACAAGAAGCTTTCCAGTATCCATGAAGAGGCCGATCTTGCGCTGCCCGAGAATAGCGGCGACATGATGCGCCGCGATCTGGACTGCGCCGTTATTCGAATTCTGCACAAGATTCGGGAAGACGCCGGTGAACAGCAGATCGACACGATAAAAGGCGCCTTCATTGAGGGAGAGCCGATCTACCCCAATTCCGGGTTTCGAACAGAAACGCATATCCAGATATGTGTTCGGACACCTCAAAGCATAAAAGGCGTCTTTCGGGTGCGGTCATAAGACAGTGACGCTCGGTTGACAGGGGTGCCCCCCCGGCTATCTTGCCCCGGCCTATCACGCCCCCGCAGGAGAGCCGTCCCATGAGCCTTGCCGACCTCAAGCCCGTCATCGAACGCGCCTTCGAGAACCGCGACCAGATCAACGCCCAGACCAAGGGTGAGGTGCGGGACGCCGTGAACGAGGCATTGAACGCGCTCGACAGCGGCAAGGCGCGGGTCGCCGAGAAGTTCCAGGGCAAGTGGGAAGTGCATCAGTGGCTGAAAATGGCCGTGCTGCTGTCCTTCCGCCTCAACGACATGGGGCTGATCGCGGGCGGCCCCGGCAAGGACACCAACTGGTGGGACAAGGTGCCGTCCAAGTTCGAGGGCTGGGGCGAGGCCGAATTCCGGGCGGGCGGCTTCCGCGCCGTGCCGAATTGCGTCGTCCGGCGCTCGGCCTATATCGCGCCGAACGTCGTGCTGATGCCCTCCTTCGTCAATCTCGGCGCCTATGTGGACGAGGGGACGATGGTGGACACATGGGTCACCGTCGGCTCCTGCGCGCAGATCGGGAAGAACTGCCACCTGTCGGGCGGCGTCGGCATCGGCGGCGTGCTCGAACCGCTGCAGGCGAACCCGGTCATCATCGAGGACAACTGCTTCATCGGCGCGCGCTCGGAAGTGGTCGAAGGCGTGATCGTGGGCGAGGGCGCGGTGCTCTCCATGGGCGTCTTCATCTCGGCTTCGACCAAGATCATCGACCGGGCGACCGGCGAGATCCATATCGGCAAGGTGCCGCCCTATTCGGTGGTCGTGCCGGGATCGCTGCCGGGCAAGCCGAACCCGGACGGCTCGCCCTCCCCCAGCCTTTATTGCTGCGTGATCGTGAAAACGGTCGACGCGCAGACCCGCGCCAAGACGGCGATCAACGAACTGTTGCGCGACTGACTTCCGTCATTTGACGAGTTCGGGGGCGCGGGGTACCAAGTTGCCCATGAACGCGCCCGCCTCACCCGCCTCGCCCTACGATCCGCTCGAGATCGCCAAGGAACTCATCCGCTGTCCGAGCGTGACGCCGGAGGATGCGGGGGCGCTTGCCGTGCTCGAACGGTGGCTGGCGCCGCTCGGCTTCACCTGCGAGCGGATGCGCTTTTCCGCCGAGGACACGCCGGACGTCGACAATCTCTATGCGCGCTTCGGGACGGATGCCCCGCATTTCTGCTTCGCCGGGCACACGGATGTCGTGCCGGTGGGCGACGAGGCGGCATGGACCGCCGATCCCTTCGGCGCGGAAGTGCGGCAGGGCCGGCTCTACGGGCGCGGCGCCGCCGACATGAAGAGCGCGGTGGCGAGCTTCACCGCCGCCGCCGAACGCCTCGTGCGGGAGGGCTTCAAGGGCTCGATCAGCCTGCTCATCACCGGCGACGAGGAAGGCCCCGGCGTCAACGGCACGGCGAAGATGCTCGAAACCCTCGCCGCGCGGGGCGAGACGATCGACCACTGCCTGGTCGGCGAGCCGACCAGCGTCGACAAGCTCGGCGACATGGTGAAGGTCGGACGGCGCGGCAGCATCAATGGCTGGCTCACCGTCTACGGCACACAAGGCCATGTCGCCTATCCGCATCTCGCCGACAATCCGATGCCGCGGCTGCTCGAAATGCTGCGGCGGCTCGATGCGCAGGTGCTGGACGAAGGCACGGATCACTTCCAGCCCTCGAACCTGGAAATCACCTCCGTCGATGTCGGCAATACCGCGACGAACGTCATTCCGGGCGTCGCGCGGGCTGTCCTCAACATCCGCTTCAACGACCGGCACACGGGCGCGGGGCTCGACCTCTGGATGCGCAAGGTGCTCGATGCGGTGACGCAGGAAATGGGCGGGCGCTACGAGTTCACGACGAAGATTTCGGGCGAAGCCTTCATGACGGAGCCGGGGGATTTCTCCGCGCTCATCGCCGAGGCCATCGAGAAGGTGACGGGGATCGCGCCGGAACTTTCGACCACCGGCGGCACATCGGACGCGCGCTTCATCCGCGCCTATGCTCCGGTCATCGAATTCGGCCTGCCCAATGCGACCATGCACAAGGCGGACGAGAATGCGGGCGTCGACGACATAACCCGCCTCGCCGACATCTACGAAGCCATATTGCGCGGCTATTTCGCCGGACGGGCCTCTTGAACGCATCCGACATCACCAACGGTCTGACCGGCGCGTGGCGCATAACCGTGAGGGATCCCCGCGCGCAGGCGTGCTTCGATCTCAGCGCCAAGGGCGCGATGCGAAGCTTCACCGCGCTGCTTCTCTCGCTGCCCATCGTTTTCTTCACCGCGACGCTTTCCTGGCGCTTCGCGCGCGAGGCGTTCGACATCGGCGGCGACATTTCCTTCGGCCTCTTCATCACCACCGAGATATTGAGCACCGTTCTCTACTGGGCGCTCTTCCTCGCGGCGATGGCGCGCATCGCGCGGGCGCTGAAACTGCAGGCTTCCTATACGGCCTATCTCATCACCTATAACTGGGGCACGCTGTTCACGACCATCGTCTTCGCGCTGCCGCTCGTTCCGCATGCGCTCGGGCTCTATCCGGCGAGCACGGGCTTCCTGCTCGCGGTACCGACGCTGGCGCTGCTTGCCTGGTATCGCTGGCTGATCGCCCGCGAAGTGCTGGGCGCGGAGACGGGCTCCGCCATTGCGATCGTCGTTTTCGAGGTCGTTCTCAGCCTTTCCATCGACCAGGTGCTCGGCATGCTGCTGATGCCCGGCGCGGGAGTTTCAGCATGAGCGGCAAAAGCGACAGGCCCATCGGCGTCTTCGACAGCGGCATCGGCGGCATCACGGTGCTGAAGGCGCTGCGTGCGGCGCTGCCGCATGAGGACCTCGTCTATCTGGGCGATACGGCGCGGCTTCCCTATGGAACCAAAAGCCCGGAGACGGTCACCGCCTATGCGACGCAGGCGACGAAGCACCTGCTCGGTCACAATGTGAAGATGGTGGTGATCGCCTGCAACACGGCATCGGCCGTCGCGCTCGGACCGCTGAAGGAAGCGCTGGCGCCCATCCCCGTGATCGGCGTGATCGAACCCGGCGCGAAGGCGGGCGTGAAGGCGACGAAGAGTGGGAAGATCGGCGTCATCGCCACGGAAGCAACCGTGAAGGGCGGCGCCTATGCACGCGCCATCCATGCGCTGAAGCCGGACGCCGAAGTCGTGCAGGCACCCTGCGGGTTGTTCGTCACCCTTGCGGAAGAAGGCTGGACGAAAGGCGAGGTCGCGGAAGCGGCGGCGAAGCGCTATCTCGCGCCGCTCTTCAAGGGACGCAACGCGCCCGACACGCTCGTGCTGGGCTGCACGCATTTCCCCGTGCTCGCGCGTATCATCGGGAAGATCGCCGGCAAGGGCGTGAAGCTCGTCGACTCGGCGGCGACGACGGCAAAGGCCGTTGAGGAAGCGCTTTGCGAGCAGGGCCTTGCGACCAAGCGGCGGCGCAAGGGAAAGACGCGCTTCCTCGCCACCGACAGCACGGAACGCTTCGCGCGCGTCGGCGGCATTTTCTTCGGCGAGGAAATACGCGCAAAGGATGTCGAGCTTGTGGATATCAAGCCGGAGTGACGTCCGTTCCTCTGTTCGTCATTGCGAGCGACCGTCAGGGAGCGAAGCAATCCAGGGGCGACAAACTCTGAACTTGCAGCCCCTGGATTGCTTCGTCGCTTCGCTCCTCGCAATGACGCAAGAAAAACAAGAACAGCGCTATTCGTAATCCACTTGCAGCAGATAAAGCCCGTCCGGCGGGGCAACCGGGCCGCAGGCGGAGCGATCCTTCGCCGCGAGCGCCTTCTCGACGTCGCGGCGCGTCCACTTGCCCTCACCCACCTGTTTCAGCGTGCCGACGAAGGAGCGCACCTGGTTGTGCAGGAAGCTCCGTGCACGGCAGATCACCTCGATCTCGTCGGCGTAGCGCGACACGGTGATCTCGTCGACCGTCTTCACCGGCGATTTCGCCTGGCACTGGACGGAGCGGAAGGTCGTGAAATCATGGCGGCCGGCCAGCGCCTGCGCCGCATCATGCATCGCCCCAGCGTCGAGCGGCTTGTGCACGAGCCAGGCCTGTCCCCGGTCGAGCGTCAGCGGCGCGCGGCGATTGACGATGCGGTACATGTAGTGGCGGCGGATGGCGGAGAAGCGCGCCTCGAACGTGTCGGGCACCTGTTCCACCTCGACGATCGCGACGGGATGCGGACGCATATGCGCGTTCACCGCATCGCGCAGCGTGTCGCAGGCCACCTCGCGCGGCAGATCGACATGCGCGACCTGACCGAGCGCGTGAACGCCAGCATCGGTGCGCCCGGCGCCGTTCACCTTCACATCCTCTCCGCAGAAGCCCTTGAAGCCCGCTTCGAGGACGTGCTGCACGGAAAGACCGTTCGTCTGCGCCTGCCAGCCGACGAAAGGCGAGCCGTCATACTCGATGGTGAGCTTGTAGCGCGGCATCAGGAGAGAACCTCTCCGGCCGCGAGCGGAAAGCCGCGCAGGAAATCGCGCGCTGCCACGGGCGACTTGCCCGCGCGCTGAAGTTCGGAAATCTCGAGAGCGCCCTCGCCGCAAGCGACGACGATATGGCCGGCGGCTTCGAGGATGGTGCCGGGTTTGCCGCTTTTTGCGACCGGCTTCGCGGCGAGCACCTTGATGCGCGTCGCGTTCCCGCCCTCGCCCAGCTCGAAGAAGGCACCGGGAAAGGGCGTGAGCCCGCGAATGATGCAATCGAGTTCCTTCGCCGGGCGCGACCAGTCGATGCGGGCCTCCGCCTTCTCGATCTTCTTCGCATAGGTCACGTCTGTCTCCGGCTGCGGCGTCGGTGCGAGACCGCCGCGCGAGAGGGCGGCGAGCGCGCGGACCATGAGCGAGGCGCCGATCTGCGACAGGCGATCATGAAGACTGCCCGCGGTTTCGCGCGGCGCGATCGCAACACGCTCGGCGAGAAGCACGGGGCCGGTGTCCAGCCCCTCTTCCATCTGCATCACCATGACGCCCGTTTCCTCATCGCCCGCCATGATGGCGCGCTGGATGGGCGCGGCGCCGCGCCAGCGCGGCAGCAGCGAGGCATGGAGATTGAGGCAGCCGAGACGCGGCGCGTCGAGCACGGGCTTCGGCAGGAGAAGACCGTAGGCGACGACGACCGCCACATCGAGATCGAGCGAGGCGAAGGCCTGCTGCTCGGCCTCGCCTTTCAGCGAAACGGGCGTGAAGACGGGAATGCCGTGTTCCTGCGCAAAGCGGTGCACGGGCGAGGGCTGCTCGGCCATGCCGCGCCCTGCCTTGCGGGGCGGCTGCGAATAGACGGCGACCACCTCGTGACCGGCTGCGAGGATTTCGGCGAGGACGGGAACGGCGAAGTCCGGCGTTCCCATGAAGGCGAGCCGCAAGGTGCTCAAGCCGGTTCCTTCTGGAGTTTCTTCTGCTTGGTGAGCTTCTTGAGCATCATCTCGCGTTTCACGCGCGAGAGGTGATCGATGAAAAGGATGCCTTTCAGGTGATCCATCTCGTGCTGGAGGCAGGTGGCGAGCATGTCGTCGCAATCCTCCTCGCGGATCTCACCCTGATAATCCAGATAGCGGACGCGGCAGCGGGCCGGGCGCTCGACCTCTTCATAGAAGTCCGGCACGGAGAGGCAGCCTTCCTCGTAGACGGAGGTATCGTCCGAGGACCAGAGGATTTCCGGATTGATGAAATAGCGGGGCTGCGGCTCCTCGCCCTCCCGGGCAAGGTCCATGACGATGACCTGCTTCGGCACGCCGACCTGAATGGCGGCAAGGCCGATGCCGGGCGCGTCGTACATGGTCTCCAGCATGTCGTCCATGAGCGCGCGCAGCTCGTCGTCCACCCGCTCGACGGGCGTCGAGACCTGCTTCAGCCGGGGGTCCGGCGCGGTGATGATTTCGCGTATGGCCATGGGCTTTCAGATAAGCCGGGGGCGCGGCGGGGTCAAGCCGGGCGCGGGATGGGGCGGGAATCGGCTATAGTCGGGGCCATGGGAGAGAAAAATGAGTGAAACCCTCGTCATTGTGGCCGTGGCGCTGGCCGCGGCGGCCATCGGCGCGCTTGCCGTCCTGTTGCTGCGCGGCCGGGGAAATGCGCCGGACCCGCAAGTGAGCGAGCTTGCCCGCCAGCAGACGGAGCTCATGGGCCGGATTGCCGCGATGGCGGATGCGCAGCAGCAAACGCGGGTGGAGCTTACGCAGACGCTGCATGAACGGCTGGAGACCGTCAGCCAGCGGATGGGCCAGAGCCTCGAGGCGAGCGCGCAGAAAACAGCCGAAACGCTCGGCACGCTGACGACGCGGCTCAGTGTGATCGACGAAGCGCAAAAGAACATCACCCAGCTTTCGGGCCAGGTCGTCGGATTGCAGGACATTCTCGCGAACCGGCAGGCGCGCGGCGCCTTCGGCGAAGTGCAGCTTCAGGACATCGTGACGAATGCGCTGCCGCCGTCCGCCTATGCCTTCCAGGCGACGCTCGGCAATGGCAAGCGCGCCGACTGCCTGATCCACCTGCCCAATCCGCCGGGCTCCATCGTGATCGATGCGAAATTCGCGCTCGATGCCTATCACGCGCTTCGCAACGCCAGGGACGAGGCGGAACGGGCCGTTGCCGCGCGGCAGTTCCGCACCGACATCGCCAAGCATGTCGCGGACATCGCGGAGCGCTATATCGTGCCCGGCGAAACGGCGGAATCGGCATTGATGTTCATGCCGTCGGAAGCGGTCTATGCCGAACTCCATGCGAATTTCGGCGACATCGTGACAAAATCGTACCAGGCACGCGTGTGGATTGTCTCGCCGACGACGCTGATGGCGACGCTCAACACGGTGCGCGCGGTGCTGAAGGACGTCGAGATGCGCAAGCAGGCCGGCGTCATCCAGAAATATGTCGGCCTGCTGATGGAAGATGTCGGCAGGCTCAACGGGCGCGTCGCCAACCTTCAGCGGCATTTCGAGCAGGCTGAAAAGGACATTGTCGAAATCACCAAATCCACCGACGCCATATCCCGGCGCGGCGAAAAAATCCGGGAAGTGGAAGTGGGAGAAGACGGTGCGGCCGACACGCTCGCCCCGGCCGCCGCCAAGCGCGATCTGCTGACCGGCTGATTTCACGGCTTCCCTGCGCACGATCCAAAAAAGCGGTCGCCGCCCTCGCTTTCTTTGCTAGGCTCGCCGGAGGCAGGGGATTGCCGGCGTGCGGAGCCGCGTCGGGCAGACATATGACGGGGGGCACGGCATGCAGGCGATTCACGATTTCGTGGACATGGTGGACGGGTATCTCTGGGGCCCGTGGATGCTCGGCGCACTTGCGCTGACCGGCGTGTTCCTCACCATCGGCCTGCGCTTCGTTCCATGGCGCAAGCTGCCTGACGCCTTCAGGCTCGCCGTCCAGCCCTCGAAGGGCGAAGGCGACATCTCCCCCTTCCAGGCGCTGATGACGGCGCTCGCCGCCACAGTCGGCACCGGCAATATCGCGGGCGTCGCGACCGCGATCTATTTCGGCGGACCGGGCGCGCTCTTTTATATGTGGGTGATCGCGCTTGTCGGCATGGCGACGAAATATTCCGAAGCCGTCTGCGCCGTCGCCTGGCGCGAGGTCGACGAACTCGGCAATCATGTCGGCGGGCCGATGTACTACATCAAGAACGGCGTCGGCGCGAAGTTCCCGAAACTGGCGCTGGTGCTGGCGCCCGCCTTCGCCATCTTCACCGCCTTTGCTGGCTTCGGCATCGGCAACGGCGTGCAGGCGAATTCGGTGGCGCTGGCCCTCCAGGATAATTTCGCCGTTCCCGTCGAGGTCACCGGACTTGTGCTGATGGTCGTTGTCGGCCTCGTGCTCATTGGCGGCATTCGCCGCATCGCCGATGTGGCCAGCATGCTCGTGCCCTCGATGATCGTGCTCTACATGGGCACGGGGCTCATCATTCTCGCGATGAACTACGCGGCCATTCCGGGCGCGATTGCGCTCATCTTCTCTTCCGCATTCAATCCCGTTGCGGCGGAAGGCGGCTTCCTCGGCGCGACGGTCATGCTTGCGATCCGCTGGGGCTTCGCGCGCGGCATCTTCTCGAACGAGGCAGGCCTCGGCAGCGCCGCCATCGCGCATGCGGCGGCAAAGACCGACGATCCGATCCAGCAGGGCCTTGTCGGCATGCTCGGTACCTTCATCGACACGATCATCGTCTGCACGGTGACCGGCCTCGTCATCGTCACCTCGGGCGTCTGGACGAGCGGCGCAAACGGCGCCGTCATGACGAGCGCAGCCTTCGAGAGCGGCATCCCCTATGGCGGCGTGATCGTCGCCGTGTCGCTCGCGCTCTTCGCCTTCACGACGCTGCTCGGCTGGAGCTATTACGGCGAACGGGCGGTCGAGTTCCTGTTCGGCATCAAGGCGATCGTGCCCTATCGCATCGTCTGGGTGCTGGCGGTGCCGGTCGGCGCCATCACCAGCCTCGACTTCATCTGGCTGCTCGCGGACGCGCTGAACGCGATGATGGCGATCCCGAACCTGATCGCACTTCTCATCCTCTCGCCCGCGATCTTCGCGATGACGCGGAACTACTGGGCGACGGACAAATAGGGTCGGTTAGCCGTCGCAGTCACGACACTCGGTGCCGCAAACACCGCGCTCGCCATCTCGACCACCCTCCCCCTGTGGGAGGGTCGAAATTGGCGAGCGTCAGCGAGGCGAATTTCGGGGAGGGGGGCTCCGCCGTCGGCGAACAACTCGCCTCCTGTTTCCCTCGCTCACCCCTCCCCGAAAAACATTTCGCTACGCTCATGTTTTTCGACCCTCCCACAGGGGGAGGGTGGCGGAAAAGGAGGGCTGGCGCTTGTCTGCGATCCGATATTGCGGGATCGCTTCATCTTCCGGCTGCTCTCAAAAAGGCCGGCGGGACTTCATGGCGGCGGCCAGCGTGCCGTCGTCCAGATAGTCGAGTTCGCCGCCCACCGGCACGCCATGCGCAAGCCGCGTGACGGCGATGCCGAGGCCGGAGATACGGTCGGTGATGTAGTGCGCCGTGGTCTGGCCGTCGACCGTTGCGTTCATCGCGAGCACGATCTCGTTCACCTCGCCGCCCGAGAGCCGCTCGACCAGCTTGCCGATATTGAGGTCGTCGGGGCCGACGCCGTCGAGCGCGGAGAGCACGCCGCCCAGCACATGATAGCGGCCCTTGTGCGCGCCGGCGCGTTCGAGCGCCCAGAGGTCGCCCACTTCCTCGACGATGCAGAGCACATGCGGGTCGCGCGCCGCGTCCGTGCAGATGGCGCAGGGGTCCTGCGTATCGACATTGCCGCAGGTCGAACAGATGCGCGCCTTCGCCGCCGCCTCCGCCATCGCCTGCGCGAGCGGCAGCAGCAGCGTTTCCTTCTTCTTGATGAGCTGGAGCACGGCGCGGCGCGCGGAGCGGGGGCCGAGGCCCGGCAGCTTCGCGAGGAGCCCGATCAGGCGCTCGATCTCGGGACCGGTGACGGCCATGTCCTCAGAGCCCGAGGCCCGGCGGGAGCGCCATGCCGCCGGTGACGGATTTCATCTTTTCGGCGGCGAGCGCTTCGGCCTTCGCCTTGGCGTCGGCGGACGCGGCGACGATCAGGTCTTCGAGCACCTCGCGCTCATCTTCCTTCATGAGCGAGGGATCGATCGACACCTTCTTCACCTCGCCCTTGCCCGACATGACGACGGCAACGAGGCCGCCGCCCGCGCGGCCTTCCACTTCGGCCGTTTCGAGTTCGGCCTGCAGGCTCTGCATGCGGGACTGAAGCTGCTGCGCCTGCTTCATGATGTCGAACATATTCTTCACGCGTCGAACTCCCTGCTGTCGTAATCGGCGGCCATCGCGTCCGGGTCGATGCCGGGATCGTCCGGATCTGCCGGCATGACCTCCTCGCCCGCTGGCAGGACGAGATCGGGCGCGCGCACATCGACGATCTCGGCGCCGGGAAAGACGGCGAGCGCCGCCTTCACCAGCGGATCGGCGCGGGCTTCTTCCTTCGCGGCTTCCTCGCGCGTCTGCGCCTGTTCGCGCAGCGTCGGCGCGGGCGCCCCCGTGGCGCGGGCAACGGACACGAACCAGCGCTGCCCCGTTGCCTTCGACAAGGCGTCGGAAAGTTCGTTCGCCACCGTGTTCGGCGTGCCCTCGAGCGGACTGATCTCGATGCGGCCTGTCTCGAAGCTCACGACGCGCACGCCCGCTTCAAGAATACCCTTGAGCTTGACCTCGCGGCGCTCGGCAAGAAGTTTCAGCACATCCTCGATGCTCGACAGCATGAGGGCGGGCGCGGCCTGCACAGGCGAGGGGCGCGGCTCGGAGCGCAGCGACGACACGGAGCGCAATTGCGCGCGCGGCCCGTCGGATGAGGGCGCGGAAGCCCGCGACGGTGCGGGTGCCGAACCGCCGCCACCCTTCATCTGTTCGACAAGTTCTTCCGGGCTCGGTCCGTCCGCGACATAGGCGAGACGCACCAGAACCATCTCGGCGGCGGCAATCGGTCGTGCCGCGCCCTGCACTTCCGCGAGCCCCTTCAAAAGCATGGTCCAGGTGCGCGAGAGCACGCGGATCGGCAGGTTCTTCGCCATCTCGCTGCCGCGCTGGCGCTCCGTCTCCGACATGGCGACATCCTCGCTCGCGCCTTCGACGAGCTTCAGGCGCGTCAGCCAGTGCGTGAGGTCGGCAAGATCGGAAAGCACGACGGCGGGATCGGCGCCGGCATCGTATTGCGCGCGAAGCTCCGTCAGCGCGGCGGCGATGTCGCCCTTCATCAGGAGGTCGAAGAGATCGAAGATGCGGGCGCGGTCGGCAAGGCCCAGCATGTCGCGCACGTCCGCCTCGCGGACGGTGCCCTCGGCATGGGCGATGGCGCGGTCGAGCAGCGAGAGCCCGTCACGCGCCGAACCGTCCGCCGCGCGGGCGATGAGCCGCAGCGCGTTATCCTCCGCCTCGACGTTTTCCTTGCCGGCGACGCTGCCGAGCAGGCCCGAAAGTTCCTCCACCGAGAGGCGTCGCAGATCGAAACGCTGGCAGCGCGACAGCACGGTCACCGGCACTTTGCGGATTTCCGTCGTCGCGAAGATGAACTTCACATGCGCGGGCGGCTCTTCCAGCGTCTTCAGCAGGCCGTTGAAGGCCTGCTTGGAGAGCATGTGCACTTCGTCGATGATGTAGACCTTGTAGCGCGCCGAAACCGGCAGATAGCGCACGCTGTCGATGATCTCGCGAATGTCGTCGATGCCGGTGCGCGAAGCGGCGTCCATTTCCATCACGTCGACATGACGCGATTCCATGATCGCCTCGCAGTGCACCCCAAGCCCGTCCATGTGGATGGTCGGCGCGTCCACGCCCGGCTTCTCGTAGTTCAGCGCGCGGGCCAGAATGCGCGCGGTCGTCGTCTTGCCCACGCCGCGCACACCCGTCAGCATGAAGGCATGGGCGACGCGGTTCGTCTCGAAGGCGTTCTTCAAGGTGCGAACCATCGCCTCCTGCCCCACCAGATCCTCGAAGACGCGGGGGCGGTACTTGCGGGCGAGCACCTGATAGCCGGAATCGCCGGAGGCGCGAGGCGCGGGCGCGGGTTCGTCGCCGAGGTCGAAGCCCGGCTCCGTCGCCGGATCGGGCCGGTGCGGGGCCTCTTCTTCGGATGCGAGATTTTCCACGCCGTCATCCATGGAAATCGCGCGCTCCTTCAAGGCCGGGAAAAGGGATTAAGGGTGGGAGACTGGACAGCGACCCGAGCGAAACTCGTTACGGCTGCTTCCTTCCGGATCTGACCGGGTTGGCGAGGGACTCGTCCGCGCCAGCCTCCCGAGGGGACTATATCAGGGGAACGGGCCGCGGATGCAAGGTCTTGACCCCGAATCCGTGCCCCCGCCCAAGGAGATTGAGCGGATTTCCGCGCTGTGCCAGTCTGCGCCACCTCGCCATTCAACAAACCAATCCGGAAACGCCGATGGCCCTGCCCGAAAATCCCAATATTTTCGCCAACAATCCGCTCGACCGCGCGAGCTACCGCCGCACCGACAAGGCCTGGATCGAGGAGCAGCTCGCCGCGCCCACCAGCCTCTTCGTGCCCTTCCGCCGCCTGCCGAAGCGCGACTGGGAACCCTTCGTGCTGCCCGAGGCCGCTCCCTCGCAGGGCAAGGATATCGGCTGGATTCCCGCCTCGCTCATTCCCGAACTCGCGGGCGATGGCTGCACCGTCTTTCTCGGCATCAACAAGCGCGGCAAGGCGCTCTTCGCGGCCGATGTGAGCGACACGAAGGACGCCGAGAATCACCCCGCCCTCAAGGGTCAGGGCGCCTTCGAGGATCTGCGCGGCCTCGCCATGGCCGGCGAGATCACGCCGACGGAACTCGCGATCATGGCGCAGGCGAAGTCCATGATCGACTGGCACAGCCGCCACGGCTTCTGCTCGGTCTGCGGCGCAAAGAGCGAAATGGCGGAAGCGGGCTACAAGCGCCAGTGCCCGTCCTGCAAGGCGGAGCATTTCCCGCGCACGGACCCCGTCGTCATCATGCTGGCGATCCATGACGGCAAATGTTTTCTGGGGCGCCAGAAGATCTGGCCGAAGGGTATGCATTCGGCGCTGGCGGGCTTCGTGGAGCCCGGCGAATCGATCGAGGAGGCGGTGGCGCGCGAACTCGACGAGGAAGCGGGGATCAAGGTCTCCTCCGTCATCTATCACTCGACGCAGCCCTGGCCCTATCCCTCGTCGCTCATGATCGGCTGCCACGCGATTGCGGATTCGGAAGATTTCGAGATCGACGGCATCGAGCTTTCCGGCGGGCGCTGGTTCACGCGGGAGGAGACGCAGGCGATCCTGGCCGGCAAGGGCGACGGCACGGCCTGGTTCCCGCCGCCCTTCGCCATCGCGCACCAGCTCGTGAAGGCCTTCGTGGAAGGAAAGGTTTAAAGTTTAGGGCGTTCTGCCTGTCTCTTTTCGTCATTGCGAGGAGCGGCGCAAGCCGCGACGAAGCAATCCAGAGCTGCTTGCTCAGTGCCTGCCGACCCTGGATTGCTTCGCTCCCTGACGGTCGCTCGCAATGACGTGGAAAAAGGAGTGTGTACCGCCCTGCTACCCGGCCGCAATCGCCGCGCGGTATGGGTGCGCCTTGTAGATGCCGAGAATGCGCAGCTCGTTGGTGAAGAATTCGAGTTCTTCCAGCGCGAGGCGGACATTGCGCGAATCCGGATGCCCCTCGATATCGGCATAGAACTGGCTGGCGTTGAAGGTGCCCTCAAGCTGGTAGCTTTCGAGCTTCGTCATGTTGACGCCATTGGTCGCGAAGCCGCCCAGCGCCTTGTAGAGCGCGGCCGGCACGTTGCGCACGCGGAAGATGAAGCTCGTGATGACGGGGCCTTCGCCGGGGCCGGCATCGTCCGGCTCCTTCGCCATGATGATGAAGCGTGTCGTGTTGTGCTCCGCGTCCTCGACATTCGCGCGCAGGATGTCGAGGCCGTAGATTTCCGCCGCGAGCGCCGTTGCGATGGCGGCCTGCGACTTGTCGCCCGCTTCCGCGATCTGGCGCGCCGCGCCTGCCGTGTCGGCGGCGACAACCGCCTTCAGGCCGAGTTCCCGGATCGCGCGGCGGCACTGGCCGAGCGCATGCACATGGCTGTGCACGGACTTGATGTCCTCGATCTTCGCGCCCTTGAGCCCCAGCAACTGATGGCGCACGGGCAGGAAATGTTCGCCCACGATGTAGAGGCCGGTGCCGGGAATGAGGTGATGAACGTCCGCAACGCGGCCCGCGAGCGAATTCTCGATCGCGATCATGGCGAGGCGCGCGCGGCCCTCCTGTACAGCAGCGAACACATCCTCGAACGTGTCGCAGGGCAGGTCCGCCATGTCGGGAAAAGCCTCGCGGCAGGCGATATGCGAATTCGCGCCGGCTTCACCCTGAAAGGCGATGGTTTTCTCGGCGTTGGCGGCATCCGTCATCGTGCAGGTCTCCCGGATAGCGCCGTGCGGGCTTTTTCAAGGTCGGCGGGAGTATCGACACCGAGCGGAACGGTGTCAACGAGCGCCACCTCGATCGCCATGCCCGCTTCGAGCGCGCGCAACTGTTCGAGTTTTTCGCGCTGTTCGAGCGGCGAAGGCGGCAGCGCGACGAAACGCGCAAGCGCCTCGCGGCGATATCCGTAGAGACCGATGTGGTGATAGAGCGGGCCATCGCCCCAGGGTGCGGTGGCGCGCGTGAAATAGAGCGCGCGCGCAAGGCGGCTTTCACCGAAGGAGGTCACGGCCTTCACCACGTTCGGATTGGTTCTTTCCTCCACATCCGAAATCTCGGCGGCGAGCGTCGAAATGTCGGCACCCGGACGAATGAGCGCCTCATAGGCCCGGCGGATGAGCGCCGGGTCGAGCGTCGGCAGGTCGCCCTGAACATTGAGGATGACGGTATGCCGGCCCTCGGGGTCGACCTCGCAGACGGCGGCCCACACGCGGTCGGAGCCCGAGGGGAGGTCCGGATCGGTGAGAACGGCCTCGCCGCCCGCCGCCCGCACCGCCTCGGCGATTTCGGCTTCGGCCGCGGCGACGACCACCCGGCCGACCTCGGCCTCGATCGCCCGGCGCCAGACCTGAACGATCATCGGCGCACCGCAAATATCGGCCAGCGGCTTGCCCGGAAGGCGGGTCGAGGCCATACGGGCGGGAATCACCACCAGCGGGTGCCCGGCCATATCCCCTGCCCCGGTTTTCGCGCGCTCAGCCATCGACGTGCCCCTCTCTTCCCGATCTTGCCTGCGGTGCGGCGGATCGCCGCAACCCCTGCCGGTACCGCAAGCCCGGCGCCCCGCCGCGAGTGCCCCGCTGCGCCATGGCTGTGCATTTTTCCTTGATACACGCGGATTTGGCGCACTTATACGGCTTGCGGCGCAACGGCGGAAGCGGCTAATCTCCGCGCCAATTCCGCGGGGGCCTCGCTAATTGGCGGAAACGCGCATTTTTTGCCTGTTCAGCCGTCCTGGCTACCCGATCACCACATCACGAACCGGCCGGAGCAGGAGCTTATGGACTCTTTCGAATTCAACAAGTTTGCAGGCGCGGTGCTCGGCTCCGTCCTCTTCATTCTTGCCGTGTCCATTCTCGCCGAGACGCTCTACGAGACGGAAGAAGCCAATCCGCAGGCCTATGCCGTGGCGGCGCTCGAAGAGGGCGGCGAAGGCGGCGGCGAGGCGGCTGAGGCCCCCAAGGAAGTTCCGCTGGCGACGCTGCTCGCGCAGGCCGATATCGGCCGCGGCGAGAAGGCGGCCAAGAAGTGCACCGCCTGCCACACCTTCGAAGAAGGCGGCGCGGCGCGTATCGGCCCGAACCTTTATGGCATCGTCGGCGCGAAGCACGCTCACATGGCCGGCTTCGCCTATTCCTCTGCCATGCAGGAGAGGTCTTCCCAGACCTGGACCTTCGAGGAACTCGACCACTTCGTCGCCGATCCGCGCGGCTACATCCCGGGCACGGCGATGAGCTTCGCCGGCATCAAGAAGCCGCAGGAGCGCGCCGACCTTCTCGTCTATCTGAACTCGCTCGGCTCGAACCAGCCGCTGCCCGAGGCGCCGGCCGAGGAAGCGGCACCGGCCGAAGAAGCGGCACCGGCCGAGGAAGCTGCACCCGCCGAGGCGGAAGCGCCCGCGGCCGAATAAGCCCTCAGCAGCATGAGGTTTCCAGAACGCGCCCGGAGCAATCCGGGCGCGTTTTCTTTGTGCCCGGCTCACCGTTTCATGGAAACAATTGCGAGGTGCGGCGTTCGATGCGTCTCTTCCCACCCTCCCCCTGTGGGAGGGTCGAAATTCGTGGAGCGCCAGCGAAACGAATTTCGGGGAGGGGGTCTCCGCTATCGGCAAATGACTCGCCTTCCGTTTCCCTCGCTTACCCCTCCCCAAACCGTCTTCGACGGTTTGACCCTCCCACAGGGGGAGGGTGGTCTCGATGGAGAGGCACACAGGTTCATGAACGCGCCCGGAGCCATCCGGGCGCGTTTTTTGTACCCCGCTCACCCGCCGCGTTCGCCCGGATGACTTTGTTTTAATGGCCCAAAACGTCTAAAACAGGTCACAATAAGAAGCCATCGAGGGGGCGCGGCACGGCGGCCCGATATGTCCGGCGCCCCGCGCCGGGCAAGAGGGAGAATGAGTGTGCGTGGTTTCATGACCAAACCGGTCCTTGCCGGTGCGGCCATCATCATTCTGGTGATTGCGGCAATTTTCTTTTTCGCAGGCGACAGCGCGCCGGATCGCGATGCCGATATGGCGCGCCCCGCCGCCGCGCAGACCGAGGACCGGACGGCAAGCGAAGCCTCCGCGGACCCCGCTCGCGAAGCATCGGAACGGCCAAACGAAATTGTCACGCAGGCGGTCGAGGCGGAGGATTTCGACCCCACGATCCCGAGGCACGGCTCCTCGCTCTTCGGCGAACTCAAATACGCGCCCGGCTTCCGGCATTTCGACTATGTGAACCCGCAAGCGCCGAAAGGCGGCATGCTGCGCTATGGCGCCTTCGGAACCTTCGACAGCCTGAACGGCTTCATCGTCAAGGGCCAGCCGGCGATGGGCCTCAACTACATATACGATACGCTGATGACGTCGAGCCTCGATGAGCCGGCTTCCGAATACGGGCTCGTCGCCGAAAGCGTCCGTCATCCGAAGGACTATTCCTCCGTCACCTACACGCTGCGCCCGCAGGCGAAGTGGCATGACGGCAAGCCGGTGACGCCGGATGACGTCGTCTGGACCTTCGAGACGTTGAAGAAGAGCCATCCCTTCTACAACGCCTATTACGCCAATGTGGTAAAGGCCGAGAAGACCGCCACTCACGAAGTGACTTTCACCTTCAACCAGACCGGCAATCGCGAGCTGCCGCAGATCGTCGGGCAGCTGCCCGTTCTGCCGAAGCACTACTGGACGGGCCGGGATGCGAAAGGCCAGCCGCGCAACTTCGCGGAGACGACGCTCGAGCCGCCGCTCGGCAGCGGCCCCTATCGCGTCGGCAAGGTGTCGCCCGGCCGCTCCATCACCTATGAGCGCGTGCCGGACTACTGGGGGAAAGACCTGCCGGTGAATGTCGGCACGTATAATTTCGACGAGATGAGATTCGAGTATTACCGCGACGGCACCGTCGCTCTCGAGGCCCTGAAAGGCGACCGCGTCGACCTCCGCATCGAGAACAGCGCCAAGAACTGGGCGACCGAATACGACATTCCGCCGGTCCGCCGCGGCGACCTGAAGAAGGAAGAAATCCGCACGATGAACCCGGCGGGGATGCAGGCCTTCGTCTTCAACACCCGCCGCGACAAGTTCAAGGACGCCCGCGTGCGCGAAGCCTTCAACTGGGCCTTCGACTTCGAGTGGATGAACAGGAACCTCTTCTACGAATCCTACACGCGAACCGGCAGCTACTTTGCCAATTCCGAGCTTGCATCACGCGGGCTTCCCGAGGGCCGCGAACTTGCGATCCTCAAGCAGCATGAAGACAAGCTGCCGCCCGAAATCTTCACCGAGGTCTACGAGAACCCGAAGACCGACGGCAGCGGCAACAATCGCGACAATCTGCGCCAGGCGGCCGGGCTTCTGAAAGAAGCGGGCTGGACGGTGAAGGACGGAAAGCTCGCCAATGAACAGGGCGAGGTCATGAAGGTCGAGTTCCTGCTCGACCAACCCACATTCGAGCGCGTGGTGGCGCCCTTCCAGCAGTCGCTGAAGAGGCTCGGCATCGAAGCGACGATCCGCACCGTCGATACGCCGCAATACCAGAACCGCACCGACAATTACGACTTCGACATCATCGTCGACACGTTCGGTCAGTCTCTTTCGCCGGGCAACGAACAGCGCGAATTCTGGGGCTGCGAGGCCGCGAAGTCACCGGGCAGCCGCAACACGATCGGCATTTGCGATCCGGCCGTCGAGGCGCTCATCGACCGCATCATCTATGCGACGAGCCGCGCGGACCTCATCGCCGCGAGCCGCGCGCTCGACCGCGTCCTGCTCTTCGGGCACTACGTCGTGCCGCAATGGTATTCGCCCAACACGCGGCTCGCCTATTGGTCGCGGCTGAAACATCCCGAAAAGATGCCGCCCTATTCGACCGGCTTTCCGGCGATCTGGTGGGCGGACAAGGCCGCGCCGCCCCCCGCCCCCAAGCCGGACGAGGCCCAATGAGAGGCTTCGGCAGGCCGACGCGGCGGCAGGTGCTCACGCTCACGGGAACCGCCATCGCCGCCGCATCGTTTCCCTTGTCCCTCGCGCGCGCCGCGGAGGGCGCGCGGCGGCACGGCATGTCGATTTTCGGCGAGCTCAAATATCCGCCGGACTTCGCGCATTTCGATTACGTGAATCCGCAGGCGCCGAAGGGCGGCACGTTTTCGCAGATCGGCCCCACCACCGCCTACAACGCGTCGTTCTATACATTCGACACGCTGAACGGCTATATCCTGAAAGGCAATGCGCCGCAGGGCCTCAACCTCCTTTTCGATACGCTGATGGCGCGCGCCTTCGACGAGCCGGACGCCCTTTACGGCCTCGCCGCCGAAAGCGTCGAGATTTCGGATGACGGCAACAGGCTTGTCTTCCACCTGCGCGAGGGCGCGCGCTTCCATGACGGCACGCCGCTCACGGCGGAAGATGCCGCCTTCTCCTTCATGCTGCTGAAGGAAAAAGGCCATCCGCTGATCGCACAGAACGTGAAGGAGATGACCTCGGCGGAGACGGTGGACGAGCGCACCCTCGCCGTCACGCTGACGGGCAAGCAGACGCGCGACCTGCCGCTTTTCATCGCGGGCACACTGCCCATCTTCTCGAAGGCCTTCTACACGGCGAACGACTTCGCCGACGCCTCGCTCACCCCGCCGCTCGGCAGCGGCCCCTACAAGGTGGGCGATTTCCGCGCCGGGCGCTTCGTCTCCTATGCGCGCGTGGCGGATTACTGGGGACAAGACCTGCCCGTCAATCGCGGCCAGTGGAATTTCGACACGGTGCGCTTCGAGTATTTCCGCGACCGCACCGCGCAGTTCGAGGCCTTCAAGGCGGGCGGCTATCTCTTCCGCGAGGAATTCACCTCGAAGACATGGGCGACCGAATACGATTTCCCCGCCGTGAAGGACGGCCGCGTCAAGCTCTTGACCCTGCCCGACGACACGCCGTCCGGCGCTCAAGGGTGGTTCCTCAATACGCGGCGGCCGAAATTCCAGGACATTCGCGTGCGCGAGGCGATCGGCCTTGCCTTCGACTTCGCCTGGACGAACAGGAACCTCTTCTACGATCTCTACAAGCGCACCGAGAGCTATTTCGAGAACTCGCCGATGAAGGCGACGGGGGAACCGGATGCGGCCGAGCTTGCGCTGCTCGAGCCCTGGCGCGGCGAGGTGCCGGACGCCGTGTTCGGGCCCGCCGTGACGCCGCCCGAGAGCGATGGTTCCGGGCAGGACAGGGCGCTTCTGCGCCGCGCGGCCGCGCTTCTCGACGAGGCGGGATGGAAGATCGCCGATGGCGCCAGGCGCAACGCGGCGGGCGAGGCCTTTTCCATCGAATTCCTCGACAACGATCCCATGGTCGAGCGCATCGTCGCGCCGCTGGCCAAGAACCTGCGCCTGCTCGGCATCGACGCGCGCAGCCGCCAGATCGATTCCTCGCAATATCAGCTCCGCCGCGACAATTACGATTTCGACGTCGTCATGCAGCGCTATTCGCTCAGCCTCACGCCCGGCATCGAGGTGCGCAGCTACTGGTCGTCGGACTTCGCGAAAGTTCCCGGCGGGCGCAACCTGTCCGGCATTTCGAGCCCCGCCATCGACGCGCTGATCGAGCAGGTCATCGCCGCGCCGACGCGCGAGGCGCAGATCGTGGCCGCGCGCGCCCTCGACCGCGTGCTCAGGGCCGGGCATTACTGGGTGCCGCAGTGGCACAAGAACGTCCACAATCTCGCCTTCTGGGACAAGTTCGCCTGGCCCGAGACGAAGCCTAAATATGATCGCGGCGTGCTCGCGACCTGGTGGGCCGCCGAAGCAGCAGCCGAAACGAAAGACCGATAAAACCCATGTCCGCCTACATCATCCGCCGCCTGCTTCTGATGATCCCGACCATCTTCGGGATCATGCTTGTGAGCTTCGCGCTGATCCAGTTCGCGCCGGGCGGCCCCATCGAGCGCATCATCGCGCAGCTTCAGGGCACGGAGGTGTCGGCCACCGCACGCATCGGCGGCTCGGCCGGCGGCGATTTCGGCGCGCAGGCCCAGATGTCCGGCGCCGACAGTTCGATCAACAGCAAGTATCGCGGCGCGCAGGGCCTCGATCCGGAATTCCTGAAATCGCTCGAAGTCCAGTTCGGCTTCGACAAGCCCGCGCATGAACGCTTCCTCATGATGATCTGGAACTATGCGCGCTTCGATTTCGGCGAGAGCTACTTCCGCGACGTGAGCGTTCTCGGCCTCGTCGCCGAGAAGCTGCCCGTGTCTATCTCGCTCGGGCTCTGGACGACGCTCCTCACCTATCTCATTTCCATTCCGCTCGGCATCCGCAAGGCGATCCGCGACGGCAGCCCCTTCGACACATGGACGAGCGGCGTCATCATCGTCGGCTATGCCGTGCCGGGCTTCCTCTTCGCCGTGTTCCTCATCGTGCTCTTCGCGGGCGGTTCCTACTGGTCGATCTTTCCGCTGCGCGGCCTCACCTCCGACAACTGGGAGACATTGAGCCTTGCGGGAAAGGTGCTCGATTATCTCTGGCACATCGTCCTGCCGGTCACCGCGCTCGTCATCGGCGCCTTCGCGACGACGACGCTGCTCACCAAGAATTCCTTCCTCGACGAGATCAAGAAGCAATATGTAATGACGGCGCGCGCGAAAGGCCTCTCCGAGCGCCAGGTCCTCTACGGCCATGTCTTCCGCAACGCCATGCTCATCGTCATCGCGGGCTTTCCCGGCGCCTTTATCGGCGCCTTCTTCACCGGCTCCCTGCTGATCGAGCAGATTTTCTCGCTGGACGGGCTCGGGCTTCTCTCCTTCGAATCCATCGTCAATCGCGACTATCCGGTCGTCTTCGCCACGCTCTATATTTTCGGGCTGCTCGGTCTCGTGATCGGCCTCCTCTCCGACCTTACCTATACATGGGTCGACCCGCGCATCGATTTCGAGACGAGGGAGGTCTGACATGCGGCCCCTCAGCCCCATCAACCAGCGGCGCTGGCGCAACTTCAAGGCCAACAGGCGCGGCTACTGGAGCCTGTGGATATTCGCGGCGCTTTTCGTCCTCTCGCTCTTCGCCGAGTTGATCGCCAACGACAAGCCGCTTCTCGTCACCTATCAGAGCGAGGCTTACTTCCCGGTCGTGGTCGCCTATCCCGAAACGGCATTCGGCGGCTTCTTCGAGACGGAGGCGGATTACCGCGATGCTTACGTACAGGAGCTGATCCACGAAGCCGGCGGCATCATCGTCTGGCCGCTGATCGAATATTCCTACCGCACCATCAATCTCGACAGGCGGGCGCTCTCGCCGCCTTCCGCCGACAATTGGCTCGGCACGGACGATCAGGGCCGCGACGTCGCCGCGCGGCTCATCTACGGCTTCCGGATTTCCGTTCTCTTCGGGCTCACGCTCACCGTCCTCTCCTCGATCATCGGCGTTGCGGCGGGCGCGGTGCAGGGCTATTTCGGCGGCTGGACGGACCTCATCTTCCAGCGCTTCATCGAAATCTGGACGAGCGTACCGCAGCTCTATCTTCTCATCATCATCGCCGCGATCATCGAGCCCAATTTCTGGATCCTGCTCGGCATCATGCTGCTCTTCTCCTGGGTGGCGCTGGTGGGCGTCGTGCGCGCCGAATTCCTGCGTGCGCGCAACTTCGAATATGTGAACGCGGCGCGCGCCTTCGGCCTGTCGAACGCGAAGATCATGTTCCGCCACCTGCTCCCCAATGCGATGGTGGCGACGCTGACCTTCATCCCCTTCATTCTCAATTCCTCGATCACCACGCTCACCGCGCTCGATTTTCTGGGTTTCGGCCTGCCGCCCGGCTCGCCCTCGCTCGGCGAGCTTCTGCAGCAGGGCAAGGCGAACCTGCAGGCGCCCTGGCTCGGCTTCACCGGCTTCTTCGCCATCGCGATCATGCTGAGCCTGCTCATCTTCATCGGCGAGGCCGTGCGCGACGCCTTCGATCCGCGAAAGGTGCTGCGATGAGCGCGCCCCTCGTCACCGTGAAAGACCTGTCCGTCGGCTTCCGCATGGACGGCAAGGAAACCGTCGCCGTCGACAAGGTGTCCTTCGACATCCGCCCCGGCGAGACGGTCGCGCTTGTCGGCGAATCCGGTTCGGGCAAATCCGTCTCGGCGCTGTCGATCATGCAGCTTCTGTCCTATCCGCAGGCGTTCCACCCGTCGGGCGAAATCCTTTTCGGGGGAAAAAACCTGATCGGCGCCGACGAAAAGACGATGCGGCGGATACGCGGCAACAAGATCACCATGGTCTTCCAGGAGCCGCTGACCTCGCTCAACCCGCTGCACACAATCGAGCGGCAGGTCGGCGAGGTGCTGATCGAGCACAAGGGCCTGCGCGGCCCCGCCGTGCGCGCGCGCGTGCTCGACCTTCTCACGCGCGTCGGCATTCCGAACCCGGAGGAAAGGCTGGCGTCCTATCCGCACCAGCTTTCGGGCGGCCAGCGTCAGCGCGTCATCATCGCCATGGCTCTCGCCAACGAGCCCGACCTTCTCATCGCCGACGAGCCGACCACCGCGCTCGACGTGACCGTGCAGGCGCAAATTCTCGCGCTGCTCACCGAACTCAAGCGCGAGATGGGCATGGCGCTCCTCCTCATCACGCATGATCTCGGCATCGTCCGCAAAATGGCGGACCGCGTGAATGTGATGACGAAGGGACGGATCGTCGAGCACGGGCTGACGGAAGAGGTCTTCACCGCGCCGAAGCACGACTACACGAAACATCTGCTCGCCTCGGAGCCGAAGGGCCGCTCGCTCGGCGCGCCGAAGGACGGGCCCGTGGTCATGGAAACGGAAGACCTCAAGGTCTGGTTCCCGATCCGGCGCGGTCTTCTGCGGAAGACGGTCGGCCATATCAAGGCGGTGGACGGCGTCTCGCTCTCGCTGCGTCAGGGACGGACGCTCGGCGTCGTCGGCGAATCCGGCTCCGGCAAGACGACGCTCGGCCTCGCCATGATGCGGCTTCTTTCAAGCGAGGGCGGCATCCGTTTCGAGGGGCAGAACATTCAGGGCCTCAAATCGAAAGAGCTTCGGCCGCTCCGCCGCGACATGCAGATCGTCTTCCAGGACCCTTACGGCTCGCTCTCCCCGCGCATGTCCGTGTCGGAGATCGTGGGCGAGGGATTGAAGATCCAGCAGCCGGAACTCACGGCGGAAGAGCGCCGCGCCCGCGTCGCGCAGGCGCTTTCCGATGTCGGTCTCGATCCTTCGATGCAGGACCGCTATCCGCATGAATTTTCCGGCGGCCAGCGCCAGCGCATCGCGATTGCGCGCGCCATGGCGCTCGGTCCGCGTTTCGTGATGCTGGACGAGCCGACATCCGCACTCGACATGTCGGTACAGGCGCAGATCGTCGATCTCCTCCGCGAGCTGCAGCGCAAGAACGACCTCGCCTATCTCTTCATCAGCCACGACCTCAAGGTCGTGCGCGCGCTCGCCGACGACATCATCGTGATGAAGGACGGCAAGGTGATGGAAGCCGGCAGCGCCGACGAGGTCTTCGACCATCCGAAGACGGCCTACACCAAGGCCCTCATGGCCGCCGCCTTCGACCTCGAAGCGGCGCCGGAAGGCGTGGTGTCAGAGTAGGGGCTTTCCATCAAGACCACCCTCCCCCTGCGGGAGGGTCGAAAAATTCAAACGCAGTGCCGAATTTTTCGGGGAGGGGTGAGCGGGAGAAACGGAAGGCGAGCCATCCGCCGATGGCGGAGAACCCCTCCCCTAAAAATCCTGACGGATTTTCAGACCCTCCCACAGGGGGAGGGTAATCCCGATGGCAAATTCAGCATGCTGATGGACGACCTTCGCGTCGATCTGCCATCCAGCCAACCCCGAAGCTCACCATCTCGACCACCCTCCCCCTGTG